>Ga0160449_1000043_pt1 | contig 193893 bp, 172 predicted proteins | sample HID1975I_E1MG_FD_108216 | JGI IMG/M metagenome (GOLD analysis project Ga0160449, IMG submission 108216) | Enriched soil microbial communities from UW Madison campus, WI, USA - HID1975I_E1 MG | ecosystem: Environmental > Terrestrial > Soil > Unclassified | place: USA: Madison, Wisconsin...
CATCAGCGGAAAGAACAGGAACACTCGGTGTAATAACCGCTGTAAAAGCCGGACTGGAGACTACGGCACTTTCAGCTCGGTTAGCGCCAGACTTTACCTTAAATTTCCAATAGCCTGTCGCTCTGGAAACATTACCCACATTGATTGTTCCGGCGTAGCTTTGATAGCTTCCGTCGTTCTCACTAAATACAATCTCAGATGAATATTGGTCGTGGGTGGCAGTAAGGGTGTTGGCAACATCGTCAGCGTTTAAAATCGGGGTCGTAGGAGTAACTATAGTGGTGATCGTAAATGCGGGGCTTCCCACTTCATCACTTTCGTTTCTTTCCTTCGCTGCCTTTATTTTAAACTTCCAATAGCCTGCTGCTCTAGCAACCTCACCTACCTTTATTGTATCAGTATAGGCTTTAAACCCACCACCATTTTCACTGTAAACTATTTCTGACTGGAATTGACCATGCGTACTGATTAACGTTTTCCTATCATTATCGCCAGTTACCACCGGAGGTGAAGGTGTTGAGGTTGGAGAAGTCTTAATTAACACAATAGATGAATATGGTGGAATGCTAACAGATCCCGAATAGACTCTATTTTTATGATCTATATATGAACCGGATAAATTAACGCTTTTGGTAGTTGGCGTTGCATTGTATTCAAATAAAATATAGTCATCCGGGTTGTGGCTTGTTACGCTTGCTTCGTAAAATTCAATATTATCAAGCCAATAAGTAAAGTCATTATTTTGCGAACTAAAGGTGATACAAGCATTTGCTTCAGTTTTAGGAAAAGAAAATAAACACTCATATGTTTTTGATGTAGTGTGTACTTTTACTGTACTTACACTCGAAATTTCAGCATGTGGACTATTAAATTGTCGGATAAATGCAGAGATGTTTACTTCTTTATTCCCAACAACTTTAAATCGGAGAATGTATTTTTTAGATACGTCAACCGCCCCAAAATTTATTAAAAGAAAGGATGGACTTGGGCTAGTCAACTTCAGAGAACCTCCACTACCTAACTTATTTGTATTATCCCATCCTGATGTTGGTGATCCCGATGAAGCATAAAACATAACCCCGTTAGCATTAGTATCGAAATTACCGTTTTCAAGCTTATTGCCACCAACATAATTATTTAATTTAAACTGAGGCAAAATAACAGGACTCGGACTAGTTGCACCATCCTGCTTAAAGCTATATTTCCAGCTATCAAGATCATAGAGTTTGGAAGTATAAGATGATGATTGCGCAAATTGTTCAGTTTGGATAATATTCCCTTGATCGAAAGGACGAACATAAAAGTTATTGTCAAACTTACCCATGCCTGCAATATCTGCATCTTTGTTTGAAAATTTACCTATAAGCTGATCGGATGTTTTTGAAAAGAAAATATTTTCTGTAGAGGAAACATTGGTAATTGCTTCGCCTAGTTCATCATGTGCTAAAGCAAGTTGAACAGTATTATTAAAGACAGTGTTCGCACGTAAATTGATATCCCTCCCATTATGGATGAAAATTCCATGGTCGCTGATTTTCGAGATCGTATTGCTTTCCAGTAAAATTCCTGTAGCGTTATCATCAGCATAAAATCCCTTTGCCGGTGCAGATTTTGAATCAATAGCGACGTCACTCCCCTCTCGTGCTCCAATACCATTTAAAATAATGTTCCCAATAACTTTTCTGTTTGAATATTTAGTATTTGCGCTACCCGTAAATGTATATATACCACTGCCATCATCTTTTAATAAACAAAAATTGTCAACTAAATTATTTTTTACAGTAATGGATTCTCCGGCAAAATATATACCTGTGTAACCAGTATTTAATACATTATTATATTCCACAAGCATATTATCTCCGCCAACATATACGCCCAGCCCTTTATGATCTCCATTCTGTCCTAATCCAGGAAAATTCATTGTATTAGAGATGGTATTATTTGAAACTTTTGAGTTGTGGCATTTTTCATTCAGGTATACTCCATTGTTCTGAGCGCCTTTGATTATACATTTCTCAACCGTTGTGTATGTGGATTGGTATGCACTGATTGCGCTATTGCCTGAAGATTCAAGATTACAGTTTCGAATGACTATATTGCTTCCATAGCTTAAAGAAAAAGCATGGGCATTTGCGCCACTGAAGGTTAAATTTTCAAAAGTAAGATAACCGTTTTGTCCATTAGCTTTATTAGCATAAACGATATTATCAATTGTGCTTGCCTGCACTACGAAAGAAGAAGGTAAATTTGTTCCAAAATAAATATACATTTTCTTGGTAGCTGGGTTATAATACCATTCACCCATTGCATCAAGCGTACGCAAATCATTCTGAATAAAATATCCATATCCATCTGTTGGATAATAGTGTGTATCATTAGTCTGTATGTATGTAAATGTATTTCCTGATTGATTACTTATAATGTGCCTATCAATTATCCAGTGATTTTTCCTCATCACAATTTCTGCACCTTTCCAGTTAATCCCTGAAGTATTATTAGGATCTGTTATGGAATTATTATGGTGTGATTTAATTGTTAGCCACCCTTTATTCCTTGCTGATGCATTAGGGTATCGGCCCATCTCCTGGGCTTGATTATTAAGAACCAAAACATTCACATTGCTACCTAACAAATTGTTCTGACTTTCATAAACTCCATTTCCAACAGGTTGCCACTCTGTAAGCGTAACAAATGCGGTAATGATGGGATTATTTCCGACACCAAATGCAGAGAAGATAATTGGGTTGCCTGCCGATCCATGGCCATTTACAATAATGGAACCATAAAACGTTTCTCCTCTCTTAAACATTACTGCATCGCCTGCCTTTAAACTGGGAAAAAAAACATTTAATTTTTCAATACTTTTCCAGGGAGTATTGGGGTTTTGGGCTTCGACAGCAGACCTGCGGTCATCTCCTGAAACGGATGAAAAATAATAAGTATCTGCAAAGCAAAAATGATAAGACATCACAAACACCGCACCTAAAAAAGTTCTTAGGAAAAATAATTTGAGAGTACAGAAATTTACAAAATGATTTACGGGACGATTAATCATTTATAAAGGTTAAATTGTTTGATTTAGCTAAAACTAATAAAAATTAACCTTATGAACAGACACTTATGGGAATTTATTGCATTAGATACAAAAATTGTTTTAGAAACCCCGAAATAATACAATAAAATGACATAAGTAACATTATTGATGATAACCGCTTGATTTATTGTAAATTATACAACACCTTTTAGGAATTGTATTTAAAATAATACAATTATAACTAAATTTGAAAAGATTGTTTAGCAGCAAAACCGATCACTTGAGATATATTTTGCTCGAATTTGTCAATCGTAAAAAATTCTTCAAACCGTAGCTTACCCTTTAGCCCCATCGCTTCGGCATGTTCCGGGTGTTCAGCAAAAAACACAATTTTTTCAGCAATAGCTTCAGGTGTATTTTTGGGAACTAAAAACCCGGTATTTCCGTCTGAGATTACATCAGGTATCCCGCCCTCATGGGTTGAGATAATTGGCAAGCTATGTTGCATAGCTTCCAGATTAACCAGACCAAATGTTTCATAATGATAAAATGTTGGAAAAATAAAAACATCGGCATGATTAAAAAAGTTGAGTTTCTCTGTTGCGTATTTTGGGCCATGAGCAAATACTTGCATCGAAAGATCATTTTCTTCAACAAACTTGTCGAACTCTTCAGGAGTGATATCGGTCCAGCCCCCCACAAAATTACATACAAACGGAATATTTCGATTCTTCAATAATACGCAAGCATGCAATAAATCGTAAACACCTTTTTCTATCATCATATTTGATAGATACAATAGTGAAATGGCATTAATGGAAGATTTTTCTTTAGGCTTTTTCTGTGTACATACAGTGCTTACAGGAATTCCGTATGGGCAATAAAAAACATCGGTCTCCTTAACAAACCTTTGAATATCCGAATATAGATACTTTGACAATAATATAGACTTGGTACCTTTAAACGCAAATCGGTATAAAGCATCATTAACTTTATTTTGCTTAGCTAGTGCGACACCTTTATTATGGAAATGGTATAGAATTTTTTTATTTGCAAGTTTAAGTAGTGCAACAACTATTAAATCTTTGTAAAAAGCTGGCCCACTTGCAGTAAGGGAAAGATAGCATAAATCATAATTTTTAGTAGAAATAAGTTTAAGTATTTTCCCAAGAATAGATAAAAACTTAAATGCTTTTCTAATACTCCCTTTTCCAGTTTGAGATAAAACTGTATTCGTAGCTAGGCTAATGTAATCGGTATTATGTTCACTGTTAATAATTTTACTCTCTTTGATATATGTATTGGCGATTGAGGCTCCGTGTATTGGTGGAGGTAAATGCAAAATAAATAAAACGTTAAGTTTTTTAGATTCAGTAACTAACATTTTCAAGAAATTATAGGGTTAGCTTGTGGTAATCTGTTTTTATCGCCTATAGCATAATTTACAGCATCAATAAGCCCATCAGCAGCTTGTTGATGATTATATTGTTTAACAAGGTTAATGGACTGATTGGAGAAGTTACTTAAAAGTTGCTGATCATGAAGTAAATTTAAAATATGACTGACCCAAGCGCTTACATCATAAGGAAGCACATAGCCATTTCTATTATGAACAACCAGTTCTCCTGCTACCCCTGCATCCTTACTTGTAATAACCGGCGTACCACTCGCACATGCTTCATTCGCAACAATACCCCAAACATCATCCATGGTAGTAAATAAAAACAATTTGGATTTTGCATAATATTCGAACAGAGTATTTTGATCAAGAAAACCTGCAAAGTGAAAATCTACATGATTATTCTCAAGTTTAGTCAAAAGTTGATCTTTTAATATACCGTCGCCTACAACAAGTACTTTCAATTTCGGAAAAAGTTTATTTAAAGCAATGGCCACATCAGCAAAAAAAAGCGGTAATTTTCGCTCTGTTATTTGTCCAGAGTACATGATATGAAACTCCCTCTCCTGTAGTGGCTGGTATTTAAGTTTGGAGTTATCAACACATAAACAACTTCGAAAAATCTTTTCACTCCTTACGCCGTAACTTTTATAGAGTGCCACCGTGCCATTTCCCGGGGCCATAAATGAGCTAGTAAACTTATAGACAAACTTTCTGATTAATTTCTGAACAAATGATAAATGTAATTCCGAATCATAGGTACCATCATTATATACAATGAGTTTTCTGCCATTAAGAATACACCATAATACACCATAAAGCATAGTGGGTTTAAATGCTGTGATAATTAATACCGAGGGTTTTGTTTTATTTAACAATTTCCAAACATTAGTATTATTATGCCTGAAGGTTTTCGCTACCTCGGCTAAAAAATACATGGGATAATTGCCGTAGGAGAGCTTCCAGTTGCGGTTTGGCTCTAACTTGGCACAATAAATAACATCGTAGGTAAAATCTGCCGATTCATGCACCAACTCATGCATTCTTTCTCGGTAGGGGCCAGGAACCTGCGTTAAATACGAAACACGAATTTTCGATTTTTTCATCTATATAAATAGGTTAGACTTTGAACTTGTCCCAAATTACGGGGAAAAATGTTTTAAGCCACAGTTTAACAAATGTTTCCGGTAATGAAATAGGAAAAAATTTTCTTGTAAGATGAAGATATTCTTTATAAGCTAAGCCTTTCGGACTTTTTAAATACTTAATCCGTTCAGATAGCGTTGTTTTTTGTGATTTCCAATTGTTGCCATGATCATCTGTACAAATGCCTAGCACTCCTGGAGCCACATGTACCCCAAAACCTTTTCGCTTAGCGTATAATGTATAGTCAAAATCAGCAATTCCATGACTGTACGCCTGAGAGAGTATGCCAATGCTTTTAACTATTTTATCTGGAACGAGCATAATATTTGCATTTCCTAGGTCGCAAGCTAATATCTCTTTTTCACTAAATACATCTGCATATTTAATTTTATACTTAGAGATAAGTTTTTTCCCACCGTATGAGATGGAATTATTTTCAAATTCAGAGGTGCTACCAATTAAAATTGACTGGAGGTTCTCGTTACCATAAATTTTGTTATAACTATCTAATAAAACTTGTATAGCATTTACATTTAGAACAGTATCATCATTTAAAAGAAGATAGAAATCAGCTCCCTTTTTCAAAGCTTCACTCCAGGAGTTGCGCATACCTCCTGCCCAAAATAATTTTCCATTTCCATGTAGAATGTGTGCATATGGCCAGATTTCTGCCACCGCCTCTGCAGTTCCATCTGATGAACAATCGTCTGTTAAGAAAATTTCAAACTGAACGTTGCTCTTAATCTCTTGCGCTAGCAGGCTTTTGATACAGGCGATTGTTTTCTCTTTTCGATTAAATGTGGCGAGTAATACTGCTATTTTCATATGCTTTTAAATTTTCAGTTGGTATTACAACAATTTTTTGAGATAATAGGTATATTAAGGAATTATAAATTGAAAGTAAAATCAGGATGAGCATAAAATAATTCGCATCTCTTATAAATTGAATTTTGAATTGATTAATCATAAGAAACATGAAAAGCAGGTTAAATCCAAGTAAAAAATCTACAAGGAAAAATTGGTGTTTCTTTAGCTTAAAATAGAGCTTAAAGCCGCGATACATGCTAATAAAAAATAACGATAAAAACATAATAGCTCCCAAGTATCCCCACAACACTACGGCGCTCATGTAAAGATTGTGATAATCCGGAATTTCATCCGGTCTAACCTTATCAAAATGGGCTACAATGTACATCCTCCGGTTTGTAAAATAGCCACTTCCAAGTAATCCCCTATTCTTTTCAATTTTTTTAAATCCATATTCGAAAATCTCACCACGATTCATGTCCTTACCACTCAATATACTTTTCAGCGATACATGCTTCATATCAACTTCCTCACTTCTCTTGGTAAAAATGGAGAAATCTACAATGGTGTGAATTGTATTGATAACAAAAAATAAAGCTACAGCTGATGCCCCAATCAGCACAATTTTGATGCTGAGTCTTCTATAAAGGAAAACCATTGTAAGCAAAACAAGGAATGGTAATAGCAATATTGATGATCGTGTACCAGATAAAACAATAGCTAGGACCCCTAAGCCACATAAACCTATTGAAAAAAGAAAAAATCTTTTACTCACCGCTCTAAAAGAACCACTCAATACTCCTGGTAAGCAAATTGCAATAATAGATATTGAATATTCAGCATAATACTCAAAATTACCTAACGTTCCAGCAGCCCTCGGTATGCCTAATTCCCATTCCGCATTTGGCCCAACGTTAGGAAAAAAGTCAACTGGAGATACAAAGTAATCATAGCGTTGATTAATTGCATTAACGAACATATATAAAAAGAATATCCCTGTTATATATATAAACTGTATATATTTTTGGGCATCTAGATTAACTTTAGAACAATAATAAAACAGGAAAAAAAAATTAAGAAAACAAATGGTGGAAGAAATTTTCAAACCTGTAGAAGTACTACCTCCAATTAAACACAATACTTGGATAATACCCAATCCTAAAATTAAAAATACTGTGTTCTTTTGTAAGGTTATATTACCAAAAAATTCATTTCCATACCTCAATAAATACGCGATCAATGCAACGGAAGCTACAAAGTTAAATGTGCCGCCAATTTCATATCCATAAGTATAATGATTACAGATAAACAATTGCATTAAAAAACCAAAGAAATCTTTTTTATACAGCGTGATAAAAAAAATTAGGGTAATTAAAAATAATGCTAGCAAAACAACAGGAATGGGAAATTTTGAATACGTGAACTGTCCAATAATCGCAAGAGCGATTATTTTAAGTAAAGTTGAAGCGATAGATGTTTTTTTAATCTCCATTATCAGTTAATAAGGCTCGTAATTTCTTCATAAATATGTTTATAAGCTTCTGCCTGTACCTGTATACTATAACTTCCCCCAATAGTTTCTGCAATAAGTTTTCTATTGAACATGTTGAGTTTATTGGCACAACGCAAAAGTGATACTTTTAAGCCTTCGGTTGATATTTCATCGGAGAGATAGCCATTTTGTCCATTCACAATCAAATCTTTTAGTCCACCAATATTAAAACCTACCACAGGTGTTCCTGAAGCCAGACTTTCGAGCATAACATTTGGGAAATTATCTTCTCTGCTCGGTAAAAGATAGATATCTGCTGCACTATATATTTCACTAATTTCCTGTTCCGAATGAATGCTCCCCAGATATAAAACCTTATTCTTTCTTTGAGCTTTCTTAATATTTCCTACAGCTACAAACTGAAATCTTGAAGAAACTTCATCATCCTCGATAAGTTCAAGAATATGCTTAAAACCTTTACGTATGCTTTTTACGGTTTCTGAAATAAATAAAACCGTGATTTTATTTGTATCTAATTTAAATTTAGCTTTTAAGGGCTGTTGCTTTTTGAAGTTGAAAACACTGCTATCTAAGCCATTAGGGATATGAAAATGTCTAAAACCCCTTAAAATCTCAGAAGATCGGGCCTCATTCATAAGCCATTTTGAGGGTGAAACCACAATCATCTTCGATGAAGGCAAATTTTTTATCGAAGCGAGTTTACATAAGTATTGTTCATGATTGATTGCAAGAAGGTGTGGATTTCTTATATTATCTTCTCTATAATGAAATCCGCCTTGGAAAGCATTCATATCATGCTGCGTCCATACAATTGGTTTTTCCAATTTTTCGAAAAAAGTAGGATAGTCAACAAAATTCGGAATCCAATGTAAATTAACAACATCGCATTCTTTAACAAGAGGATGTTCGGCTAAATTAATGAATGAGGTTCTGGCAAAGGAAAAATATTCAAATTCACCATCAAAGCTCTTATATAAATTATCATTTCTATGCTCAAGCGTTTGTGGCAACTGCATTTTTTTTAGCACTCTCAAAAACAAAATAAAATATCTATTTTTCTTGGGGTACTCAAAAACGCCAGTAGTTTGAGTTCTCTTTTCAAGCACTAAAATTTTACTTTGCAACCCAATACCACTTAGCCCTTTATGCAATCTCAACGCCGCGGTGCCTGCGCCCCCGCTATCAGAAAAAGTAATATGTAATATTTTTAATGCCATTATATAGCCTTGCTTTTAGCTTTAGATAATATTTTTGCAACTGTGGCATCATATAAAAGCTTAAACTTACTTCGTCCCTTCAGGTAGAATGTACGTCCATGGTATTTATCAAATTCGTAGGCAGAATGAAAATACTTTGGTTCAGTTAATACTTCTTCAATCTCATCACGTTTTCTATGATGTGCACTTGTAGTTTCACTAAAATGCACTCCAACATCTCCAATATTGGTAACAAGGTTTTTAACAGGAGTAATGCAAAGCCCATTATTCTTGAAAACAGCAAATTGCCATTGGTAATCCCATGTATGCTTTCTTGCCTGATTGTAGAGATTATCGAACATATATTCCCACCTTTTATAAAGCGGAAAATAATTATCCAGGATGGTATGAAGTAAACCCTTATGCCGAAAGTCGGGCCAATCCTGCATTAAAAAATCGTACTTTATCCACGATCTTTTCCAAGTAGCCCAGCCCCAAATATGGGCATATTTACTAAAAAAGTAACTGGTATCATCAACCTCATATTCTTCATTCCAACGCGTGCCAGCAATATGCATTATCCTGGTATCATGAGCATATGTATCTAACAATTTATTGCAAAAACCAAAAAAAGATTGTGATGGCACGCAATCATCCTCTAGGATAATGAGTTGTTCCTCATTCTCAAATGCCCAGCTTATGGCACCAGAAACTCCGAGCCCACAGCCTTGATTAGTTTCCATAAATCTTGTAAACAGGGCCCCCTTCCAATCAATAGATTTAACTAATTCTCTTATTTGTTTAATTAAAATTAAATCCTCAACCTTCTTATTTTCACGAGGACCGTCAGAAAAAACATATAGCCGCTCAGGGTTGTATTTTATAATTGCTTCGATGACGCTCTTAGTTGTATCTGGCCGGTTGAATGTGATTAAAAGAACTGCAGTTTTATCTATTTTCATAATTGGATAGGTTAAAAATCAAATTGAAATCCAAGAAATTTTTTTAATAAGAAATTAGATCCTCTATGAAATAATTTAACCTTTAACTTAAGCCAAAGCAGAAATATTACAATCTGTTTATCAAAAAACTTGAAGTTTTTTACACCTTCTAAAGAATTCAAGGTAATTGTTTTTGAAGTTTCATACTCATGAGAAAGATAGCTTAAACATTTTTTAGCAATCTTTATCGAATCATAAATGGAAACGATCCTATCCCTACCCTTTTTGCCTAATTCGATTCTTAGTGAAACATTTTCATAAAGTCTACAGATAGAATTAAACATTTCTTGCCTATTATTTACACAAAATCCGCCAATAGCATCTCCAACTACCTCTGCTTGTGAATTATCTGCCCAAGGCGTATTTAATACAACAACCGGAGTTTCGCACAGTAGGGATTCTGCTAACACATAACCAAAACTTTCACCTTGACTGGAAGCATGAACAAACACATCGATGCTTGAATAACAATCGCATAATAACTTATCTCCTGTAATCTTATTGATATGAATTACGTAATCGCTTAGGCTTCTCTCTTTAACATAATTTAGAAGTTGCTGACTGGGACTAACTAAAATCATAATTACGTTTGTAGATATTGTGTTAACGAACATCTCTAAAGTATCAACTAAATACTTTGACCATTTGCCTCCAAAACTTTGACCGATTTTGCCCAATACAAAAGTCTCTTCAGGTATATTGTAGTATCTCCTGAAATTAGCACGGTCTTCAGCATTTGATTTCTTGAAATTATTTACCTCTACAGGATTCGGTAATACCAAAGACTTTTTTTTATTCCCGCCTCTTGAGATATAAAGATAATTGCACCATTCAGAAAGTTGGAAAGAATATTTTAGCATGTCTTCAGAATAATCAGAGAGTTCAGAAAAAACATTAGTTTCAATAAATACCGCAGATGGACACATTTCTCTGATCTTCAAAATATCAACTCCTTTAATTGCATGTGAGTGTAGATGGACTACATCCGGAGACCATTTCTTTAACTCCAATAAATAACTTTCTGATACACCAACATTTACATTAATTCCAGCCTGTTTCAGATCAACCGCTCTTTGACCACCAGCATATAATGCTAACATTCTGCTATCATTCCTTAGTCTGAAATACGCTTCACAAAATGTCTGAGCAGCTCTTTGGGTACCTCCCTGTTCAAGATTATAAACAACAGTAAGAATTTTCATTAAATCTTTAATTTAAAAATATTTTTTGTTGGTATAAATAATATCGCCTCAATCCTTAATAAATATATCCACCTTTCATTATATAAGAAAAAACCAAAAAAGAACAATGAGGTATCTGCAATCAATGTACTAAGGGAAGCTCCCACGGTTCCAAACCAAGGAATTAGATAAATATTAGCTACAATATTTATTGCAGCAATTAGCAATTGCCTGTACAAAATGGTTTTGCTTTTGTTCAGTTTTTGCAATATTGTACTGGTTACTATGTTTAAATAAGTGAAGGGTATTGTCCAAATAAGAATATTCACTACAGCTATACTGTCTTCATATTTTGCTCCATATAGCAGATTGATAGCGTATGAAGAAAAAATGTTTACCCCAATAGATAATAATACAAGCAAAAAGAATATTGATCTCAACATAAAAATCAGTTTATTTCGCTCTTTACTAAAATCCATCTCTAAAATTTTAGGATAAATAGATTGGCTTATAAGCATGGGAATAAATGTGAATATTTCAGCAAATTTTACTCCCACGGCGTAATATCCAACATTAATATCATTCATGTAACTCTTAATCATAACTTGGTCGATCCTCATCCCGATTGAAATAGAAATGCTTGATAATATCAAAGGCCAGCTATCCTTCAATAACATAAAGCAAATTCCTTTATCGAAACTCCAAGCTTTTATAGTCTCCCTATTCTTTTTATAGAAATATATGAGACCGATTGCAAGTACAATATTCTCAATAACCGTCAACAAGGCGAATAATGCCAGCTGAGCTTTAAATATTAAAAAAAGGACTTTTAATATTGTAGATATTATCAATACGAGTATGTTCACGTATACTACAAACTTCGATTCGACCTTTGATTGAAAGTAAAAGTCAATTACATTAAAGCTTTGAAATATTGTGGATGATGCAACAATTAAAACAACAACTTTAGTATAATAGTCACTGGAGATTATATTTATCGCAATAAACAAAAAAATAAAAGTAACTGATCCACCAATCAATTTCATGATAAAGGACGTTCCGAGCAATAAATTTTTATCGTAGTTCTTTTTTACAAGTTCCCTGATCACAATATTATTTAATCCTAGCGTTGCTAATGCACTGAATAAGGCCACTAAACTTTGAGCGTAATTTAATACACCAAATTGTTCTGGGCCCAAATATCTCGCAACCCAAACCCCCACAACAAGTCCTACACACATCCTAATAAGCTGTTCTGAAAACAGCCAGGAGGTATTGAAAATGTATTTCTTTATATTCTGGTTCTCACCTAGTAAGCGTATCTTTCTAACTAGTTCAGGCATATTACTATCGTCGTCTTGTTATTTAGATCTAGGCATATACAATAACCACCTAAAATCTACTTTTGAAATCACCAAAAACTGGCTTCAGGAAGCTAGAATTATTGTTACTATAATATGAATCATCATACTGATAACCATATCCGTATTTTACCCGCTGTAAAGAATTAAAAACAATACCTATATTGTTTATCTGGCTTTGATTTTGTAATTGCTTTAGAAACTGAAGCTCCTTTTTATCTGTATAGCCCTGTCTAACCACATATAGTGTCAAGTCACTTAATCTAGACAATATGATGGCATCAGGCACCAGGTGTGCGGGTGGACTATCAATAATAATATCGTCAAAATCCTCTTTTAACTTATCTATCAATTTGGCAAGTTCTCGTTTTTCAAGTAATTCGGAAGGATTATCGACAATACTACCGCAGCTGATTAAACTGAGATTACTATTTTTATCAACCTGCTGAATAATATCAGCGATGTTTGCTTTACCGTTTAAGTATTCGCTTAAACCCTTGTGCGTAGCGCTAAGACCAAAATATTCAGCAACTTTAGGTTTTCTCATATCCAACTCAAGTATTACTGTCTTTTTAAAAGCTAAAGACAAGGCCTTGCTAATGTTAGCGCTGATAAAACTTTTCCCTTCCTTCGATACACTTGAAGTTACCAATGTGACTCTTCCGGTTTCTCTCTTACCGTGTAGATAGTGAAGTTTTATTCTTAAAGCCCGTAATTCTTCACTTATGGCATTTTGTTTATTAGAAGTAATTGTTGTCGATTCTGCTGACTTCTCGTATGGAAGTTCACCTACAACCGGAATCTCCACTACATCAGAAATATCCTGAGCCGAGATTATTTTTGTTGATAAAGCACCTCTTCCATAAATAACACCAATAGGTAAACCTAAACCAAAAACAAACGCTATGATATAAGTTAATGCTTTAGGGTCTTTTGGTTCTTCAGAATAAGCACTATCCACTATTCGATTATTTGATAAATTCGAGGCGTATTTAACTGCAACCTCTTCTCTTTTTTGAAGAAGATAGGTATACGTATTTTCCTTACTGGATTGCTGCCTCTTAATGTTTACAAACTGGCGTTCATCAGTCGGAATGTCTCTGATTGAAGATTCAAATTTGTTGTTATAGGATTGTAGTTTATTTCGGGTATCAAGCAAATTACTTTTGATATTTTTAACATTTTCCTTAATCATGGCCCTTGTTGTCTTAATCTGTCTGTTAATTGGATCAAACTCGGGATTACTTTCAGGCATGTCTGCAGCCATTTTATCATGAGTTAATTGCAGGTTTGCTAATTTTTCGATTGAACTAGATAAAGCAGCATCACTGATACCAATCGCAGATGGAATTTTATTACTGTTCGCTCCTGAACTAACGTAACTTTCAATTCCATTAATGACACTTAACTGTAGATTCGCTTCGTTAAGTTTGGCATCATTTGCCTGCAAATTCTCCAAACTGATTTTTGTTTGAGAACTGATGTCGGTTAATCCTTTACTACTTTTAAAGTTTTCGATACCAGATTCTGCCGTTGACAAATCGCCATTTAAAGAGGCAAGCCTTTGATCGAGAAAGTCTAAAGTATTTTTTAACTCTCTGTTTTTCTCATCAGATGAAGAAGCATAATAGCCTGAAATCAAACCATTCAAAATATCTCTTCCCCGTTTATCATTGATATCAGAAACGGTTAAATCGATAGCAGTTCCTAACTTGCTTGACAAACTTGCATCTATGGATTGCTGAAGTTCTAAAGTTTTTGTTTCTGGTTCAGAAATAGCCATAAATAAAATCTTATCTTTCGATTGAAGGATATTGCGTGATGGAATCAGCTTCCATGTACCAAACGAGTTTGTAAAAACCTCGTTAAAACTTGCAATCCTGGTAGATTTATCTGGTAGGTAAAGGGTAAATGATTTGGCATCTATTATCCTAATCTTTACACCTCCATTATCTAATTTTCCAGTTTTCTTTAGAAGTACAAATTTAACAGGAGCGTCTTTGTACATATCAAGAGTGGCTAAGCCATCACTGTTACTAAATAAGCCATCCTTTCTGTAATATGTTACCCAGAGTCCTAAATCATTCACAATTTCATTTACCAATTGTCTTGACTTTAAGACTTTAATTTCATTATCTATTAATTGGGCATTATTGGTTAATCCTATATCATCAAGTGGTTGTCCCTTCGAATTTGTCGACTTGCTATCATCTTTGACAATTAATGTCGCCTTAATATCGTAAACTGGCTTGTAACGTTTTAAATAAACGAACGCTAAGGCAATAGTAAATACTAATGCAATTAGAAATAATGGCCAGTGAAACAAATACCTTCCCAAAATTTCTTTCCAGTTTTCATCACTCTTTTTTGTTTCTCCTATTATATAGGTTGTAAACTGTGCCTGTTGAGTACTCATAGGGTTTATCTATAAATATTTGAGAGAACAATAGCTATAATTGATAGGCCAGATAATACTAGTGTCGCAGTTCTATAGCCACGATCTACTGTGGCGTATTTAGTACGATCTGGCTGCACATATATTTCATCATTATTGCGAACGTAGTAATATGGCGATTCAAATATCTTTTTTGAGGTGAGGTCAATAGGAATAAACTGTCGTTTACCGTCTTCTTCTCTAACCAAAATAACCGTTTTACGCATGGCTGTAATATTTAAATCGCCGGCCATACTTAATGCTTGGGTAATTGTTGTGCGTTCGTTTTGCAAACTATATACATTTGGACGCTCTACATCTCCATATACACTTACTTTAAAATTGAGTATTCTCACATTAACAACAGGGTCATTATAGTATTTCAAAAGCATCACATTTAACTTTTCCTGAAGTTCAGTAGTGGTCAATCCCTCAGCCTTTACGCTACCAATTACAGGTAAGTGAACATTCCCTTTAGTATCAACCTGATAACCAGGAATTGCATTTTGCTGATTGTTAGGCTCATAACTAAATATCGAGGAAGATTCTGGTGTTCTACTACTTACCTTGATGGCTAAAATATCTGTAGGTCTGATGGTTAAAGGAGAAAAGTTTTTAACATCTTCGATTATCGGCTTACTACGATCGAGGTCTTGATAATACGGGATATTCTTATATGAACCACACGAGCTCAATATTAATAAACTGGCAATCAAAAAATAATAATTCTTATTCATTGTGGTTTTGAGATAAATACAGGTAATGACACTGAGGGTTTAAATTAACGATACGAAAATGCTGTATTCCCTATTTTAAAGCAATAGCCCCATAGGGCTATGCCTAATATTCAACAGTTAGAATGTATTATATATAATACAAGTTTAACACCATATGTCAATTTTTATTTCAATATTAGTATAAGTGAAAGGCTGGCAATAAAAACTGTAAGAAGTTAATAAAACACCATTCTAATTGCCTTTATTGATGTTTAAATAATGATTATCACAATTCGATTTCCGAGTAGGTGATGAAAATATTGTAAATTTGGATGATTATAATTCTTCACACCTAAAAATTTCAATTCGTTCTCATACAGGAGCAAGAATAAAATATATTTTTGCAGCGTCGGGTTTTAACATATATTTGTCTTATCTAATTTTAATGTTAAGAACGCAGCTCCATTGATTTAATTCCCCTATCCTTCAAAACTACGATCGATCTATTTTTCCAGGCTTCTAGGGTATCATTATCTATGACCTGTAAGTTTTGCATATTAATATGGATTAAGCTATGATTAAGATTGTTTTACATACAAGTATTTAGCTGGCACAACTTCATCAAGAATAATTAGAAAGACTTATAGCGGCGATCTATGAGAGCAGAAATCTTAATTAATTGTACTATCATTTTAAGTAGAATTAAAGAGGTTTCCTTTAAATGAGTATCAATTAGTAATTGATAATTGAATGTTAATACGACTAATGTTGAAAGTTAAGTTTAAACTATGAATGTGCTATTCTACCATCGTTTTCTGAAACGTACAGATGCTGCCGCAGTACCTCGACACTTTTTTTATGGAGTATTGGATCTTGAAAAATTCGATATTAATGTATCCTTCATTGAAGATGCCACTATAGGAAATCGCATATTTCTTGCTATTAAACTTGCTTTTAGAATACTATTCTTAGATGAATCATATGATATCATTTACGGATCTACGCCACATGGACTGGAATTACTAGTGTTCCTGAGGGCATTATGCTTATTCAACAAGCCTATTGTAGTCTGGCAACATCGAGCCTTAAAAGCTTCCACTAATCCGATCAAAAGTTTGTTTCTTAAATTCTATTATAGCGGATTTGATAAATTTATTATGTTCAGCGAACTCCACATTCAAAAAACACTGTCTCATAAAAGTACCTCAAAAAATAAGTTGGTACAGATGCATTGGGGTCCTGATACAAAATATTTCGACCGAATTATTGCTGAAACCAATATTGATAACAACAGTCATTACTTCTGCTCTACTGGCAGAGAAAACAGAGATTTTCCTACGTTAATTCAGGGTTTTGCAGGTTTAGAAAATAGTATGCTTAGAATTTATACAACCAAGCAACATGGCAAAATGAACAATGAAAAACTTTTACTGGATTATGGAGATAAGTATAAAAATGTAGAGGTTTATATAATCGAAAATACACCCAACCTTAACCGATTTTTATCTCAGGAAGTATATAAAAGCAAGTGTGCCGTAATTTCCTGCCATGAACATAATTATACCGTTGGGCTTACCTCCTTATTAGAAGCTATGGCCTTAGGAAAAGCAGTAATTACTTCCGACAACCCTTATTTCCCAATTGATGTAGAGAAAGAAGGCATAGGTATCAAAGTTCCCTATGGCAACTCAAACGCATGGAAAAAAGCTGTTGATTTCATTTCACAAAATCCGGAAATTTGCCATGAAATGGGAAAAAAGGCACGAAAATTTATTGATGAGAAATGCAACTCAGACATATTATCTTATACAGTTGCCAAATGCCTAAATGATGTGGCCAAAAGAAATATTTAATTTAAATATTACGAACTCCTAGCGTAACATATTACTTAAGTTTTAGAAACAAAGTCTAACGGTTAATAATATAATCCTTCCTTTTGCTATAAAAGCCTACAGCAAATTGCTTTGATGTGCCTAAAGATCCCACATCGTAGATTGGCAGAATAGGTGTATTTACCCCTGAACATTTATCAATCTTGATGAGATAGTCTAAAAGGGCTATTGTCCTACCCTCGGATATAGGATAATTTAGTGCTGCGCTCTAATGTTCACGAAGCCAGTCAGTATCACTCATTTATCCTTTCTTATTATCTGTTAAAAAAGGTGGTTCTAACTAATGATATAATAAGCCGATTTCTCAGCGCAGCATAACAATTTGAAAATAAGCATTGCTGCACTGTTTGCCCATTTGGTAAGTTTAGCGTGAGAGCGATTAACTAAGAATTAAGAAAAATAAATTTATGAAAGCAGTTATTATGGCTGGTGGGTTAGGAACCCGAATCAGCGAAGAAAGTGGCATTAGGCCAAAGCCTATGGTTGAAATTGGTGGTAAACCAATTCTATGGCACATTATGAAAATCTACTCATGCCACGGAATTAATGATTTTGTTGTTTGCTGTGGTTATAAGGGACATGTAATCAAAGAATATTTTGCCAATTATTGTTTAAACAATTCTGATGTAACTTTCAATATGAAAACAAATTCCATGGAAATTCATAAGAATGAAACCGAGCCTTGGAACATTACACTGGTAAATACTGGTCATAACTCCATGACGGGAGGAAGATTAAAAAGAGTGGAAAAGTATCTTGATAATGAAACATTTTGTATGACATACGGTGATGGTTTAAGCGACGTAGACATTACAAAATGCATTTCCGCTCACCAGGCAAGCGGAAAACATGCAACCTTAACTGCCGTTCAGCAACCAGGCCGATTTGGTGTTTTTAATCTTGGTGAAGGCGAAAATACAGTACATTCATTTCAAGAAAAACCTGATGGCTCTGAAATGCCCTGGATAAATGGTGGTTTTTTTATTCTCGAGCCTGAAGTATTCAATTATATCGAAGATGATAATTCGGTATGGGAGAAAGAAGCAATGGAAAATCTGGCTAAAGATGGTCAATTGAACGCATATAAACATACGGGCTTTTGGCAACCAATGGATACCCTAAGAGATAAGACCTATTTAGAAGATCTTTGGCAACAGGGAAATGCGCCGTGGCATTGGGAATCGTTGATGCACAATATCACAATAAACAAAATTATCTTTTAATCGCTCTTAATAAATCACATTCGTTGATGAAAATACTAATCACAGGAAACATGGGCTACATAGGCCCGGAAGTTACCGCAAATCTTCGTAGAAACCATCCCCAAGCTACACTGATTGGCTATGACATGGGTTATTTTGCTTCTTCACTCACTCACAGTCCATTTCTTCCGGAAAACCAACTCAATCAGCAAATATTTGGAGATGTAAGGTTTTTTGACCCGGAAGTTCTTATTGGTGTAGATAAAGTGATTTATCTGGCCGCTATTTCGAATGATGCTATGGGCGATCGTTATGAGCAGGTAACCTATGATATCAACTATAAAGCTGCGATCAATATTGCACAAATGGCAAAAAAAGCAGGAGCAAAGTCTTTTGTATTTGCTTCAAGCTGCAGCATGTATGGAAAAGCCGATGGTGAAGCAAAAACCGAACAATCTCGGCTCAATCCACTAACGGCTTATGCTAAATCAAAAGTTTACGCCGAACGCGACCTTGAAGAGCTTGCCAACGAATACTTTACTATAACCTGTTTGAGATTTGCCACTGCATGTGGTATGAGTACCCGCCTTCGCCTCGATCTGGTTTTAAATGATTTTGTGGCCGGCGCAGTAAGTAGTGGAAAAATTAAAATACTAAGTGATGGAAGCCCTTGGAGGCCTTTAATTCATATCAAAGATATGGCAAGAGCAATCAATTGGTCTATTTCCAGGAAAGCATCAGCCGACAATCAGTTTTTGGCCATTAATGCTGGAAGTAGTCGTTGGAATTATCAAGTAATTGACTTAGCAAAAGCGGTATCGTTAGCTATTCCAGGTGTAAAAATTGATCTCAATGAAAATGCTACTCCTGATGAACGATCTTACAAGGTAGACTTTTCATTATTCGAATCGCTTGCTCCAGATGCTCAGCCAGTTTGCAATCTTAACGACACTATAAAAGAACTTTACAATGGCTTGATTGGGATGGAATTTGACAACATTAACTTCCATAATTCTCCATTCATGCGATTGAGGATTCTCAATGCCCTGCAGGAAAAAAATCTCATCAATGAAGACTTGGAATGGACCTTTAAGTTCGCCCAGGTTGAAGAAACTGAATCAATTAATTAATAGTAATCTCATAATGAACTTTACCGAAACTAGATTAAAAGGAGCCTATATTATCGATATAAGCCCGATGCAGGATGATAGAGGCTTTTTTTCAAGATCATATTGTAGCGACGAATTCAAAGCATTCAACCTTAATACCAATGCAGTACAAACTAACATCAGCTACAACATTAAGAAGGGTACGCTGAGGGGATTGCATATGCAAAAAGCACCCTTCGAAGAAACAAAATTAGTAAGATGTACGCGTGGCGCTATCTATGATGTAATTGTTGATATGCGTGAAAACTCTGAAACTTATAAACAATGGATTGGAGTTGATCTTACTGCCGATAACTATCGAATGCTCTATGTACCTGAAGGGTTTGCACATGGCTTTATAACTTTGGAAGATCATACTGATGTGACTTATCAAGTAACGCAGTTTTATACACCGGGATTCGAGCAGTGTTTTCGTTGGGATGATTCGGCTTTTGACATTCATTGGCCAATTGAACCGCAAGTGATATCGGCCAAAGACCAATCCCACGCACTGATGAGTGAGGGTATAAATGAACCCAAAAACGGATAAATCAAATCTAAATAACTCAATATGATCATTGTTGATAATGCCCTGGCAAAGCTAGCGGCTCAAAATAAATCCATTAAAGTTGGCTTAGTAGGAGCTGGCTTCATGGGTAAGGGCATAGCGTTGCAAATATGCAAATATGTACCAGGGATGGAATTAGTTGCCATAGCAAACCGTAACCTGGATAAGGCAAAGTTTGCATACAATCAAGCAGGAATTGAAGAAAGCCAAGAGGTAGTATCTACAGCGCAACTGGATAAAAATATCCTGAACGGATTATACAGTGTAACTACAGACCCTACCTTACTTTGTAAAGCAGCTGGAATAGATGCAATAATTGAGGTTACGGGAGCCGTTGAATATGCTGCAAAAGTAGCCATGTGCGCTATAGAAAATAAAAAACATATTATTTTAATGGACGCTGAATTGGATGGCACAGTTGGCCCGATTTTAAAAGTATATGCAGACAAGGCAGGTGTCATTGTAACAAATGCAGATGGAGATCAACCAGGAGTGATGATGAATTTATTTCGATTTGTTAAAACCCTTGGTGTTAAACCAGTATTAATCGGAAACATAAAAGGATTACATGATCCATATCGTAACCCTGAAACCCAAAAAGGCTTTGCCGAAAAATGGGGTCAAAATCCAGTAATGGTAACTTCTTTTGCAGATGGAAGTAAGATTTCATTTGAACAGGCAATTGTAGCTAATGGTACAGGTATGCGTGTTGCTAAACGAGGCATGATTGGACCCACCGTACCTTCCGGAACACCTCTTAAAGATGTTTTAGAAAAATATCCTCTTGAAGAACTTACAAATGGCCCAGGTGTTGTTGATTACATTGTTGGTGCTGAGCCTTCTCCAGGAGTTTTCGTTCTGGGAACGCATGACGATCCTATTCAGCAGCATTATCTGAACCTCTACAAACTGGGAGAAGGTCCACTCTATCTTTTTTACACTCCGTACCATCTTTGCCATTTTGAAGTTCCGCAAACTGTAGCGAGAGCAGTACTGTTTAACGATGCAGCATTAACGCCATTAGATAAACCATACGTGGAAGTGGTAGCAACAGCCAAAATTGATTTAAAAGCGGGCGAGATATTAGACGGCATTGGTGAATTTATGACATATGGCCTCTGTGAGAATGCCGATATTACCCAGATGGAAAATTTACTGCCAATAGGAATTGCAGAAAACTGTATCCTAAAACGCAATATAACCAAAGACCAGGTATTAACGTACGATGATGTTATTCTTCCAGAAGGTCGATTGATTGATCAGTTGCGAAAAGAACAAGTGGAGTTTTTTAATATTGCCGCAAAAATGAGTGCAATACAGACAGACGTAGTTGTGAATTCAATCTAATTTTTAAAAACAGGTATAATAGTGATGGATAAGCTGAAGACGAGTAACGAACGCAGCTTATCCTTATTAAAGCACATTATTTCAATTAACACGACCATAGATTTAGAAAAATCGGTGTTGATAGATAGCCAAATAACGGGGGTGTGAATAAAATAATACTAAAAGGCTTACAGCAGTAACAAGAATTGTTCTGGAAAATGTAATTACTGCAAACCGAGCTATTATTAGTTAAAATTGAGACAAAATTAATAGACAAATTCCGAATCTAATTACATCATAGCTGATACTCCTTTATGACGAAAGCCTACTTAATAATGGCCCACAAAAACCCAAGACAGCTGTTCAGATTAGTCACAAGATTAAACGATGGATCATCACACTTTTTTATTCACATCGATAGTAAAGCTGACCTAAGCACTTTTGAAGAACTCAACAACCTTGATAACTTAACTTATCTACAGCGCTACAATGCTCGTTGGGGTAGATATGGAATTGTAATGCCACTTTTAGCTGGATTAAAAAAAACCCAAACACATGATTTTGTATTTGATAGAATTATTGTTCTGAGCGGACAAGATTATCCCATCAAAAGTAATAAGACGATTAATAAAGTATTATCTGAATCACCAAGTTCGATATATATTGATTTTACCCCTCTTCCAGACTTTGAACGGTGGCCAGGAGCAGATCGCGGAGGACTTTATAGAATAGATAAATACTATTTCGGTGATAGGTGGCACGAGAGAATATCATCAAGAGCACTCAATTTAATGGCCAGCTATGTTAAAGTTTTTAGAAGAAAAAAGCCATTGCAAATGATTGGCTACGCCGGTTCAGCCTGGATGGTTTTGGATATGGAGGCCGCAAAATATATTTTAAACTTTCATGAAAACCACCCGGAGTATTTAAAATTTCACAAAGATACTTTTGTTGCCGATGAAGTATTTATACATATGATTATTGGCAATTCAAAAAATGAAACACTTCATTCCAGGATAAGCAATGCTAACCAGCATTTTATGATTTGGGAAACACCTGAAAGTGCTCATCCAAAACTATTCAGCATTGCCGATTTTGAAAAAATAGCAGTCTCAAAACATTTATTTGCCAGAAAGTTTGATGATACGATTGATAGTTTAATTCTTGACAAAATTGATAGTGATCTTTTAAGAAAGTCATCTATTGATCCTTAGATATGGTTATTGTAAATCAGTTTAAAAGCAATTTCTGCAATTGCCAGTACATATCAACTTAGTACAATAGCCTAAATCAGAATGGTTTAAAAATCCACTAAGGCAATATAGGCTTTTCAAACCTAAACAATTACTCTAGTGGATTTAAAGCACATCGTATAAAAAAGCCTATGAAACTTTTTTAAGTGAAATTTCAACCCTTCTGTTTTTTTGTCTTCCAGATTCCGTTTTATTGGACGCTATTGGTACTGTACTCCCAAAGGGCGTGGTAACAATACGATCAGATTTAACACCTTTACTTACTAGATAATCTTTAACACTTAAAGCACGTTTGTCAGAAAGCACCCAGTTGTATTTATAGGCACCAATGCCGTCAGCATGTCCTCTCAAAGAAACAACATAGTTTTCACTCTTTACCGCACTTGCTAAATCATCAAGCTTTTTGAAATAGGCAGATCTTACTGCAGGCTTATCAAAATCATATTCCAGATTTCTAGTTAATTCGGCTAATGTTTTAGCGTCATATTTGTTTTTGTTTTTAGCTTTGCTAATGTCTCCATCTGCATTAACGCTGACAAATAAAAACAGCATAATCAGAGTACCAAAGAATTTCTTTTTCATAATAATTGAATTTATTGTGGATAAATCTAACTATTTGATAATGATAAAGTTTCATTTAGCACTAACAGTTGTGATGTTGTAAACCTAATGACAAAATGTGTAAACAATATGGAATATTTCTACTATTCTTTAACAGTATTGTTATATTGAATAAGATTTGTAAAACCACTCAATTCCGTTATAGCACCATAAATTTCATTATTTGTGATAATACAGCGATCGGGCCTACCACCCAGATCACTTATGGCTAAGATCTTCCTATCTGCAACATTCCGATTATTGTTTCCCTTTACAAATAACTTGTTAATTGTAGTATTATCTGTCCGAATAATAAATCCGAAGTCCATTCCAGTTCCATTAGCTGTACCCGCTCCATATTCAATACGATTATCAGAAGTCCAGACCATTTGTTTAGCTTCTCCTGATTTGTATTTTGTATAACTAAAAAATGCGAATCGGTCAATAGCGGTCTTCTTATCGAAGATAAACTGGTTAAAGGAGATTCGGATTTCGTAATATAGGGCTCCGGATTCTAGGGAAATGGCCTTTGAAATAATATCATGAAATTTATTGTTGTTAATAGAAACCTTGCCTTGGTAATCACCAAAAATATGAATACCTTTCTCACAATTTTCAATTAAATTTTTATCCACGTTAGCGGCGGCTAAGTTTATTTTAGGCGCATCAAAGGTGAAATTCAAGATGATTCCTGTAGCCAAAGGATTATTGCGTAAAACATTATTCGACACTTCAACACCATAATTTCCTCTGACTTCGATGGCATAAACTCTGCTATCCGTAACTTCATTATTCTTAACCACAGTATTGACTCCAACAGCAGAAATTCCAATTCCTTCAAGTGCCTGAGCAACATCTATTCCTGTGCCGGCCAATTGGTTTCCATCAATGATCGTTCCTACGGTATTGCCCCAGTCTTCAATTCCCATTCTTCCAGCTTCTGAAATTAAATTATTCGTAATTTGAGCACCTAGAATTTCGTCTTCACTATTATTACCATTACCGGTTATTGCATTTGAATAAGAATGATTAATGATGTTTTGTTCCACAATGGTAGAATCTGCACCATTTTCCGCATATTTAATACCCAAAGAATAGATATTGTTTTTTCGGATAATGTTTCGTTTTGACTGACCACCGCTTACCCAGACAGCTTCCATCCCAATAACGGAATATGGTAGTTTAAAATTAAAGAAACAATTCTCTACCACAACACCTTTACTATTTAAGATAAATATGCATGCGTTGTTCCACTTACTGAATTTAAAATCAAGACTTTCACTTTTGAACTGCACATTTTTGATCAGAACATGATCACTTGATGAAGCAGAGAAAAAGCGGCCATTGTAAAGAAGCGTATTCCGCATGGCCCGGCTGGCAATAATAATGGTGCCTTCCTGACCAATAAGCTGTACTCCTGAAGGTAATATGATGGTTTCGGAAATCAGATAAATGCCTGCCTTCAGATAAATCACTGCTGAATCATTGACTAATTTCTGTAGCCCTTTTGTATCATCGCTTAGCCCATCGCCATTGAGACCATAAGACTGAAATCTATCCTCTAGCGTCTTAGAACCTATTTTTAAGGTCTTTTGAGGATGCAATTCTGGTTTTGTGCAATTCAATAGGCACAAGCCGAACCAAAAAATTATAAAAATCCGGGACATATTTTTATTAACTTTATGAACAATTTGTTTAAGAGCAAATTGAGAAATGGAACGATATATTTTTGCGTGGGAAAACTAACTCAGTAAAAAGAACGTATACCATTATACATGTCCCGTCATTTAATTTGTTAAATCCCTAGATTAAAGTTACGACTTTTTTCTAAGTATTTGATTTTAAACAAATTATTAATTAAAAATTTAGTAAAATGACAGGAAAAATTTTCGGAGTTAGTAATATCTTATTTAGGATATTACTATTATTTGTGATCTTATACTTGAGTTCATGCGCAAGCTCAAAAAAAACAGTTTATTTTATTGATCAACAGGATGCAGTGCTAAAAGCAAGCAATCTGTCATCAAAAAATTTAGTACAACCAAATGATATTCTCAGCATTGCTGTAACCAGTCTTAATCCTGCTGCTACAGAGGTTTTTAACAAACCAAACAATTCCTTTGTAAGTACTTCAGGCGTAAACGGAGCAACGCTTCAATCTCCTGGATATTTAGTAAATAATGATGGGAATATCCAGTTTCCAATTTTAGGCCAAATGAAAATCAGTGGCTTCTCTACAAATGAGATTCGCGAAAAAATCACAAAGGAATTAGTAGATAAAAAACTACTTGTAGATCCTATCGTAATAGTCCGCCAACTAAACTTCAAAGTATCTGTTTTAGGAGAAGTAGCCAGACCATCTGTAGTGAATGTTCCAAATGAAAAAATTTCGCTTCTTGAAGCCCTTGGGCAAGCTGGAGACATTACCATTTATGGAAGGAAAGATAATGTAATGATAGTAAGAGAAGAAGATGGTATCAAAAAAATTAAAAGAATAAATCTTAATTCTAGCGAAATTTTTAGCTCTGACTATTATTATCTTAAATCAAATGATATTGTTTATGTTGAAGCGAACAAAGCAAAAGTTTCCAGTTCTACCCGCAGCTCTACTCTTATCCCTATTTTATTAAGTGCTCTATCATTTGGAGCAATTATTATTGATCGTATAGCAAGATAATTATGAACATTATTAGGAAAACAGATGAAACTTCAGGCAATAAAGATGCTGGAGGGCATTTCATATTTAGGTTACTTCCGTACTGGCCCTTGTTTTTATTATTGCTGGTGGTGTCGTTAGCAAGCGCCTGGGTATATCTTCAAGTCACACCACAACTGTTCAGTGCTGAAGCGAAAATTCTCATTAATGAAAGAAAGGGCGCAGAAGAAACTAGTATTCAAGATCCAATGTCATCAACCCTTTCTAAAAAGAAAAGTGTTGACAATGAAAGGGAAGTAATCGTATCTAGCCCAATCATTAATCAGGTGGTGGCCGATTTATCGCTATATGCCAGCGTATACCAAAATAGTTTTCTTGCAAGTAGAATAATGTACGAAGATGCTCCGGTAAAAATAGCAGCGCTTGATCCCAAAGGAATTAAACCGACCAAATCAAAAATTGAATTTACTTACTCCCATTCAGGGATCCTGATAGATCATAAAACATATGCCTTCGATAAGTGGCATCAGCTGCCATATGGAACTTTAATGTTTCGTAAAAATATTAATGCCAGACCATCTGATCAATCCAAGTTTGCTTTTACACTTACCTCGCCATCTAAAGTTGCATCTAAAATAGCTGGCGGACTAAAAGTGGCAGAGGCCAACAAACTTTCTACAATTTTGGTGGTATCAATTTTAGATGAAAACCCTAAACGTGCCGAGGATATTTTGAATGGGGTATTGTTGGTTTACAACAAACACGCCATTGATCAATACAATCTTCTTGCGGCGAACACGCAAAATTTTATCAATAGTCGGTTAATGACAGTTGAAAAGGAATTGCTTGATATTGAAAATAAATTGCAAAAATATAAATCCAATAACGGAGCAATCGATGTAGGTACACAAGGTAAGTTATACTTGGAAAATGTAAGTATAAACGATCAAAAAATTGGCGAAATCAACATGCAATTATCTGTACTCGATCAGGTAGAAAATTATGTCCGTTCGAGAGATCTCACTGGTGGAATTGTTCCTTCAACGGCAGGTATAAATGATCCTGGACTTACTCAAATGGTCAAGGACATCTACGAGCTACAGTTAAATGCGGAAAGTTTAAGAAAAACAACAGGAGAAAATAATCCTGCAATGGTAGCGTATAATGATCAAATTAATAAAATTAAACCTCAAATCCTACAAAACCTCCGTAATCAGCGGAATAGTCTTTCTGCCAGCAGAAATAATCTTTCAGGTACCACAAGCACGTATTCTTCAGCCTTACAATCCATGCCGGAAACGGAGCGCAATTTAGTAGATATCCAAAGGCAACAACAGATTAAAAGTGGCATTTATACTTTTCTGCTTCAGAAAAAAGAAGAAACAGCACTATCCTATATCGCCAATGGCTCTGACAGCCAAATTGTTAGCCAGGCAGAATCATCAGAGTTCCCGGTAAGCCCGAAGAGAAAAATGATCTACCTTGCAGCCATCTTTGGGGCGGGTATATTAGGAATTGCTTTTGTGACTGCAAAAGACAAAATGAGACGAAATGTGATGTTCCAGCATGAAATACAATCATTAACAAAACTACCGGTCATTGCAGAGATTAGTACCAATTCATCTGCAAAGCAAATTGTTATTGGCAGTAACCAACGCACTTTAATTGCTGAACAGTTCAGGAGCCTTAGAACTACCTTGCACTATATTGGTATGGGCAAGCAAAACAAAAGATTAATGATTACGTCTGCTATTTCAGGGGAAGGTAAAAGTTTTGTAGCATCTAACTTAGCTGTATCCTTGGCCATGACAGGCAAAAGAGTTGCCTTATTGGATTTCGACTTGAACAACCCATCACTTCACCATAAATTTGGCGTTAAACAGCGTACTGGAATTTCAGAATATTTACAAGGTAAGGCATCAATGGAAGATATTTTCAGCAATTCAATTGTCAATGAAAATCTTTCCCTTTTTCTTACAGGAAAACTACCGGTTGACCCTGCAGAATTGATTTTAAATGGGAAGGTAGAAGAACTGTTCTCAAACCTGGCGGAGCAGTTTGATTATCTTATTATTGATGTTCCTCCTATCGGTCCTGTTTCTGATGCGTACTCTATTGCCCCAATGTGTGATGCCACCCTTTTTGTGATACGTCATGCATATACACCAAAAGTCTTCATTGAACGTATTGACGATAATATTAAATTAAATAACCTACCAAATCCAGCAATTGTATTTAATGCGGTATCTCAACGTGGTTACGGTAAAAACAACTATGGTTATGGCTATGGAACGGGAATGGTTTATGGCGGAAGTTATGATCAAAAATTAATAGAATAACGATTAAATGAACAAGAAAATACTAAAGTGGAATTTCATCTTTCAGTATGGTTACGTAATAACGAATATCATCAATGCATTCATTTTATTGCCACTATATCTACATAAAATAGATAGTGGAACCCTTGGACTTTGGCTGGCTACTGGCAACATACTGGCATGGATGACGCTTGCCGATCCGGGTGTAGGTGATGTTCTCCAGCAAAAAATAGCCCAGCTTTACGGGCAAAACATGCATGGAGAAGTAAATAAGACTATTGGATCAGGCATATTAACTTCTTCCGCTATTTTTGCACTTTCCATAATTGCAGGTATTGTATTTTACTTGTTAATTGGCACGATCATAAATAAAGATGTATCGAAATATGACGGTTTACAAGTAGCATTAATGGTATCAATAATTGCTACAGGCTTATCATTACTGTCTTTCAGCCTTTCGGGGATTAACCAAGGACTTCAAAACCCTGTTCACGTTGCAATCGCATCAATCTCAGGCAACATTGTTTTCCTCGCTACAAATATCCTATTTTTATTCCTGGGCTATGGTGTGATTTCAATAGCAATTGCAAACATGCTGAGGGCACTATATATCAACATCTATAATTACACAGCTTTAAAAATTATATTAAACAAGCTTCAGCTTTTTATAGACTTTGACGTTAGCCATCTCAAAAAATTTGTAAAGATATTTTCATTTACATCAATTTCACGCATTATAGGCGGATTTTCTGCCTCTTTAGATATGATTGTGCTGGCTCGGTTTGTTGCGCCAACAATGATAACGCTTTTTGAAATCAATAAAAGGCCAATACAAATGTCGCAAACGTTAATTGGAAGACATTCGGTTGCCCTCATGCCCCTTATCTCGCATGCTAAAGGTAAAGGAGACGATACACAAATAAAATCATTGATCAGCACCCAGTTTAAATATTACTATTATGCTGCAATATTTATCGGACTAGTATTCTGCATCAATTATCATACGCTAATTACCTTATGGACAGGACACGACAAGTACATCGGAGATAAAATTATCTTTTTATTAATCGGAAATTTTTTCTTTGCCCAAATCGGTTATTTTATGGCCAACATGGGTTATGCCTTAGGAGACATTAAGATGAATAGCTATATCAATATTTGTAAAGGCATAATTTCTGGCATCCTATTCTATTTCGCTGGTAAATTTTATGGCATTATTGGTTTAATAGCCGTAATGCTTATGGTAAGTATAATGGTTGATTTTACCTTCTTTTCTTATCGGCTAAACAAACTCGGATATTTGAGCAAGCATTTGATTGCGAAGATTTTAAAAAATTGGGTTGTAATTATTCCGGTTTCCATAGTAGTCGGGTGGTTAATTAATGAATTAACGATGCTTTTCATTCCGGCAGAGATGAAGTTGATCAGCCTGTTGGTTAATGGCCTTGGTTTTACAATTTTTTATCTGGCATTAGTGCTCATCAAAGATTCAGAAATGCGTGAACAATTATGGAACCTATTTCCAATAAGAATAACTAAAAAAGTTTCAAGAGAGAAAATTACAATTAAAACTTAAGAGAATGGCAAAATTTGTAGTCATGTTACGGGTAAAGGACGGCATGTTTTTCGCAGAAGAATGGCTGGCGTGCTTTGAAAAAATCGCAGATGAGATTGTGGTATTGGACAACGGTTCAACTGATGGTACATATGAGAAGTTAAAATCCCATCCTAAAGTTGTAGATATCATTCAAACAGAAGGATACAATGAAGGACGTGATAAAAACCTTTTATATCAAAGAGTAAGGTTAAGAAAACCTGATTGGTGTCTTTGGATCGATATTGATGAAATATTCGAACCCGAACTTACCAGGGCACATTTTGATGAGTTGATGAACAGTAAAGTCTTCACAAAATTCGCGTTCCGTCGCTTTCATTTCATGGATCGTGAGCATTTTGCAGGATCATTATATCGTCTAAATTATTCGGCAGGGCATGATAGGATTATGTGGCGTGAAAACCCTAGCGGGTATTTTCAAAATCTTATTATCGATTCACCAAATGTGAAAGGCATTAAAGGGCTAAAATACAATACTAATTTCAGGCTAAAGCATCTTGGCTATATTAACAAAGAGCTGGTAGATAAAAAAGCAGATATTTACAGGCAAATTATTCCCGAAAAAGAAGATATCTTTCAAAGCATGTACTTAAAAGGCGAAAGGCCTATCAAGTGGATTGACGAGAGACACCATGTAAAAACGGTTATGCTTAATCAAGTACTTAATATGCTTCAAATGACCCATATCATTCCTAAAATAATTCGAAAAATAAAAAGTGCATTTTAATGGGTTACGTAATAAGGATATTTAACTATGAATTTGAAGTAAAAGAACTTTTTTTGCTGTTTTTTTCTTTTTTTCTGATGGAAAATATTTTTTCGTGGTTGATTTTACCTAATTCAGTAATCATTTTGCTGTACGAAAAAATAATGAGTTTATTAATTTATGTGCTTCTCTTGGTCAGTTTTCATAAACTCAGAAAAAGTGAGCAAATCTATTTGGGCATCATAAGCTTTTTCGTTGTTAGATTAGTATTTGAATCTTTGCTCGATTATGGCACTATATTTCAACAATTAACGCTATATACGATATTGTTCCCTGCAATATTCATTGTGTTTGTACGGGCTTTATGCCGTTCATACGATCTTGATATACTTGAATTCCTGGCAAAATTCTATCTGGCGGTTTACGTGATTTTCATGATCATTTACGGACGTGGTTTTTCTTTTAGCTTAAATAGTGTAGAAATGGATGATTACGGCCCCTTTTCCGGTGATAGCCGCGTTATTCATGCCCGTAGTATCTTTATGATGATTTTGCCATTATTGTGGTTCTTGAACAAATATTTAAAAGAAAGAGCTACAAGCGCACTTTTATGGTTTCTTTTTTGCGTCATTGTCATCGTTATTCACCAGCATAGATCTGTTTGGGCAAGCAGTCTTTTCTCGCTTGGAGTTTATTTTTTTATTGTGGTAAGAAGTCGAATTATCTCTTTATCAAAAACCCTGAAAATATTTTTCTCTGCAGCTTTAGGAATTCTGCTGCTAGCTTTTGTGATATCCCAATTGTTTCCGGATATGTTAACGTTCTTTGGTGAAAGATTTAGTGAAATACTGGATCCTACCCGGGAAGATGGAACCGGGAAATTCAGAGCAGATCAAAGAAGGGTGTATTTCCCAATGGTTTTAGAACGTCCATTTTTTGGATGGACATTCGAAGGCTTTGAAATGAAAAATCCTTTAGTAGACTGGTGGCCAGAGAAAACGGGACAACACTTTCATGAAGGTTTTATGGAGATGTTATTCTACCATGGTTTTTTAGGTTTAATCTTAAAGTACTTTTATCTACTTTACTTGGGGTTTAAAGCGTTCTTTCGCAACCTTGATGAAAAGTCGGGGATCTTAATTGCTTTTACGCTTGCCGGTTTAATTTTCTCATTCAGCTATGTGCTACCATTAATTTTTTGGGGAGTTGTTGGCATTTGCCTGTACTATCTTGAAAGAACGGAACTTTCTTTACAAACAAAAAATGCTCAAAATATTCAAATTAATATAACACCAAAACCAGATCAAAAAACAATCGAATTGATTAATCATAATTAAAGAAAAATATGAATTTTATATGTACTTGGATTTGTGTCGATGCCATTGGAGAAGAAAGCATCTATCCCCAAACAGGCGAAAAATCATCCGGTTTAAAACATCAAAATATTTACTGGCGTTGTATACTCCTGTTTTTTGCTACAAGCAAACGATTTAACAAAACTCAAAAACATATTCTTTTTAGCAATACTCATGTTTTTCCTGTAATAGATGGAAAAGAAATCAGGGCGTCATTGCAGGAGCTAGGTGTTGAAATCATTTATACCGAATTTAACTATAAAACGCCTAAGGGATATTTTAATATGTTTCAAAACCAGTTTTTTGAGTTTTCCATACTTGAATACATTACCAAAAACAATATTAACCCTAATGATCAGTATTTAATATTAGATTCAGATTGCGTTTTTTCAAAAAATATTGATGAGCTTTTTGAAATTGCATCCCCAAATGGCTTTATTTCTTTTGAAGACGATTGCAGCACTGATCTGGTTATTCATGGTTTGAGCAGGAAAGACATGAAAGAACTTTACCAGGAACTATCAGATAAAAAAGTCGACGACATCCCGGGTTATCACTACGGTGAATTTTTTCTGGCCAATGTTAAAAACGTCAATACCATATTTAATGATTTTAAGACTTTATGGCCGGAACTGTTACGAAGACATGAAGCTGGGTTACCAAAGTTTAATGAGGAAGCACAAACACTAAGCTACATTTACTATAAAAATAACTTTATGGCCAGCCCACGTAAAGACCTTCTGAAACGATTCTGGACCAATCCAGTATTTTATCGGAATGTAGGAGAGCAGGACACGGAAGTTGCCATTTGGCATCTCCCATCTGAAAAAACATTCGGATTGGCTGATTTGTACAAGTTGCTGATTTTAAACCAAAATAATTATGGTTTAAGTCTCTCTGAGGCACAATTTACCACCATGTTAAGGAGCACATTAGGTATCCCCAAACTCACTATTTCAAAATTTACTAAATATTATGCGGTAAGTTATTATAGGGCTGCAAAGAAAAAATTAAAAAAAATGATCTGCGCCTGATTGTAATGGCCATGATTAAATCTATAGGTCAGGTCTGCCATCTCTGTTGGAAAGAGCAGGATAAAATTTATCAGGGTTTCATTGAACATAAACTTTACAAAATGGAAAATTCTTTAGTCATTGGCGTATTTTGCTACAACAGAGTATCAAAACTTAAAAGGTGCATTGAAGCCTTACTCAAAAATCCGGAGTGTGCCAATTTGGATATTATCTTTTTCAGTGATGGGGCAAAAGATGCATCAGGTCAAAAATCGATAAAAGAAGTAAGAGATTATATAGATCAACTAAAAGGCTTTAAATCGGTCATTAAGCATTATAGAGAATATAATTACAGTACCGGCCCAAACTTCAGAACCGGACTAACTTTTTTAAGTGAAAACTATGAGCGCTTTATTATTGTGGAAGATGACCTCATTGTTAGCCCAAATTATATCAAATATCTAACTGATGCATTAGAATTTTATAAAAATGATCACACTGTATTTTGTGTAACCGCTTATGTTTTCCCCATTAAAAAGGGTGAATATCATTACGACAGCATTGTATATAAACGGTTCTGTTCTTACGGATGGGGCGGATGGGCCAACCGTTTTCCAGATGTGATCTGGGATAACCAGGCACTCGAAATACTAATGAATACCTCCCCGGGATTCAAAAAGCGCCTTAATGCCGAGGGGGCCGATCTGATACGGATGCTTCGTAAACAAATATCTGGCAAAATCTCAACTTGGGACATCCAGATGCAAACACATGTAGCGGAAAACCGACTAAAAGTAATTTATCCAACATTATCAAAAGTATCTAACATTGGGTTTGATGAAGAATCGACAAATACTTCTGGAGTCAATTACCTGATTACCCCGATTGATGACGGCAGCAATCGTGATTTTAAATTTTGCCCTCCAAACATTATTAGCCCGAAACTTCAGGCACAGATCAAAAGCCCTTATGATTTCTCTACTTTGGTAATTCGTAAATTGAAGAATGATTTCCTTAAGTTCACCAATAATATACGAAAGGCAGACTAATGAGGATATTAATCGTCCATACCTATTACAAACAGCATGGAGGGGAAGATGCTGTTGTTCAAAATGAAATGGCACTGCTCCAAAACGATGGCCACAAAGTAGAACTTATTGATTTCAGTAACGCATCAGCTACTTTATTAAAGGTATTGCTTATGCCATTTAACCCATATTCTTATTTTACGATGCTTAAAAAAATTAAGTCTTTTAAGCCTGATATTGTTCACGTTCACAATCTCCATTATGCCGCAACTCCATCTGTATTATATGCAGCAAAAAAAATGCAGGTACCCATCGTCATGACTATTCATAACTACCGCCTATTGTGTCCTTCTGGAAGCCTGTTTTTCAAAAATAAATTATTTTTGAAATCATTGGATGAATCCTTTCCATGGTCTGCTGTTCGGAAGGGTGTATACCAGCAATCGAAAGTTATAACCTTCTGGCTGGCTATTTCGAATTATTTGCATCGAAAAATAGGTACCTGGAGTTTGGCAAACGCCATGATTTTTTTAGGTGAGCATAGCGAAAAAATTTTTGAGCAGAGTGGTTTAATACATTCAAATACCAGAACCTTTCTGAAGCCAAATTTTACCAACCAAAAAAAATCCGCAGCGGCGAATAGCGCAGGAGAATACTATCTATTCATCGGTCGTCTAAGTGAAGAAAAAGGTATTAAAACGCTTTTAAAGGCATTTGAACATCGCCCGGAAATGTTAAAAATTGCAGGAACAGGCCCTTTAAGAGATTTTGTTTCGGAAGCTGGAACACATTTTGTTAATGTCGAATACCTCGATCATCTTTCAAAAACTGAAATTGAGGAAATGATTGTTGGGTCCAAGGCACTTATTTTCCCTTCAGAATGGTATGAAACCTTTGGAATGGTAATGATTGAAGCGTTCTCTTTGGCAAAACCAGTAATTGCCGCAGATCTTGGTAACATTCCATCGATTGTTAAAGATCAAGTAAACGGCCTTACCTTTTCTCCGGGGAATGTGCTTGAACTACAAAGAAAGCTACATGAGTTTGAAAACATGGATAACCAGGCTAAACAAAACTTAGCAGCAGGGGCACTATTTTCCTATCATCAATATTTTGTTCCTGAAGTTAATCTGAAACAACTGATTCATATCTATTCTGATACGCTAGCCAGCAAAAATACTTAAGCTAAATAGCTTTTTATTATTGAACAGCCGTAGGAGTACTAAGCGGCAAATTTAAGCTTAAATATGTGGTAAACATAAATGGGGCCATAATAAAGATACCTTCTCCACATCTTTCTTGGGTTACTTAGCAAACGGCCTAGCCACTCTAACTTATAACGAATAAAGAAATCGCTCGGACGTTTAACCGTCTCTGAGTAAAAATCGAATACAGCACCAATGGCACATATCACCTTTGCATCTATTTGAGATTTAAATTGCCACGACCACTTTTCTTGTTTGGGTGCTGTTAATCCAATAAACAACGCATCAGCACCAAAATCATTTATTGCAGCAATCATTTTATTATTGTCTTCTTCACTAAAAACACTCTTAAATGGCGGCGAATAATACCCTACAACTACATTTGGAAATTCGTGTTGAATACGAGCCTTTATTTTTTCAAGTGTTTCATTTATAGCGCCTAAATAAAAGCACCGGCCATTTTTATGATTTAAAGAAGTTAAAATATGCTGATGAAGATCAGCCCCAGAAATTTTATTGATTTTTCTGCCGGTAAGAATTCGCTCTGCCAGTACGACACCCTCTCCATCAGGCAACAAAATATCAGAGCCTATAAGCGCATCCCTAAACTCACCATCTTCTTTTGCCACACAATAGGAATACTGATTAATGGTATTGATGACAATCTTACTTTCAAGTGATAACTCATTCAAAGTTCCGGTGTACAAATTGTAATGCATGCCTTTACCGGATTGATTAAAAAAATTACCCATAATTTAAATCATTAAGAAATACATTTTCTTGCACAGTGCACATACAATATTTACGTTTTTTTTAGCGAAACAGTTTTAACGCAACTAGCTAATTATCTTTTAATTACAACAAAACAGAGCAATTAACACAACCTTTTGAAGTAAAAATATAGTATCTTAAAATCAGGCTCATGCTAATCAACCAAACCTTAATTTATTCTTAAATAATTATTCAAAAACCATTTATGATGCAAATTATAATGATCTATAAAATTTCAACAATCTTTGACCAGAGTTTTTATTTACATGAACTACGAGCTTCGGCCATACCATCTAAATCTCATAAAAACTTCAACTATCCATCACTAAAACGCATTTTCTTCCCCACCGAGGGCATTTGTGATTGTCTTAATAATAATTTGCATATCTTTAACTAAGGTCCAGTTTTCCATGTATGCAATGTCATGCTCTACGCGTCCAAGCATCTGAGCATGTTCTTTTGTCTCTCCACGGAAACCATTTACCTGTGCCTGCCCCGTAATTCCAGGTTTAAGAAACTGTCTCACCATATACTTATCTACAATTTGCCGATACTCTTCGGTATGCTTTAGCATATGTGGACGAGGTCCTACCACGCTCATATCTCCAAAAAAGACATTGAAAAATTGCGGCAGCTCATCGATACTGGTTTTGCGCATAAAAGCACCTATCTTAGTAACTCTCGGATCATTACGCTCTGCCTGTTTAATATCACTGTTTCCATTTACCCTCATACTCCTAAATTTGAAACAATAAAATGGTTCATTATCTCTTCCTGAACGCAATTGTTTAAATATTGGATTTCCTTTGGATTCAATTAAAATCAGGATCATTAATATGGGGAATAACCATGAAAGAACGAATAAAATCACCGCCAGACTGAAAATTATATCAAAGCCTCTTTTAACAATTCTATTTCTCAGCCTGGTCAAAGGCTCTTTTCTGTTTACCAGTATTGGTATGCCATCATAATAATTATTCAACCTATAATTAGACATGGTAAGCGATAATTGTTCCCTTTTGTAATTCATAAAAGAGGTGACGAACCTCACCCTAACGCAATGCTGATCGGCTAAATCAACGATTTCATCAAGGGCATTATCTCGCTCTGGGAACTCTGTGATATATACTTCATCTAAGTCATTTTCAATAGCATACTTAATTGAATCGCGAAAAGTAGCTGTTTTTGAAGTATCACCATCAAATTCTGCATGCTGATAGTGATACGAGCCTGCGAAATTTACTGTCAATGGATTGGTTAGGAAAAATTTTTCAAGTCGGTTACCTAAATCATTGTTTCCTATAATAGCAATGGTTTTTTTGAAAAGATTCATTTTTACATAATATTTTTCAAATATTTGTATTACTAGGCGGATCCCTATGAGCAGAATAAATTCAACCCCAAAAATTAAAAATATTCTTTTTGTAAAATGAACCGTAGGAGTTAATTGGTTTACTACTGCTGAAAGTAGAACCACATGCAACAAAAACGTTAGAAGTACTTTTCTGTAAAGCAGATCCCGTTTCTGGACATTTTTAAAAGTATAGGTGGTATTAATAAGTGCGCCCGTTAACCAGGATAAGTTAATAAGTACCAAAAATTGCGCAGCACCTCCTATATCAGTCTGTTTTAAATATCCTGAAAAATAAAATATTGCAAAGGAACAATTAATAGCCAGAGCATCTATAATTACTAACAAAGAAATTAATATAAAAACATGACGACTTTTCATAATATGTTGAGGTATATAATGTGGAGTTAAACCCTAAAAGAAGCTTTTAGGACAAACGCTGGAACAGAACATAAATTGACAGATTTTATCTCTGGTAATCAATAGCCCCAAAGGACTACAGCTATGTAATCCACTATACCTTAATACCTCAGGTAAAGCTATAAACGGAAGTATTCATGTTATAATGATTGAATTTGTTGAGTGCTTCAACTTTATTTTGAACGTGTAACCGTTTGTAAATATTCTTACAATGATTTTTTACAGTGTTCGGACTGATTGAAAGTTGATCAGAAATTTCTTTATACAACAGACCTTTACTCAGCAGAGATAACACTTCAAGTTCACGCTCGGTTAGGCCCAGTTTACCTTGCTTCTCATGCTGTTTTCCGCTAAGCAAGCCAATAACTCTTTTAGCGATGTATGGACTCATTGGTGCTCCGCCATCAGAAAGGTCGATAATAGCAGAATGAATTTCTTCCATACTCGAACCTTTTAGAATATAACCTGATGCACCTGATTTAAGTGCATTAAAAACATTTTCATCATTCTGGTAACTTGTACACATCAAGAACTGAGTGAAAGCTAGATAAGACTTTGATTGTCTAACAAAATCGATTCCTGATAGCTTCTGCAACTTAATATCAACAAGTGCGATATCTGGTTTGTCCAGATGCATTTTTTGGAGTGCTTCTTCAGCGGAAGAATAAACACCCTTCAGTGTAAATAAAGAATTAACTTTAATGACTTTAACTAGAAGATTACGATATTGTTCGTGATCTTCAACAATGGAAACTGAAATCATAAAAACATTAATAGGGAGTAATTAATAAACAACTAAACTCTATTACATTTTAGCGTTACTAAATAGGCTAAATATTCAACTTGGCCAACGTAAAGGATAATAGAGACAACTTGTCTTAGGACTCCGGGACTGTCCTTACAACAACGCTAATATACAAAGGTTATTAAATGATATTAAATTCTCTTATGTACTTTTAAATCACCAATTTAGCGTTGTAAAGATACAAGACATTAAATATTAAACAGACTTAACAGACATACCAGAATAATACAAAATATTACATAAATAAATACTAAAATGTAATATTTAACACACAATTTAAAATTAGAAATGAGACACGAATTTTATCATTTAGTTCAAAAATTACACTTAACTCTGTTTGACTATAATGACTACCGCCATGCGCTATGGGTATCATTATTTGCCGTAGTCTTGTTGATGGCCTATGCATTACGGATGATTTATATAAATCAGCGGCTTAAACAAGTAGAGAAAAATGAGTATATCGAACAGAGTAAAGCAATCAGATTAGAAAGACAAAGAATCAGCAGCGAACTTCATGATGAACTGGGATCTGGACTATCAGCAATAAAATTATATTCTGAGTTAGCCAGTAAAAAAAGAGAAGAAATTCATGAATTTAAGGAACTAAATGAGATGATAAAAGATATTTCGACAAAAATTAATGACATAATTTGGACAACTAGCACAGAAAATGATCAATTAGATAGCGTAATTTTCTTCATTCAGGAACAATTATCAAAACTATTTCGATATTCTGATATAAAGTTCAACTCAAAACTCCCTGAAGACATCCCTCATTTAAAAACTAAGAGCGAAAGCAGACGTGATTTATACCTATTAGCTAAGGAAATAGCACATAACGCACTAAAACATTCAAAAGCTGATACAATATTTTTAGATATTTCCATTTTTAAAGAAAATATTACTATGGTAATTAAGGATGATGGAGAAGGTTTTGATCCATTGAGGCTTAAAGATGTGGGTATGGGACTTACAAATATTAACACTCGTGTAAAGCGATTAAATGGTACTTTGACAATTGAAAATTATAAAGGCACCAAAATATCAGTAAGCATACCAATACGAAATAATTTTTACAAAGAGATTGGTAACGGGGAAATAAACAACTCAAAAAAATGGTGGAGAATGAATTAATTTGCAGGTGATAAACCATCTGGTTCGCCAAAATCTGCTATGGGATACCTATAAATCATTTTCAGAATAACCGCAGGGTTTCCACCGATAACACAATTACTCTCAACGTCTTTGGTAACCACAGACCCTGCACCGATAACAACATGGTCACCAATTTTGATATCGCCAATAATGGTAGCGTTTACACCAATATCAACATTGTTGCCGATTACCGGCGATGGTCCGGACGACCCATCTTCCAAAGTCTTACACCCAATGGTTGTAAGATGGCGTAACGTACAATTTTCTCCAATATTCGCCATACCATTAATTACTGAACCATGCCCGTAAACCAGTTTAAGTCCTTTCCCGATGTTTACCTTCGAGCTGATTTCAATATTAAAAATCCAACCGATTATAAACTTATAAAGTAAAAGATACCAAAAGAACAAAATTTTCAAAAACAAATGCTGTTCGATAAGAGAAGCACACCTGAAAAAAGTCATAATCGCTTTGCCTTTAGCGTTATGATGGTTACTCCGCCAATCCTGGAAAATATAATTGCTTTTAATGATCATTAACAGGGAATAATTTTGATTCTACTGTGTTAACATTTGAATAGAGGGTGCATCGAGATGAAAAAATACTACCTAGGTGACTGGCGTATTGCTCAATAACAGTAAGCCAATTATAAACATCTGTCGTTTTTTTATTATTATTTTCGATAACCTTCCTATAATCTATTTTTTTATTTGTTACTAACAACAATTGCTTTGAAACGTGAAAAGAACTTGTAAAATAAAGAGCATCATTACCTAAAACATCTCGGTTTGCACTGCTTCCATAGGCAGAAGGTATGCAATTTGCAGCCATCGCATCATACAGCAAGTAAGTAGGCTCATCCCGTCCGTAGTAACAGATGTCTGAAAAATAACGCAAGCGATTGAGGATATGTTTGTCATAAATGGCACCACAAAATTCGATAAGGGTACAATGCTTGTATTTTTCTTGCAAGTAATTACCAAAACGTGTACCATGATGACCAACTACAAGGAACCGATTCCCGGAAGATGACATCACGAAGCCATCTAATATCATTTCGATGTGATTTTGTTTCTCTAGGCTACCAATGTATACGCTATAGGAATAGGGTTTAAGATAATGTTTATCTAAATTGGCTTTCTCATCTAAACTTAAAGCCTCCACTCCCGGAGGAATAAATTTGACCCGTTTTTTATAACGACTCCTTAGATAGGAACAGCTAAGGTTTGAATCTGAAACTATAGAATGGCTGTAACGAACGGTAAATTTTTCAGCTAATTCAAGAAATTTTGAAGTTAATGTATTGTATTTTTTATTTCTCCACTCTATAGTTGAAATATTGGACACCAGCAACATATTTTTAGGAAGCATCCAAGACCAAATTCCGCTGGAAGGGCCGTATTGGATGACGAGATCACAGGCTCGATTCCTAAGATCTTTGAAACAAAAATAATCATAAAAAAAATTACTAATAGAGCCTAATTTATATTCAGGGTCGTAAACATGAATCAATTCGATTCCACGCCAGTGAGATTTTTGATAAGGATGATTGTGTGCACAATATACGGTCACATCGTGCCCCCTATCTGCTAATCCTCGAGCAACAAGTTGAGCTCCCTTTTCGAATCCCCGGTAAAAGTCAGGTATCCCCCTTGTACCTACAATTACAATCTTCATCTGATTACGGCTTGAATAGTTTTGATTATTCCATCTCTATTTAACATTTAACATGCTAAAATTTAATACTATAAAATTATCTCAACATTTGTGCTGCATCAATAGCCCTTAAATACTAATTGTTTCGCGGCTAAACATACTGAAAACTAATGTAGTGGCGGTTTGAGGTTAAACTATGAATTGGCGAGAGCACTATACAATGACTACGAATATTTAGTTATTCAGAAGCATTGTTTAGACAAAATACATTGGTTTTGTTAGGGAGGAGATTGTTTTATGATTGGATAGCCAATTTCAAGCAATATAAAATTTGAAGGTATAGTGAACAAACAGTGTAAATTTTCGTTATATGATTAACCATATGCCTCGATCATCTAATTTACTTCAATGCATATATTTCTAAAACGCTATATACTTTAATGAGAACAATATTTTTATTTTTACTTGTACTCATGATATTTTATAAGCTTGAAGTCGTTGGACAGCAATGCACTGGAGCTTTGGGCGAGCCTGTAGTAAATATTGATTTTAACCGGGGATCATCTGTCTTTGGACAGTCAGTAAGCAATGCTACCACATACAGATTTGTTGCTGGCACCCCAAACGATGGAGAATATACAATATCTAAAAATACAAACGGAATGTACAATGACGATTATGGCTGGCACCAAATTACCAATCATACTCCAAATGATCCAAATGGCTATATGATGATTGTTAATGCATCTATCGATCCAGGAATTATTTACCAAACCTCACTTCCTGCTTTATGTCCAGGCACAACATATGAGTTTTCAGGATGGATTATTAATCTCCTAAACTATTCCGGAAAAAAGCCAAACATTTCTTTTCAAATTGAAACGAAACTTGGTAAGGTTTTAAAAGAATATGCTACAGGCGAAATACCTGACGGACCTATGCCTGAATGGATTAAATATTCTACCATTTTTAAGGTAGAAGATGAAACTGAATTAATACTCAAAATTGTCAATTTGGGTATGGGAGGTAGTGGTAATGATGTAGCGTTTGATGATATCGCTTTCCGCCCCTGCGGACCTATAGCTACCCAGCACTTAAACTTGAAAGATGATCTGAACGCAACTTTATGCGAAAACGATATTGGCAATTATCGATTTGAAGCTAACGTATCAGATAATTTTTACGCTAATCCTGGATACCAATGGCAAGTAAATACAGGAACTGGCTGGAATGATATTAGTGGAGAAACCGAGATTGTGTACGTTGCGAAATTTGACGGTGCCCAACCCGGAACTTATCAATATCGCCTAAATACCGCAGAGAAAAATAATATAAATTTTCCGAGCTGCAGGGTAGCCTTTCCAACATTTACAATTAAGGTAAATTCTAAAGCGAAAGCAGGTAATTCAGGCCCGGTATGTGTTGGGCAAAGCATTCAGTTGTCTTCCGACGAAGCCGATTCATATTTTTGGGAAGGACCAAATTTTTCTTCAAAAGAAAAAAATCCAGTTCTTTTAAACGCATCAAAAGAAATGTCCGGAATCTACGTACTAACGGTAACATCAAATGGATGCACTACCAGTGACACCACTACAGTTACTATTTTAAATCCTCCAAAAGTTATTACGAACTTCCAGGAAGCTGAAATTTGCGTAGGAAACTCAATAGAACTTTCAGCTTCTGGCGGCAAAACATACCTATGGAGCCCTATTGATGGTCTTTCCGATCCACATGCTTCACACCCTATTGCAACACCTATTGAAAACACAACTTATAGTGTTGCAGTATCAAATGGCGCTTGCGTTGAATATGCCAACATCAGCATAACTGTGATAAAAAAACCGGTCGTAAATGCTGGAAAAGATATCATAATTTTTGCTGGACAATCGACCAGATTACAGGGCCAAATAAGTGGTAACTACGATAGCTTTAAATGGGTGCCATCCGAATATTTAGATGACCCTAAAAGTCTAAATCCAATAGCAACACCGCCAACTGATATAAATTATGCTTTAGTGGCTTCATCTGAACATGGTTGCTTGCCAGGTCTAGATAGCGTATTTGTAAGAACCTACCCAAAAATCAGCATTCCAAATTCTTTCTCACCAAATGGTGATGGCATTAATGATGTTTGGGAGATTCCTTCAGCGCATAAATTCCCACAAATATCCATTAAAATAATTGATCGTAATGGACAGTTGATTTACAAGAGCAACGGCCCTTTTAAACCTTGGGATGGAACATTAAATGGAAATAACCTCCCGGTAGCTATTTACTATTATCGAATTAATTTCAATAATGAATTACAAACCTTTAGTGGTTGGATAAATTTGATCCGATAAAACTGCGGCTTTTTAAAGGCTAGATAATTCACTTCTTAAGATTAATCCAGAGTATTTCATCATCGATAAAGACATCGCAATAAATTCAAATAGCCAACACCATCATCAACAATCTAAAGATTTAAACTGAATGCCACTGAATGTATTCAACTCATAAAATTAAAAATCCATCCAGTATTAAATTAGATGGATTTTATTTTTTTTGATAGTTATTAAAAATCAGTATAAAGATTTCTGAATGAACTCCTCAAACCGAAGGTAATTAATCCTGTATTATTGTTAGTTAAAGCATTACGCTCATTTCTGTAAATTCCACCAACTTCTAAACGGAGATTATATTTTGGATTGATAATATATGCTACCCGCCCTTCAGCATAGTATAAGTCGGTGCGTAATCCCTGGGAGGTGAAGTTCCCGGTTTGTTTGATGGCCTCAGAATAAGGAATGCTCAAATCGCGACCATAATCCTGGCCGTTCAAACTTAAACCATATTTGGCATACTGCAACTGACCAGTAAAATCAAATCTTTTCCATGAATAGTTAACAATTCCCAATACTTCTCTAAAATTCGCACCCAGGCGATGCGCAAGTGGTTCTGCATAACCGGTATAATTTACAATTTGAGTTCGCCCAGTATAGGTATAAGGTTTAGCAGTGTTGTATTCCAATAAATAATTCAGGTTTTCTATTTTAAAAATGTCAGCACCCCTTACACCTAACTGCCATCCGTATTTATTACGTGGACTGCCATTGCTCGAAAAGAAATTACTTGCTTCAAATTCATCTAACGAAAACTGTCCATAAGCAACGATTTCTTTAGCAAACTTATATTTAGCAGTCAAGCCAATCATCGAATTATCAGGAGACCCGCTTGATGCTTCAACAGGGCGAAGGAAAATGATCGGATTAGCATAACCCCAGTCGAAACCTCTTTCATTTCCTAAATCATCTGTTTGTCCCCAAATAATAGAATCAAAGAACCCAAGTGACAAACGGTTATTTACATTCCAATCTAAATAATGAAAAACACCACCTTTTTTACGATTGCCGGCTTCATAGGATAATTTCGGCACAGTAGGATCTTGTAGCGAGGCCCATAAAGCCATATACTGTACGTTACCCAGGTTACCCGTAAGCTTTAAAAATGGATAAGGAGAGGAAACATCCGACAATAGCATGGAACGATAGCCATCACCAATAAAGTTTTTATCATATCCAGCAGTTACATTAATATATTTGGATGGTGTGTAAGAAATCAAAGCGGTTACATATGACCAATCGAGCGACATTTTTCCAGCGTTAGATCCATAATCTCTATTGTAGGATTGTCCTGGAACAACATTATTGCTTCTGGCATAATCAGTATAATACTTCGCAAACCTGCCCTGATTTTCGAAACCGCTGGTGTAGAACGAAAACTTGTTTCCTATCGTTCCACCAACCTGATAACCACGGGTATTTAACCAAAGATTTTGCTTTCCGGAAAAATCTTTACCAATTTGAAAGTCAGGTAAGAAGTCAGCATAGAAAGTATACTCTTCCTTCTGAATATCTATCAAATGCTCATTAAATATTTTTCGGCTCACCCACGAATGCCGTGTTGAATCTATGCCAATGCTCAATAACTGCTTACCGTGTTCAATCAATAAACTATCATCAATAAAGAAAGGCTTTAAACTACTGTGAAAACGTGTATCAGTATTATATACCTCTCTGTTTAATTTTTGATAAAATTGATAAGAATAAGGTTGATATTGTGATTGAGCGTGAATCTGAGTGGCTAAAAATATCAGGACGAGGACTGTAAAAATTTTCTTCATTAATATTGTTTTAAACTTGAATGATTTCGCAAAGGACGGAAAATTATTTGATTCAAATCTTTTATTAGTTCAAATGCTATGTCAGGCTTGTTAATTTGCATTTTTATGCCCAAAAATAACTTGCCAGATGGTTAAAAAAGTAATTTTAAAATCTAATAGTAGAGACCAGTTTTCCAAATACCAGATATCTGATTTTACACGCTCTTCCATAGATCCATCTTCTCGTGTTTCGCCTCTAAACCCATTAACTTGCGCCCAACCAGTAATACCTGGCAGCAAAAAATGTCTGACCATAAACTGATCAATCAAAGCTGAATAGTCTGCCGTATGCTGTAACATGTGTGGCCTGGGGCCAACAACTGACATTTCTCCCATTAATACATTAAAAAACTGCGGCATCTCGTCGATACTTTTTTTCCGCATAAAGGCACCTAAACGGGTAACACGAGCATCGTTTGGACTCGCCTGTTTCGAATCTGCCTCACTGTTTAATCGCATGCTTCTGAATTTTAAGCAGTAAAAAGGGTGATTATCTTTACCCGAACGCAGTTGCTTAAAAAAAACAGGCCCCTTTGATTCTAATTTGATTAAAATTGCAAGCAGGGGTACCAGCCAGCTCATCACAAAAATTACGATGCAAAGCGAGAAGGTAATATCAAATAGCCGCTTAATAATTTGATTACTTAATATTTCCAAAGGTTCTGTACGTGGACTTAAAACAGGCAAATGCCCATAGAGTTGAACCATTACATTTTTCTTGAAATAATCTTTTACATCCGGCACGAGCTTAAAACGTATCAAAGCCTTATCAGCCTGCCGCATGAGTGTATCTATTTTTGATAAGGCACGATCTGGCAAAGCACAGTAAATTTCATTCACATTACTGTTCTTAACGTATTCTATACATTCACTTACATTACCAATGATATGGCTGAGAGTCTGTTTTTCTGGATCATCATCAAAAAAACCTACCACTTTATAGCCCAGGTGCGTGTTTTTTTCCAGGTGATTCTTTAAATCCATACCAAGCGGACCAGCACCTACAATAACTACCTTCTTATAGTTGATTAGTTTTGCCCTGCTTGATCTTCTCAAAAGGAGAAAAACGATTTTTCCAGTTAAAAAAAGTGGAGCAAAAATGATTGCCGCATAAATGATTAACTTAATCGAGACGTTAAAATCGCGTAGGTAAAATACGAGAATGAAGATGATTATGCCTAAAATTAACAGGCTCCATAATGATTGTTTAATGGTTGGAATAGCGTCTTTGACAAACATATCCTGATAGATCTTGGTGATCTGGGTAACATTAAACCAAACAAAATTAATAAGCAGGATGTGTAAGAAATTAATACCCCTGCCATCCGAAATACCATAAGTATCATAAGCTATAACATAACCAATATAGCCAGATAAATTCACTAAAAGAAGATCTATAAGGATACTTATTGTCTTAAAATAAGTACTATTACTTTCAATCATTTAAATGGTAAATATTTTGCCAAATATAATTAGCTAGTTTAGTAAACAGATAAATTTGTTAGGTATTTAGTTAAAACAGCACAGAACTGCTTCAAATTCGTAGCCCTTACAACAAAAAACACGCCAACCTTATGTATCAGGCAAAACATTTTTAATAACATAATCTATTTTTATTTATATAAATTTGCCAAACATCTTTCAAAAAGTTTTGAAGCAAGTTCTATCAAATTTCATAAGTGGTTTAAAGGAAACTAAAATAGTTTCGAATTTCTTCAATTTAAGTAGTATTCAAATCTCGAACATATTGCTGATTCTCTTGATGTATCCCATCATTACCCGAATTATTGGTATCGAAGCTTTTGGAATGGTTATTCTTGCAAATACATTTTCCGGTCTGTCATCTATCGTGATTAATTATGGCACCAATCAATCGGGCGTAAGAGATGTTGCCACTTATGCTAACGAAACGACCAAATTAAATCAGGTAGTTTCTAATACAATCTGGGTGCGCACCATAATATTCATAGCCTACCTCGTCCTCATTTTTTTCTTACAATGGGCCAATATCCGGTATTATCAATTTATTCTTTTATCTTCACCAATTGTATTGGCTGAGGTTTTAAATCCGCTATTTATTTTCTTAGGCACTGAAAAGCTAAAAATCTATAACATTGCCAACCTGCTTTCTAAAGTTGTGGTCATCTTAGCCGTTCTAGTATTCATTACTGGCACTAAAGATTCTGAATGGGTAAACTTTATCATCGGTGCATCCAGCACTTTAGCATACGCCATGTTATTAACATTTGTGATGTTGAAACATAAACTCACCCTGCATTTACCTGAAAAAGAAGAAATATCCAAAATCGGGAAAGATAACTTTTTCCTTACCGTAAACAATATTTCCGTTCATCTTCAGCAATCACTGATGATTTTCTCGTTAGCGAAATGGGGAAATCCACTTTGGTTGGGCGCCTATTCAATCTGCGATAAAGTGATTGGCTCTTCGAGAATTTTGATTATTTCGGTGTCAAATGCAATCTATCCTAAAGCTGCTCAGATTTATAAAGAGAATGTAAATGCATGGAAAGCTTATAAAGCCAAAATGGGAAAATTAATCGCATTAATGTTTTTGACTTTATCGTTAGTTTTATTCATCATGCCAGAATTTATCGTTCATTTGCTTTCCGGAGAAAGAAACCAGGATGCAATCATGTATTTAAGGATGATGGCATTTGTGCCATTTTTGGCTGCTTTGAACGTTCTGAATGTGCTAGATCTACTATTAAAAAACAATACGCTGGCAATATTTAGAATTGCACTGATCTTGTTCTGCATCTCGGCATTTACTTCATGGTTCCTCGTAACCCAGGGTTTGCAAAATTGGTTCGGTGCTTACACACTTCTAATAGATGGAAGCGCTTTAATCATGTACGAATATGTAATTAAACGCCGATCCAATACAAATGCCTAAGCCTGTCGCGATAATCATATTAAATTGGAATACACCGGCACACACCATTAGCTGCGTATTATCCATTACGCAATATTGCGATGCAAAGGAATACGATATTATTATTGCTGATAATGGCTCAACCGACGATTCAGTTTCAATTTTGAAAGAAAAATTTCCTAACCATATCCTGATTGACAATAAAAGCAATTTGGGTTTTGCTGAGGGAAACAATGCTGCTTTGAAATACAGTATAGCGGAGGGGTATATTTACTCCCTATTGCTTAATAATGATACTGAGGTGGATGAAAACTTTCTTTCCCCTTTGATCAATCATCTAAGGCAAAATTCTGAAACCGTTGCCGTTCAGCCTTCCATTTATTATCTACACAAAAAAGATACACTTTGGAATGGCGGCTCATACTATAATAAGTGGTGGGGGATCACTTATTCCAACAATAAAAAATCAAGACAATCCCTAAGGGTTCCTGAACAGGTAGAATGGTTAACAGGTTGTTGTTTTTTGGTAAGAAATGATGCATTAAAAAAAGTGGGCTTATTCACTGGTAAGTTTTTTTTATATTATGAAGATGTAGATTTATCCTTCCGGTTACGAAAATTTGCGGGACGACTAGACTACTTACCCACCAGCAAGGTTTACCATGAGGCAGGAGTTTCAGGCAAGCAAAAAGTTAAAAATTCGGAGGGTGAATTAAGTCCCATTATCCATTATTATGTAAATCGCAATAAATTGTGGTTTCTACGTAGATATTCAAATCCAGCTTTCATGATTTTTATATTTGGATATAATGCGATTTATTATTCGACATTATTATGTTATTTTTTGATCAGGAATAGAAAACAGAAAGCAAGGTTTCTGCTGAAAGGAATTAAGGAAGGTTTATTCACTCCTCAAACAACAATCTGGTCATGATCGCAATATTTCCAATCGTATATATACTAGCCTTTATACTGGCGATAACGGATATAGTGCAAGGTAAAAAGCAAGGCTTTGTTCTGTTCCTTATTTTTGGATTGTCTATTTACACCACTGTACTTTCAGTTTCCTTTCTGCTTGGCTTTAAAAGTTTGATCCCTTTGCTTCAATCTTTAAAAGAAATCTTCGTAGTCATTACGCTTGGAATTTGCGTTTGGAATTTAAAAACCAAAATCAAACTTCATTACATCGATTACCTCATCATTGTTTTCTTTGGATACACCTTACTATACGTCATTTTACCTATCGGCGAACAAGGTTTTGGAGAACGGATTATGGCGTTTAAAACACTTTCGTTTTTCGTACTGGTTTATTGTTGCGGCCGGCTTTTTAAACCAAAGGAAATTTATATCAGTAAATACTTTCACTATATTCTACTATTATCAATTGCGGCGGCTTTGGTATTGTTAACGGAGGTTTTGTTAGATCGTCATTTACAAACCATTACTGGGTACGCAGAATATAACTTTTACTTCTTCAACTTTGAGCCAAGTGGTAATTATGGCCTAACCTGGACCTTTGAATCAGAAGGTGGATATAAACGATTTGCTAGCTTTTTCGCAAACCCATTAGAATTTGCCTCTGCAACCGTTATTGCTTTCGCCGTTATAGCAGCGCTCTACACTACGGATGAATATAAAATTAAACTCAGTAACTTCGGCTATCTGGCCCTGGCAGCAACGCTAACCTGTATTGTTTTTGCATTTTCCCGATCAGCTTTTATAAGCTATTTCATCTTGTTATATGTGTATGCCCTCCTTGCCGGAAAAAAATACATCTATCATTCTTTTCACGCGGTTGGAATATTATTAGCATTGTATGTTACCTACCTCCTAACAAAAGAGCAAGATCAAAATGATGGATTGCAAATGGTAATTATCAATACGATTAATTTCAGCAATCCATCAAGTGTTGGGCACGTGGTTGAATGGGTACAAGGCGCTTTGGCAATAGCGGCAAACCCGTTAGGCTTAGGGCTCGGTTCATCCGGAAGAATTGGTGGAACGCTTGGCGAAAATATAGGTGGCGAAAATCAATATATAATTATAGGCGTGCAGGCGGGCATACTAGCTTTAATATTATACCTTACCATTTACATCTCTTTTATCAGAGAAGGTATTAAATGGCTACCGCGTTTGGATGGAAAGGAAAAAAAGATATGCCTGGCGATATTATTAATCAGAATTGGGTTTATCATACCTTCTTTAACTTCCGAAATCGAAACCTCTGCTTACACCTCTTATTTAATGTGGTTTTTCTCAGGTTTATTTGTGAACATCATCTCCACAAAAATGGCTGTAAAATCAGAAAAAGCTACAGCAGTAAGAGACTAAGATTAATAAACGATCATCTTGTTTGCCAATCGGTTTTCGAATGCCAACATATTAACGCATTACTAATATATTTTTTTTAAGTTTGCCGATTCAAACCCATTGAGGGTTTGTTGTCTCATGTTTATGATTATTACTACTTGTCCTGTATGCCTTAGCGATAAAACCCAGTTAAGCCCTGTGGTTTTTGAAATCAAGGTAAATGATGATGAGCATTATTTAATCAGAAAGTGTCAAGTTTGCCAGCATAACTTTACCTGGTTTAACCACGAGGTGGATATCAAAAGTTATTATGATGATAAAGACTATGCTGTACAGGATACAAAAAAAAGCATTTTCTTTAAAATTCAGGAAATAGAATACAACCAGGTTTTAAAAAAGATAAAAGCCTTAAAACCACTCCCCTCCGATATTTTAGATTTTGGTTCAGGTAAGGGCCTATTTCTCCATTTTGCTAAAGAAAACGGCTTTGGAGTTAAAGGCATTGAAAGTTCTGTACCGAGAGCCAATTATGCAAAAGAACATTTTAACCTGGACATTAATACTGATTATTATCAATCTGGGTCTGTTTTCCAGAAGAAATTTGATGTACTCACGTTATTCCATGTGCTGGAACATATTCACCTGTCAGGAAATCTGCTTGGAAATCTGATTGAAGACAATTTGAAAAAAGACGGCTTACTGATTATTGAAGTTCCGAATTTCGACAGCTGGCAGGCAAAATGGGCTGGCAATAAATGGTTACACCTCGACGTTCCCCGGCATATTAGCCATTTTACACCTGCAGTTTTAAAAAATTTAATACAGGCTAATGGCTTCAAAATCCAATCAGCATCTTATTTTTCTTTACATCTCGGCATTGTAGGTATGGTTCAAACTATATTTAGTTGGTTTGGATACAAAGGTTTTTTAATTGCAGAACTGAAAAGAAAAAAAACCATATTACTAATTTTGGGATTGCTATGTGTTTTGCCTTTTGCAATTCTGTTGGAAATAATAGCGTCCATCTGTAAAAAAGGTGGTATAATTAGGTACTATGCCATTAACACAGATTAAATGAGAATTGCGATTGTTGGCTCGAGAGGGTATCCATATGTATACGGAGGTTTTGAAACTTTTGTGAAAGAGCTGAGTGAACGTTTGGTTGTTCAGGGTGTTGAAGTGCATGTTTATTGCCAAAGAAATTTATTTACTGAGCGTCCTGAAGCGGTGAATGGAATTAAACTGCATTACATTCCAACCTTACCGCAAAAATCCTTAAATCAAATCATTCATTCTTTTCTTTCTATTTTGCATGCCACGTTAAGCAAAACGGATGTAATATTGGTAGTGAATCTTGCGGCAGGGCCGATGGGTTGGATTCCGAAAATCACCGGAAAAAAAACCATGATCAATGTGGATGGACTGGAATGGTTAAGGCCAAAATGGAGAGGATTGGGCGCTAAGTATTTTTATTTTGCCGCAAAAGTAGCAACTAAACTTTATGATAAAATCATTACGGATGCTGAAGCGATGCGTCAGGTTTATCTTAAAGAATTCAATAAAGATTCAACTGTAATTGCGTACGGAGCACCTCAGTTCACCCCTGCAAATGAAGATATACTGGAACGCTTCGGACTTGAAGTGGAAGGTTACTACCTCATAGTTGGCCGTTTGATTCCGGACAATAATGCGGATCTGATCATCGATGGATTTTTAAAATCAAATTCAAAGAAAAAACTGGTGGTTATTGGTGATGTCCCTTATACCGATGAATATGCAACAGAATTGAAAGCTTTGCAAAGCGATAAGCTTATTTTTCCAGGCTACGTAAAGGATCAGCAAGAATTAATGGCCATTTATCAGCATGCATTTGCCTACATTCATGGCCACAAATTTGGAGGTACCAATCCGGCCATGTTAAAAGCGATGGTTAATAATTGTGCTATTTTAGCTTTAAATACAGTTTTTAACCAGGAAATGCTAAACAACGGTGAGTTTGGAATATTGTTTGATGAAACTGCGGGTGACGTCTCACAAGCAATGGAAAATTTAGAAGAACATCCAGAACAGGTAAGGGTATTAAAAGCAAAAGTCAGTTCGGGTTTAACTGACAAGTATAACTGGGATCTAATCTCGGTAGCTTATAAAAATGAGATGCTAAAACTACTGGGTAGTTCATGATGAAAAAGAATTTTAGCACCAAACCTATTGTAGTCGGGATTGATATCCGGGATTTGAAAATAGCCAAAACTGGAACCAAAACATATCTCGAAGAAATCTGCAAAGAATTCAAAAAAGGCAAATCTGGATTTCAATTCTACTTTTTTGACAGCCCTCTGCCAGTTTATAATGGTAAAAATAAGGTGTTAAAGTTAGTAGAGCATTTACGTTTCTTTCTTTGGAAACAAGTCATGCTTCCTTTTCTCGCTGCGGTAAACAGTTGTGATGTCGTTTTCTGTACAGACTTTTTTGTTCCCTATATAAACATAAACTTTAAAACGATACCGGTATTTCACGATGCTTTTTTTTGGGAATATCCGGAACATTACAACAAGCATTGGCTTAAAATTTTTTACCATTTAGGAGTCAACGCGGCAAAAAAATCCCCTTATGTGATTGCGCCAACCCTTTATGCAAAAAATCGAATTGCTCATTTTTCAACGTTAATTCCTGAGAAAATAATAGTAATCTCGGAAGCTCCAAAAACTTTGCCCCAAAATGAGGTTTTATCAACCGGACCCATTCGCTTAAAAACAAAAAAATTCTTTTTACACATCGGTACTTTCGAAAAAAGAAAAAATATTTCTTCTTTAGTTGAAGCATTGCACAAATTGCACCGCAAGGGTTATACGGATTATTCGCTTGTATTATGCGGTCAATTTAGCCCTAAAAATGATATGGATGGCGGTGTCGATATATTAAATGCGATAAAAAAATACAATTTAGGTGATTACGTAATCATGCCGGGTTATGTAAATGATCATGATTTATCATGGTATTACCGCAATGCAGAACTATATTTGTTTCCTTCAGTAAATGAAGGTTTTGGACTGCCAATATTGGAGGCATTTCAGCACCAGTTACCGGTGATCGTAGCCAACAACACATGTTTACCTGAGGTTGGAGGCAATGCGGTGCTGACATTTGATCCATTTCATGTGGATGAACTGGTTGAAAAAATAATATTGATTATTGCTGATGCTCAGCTTAGGGCAACACTTATTGAAAATGGTAACAATCGCCTGGCTGAATTTTCCTGGAAAAACACTGCAAACGAACTATTAGCAGTATTTAAGGCCACACAAAAACATTACACCGAAAGTTAATGAACATACTTATACTAGGCGCATCATCAGATCTTTATGGAGGAAGCAAAATATTAGCCATAGTAGCCAATATTTTGCAGGAAGGAAAGCACAAGCCTATTGTTGTTGTTTCTGAACACGGTGAATTGATTGGTGAATTGAACCGATTGGGTGTGGAAGTCAGAATTGTCCGGCTCGGAATTTTAAGGCGGAAATACTTTTCTGTTCCCGGGATCCTTAACCGCATAAAAGTGAATAGAAGTGCCTGGAAAGCGTTAGGTAAACTCATTGATGAGGAAAAAATCGACATTGTTTATTCCAATACCACGGGTGTGTTAATTGGGGCGTTTCTGGCTAAAAAGAAAAACATTAAGCACATCTGGCATATACATGAAATTATAACCAAACCAAAAACATTTACCAGGATTCTGGGCCGTTTGGTGAATAAATATGCAGATAATGTTATTGTTGTGTCTGACGCAGTTAAAAATCATTGGAAAGAATATATCAATACAACAAATATTAACAGAATTTACAATGGCATTGATACCAGCATTTATACCCGCTCTGAAGGTCTGCTGAGAAAAGAGTTAAATCTGAAGGAGACCGATCTCTTAATCGGAATGATTGGAAGGGTAAATCACTGGAAAGGTCAGGATTTTTTTATCGATATAGCCAGGCAGATACTTAATCACGAGCCAGACACAAAATTTATCATTGCTGGTGACGCTTATCCGGGCAATGAGCATCTGGTTGATAAAATGCTTGATCGCCTTAATAATGAGCTGCCTCCACAATCAGTTTTTTATATCGGTTACCGAACTGACATACCAAGCATCCTAAAATCTATTGATATCTTCGTTTTGCCTTCGATCCTTCCAGATCCGTTTCCAACAGTCATTTTGGAAGCCATGGCCAGCTCAAAACCGGTAGTTGCTACCAATCATGGTGGTGCCCTGGAAATGGTCGCACACATGGAAACAGGTATCATTATTCCTCACGACAATGTTGAAGAATCGGCAGAAGAACTATTGAAATTGATTCGCGATAGAGAAAAAATGGTGACTATGGGTGAGCTCGGCAACATCAGGATCAACACCTTATTTTCGCTTGAAAAATTCAGAGCATCGATTTTGAAATTATTTGCTCAAACTTTAGACAGCTGATCAAATAGATTATCTTGAAAAACGACTGCTGATGAATAAGTAAATAAGAATACCAGCGTTAAACTACGCATCAGTTTTTAACTTATATTTGCAGTTATATATAAAATTTAAAATTCAATTCATGCGCTTAAAATATTTCATTTGTGCCTTCCTATTTGTTTTTTTCCTCTTAGTTACATCTTTATTTGCACAGATTTCAGCCGATAACCTGAGCAAAGTAAGGGTTGAGCAACTTTCAGATGCACAAATATTAGAAATATCTAAAAGATTCGAAGCCTCAGGCATATCTGAAGCGGACGCCATAAAGCTTTTAACCGCAAGAGGCATGGATCCTGCTGAAGTCGATAAATATAAAGAAAGACTTGCGGGTTTATCTTCAGGCGGAAAAACTGCTAAAACAGCGCCGGCGAATAATGCAGCAGCAAAACCTCAAACGGTGTCTGCAAGAGATACCACGAGAATTAGTGAACCGAAACCGATAAAAAAACCTAGTCCGATATATGGTTATGAGTTTTTCAGCAACCCTAATATTAAATTCGAACCAAATATAAGAATCGCAACACCTAAAAACTATGTCTTGGGCCCGGATGATGAATTAGCGATTTTACTAACCGGTGTAAATGAAAGTACAACCAATGCCAAAGTAAGTCCCGAAGGAACAGTTAAAATACCGTATGCAGGTTTGGTTTATGTAAATGGTTTGAGCATTGAACAGGCCACAAACCAAATTAGGTCAAAAATGGCTAAAGCCTATCCTGCCCTATCTTCAGGACAAACTAAACTAACGGTTAATCTGGGGACGGTAAGAAGCATTAGGGTAACAATTATTGGGGATGTGGCTACGCCAGGAACGTATACAGTTTCATCGTTGTCAACTTTATTTAACGCCTTATATCAAAGCGGCGGCCCTACTAACCGCGGCTCTCTCAGAAAAATAGAACTCATTAGAAATAACAGGGTGATTCAGGTAGTTGATTTGTACAACTTCCTTCAAAAGGGCATTCAATCTGATAATGTAAGTTTGAGGGATCAGGATGTAATCAGGATACCAGTATACGACACCAGAGTAGCAATCGATGGGGCTGTAAAAAGACCTGGAATTTATGAACTCAAACCATCGGAAACTTTAAGTGACTTAATTACCTATGCGGGAGGCTTTGCTGATTTAGCTTATAGAGGCATTGCGAAGGTAACACAGATAGGAAATAAAGAAAGAAGTGTCAAAGACATTTCATCGGATATGTTCGACCGATACACGCTTAAAAACGCCGACTCCGTTTATTTTGGTGTTATATTGGAAAGATTTGCCAATCGCGTGGTTATTGAGGGAGCGGTTTACAGGCCAGGCACCTTTGAATTGAATCAGGGAGTGACGCTGAAATCGTTAATCGCGAAGGCAGATGGGCTTAGAGACGATGCTGTAATGGGGAATGGCTATATAAAGAGGATTACGCCAGATTTAGAAAAGGAAATGATCTCTTTTAATTTAGGAAATATCATGTCTGGTAAAGCACAGGATATTGCCCTGATGCGTGAAGATTCTGTATTTATTAATTCAACCAAAGACCTAAGAGATGAAACTTCAATTAGCATTGGTGGCTATGTAAGGGCGCCAGGAACTTTCCAGTACCGGAAAGGCATGAGTTTATCAGACGTGATTAGCATGGCCAATGGATTTCAAAACGAAGCAGCCAACCACCGCATTGAAATTTCGAGACTGGTGAAAGATGTTACTGATACCCTTTCAAACAAATTGGTAAACATCATTACCATTAATCTGGATTCTACATCAGTGGCAACAACCGGAAATTTCCTGCTGGAACCACTCGATTATATTTATGTACCTCGCCTGGTAAATTACCGTTCTATCGGCAATGTCAAAATACGCGGCGAAGTATTATTCCCTGGTGATTATGCACAACAACGCAGAGACGAAACAGGAATGGAATTTATTAAACGTGCGGGTGGTATTACTCCACTAGGCTCTCTTGAAAACACTCAGGTATACCGAAATGGAGTGAGGGTTGATATGGATTTAACAGGGAAGCGAAAACGACAAGCTAAAGATGCGGTAATATTGATGCCTGGTGATAGCCTCTTTATCCCTAAAAATGAACCTTTTGTAGAAGTGAATGGTTCTGTTAATAATCCCCAGTTATTAAGATATGCCAATTCAAATTTCAAATATTATGTTGATGCGGCAGGCGGAATTACGGAGAATGCCAGACTGAAAGGAGCATATATTAAATATCCAAATGGCATTAATGCGCCGGTTAAAAGCTTTTTATTTATCAAAAATTATCCTAAAGTAACTGCCGGCAGCCAAATTATTGTTCCGGAGAAGACAGGCAAAAATAAACTCGGTTTCGCGGAGATAACGACCATTGCATCTGCATTAACAGGCATTGTAAGTTTAATTGCCATATTATTTAAATAATTATGCCAGCTGCAGAAAACGATAACAAATACATTACGGTAGAGGAAGATTTTTCTTTTGCAAAGATAATCAGCGCCCGTAAAAAAGATTTTAATTACTTGTGGAAATCAAAGGTTAAAATTTTAATTGTAGGATTGATTGGCGGCGCATTAGGTGCAGCGATGGCCTACTTCTGGCCGGTAACTTATACAGCGAAACTCACCTTCGTAGTAGAAGAAGGAAAATCAAGTGGAGGTGGTTTGCTATCATCGCTCGCCGGACAAATGGGTTTTGATATTGGTGGCTTAACCGGCGGAACGAGTGGCGTACTTGCAGGCGATAACGTACTGCAGTTGCTCATGAGTCAAAAAATGCTTAAACAAACCTTGCTTACGCCATTAGATAGTGCTGGGAAATATACATTAGCAGATAAATATGCAGATGCCTATAAGTTAAGGGAAGAGTGGAAAGATATTAAAGCCAATGTTAAAAAGGAGGCGATTATGTTTCCGCCTGATACTAAAAATTACACCAGGTTACAGGATAGTCTATTACATGAAATCATCACAAAACTGGCAGAAAAGGAATTAAGTGTAAACAAACCTGATAAAAAGCTTGGCTTTTTTGCGTTGAATGCAACATTAAAAAATGAACAGTTAGCCAGCCTGATTTGTAAAAGACTAATTGACGAAGCAACGATCTTTTATATCGAAACCAAAACAAAAAGATTGAGGGTCAACGTTAACCGACTTCAAAACCGTGCAGATAGCATCGGGAGATTACTCAATAGAAAAACCTATGCGGCGGCTGGAGCCAATGCTATTATGCTGGATGCAAATCCTGCTTTTGCTACATTAGGGGTAGGCGCTGAGTTGCAGGAAAGAGATAAGAGAGTACTGCAAACCATTTACTCCGAAATTATCAAAAACCTGGAAGTGAGCAGGTCTATGCTGATGCAAGAAACCCCGACTTTTCAAATTGTTGATGAGCCTGAAATGCCTTTAAAGAAAAACAAGATGCGCTATTCAATGGGTATTATTCTTGGGGGAATGGTGATTGGCGCCTTTTACTGCTTGTTTCTGTTGATCAAAAGAAAACCCGAATCAAAAGGTTAAGGTTTTACTTCATACCCATTTTTGAGCGCAGCAGATAATCGTTGTGAGGTGTTGACGAATACCGTTTAGTTATTTAAGATTTGAAATTGTCCCCTCATTTAGAGTGTAGCATACAAATCTTGATAAACGGACATTCACTAACCCCCCCATTCAGTTAAGATTTACTGTTTCTTCCCGAAAGATATGAGTGCCCGACAAACAAGTAAAAAAATAGAACTTAAAACCTATAAGTCACCCCCAGTTGCCCCTGGAAATTATACACGGTGTTATGTGGAATATAATATTGGCTATCCGTGAAATCTTTCTGTCTCCACTGGTAATTTAGTGACTTAATGCCCTGTAGTTTGGCGTTAAAAAGCAGATTTTTATAGTTCCACTCTCCCACTGCAGCAAAAGCGAAATCCACCCAGCTTCTGCTGCCACCTTTAGCACTCGAAAAACCTGAACTATCATAAAAATCGCGGTTATGCTCTAGTCTGTCAAAAGATAAACCAAGCTTTTTAAATCCTTTAATCCAGCTCACCTCAAACGATTGCAAATTGCCACCTGTACCCGAACCTGCGCCTAGAACTTCCCCATTGTGGGTGTAACCCTGACGAACTTCGTAATGGTAATAAAAGCTACTTGCATCACGCAATAACAAACCATCAATAGTTTGCGATATCTGAGTAATCTCACCACTAAACTGAATAAATTCATCTGTTTTACCTTTTAGAGGAATTAACTTCCGTAAGCCAAAAAGATAAGCCCTGGAATGATCTGGTGAGCCAATAAAATCACGAAGATTATATGAATTATCATTCAAACCATATTCGAAATAAACTTCCGCATGTGCCTTTGGGAAGAGCCACCTGGCATATAACGAGGTTCGTTGATCCCTGGCATCGCCATCATCGCCGGCACCCTCTCCAATCTTGGCTTTCTGAAATGGAACAAAAAACGGAATATAATCAGCAAGGCCATCAAGATCGCTGCCATACGACATGAAAGTTCTGGTAAAGCCTAAAAATAATCCAGGAACCCATTTTAGCTGATAATTAATGTTTAATCCAGCGAGATATCGCCAATCATCTCTTGGAGTAAAATAAGCAGATGAACCATTTGACAGCTGTGTCTTTTCTAATGGTGGAAAGCCTGATGATTCCAGACGACCACCAAGAATTTGCCCTTCAAACGATCCAATAGGCGTTTTAACAGGCCGAACGGAATTTAATGTTACATGTTTGAATCCAGAGGCATTGTTACTCATCATTAAACTGTTTTTGATACCCGGACCCCACCAAATATTTTCATTGGATAAACCTAAAGAAGCAGGTCCGACTGTTAAGCGGATACTACTTTGACCCCAGTTTAATCTGCTATAACTTTTATTGCCGTATTGTTCAGGATTATCTATTGCATTATAGTTGCTCCCGTAATAAACAGAAATCTCTGCATCACCCCTATTGTCTCCATAACTTTCAAAGGCTGAATTTTGCGCATAAACATATTCTGGTCTGAGTTGAATACTCAAAGGCCCATATTTCGCAAAAAAACCACCTGATATCATGGTTTGGTAGCCCTTAGCCGGAATCATTGCACCATCATTCCAACCAAATGGGTGGTGTGAATTGATCTGCTGCTGCCAGCCCAAAGGAAGAATTTGAAACTTGCCATGGCCATTCCCAAATAGGATAGGTCCTGAAGATTTGTTCCATCCATCAGTTGACAGTTCATCAGACGGATCAAAAATATTCGTTTGATGTAATGATTCAACGGATAATGCCCTGTTGGAAAATGAAATAGAGGAATCCAATTTACCCAATAACTGCAGCCTGCGATAGTAATCTTCGATGGAGGAAGTACCAACAGGAATAGTTTGTGCCGATACCAATATTGAAAAACTACCTAACATCACAAGTAATACAAGTGACAAAATATGACGAATGATCTTCATACTAAAAACGATATGTGAGGCCCGCTTGAACCTGTAAATTAAATGCATCTTTCCCGGGAGTCATATAGGGTTGGTCTGGAGCCTGAAAAAGATACCACTGATAATTCAATGACTGTATTCCCTGCAGTTTTGCATTAAAAATGAAATTTTTATAATTCCACTCCCCGCCTGCACCAATACTTAAATCGACCCAGTGCCTTCTGAAATCCTGAGAATCTGAGAAAGCATAATAATAGAAATCATTGTTGTGAACCAAACGTTCAAATTGAAGGCCCAATCTTTTTAATCCTTTAACCCAACTCACCTCCAATGATTGAATATTTGCGCCTGGACCTATGCCCGCACCCAGCACTTCCCCTCGATTGGTATAACCTTGCCTGATGTTTTTGCTCGTATACCAACTATCCAGATTCATCACCTTTGAGATATCCGTTTCCTGAAGCTGCGTGACCTCTGCACTGATCATTAGTTTTTGATCTTCTTTAGCACCAAAAGGAAATAATTTTCGAAGGCCGAATATATAAGCTCTCGAGACATTGGGTTCTATGGATAAATCACTTGAGCTTCCTGAGTAATTATTCCGGCCAAATTCAAAATAAAATTCCGCTTTTTCTTCTGCCCATAACCAACGCATAAAATAAGAATTACGCTGATCTCTTTTATTAATGGCTTCTGCTGCAGCTGCTTGTTTTTTAGACGAGAAAAACGGCAAATAATCACCAATTTTATTTAAACCGTTACCGTAATGTTGCGCACTTCTGGTTAAACCTAAAAACAAGCCAGGCACCCATTTTGGTTGCCAGGTAATGGCCAATCCTGAAAGATAACGCCAATCGTTTGGCTTCGCCACATATAAAGGTTGTCCAAAATATTCCCGTTCTGGTTCCAATACGCCATAGCCTGAGTCTTCAAGTCTCCCGGCAATGATTTGTCCCTCAAAGGAACCAATTGGGCTTGATATTGGTTTTCGGGTATTTAACGTTAAATGTTTAAAGCCAGGAGCAGAATTACTCATCAGTAAGGAATTACGCATTCCCGGACCCCACCATAAATTTTCTGTTGACAGCCCAAATGATAAGGCCTTATAGTTTAAACGAATACTACTCTGTCCCCAATAAGCTTTCGTAACCCCATCATTCCCAAAACGGGCGGGAAGATCAATATTGTTGTAAAAATCGTAATATCTGGCGGTAATCACATCATAATGATTTTCATCAAAAGTGTCAAAACGGCTATTTGCTGCCATCACCACTTCAGGCTTAAACTGAATGCTTAATGAACCATATTCAGCAAAGATTCCAGCTGTCAATAAAGTTTGCAGGCCTTTAGCAGGCAGCATCGCACCATCATTCCAGCCATAAGGATGATGGGAATTGGCTTGCAGCATGACACTCATCGGCAGCAATTGCCACTTCAATTGACCATCTTTTGAAACACCTGTAGCATTTGCGTTTAAAAGATTATACCGCTCTTCAGCTGCGTCCGGATAAGCCATTGCTTTGGTATTAAAAGCTAAAGAAGGAATAAGTGGCCGGATGGTAAAAGATACCGTTGAATCAAGCTGACCTGCTAGTTGTGATCTTCGGTAATAATCTTCAAGTCCCAGGGCACCAACAGGTACAGATTGTGCGTCGGAAACTAGATTAAGGTAACAAATAAATATAAGCAGTACTGCTAATGATTTTCTCATAAATTAATGACTTTAACCCTTAGGTTATCAATAGACCAACTTTCGTCACATTTTGGATCTGGAGTATTGGTTTGAGTGAGCTGATCTCTGCACTGCATCAATAGAGATGCTTTTGAATGTTCGATCGTTTTGGTAATCTTATACAAAGTAGTGCCGCCTGTTTTCCCTGCCAGATTGCAAACTCCTGGTAAATTTGCATTAGCCGCACCAGTTTTTGGATTATGGTTGGAATTTGGGTAATCACTAGGGTAAGATTGCGGTGGACAAAACCCAGAATTATCGCAATCTTCGTTCGAAAAGCTGGCATTCACATATAAATTGCCGTCAACAATCATTTTCCAAAGATCCGGACCATCAACACCGTTACTGGTCTTATTGCCATCCCAACTGTCATGAATATACAGATCAAACGAAATTTCCACGAGCTTATGCGTAGGAAGATCATTCAAATTAAGGTCAAAACCGGAAGCATTAAACCGGCCTAAAACAGTTGTTCCATTATAGGTTTCCGTAACGGCATTTGAAATTTGCTTGCTAGGCTGACTTTCGAAGTCGTTAAAGTAAACTTGCTGATCATCCGTTACCTCCTTGGCACAGGATATTAAAACACAAACAGGAATCAACAATAAGATTAAGTTTCTCATAGGAATGTAGTTTAAGATAAATGATCCAATTCCTCAAAAATGGAATTTTTGCTCTTAAACTCAGGAACTAGTTTTTTCATATGTATTACTACTTGTCTATCGTTATCTGACTTTGCTGAAGCGATCAGCTCATAAATTTGCCTTTCTACCTTTTCAAAGATATATTCCCTTACCTTACCAATCATAATCTGATCATGGTGTGTAGGCAGGGTATTTTCATTATCATTGAGTAATTCCTCATAAAGTTTTTCGCCTGGACGTAAACCTGAATACTCAATCATGATATCTACATTCGGTTCCAATCCAGCTAGGCGAATCATCTTTTTAGCGAGTTCCACAATTTTAACTGACTTGCCCATGTCGAAGACAAAGATTTCCCCTCCTTTACCCATACAGCCGGCTTCCAATACCAAACGACAGGCTTCAGGAATGGTCATAAAATACCGCGTAATTTCGGGATGGGTAACCGTTAATGGACCACCTTTCTCAATCTGCTGCCTGAACCTGGGAATAACTGAACCATTTGAACCCAATACGTTACCAAAACGCGTTGTGATAAATTTTGTAATCGGCTTTACATTTAATTCGTTGATATACTGCAAGCCGTTACTGAAAATAAACCCATCCGTACTTAAGGAGTTATTCAGTGATTGGACATAAATCTCCGCAATTCGTTTGGAGGCGCCCATGATATTGGTGGGATTTACCGCCTTATCAGTCGAAATCATCACAAACTTCTGCACCCCATATTTTACCGATTTATCAGCAATAGTCTTAGTACCCAAAACATTTGCTTTAATTGCTTCCGCAGGATTATCCTCCATCAGCGGTACATGTTTATACGCTGCAGCATGGTACACATAATGTGGCTTATAGGTTTCAAACAACTTATCCATACGCTGATCATCCCGCACATCGCCAACAAACGCATGAAAATTCTTGTTGCTATTGGTCTCTTCCAATTCCAGGTATAAATCATGTAAAGCGGTTTCCGACTGATCGCAAAGGATGATCAAACCCACATCGAATTTGGAAAGCTGACGCACAATTTCACTGCCAATCGAACCCGCAGCGCCGGTAATGAGGATACGTTTTTTGTACAACATCTCCCCAATGCCCTCGATATCGATCTTAATCGATTTCCGGTTTAGCAAATCTTCAATATTCAGTTTCTGAATTTGTGCAGGTTTCAATTGCCCGTTCATCCAAACGTCCAATGGCGGAATATTCAATACCTTGATGTCATTTTCCAGGCAAATGTCCACAATCGCATCCTTCTTCTCAATGGGAATGGTATAAGAGGCGAAAATGATTTCATTCAATTCGTGTTTGTCAACCAATTGAGGTAAGGTTGCCGCATCCAGGATTTTAATCCCATCAATAGTCTTACCCACTTTACGCACGTCATCATCCACGAAAGCGACAATGGTTTTATTTACACTTCCGTCATGATCAAAAGTTCTTTTTGTGGCCAATCCTGCTTCTCCAGCACCATAAATAATCACCTTTTTCTTATCAAGATTTAAGTTTTTGATATATAGGAAAAAGTATTTGATCAGCACCCGGTAGGTCATCAGCAACAAAAAACTAGTTAAACCAGTCGTGATGAGTACAGTAGTAGGGATGATGAGAAAATTAAAAAAAGTAATGGCAATAAGATTCAGAACAAAGAAAGTACCATTGGCAATGACTACGGAGATCAAAATCCGGAAAGAATCCTGGGCACTGGTGTACCTGATGATGCCTGTAAAAGTTTTAATATGAAAAAAAACTGCAATAGTAATGATGCCCATAACGAGCAAATTTCTCGCCAGCTCTGGAATGTCGACAGCAGTCAGATCGAGGTTATGCCTTAAGGCATAAGCAAATACCAGGGAGCAGGAAGTAATGATCAGATCCAGAAGGAAAATGACCCACCTCGGTACAATATTGAATTGAGTAAACAAAATACGATAGGCTAAATTTTAGTAAAGATAGATAATTTTAATTACCTAGTATAAATCGGTTTCTATATTATCAAAAACGGCAGGAATATCTGCCATTCGGGCAATCGCCGAACAGGCTTCAATGGTCACGCCAGTTCCTATTTTTGCATTGCCGCCAATATAGCTGTTAGGATAGATACTACAAAAATCACCGATTTGAGAATCATGATCGATGGTGACATTCGCGTTAATGACCACATGTTTACCAATCACAGCACCTGACTGGATCACTGCCCCAGCCAATACTACGGTTCCCTCTCCAATCAAAACATCATCAGCAACCATGGCATCCCGATGAATCAGTATACCGAATTCATGAACAATATAATTTGAAATGGCTTTTCTGAATTCATTGTTGCCAATTCCGATAATCATTTTCGCCGCCGGCGCCTGATTTTCGTGGTAAGGCACTACAGGTTTCCCGACCAGGACATTTAAGGCTTCATTATCATCAAAAAAATTGATTACAAAATCCGAATTCAATTTGATCGCATCTGCAATCACCCGGGCATGGCCTCCACCGCCATAAACAACCCATTTATTCATGTTAGGAATTTAAGTGCAACAATCTTTCCCTTCCCTCTACACTAAAACGAATAATCAGGAATAGAACACCCGACGCAATTAGCAATAATGATGCCGACCATAAATTGTTGCCCACTAAAAAGATCAGCATGACGTTTATAAGCAGCTGAATGACCATATATAAACCGGAAACCAGCAAATGATTCCACTTTAACTGGTTAGCCAAAAATTGATAAAAATGACTGCGGTGCGCCTCAAAAATATTTTCCTTTCTGATTGTCCTAAAGAAAATAGTGCTGGCCGCATCCAAACCGTAAAATAATAAAAGTAAAATGTAATTGAAGTTTTGCGTTTGTATGATCAACTGACCCAAAAAAAAGACGATGATAAAAACAATACTTACACTTCCTACATCTCCGGCAAAACATTTGGCCCTTTTCCTGAAATTAAAAAAATTGAATACCAACAAAGATAAACCGATGGTAATCAGCAAATCTGATGAGGTAAAAGCAATCACCTTTTCATTCAAATAATATAAGGTACCGATAGCAACCAAGCTGTAACCGCCCGTAATGCCATTAATGCCATCCATAAAATTATAAGCGTTAATGGTTCCAATTACAAAAATAATGGCGATTGGAATCCAGTACCAGGTTAGGCTAAATAAACCCCACTGGTAAAACATCAACAAAACAGCGATCAGATGTACGCTTATCCTGACCTTATTATTTAAAGTAAAAATATCGTCTAAAAAACTAATGAGGCTGATGAGTAATAGACCTAAAATAAAGTAAGGATAGGCGAAGCCAAATCCGAAGAAATAGATTAAAGCCGCCAGGCTGAAAATAATGCCTCCACCGCGAATGGTGACTGATGTATGCGAGCTCCTGTGATTGGGTTTGTCAATAATATTGAATCGATCGGCGATTTTGAAGTAAGTTAACTCCAGTAGCAGCAAAGTGATCAGCAGGAAAAGTGCAAAAATTGGTGTCATCATAAGTTTCAGCAACGAAGATAAAAAAAAGGAAGGATGATTAGTAAAAAGGAGGTTACTTAATCGTGCGGATTGTTTTAGAAGATATTATAAAAGGCTGCCCGGGATACGATACCATCCTTGCCTTCACGTGTTTATTTTTATGTTCATCTAATTTAGAACTGTTTGCACATCGTTTCCAAGTAGTATGCCTTTATAAAAAACACTATTTTTTCAAGCCAAAAGACGTTGCAGTAATCGCCAAACCTTCGTTAGTTGCCAATGGTAGCTCTGCATTTAAAGCTCGCTTCAACTTTTTGTTGCTTACCACGTAATTTTCTGTCAGCTTGTTTAATCTCTCTGTATTTAAAGGTAATTTAAAAATATCCCCAATTTTAGCTATACCGCGAATTAAACTATTAGGAATTGTCCATAGTTTAGGTTGTTTGTTTAATGATTTGGCCAAAATCTTAACTACCTCATTAGTCGATAGTGCGTTGTCATCGGCAACATTATATATTCCTGATGGGATATCCATTCTTAACACCTTAGCTATCACAAAACACAGGTTCTCAACGCTCAAAAAAGAACGTTTATTATTAAATGCAGCTAATGGATACGGCACTCCCTTTTGGACAAATTTATATAGGAGATTTAAATTCCCTTTATTTCCGGGACCATGTATCATACACGGTCTCAAAATATAATAAGATTTATCAGCTGGCAATGGCTGTCTTTGAATGTATTGCTCTGCCATTAATTTAGACTTACCATAATCTGTAATAGGATTTGGAGAGCTATCTTCTGTTAGCACCCCTTCAACCACATCTGCTGTTGCCTTCACAGAACTGATAAAGATAAATTTTTTGGCATCTGATTCTAAAAAAGCATCATATAATTTCGTCGTTAACTCAAAATTTACCTGATAATACTCGTCGGGATTAGAAATCTTTTTCAAATCATGAGCTTTACCAGCAAGATGTATGATTGAATCTGTGTTAGTAAATTTAATTTCTCCTGATAAGTCTAATCTACCTACAGGTTGCGTTATTATTCCAAGTTTATTTAAATATGGAACTAAATTTACTCCCACAAAACCTGTTGTACCGGTTATTATAACGTTATTCATTATAAAAAATGTTTTCTAATCTGTTCAAAAGTAATTCACGTTCGAAATTAGCATTAAAATACAGCCTTGAGTTTTCTCCCATGTTGGCTAATTCATGAGACTGTAGATTAGCCATTTCCAACACCTTAGCCGCTAACATTTGTGGATTTTGAGCCTCACTCACCAGACCAGCTTTAGCTTCCTTCAAAATTCTTCCACCTTCACCATCAAGTGAAGCAAGTATAGGCTTACCGCAAGCCAGATAAGATTGAATTTTCGAAGGTATAGTTAAGCTAAATATATAATCCCTTTTTAAACTAACCAGTAAACAGTCTGCACAAGAAAAATAATGAGGCATTTGCTCTACAGGAAAAGAGCCCAAAAGGAAAATCTGATTTGTTAAATTTAATTCCTTAATTTTTTCTTCTACAAATCCTTTTTTCCTACCATCACCAAGAATAATCCATTTAATCGTCGGATTTATCATAGCTACAATTCTTGCACATTCAATAATAGTTTCGAAATCTTGAGACTCGCCAATATTACCTGCGAAGATTATCTTAAATCCAATGGGCAAGGTTTTCAGGATACTCTGATCTGGCTTGATGATTTTAAAAAAATTTTCTACTGAATTAGGGTAGTAGATAATTTTACTGTCCTCCACTTTCTGAGTAAGCAAAATTTCTCTGAATGCTTCCGATTGTATTAATATTTTATCACTTTTTTTATATATCCACCTGGTTAAATTTTCTAAAATATTTATGATAGCACTATTTTTAATTCCCCCAGCGGCGGTAACACTTTGCGGCCATAAATCCTGAACCCAGAAAAATATGGGTATTTTATTTCTCATTTTGTAAGCAATCGCTGGCAAACCTACTGTGATGGGTGATGGCTCATAAACTAATATTCTATCAAAATCGTCCTTAAGGAAAAATGCTCTTAAAGAACTAAAAAATGCAAAAGAAAGATAATTAATCATCAGTCTTAAACCACCAGCTTTTCCTCTTGGAATTAGTTTACTACGATGAATTTTGATACCATTCCAAACTTCTACATTATCTGAAAAAAAAGAGTAACCCTTATAGAAATTTCCATGAGGATAATTAGGCTTACCAGTTAATATCTCTACCTGATGCCCTCTTTGAATAAGACCTAAAGCTATGTCGTTTATCCTGAAATTTTCAGGCCAAAAGTATTGAGTAACAATCAGAATTTTCATTAACTAATAAAACTTATAAAATGATTTTTTTTTGTCAATCCAGATTTTCATTTCTTGCACCATTTGTTTGTATGAAGGAACAGTATAATTAAAAGAATTATTGGTCTTTATCAATGATTTATCTATTCTATATTCTTCAAAGGGCTCTACTTCAATATTGGATTTATCAAAAATTAGCTTAAAGAGATTCACTAAATCATATTTGTTTATTTTCTCTTTATTTACAATATGATGCAAACCAGTAATACCATTTTCAATTGCCGCAACGATAACCTTTGCTAATTCTATAGTAGTTATCCCAGTCCAATACGCATTTTTGTAACCTTTAATTTTACCATTTTGATGCATAAACCAATGAAAAAGGCCTATACCATTCTCTTTCAATTCAGGACCTATAATCGAAGTACGGATAGTTAGATTATTATGGTAGGTCACCTCTCCTAAGGCTTTTGTTTCAGCATAAAATCCTTTGCCATCTTTAATGCTATCTTCAGTATAACCTCCTTTTTTCCCGTCAAACACACAATCCGTACTTATGTGAATCAATCTAAAATTAATAGTTTTACCAATTTTTGCTAAGAAATGAGGAAAGTAGCTATTTAATAAAATAGATTTCTCCGGGTTATCTTCCGCGTCCTTATTTAAAATACCAATGCAATTAATGACATAATCTGGCTTTTCTTTTTTCAGTAACATATTTAAGGAGTCAAAATCCGTTACATCAATTTGATATGTTGGTGTGTGATTTTCTATCCCCCTTGCAATATCTATGATTGTAAAATCTGTATTCTCTTTAAGGTAGTTGTAGATAACGTGCCCAGCCATTCCTTTAGAGCCAATAATTAATACTTTTCTCATTTATTCCAAGTGACGCGATTAACAATAGATGTATAACTTTGTATTGCCTTGATAACTCTGTTCGAGGCATTTTCAACATTGTATTCCCATGGAAGCTCATCTCCAGCCCCTTGAGTGCCCTTAACTATTTCGATCGCTTGTAATATTTGGTCCTTACTGATACTTCCTAATACTATTGAACCAGCATCTATAGCCTCTGGCCTTTCTGTACTTGTCCTAATGCTTATAGCTGGAAAATTCATCATAGCTGATTCTTCACTAATTGTTCCGCTATCAGATAAAACTATATAAGAGTTTTGCTGCAAATTAACATAATCGAAGAAACCCAAAGGCTGTACATTCTGAATAAGGGGATGAAAAGTTATATTTTTTTCGTTAATACGCTTTTGTGTTCTAGGGTGAGTGGAAAATATAATGGGCATTTGATACTTTTCCGCTACAGCGTTTAAGCTTTCAGAAAGAGTATCGAAATGGTTTTTTAAATCAATGTTTTCCTCACGATGCGCACTTACAACAATATATTTACTGTTTTTTAACCCAAGGTTATCAAGAACTTTTGAATTCTTAATTTGGTTGGAATACTTGTTCAGTACTTCTTTAAGAGGTGAACCCGTCACGAATACGTGATCTTTTCTAAAGCCCTCGCTAAGTAAATATCTTCTACTGTGCTCTGTATAGCACAAATTGATATCACTAATATGATCTGAAATTTTACGATTAATTTCTTCTGGCACATTTTGATCAAAACATCTGTTACCAGCTTCCATATGAAAAATTGGAATTTTCAATCTTTTTGCAGCAATAGTTGACAATACACTGTTAGTGTCTCCTAATACAAGTAAGGCGTCGGGCATTTCATCACTCAATACTTCGTAAGATTTTGCAATAACATTACCAATAGTTTCGCCTAAGTTTTTACCTGCAACATTCAGAAAATAATTTGGTTTCCTGAGTTCTAGGTCTTCGAAAAATATCTCATTCAATTCATAATCATAATTTTGACCGGTATGAACTAATATATGGTCAAAAAACTGATCACATTTTTTTATACACTCTGCCAACCTTATAATTTCGGGCCTAGTACCTACTATAGTGGCTACTTTTAATTTTTTCATCTATTGAATTTTCTATAACAATTTTTATTACCAATGATACCATAAATTCTTATCGAATCTATAATCATCATTTATCGATTCGGATAGGGATGCATCAGAAAAAACCATTAATTTTGAAGATGGCTCTATGGCTTGAAATCCATTGACGAATCCAGCAGGTATATTAAGTATTTCATTATTTTTAGCTTTTAAAATGAATTTTTGGTAAGGCAATTCAGCAGAAGGATAAGTCCAGTCATCTGGCTTTACTAATACTACTTTAAAAGAGCCTTCCAAAACATAAAACCATTTTTGTTCACGTTGATGACCTTGCCAAGCTCTGACTACGGTATCATCAAAATTTGCTGCAATATAAAAGCGCTTAACTAGGCTCATATCGAAATCATTAAAGAATGTTAGTTCCCCTCTATTATCGCTATGTAAACCTCCTATAATTAATTCTGGATGCATTATCAATCTAATTATCCTGGATACTGAATGACATTCTTTTCATTAAACACTTCTTTTCTAATTAACGGAAGTTTTGAAAGTAAAACCTTCATTCCTTCTACATCTTCCTGTTTGGTATTATGAGAATGATAATCTTCAATTTTTGAGATATCTTTTTCACCTTCAGAAAAGTATTGCGCATAATTTAAATCACGATTATCCGCTGGCACACGATAGAACTCTCCCATATCTTCCGCCTTAAGCATTTCCTCGCGTGTACAAAGTGTTTCATAAAGTTTCTCACCGTGTCTTGTTCCAATCACCTTTATATTAGTATCAGCATTACACAATTCTTTTAATGCTTGAGCTAAATCTCCAATTGTACCTGCGGGCGCTTTGTTTACAAACAAATCACCCTGATTACCATGTTCAAAAGCAAACAAAACTAAATCCACAGCTTCATCTAAAGACATTAAAAATCTTGTCATGGCCGGATCAGTTATTGTTATGTCTTCACCATCCTGTATTTGCTGTAGAAATAATGGGATTACAGATCCTCTTGATGCCATCACATTGCCATACCTTGTTAAACATACAGTTGTTACATTATTGCTAATATTTCTTGACGCAGCTACGGCTACCTTTTCCATTAATGCTTTTGAAATTCCCATTGCATTAATTGGATAAGCAGCTTTATCAGTGCTCAAACAAATTACCTTATTTACACGATTTGCAACAGAAGCCTCAATTACATTATGTGTTCCAAAAACGTTTGTTTTTGTCGCCTCTAGTGGGAAAAACTCACAAGAAGGAACTTGTTTTAAAGCCGCAGCATGGAATACATAGTCTACACCTCTCATTGCATTTTCAACACTGGTATAATCTCTTACATCACCTATATAAAATTTCAATTTGGGATGATTTAGTGCAACCCGCATGTCATGCTGTTTTTTTTCATCTCTAGAGAATATTCTAATTTCACTAAAATGATCTGTCTGTAGAAATCTATTTAACACAGCGTTACCAAAAGAACCTGTACCACCTGTAATCAATAATGTTTTGTCTTTAAACATGTTCGGTAATTAAATTTATAATATCTTTAATCTTGTTATTTATGATAAGTTGCGTTTGACTTTTATTTTGTTTTTCGAAAGCAAATCTAATTTTATTTGCCAAATCTTTGACATTATTTGGGTCAAAGGTATCCAAAGGATTAATGATATCATAAGTATAAGGCAAATCTGCCGCTAAAACCTCACAACCTGCTTCGGTAGCCTCAATGATGGGTAAACCAAAACTTTCCGTAAATGAGGGTGTAACGAAAGTATTGCAAATACTATAGAGCGTAGTAATTTTTTCAGAGTTGCACCTCCCGTAATTAATGATGTTAGCACCTTTATCTTTAAGACGGTTAATTTCATTAATTAATGAAACAAAACTTGATGGTATTGTTAGGTGAAGTGAAATAGGCAATCTATATTTATCAAAAAGATATTCCCATGCAGCCAATAAGGTTAAATGATTTTTTTGTCTTACGCCATCAGCAATATATAAAAATTTACCATTATTAATTTCAAGTTGTTTATTTACGTCAGTAAATCGCCCAGACTCATAAAATGGCAAAACACGTATTGTGTTGCCGGAAAGCGCAAGACCTTTTGCCAACAAACTTGACATATTTCTGGTTTGGACAATCCAGTTATAGTCCTTTTTATTCTTGAAACTTATATATTTTCTCTTTAAAAAAAAACGTAACCTAGTAATAAGACCATAGTCCTTATTTTTGCTATCGAGAATTAGTGCGTTGTGGAATAGGATGTAGACTTCACTATTCCTTTGCCTAACAGGTGGAGGAACATTAGCAAAACAAAAAACCTTCTTGAAATCAGTTTGCCTAGTTTTATAGAAATTAACCCTGCTGATTTCAGTTGGCTCAAGAAAAACTTTTTGCACCTCAGATATTTCAGTTACAATATTTGAATCCAACCGTTTATCAAAGAGAAAAAAGAATCTAGAAATCTGTTGTTCTAGTATCAAGGTTTTAATAAAGTACTCAAGCAGAACTTTTCCTCCACTTTGGTTAATATAAATAGCATCGATTAAAACCATAATTATTCAAATCTTCTAGTTCTAAGTAAGTTTAAATAAAACAATATGGTTTGCATAAATCCTTTTCTCCTAATATTATTACTTAAACAAAACTTTAAGGCCTTTGCCCCCCCTATTGATACTTTTTCTATATAATTATCTAATAAAATTGCATTCTGGCTAGATTCATCATTTGTTGCCTTTCTCAAAGAAATAAACATTTTCAACCTGTTTTTAATTGATTGTATCTCATCAATGCCAAAAATACGTCTTACCCTGCTGAATATAGATGCATTTTTGTATGAACCAGAAACATTAAGGGTATGTTGGCGATACAATAATAACGGTTTTTTAATATATGAAAAATTACCTCCATTTACAGAACAGGTCAAAGCAGACCAATAATCATGGTTTTCTGCTGTAGAAGGGATCGGAACAGAAAGACCCAATAAACTTTTATTGATTAGCATAGTGCACCCGTAGATGTAGTTTTGGCTAAGCAATAAGTTTAGGCTCGGTATCATTGAATAATCCGGTTCTTCTAAACCTAAGTCGTTTCCAACCTGATCAATCAGTTTATAGGTTCCATATACCATCAAGGGCCTATCAGAACTTTCATTTTTTTCAAGCGCTCTCATTGCATCCACTGATCTCTCTATTTTATCTTTTAACCAAATATCATCTTGATCACAGAACATAACATACTCTGAAGTGCCACAAATATCTGCCATTAACTTTCCGAAACTTTGACAACTTTTGAGATTTCCCAAATTATCACTCGTTAATTTAATGCGATCGTCAACTGATGAAAACCTATTAATAATATCAATTGTTTGATCGGTAGAACCGTCATCTCTAATTGTTAGAAACCAGTTTTTATAACTTTGATTGATTAAGCTCTCCAATTGTTCTTTAAGATATTTTTCGCCATTGTAAGTGCTCATAATAATGTTTACCTTAGTATCATTTAGCATATTATATCAAATTTCTATCTGCAAAAATACAATAATTGATCAACCCGATCGGCAAAAATATAGCCCACATATGATCAAACGCTACTAGATAAGGGTTTGAAGCATTTCCAAGGAGGAAACAGAGGCATCCAACTAAAAGTGGAAGAAGAAAGATGTATTCAGCACTTTTTCTTATCAATGCGACGCCCTTATAGAATATCCAAAATAACAGAGATAAATATATTATAAAACCACATAATCCTGTTTGAAACAATAGTGTCAAATAGCTCAATTCATATACCCATGGTGTGTCTTCACTTCTGATAACGTATTGAGAAGCAGAGCCAAATCCGGAACCTAGTATGGGATAATCTTTCCAACTTTGGATTAATGCTGCCGATTGCGAACCTCGGATAGCGCTACCTTCGTCCTCGGATGTACTGCCCATATCGAAACCTTTTTGAAACAATTCAACTAGAGGGCTAAGATTCAAAATTTCATATTTTACTGCGAAAAATATCCCAATAGCCGACACGCCCAAAAAGATAACAAATAATTTCAATATGCCAGATTTAATAGGTTTAGCTAATTTTACATTAGCTAATTTTAAGAATATATAAATTAGGAATGGTGACACTAATAAATTTAAAATTAACGCCCTCCTTCCCGTAATAACTACGGCAATTATTGAAAGAAGAAGGGTAGCAATAATCCAAATCACATGGACATTATGTTGCTTAAAAATCTGCAATAATAAATACGTAATTAGAAAAGGAATTAGGAAAAGTAAAGAAGTAGTTGATGGAAGAAATAATTGCACCGTGGCATCATACTTCCCAATAACAGGTATAGCGGATGAAAAAAAGCTAGGAGGTATGGGAATTAGGCCAAGATAACTAAAAGCCGCAAATATCAGATACAAGCTTATCCATACAATAGCTACAATCATAATTTTTTGCAGAAAGATGATATTATTTTGACGCGATAGATATGGGATTAGAAAGAAATAACATAGTGGCCAAACAATATTTACAGTACTTGATTTAATTATATAAGACGGATTATTTTCTGCAATCGTAAATCCTACTATAGAGAAAAATACGCCGAAGGCTATAAATATCACAAACCAAATAGCAATCTGTGATGAAATTTTAATCTGGCCTGTTTTCAATATCTTCTGAATAGAAAGTAAAATTAGAATAACTAAGATACAAATTTTAAAAGCATAGTATTGAAAAGGTGCTGTGAGCATTAATAAGAAAAGAAAACCTCCACCGAGCCATATAAACTTCGATAAGATATTTTCCCAAATCGTTTTTCTTTGATAAACCAAACTAAAATATTTAGAAGACAAACTAATTTCGCCCAACAATTTTAAAATAAAAAAATTGGGCTATAGTTTTAATAACAAATGGTAAATGATTACTTTTTAAACTAAAAATATTTCTTGTTATTTCAGCCAAATTGTCACGCAGACCATACAAAAATATTTTGTTCTTGAGCATATATTTATCAGATAAAGATTCGAGATGCTTTTTATCTTTGCCATTATATAAGTTTAAGAACAGTCTAATTTTTTCTCTGACAAACAATTCTGAGTGAAGCATACGATTGTAATTTGTGCTCATGCTAGCATCAGCTACTCTGATAAGAGTTGTTGCATGTTCATCTAAACTAATAAAAAAATTTGCGCCCAAAAAGGCACATCTTGCCCAATAATCCCAATCTTCATTTGACTTTAGACCTTCATCAAACATTCCAACTTGGTTGACTAGTCCTCTGCTTATGATTGGAGAACTAACGACATTAAAATTATGCTTGATAACTTGTTGCAGCACGGCGAACTCTTTAAAGTTTTCTGTTGGTAAAATTCCGGGTTTATACTTATTAAAAAATTCCTTATGCCCTTCTCTCACTATAAAAAACTTTGGTTCACAATATGCAATATCGCAACTAGGATTTAATTCAAAAACATATAATTGGGTCTCAATCTTTGAGCTTGTTAGAAGATCGTCACTATCTAAAAATTGTAAATAAGTACCTCTGCTATTTATAATACCGAAATTTCTTGCAGACGAAAGTCCACCATTTTGCTTATAGACATAGTTGAATCGACTATCAATTTTACAGTAGTTTTGCGCTATATCAGCAGTATTATCAGGGGAGCCGTCATCAACAATTATACACTCCCAGTTCTGATATGTTTGACTTAGAATAGATTCCAATGTCTCTGGCAAATATGCAGCTTGGTTGTAACAAGGAATTATTATAGAGACCAGAGGCTCGAACTTTAGCTTATCCATTTAATTTTTTTCTTAAATATCTGTAAATATTCATAAGAAAGGGAATGTTTAGTTTGACATATGATAATTTGATGTTTAAGCTTTTTTCTAGACCATGTTCAATCATCTTCTTCTCAATTAATTTGAAATCATTTGCCGTTCCTCTCTGGCTTATTAAACTGAATATTTCTTCGTATCTTCTAACAAATCCTAACTTTTTTGTTTGGTAGTCAACATTTTCACTGTGATTTAGAAAATTATTCAAAATTTCCAACGCTTTCAAATGAAATTTCAATTCCCGAGAAAAAGTCTGTCGCCCACTCGCACTATTTGCCAAAATTCTATAGCATGAAGAATTGAAATTTAAGAATCTTCCGTCTGCGGTATGTAACAACTCTAACCATAGAGGGTAATCAGCCATGCCCCAATCCAAAATTTCAGAATCGGTGTATTTATTTAATACCGCTTTTAAAATGTTTGTCCTTGCAACGACAGTCAGTGTACCAATGATTGATTTGTCTAAAAAAGACTTTAATGTGATATTTGCATCATTAGCGATATTAATTAATGGCCCGGAAATTTCCTTTTCATTACCGAACTGTTGTAAAAAATTAGTACATGTAAATGAATAACCTCGGTTCTGAGATAAAAAATCCACTTGTTTTTGTAATTTATAACAATCAAGCCAATAATCATCTCCGTCACATATGGCAATATACCCTCCAGTAGCCTGCTTCACAGCATCTAAAAAATTTGGCATCATTCCAATATTCATTTCCCGATTAATATATTTTATACTACCGGATTTTTCATGCTCATTAATGAGCTTGGTAATTATTTCGTCAGTTCTGTCGGGTGAATTATCATTTGCGACAATTAATTCAACTTCGGAACTGTATTTTTGATGTAGTACGGACCTAATTGCCTGCTCTATATATAAATCGTGCCCATAAGTAATCATCACAACGCTGACTTTTAAATTATTCTCAACTTCCATTTGAATAAAATCATAAAATAATTCTTACTGACAAGAATAACCGCCATCTACAATGAAATTCTGACCTGTAACCCACAAAGATCCATTTGATATTAAAAATTCTATTAAAGGAACTACATCTTCAACTTCGCCAATACCCAAAGGATGCATGTTTATTATTTGTTTAACTTGTTCTTCAGTTAACGAAGCGAATAACTTTTCCGTCATTGGCGTTTTTACCACACCAGGTGAAATGGCATTAACTCGAAATTTTCGCTTTGCTAATTCTAATGCTGATGATCTAACAATCCCTAATACTGCGGATTTCGTTCCGCAATAACCTACTTTACCCGCTTGGCCCAAGTTTCCCATAACAGAAGAAAATAAAATGATACTTGCCTGATCATTACTATATTTTTTCTTAGAAATCAATTTCAGCAATTCTATAGTCACAAAAACATTTATGTGGAATATCTCTTTCACACGCGAATGAGTGTATTGAGAAAGGGGTAATGTTTCTTCCAAACCAGCACAGTGAATTAGTCCATCAAATTTCCCAAAAGCATCTACTAGATCCTTAATAATATTATCTAAACTATCTATCTCTGCTAGATCTACAGTACGAAAGAAAAAATTTTTAAATTTCTCTTTTATATCGAGTACATTAGCTCCGTTTCTCCCAATTCCAATAATATTTATACCCTTATTCAAAAGTGCTAAACAAGTGGCTCTACCTATTCCTGAAGTGGCGCCAGTAACTAAAAAAACCTTAGTATTCATTATTTGAAATCATAATTCTGTTGAACAGAAATAAATTCTATTAAGGAATCTATTGTACTTAAGCTAGCTAAATCTGGCGCAGTTAACGAAAGTCCAAAATTATTTGAAACAAACCCCAAAAGAACCATGGCACTCATAGAGTCCCATTCTTCAAGTTGTTTAAAATCTGTATCAAAGTCTATCTGTTCGTCAAACTCTAGCTCTTCCTGTAATTTTTCTATAAATTCTAATTTTGTCATTTTATAATTCTTTATTTATTTTAATTAGTCCGCCACACCAAGAAAGACCAACACCAAAACCTGCTAACAAGACTGTATTTTCTAAGTTGTTATTTAAACCACTGGAATAGATTTTTAAAGCTATGGGTATTGTATTTGAAACAGTATTACCACTATCTGCAAAATCAATGAAAAATCTTTGACTTTCAATATTAAGTGACTTTCTAATGTAATTCAACATAAATGCATTTGCTTGATGCAATATAAATTGATCAATATCATCTTTTTCAATTTCATTAATCTTTAAAACTTCTTCAATTAACTTAGGGACGACAGTTTGTGTAAAATTAAATACTTCAGGTCCATTCATATACAAATTATTGTTCGAATAATAATTATCCGTACCATAACTCAATTCTTCTGGATAGTGGTCGAACGGATATCTACCAGCACCATTTTTTACAATTAGCTTATCCCATCCTTCGCCATCTGTTCCAAAACAGAATTTTCCGAATAAATCTTCATGATAATCCTCAACAATAGTTGCACTTGCCGCATCTCCAAAAATAGCTCTATTTGATCTATCTTTCTTATGAATATACTTAGAATATGTTTCAGCTGTTACAAGTAAAACCGAAGTTGCTTGTTTACTTACAATTAAAGCTTTAGCTAAACTTAAACCATAAACATATCCAGAACATCCAAGGTTGAAATCAAATGCACCTATCTCTTTTGCCAAACCCAACTTATTTTGTAATATACATGCACTTGTTGGTAAAAAATACTCTGGGCTTTGAGTACAATATATTATATAATCTATTCGTCTGCGATCATATTTCAAAAATAGTTTTTCACAAGCTTGTACCGCTAAATCAAGTGCGGTTGTATTGCGATCAACAACATACCTGTTCTTTATCCCAACCTTTTTTTCGAATTGAGAAAAATCGAAATTAAATTCTTTAGCTAAGTCTTGATTTGTCACAAGATTAGACCCTAAAACATATTCTATAGCTGAAATTTGAATCCCCATAATTATAAGTCAATGCTTTCCAACTCCTTAATTATTTTAGCTGGCACACCTAGTGCCAAACTATTATCCGGTATATTTTTTGAAACAACGGAACCTGCTCCGATTATTACATTTTTACCGATTTGAACGCCAGGTAAAATGGTTGAATTCGTACCTATAAATGAATAACTTCCTATTAGGCAGTTTCCAGAAATATTAACGTCAGGGCAAATTTCAACAAAATCCCCAATTTCAACATCGTGACCAATGGTGCAGGAAAGATTTATCAAAACACCTTTACCTATTGAAACATCATTCGTTATTACAGTACCAGTCATAATATTTGCTCCTTCAAGTATATTGTTACCATAACTTCCAATTCTTGCGTAGGGACTAATAGATGATACTAATACACCTCCTAATAATTCAAATCTTGTTGCTAGCCTTTTTCTTAAAATCGGACCTCCTAAACCTAAAACGAAATCAGGCCCGTATTTATTAAAATACCTTCTTACAGCATCATCGGTTTTTAATACTAAAAATCTATCATACAAAAAATTAGGTATGTCATTACTTACATCATCAAAAAAAGCTACATTTTCAAGATTTTCTAGTTGATGAAGAACTTCAAGAACTTCTTTTGCAAACCCTTTGGCTCCTATAATAATCATATTTAATTATTTTGTGTTCTTAATAAAATTCGACAGATATGATCAACCTCTTCTAATGTTAAATCATAATAAAATGGTAAACAAAGCACTCTCCTTGAAATATCATCTGTTATCTTCATTGCCTGAGGCTCGATATATGGTAATGCATTTGCCAAGGATGGGTAAAAATATCTTCTGGTACCAATCTCATTTAATTTTAATACTTCAATGCACTTTAACATTAAATCTTCTGACTTAAATATCAAGGGAAAATAAGAAAAATTATTACTGGACTCCGGATGCCACAATGGTATTATAGCCTGTAACTGCTGGAGTTTCTCCTGGTATCTTTTAAAAACTTGCTTTCTCTTATTGTGAATATCCTCAATATATTTTAAATTAGCTAGTCCCATAGCCGCATGAAATTCAGAATTCTTACCGTTAATTCCTAATTCAGAAAATGTATCAAAACCTGAAATCCCAAAGTTTCTAATATGTGCTAGCTTTTTTAATAATTCACCATCTTTAGTCACAATTAAACCACCCTCTCCAGAATGGAATAATTTGGTAGCATGTAAGCTACAAGTAGAAATATCTCCATATTCGAAGATAGACCTACCGTCAATTTTTACGCCAAAAGCATGTGCTGCATCGTAAATCACTTTTAAGTTATGTTTTTTAGCAATTTTCTCAATTGCAATAACATCACATGGGTTCCCGTACACGTGCGTAGCTAAAATTGCAGTAGTATTTTTGGTGATGCATTCTTCAATTTTCAATGCGTCTATATTCAAAGTGTTGCTATCAATATCCACAAATACGGGTTTACAATTCTCCCAAACAATACAACTTGTAGTTGCTACAAAAGAAAACGGAGTAGTAATTATCTCGCCATTTAGATCTAAAGCTTTTATAGCCATTTGCAACGCTACTGTTCCGTTAGTTACAAATAACAAGTGGTTCACTTCTAAAAGTTTTTTAAGTTCAATTTCCAAACCACTTGCTAATGGCCCCATATTAGTTAACCATTGACGGCCCCAAATTCCATTCAAATATTCTTGATATTCCCCAATTGGGGGAAGAAACGGCTTTGTTACTGGTATCATTTTTTTAGAATTAGATTTTTAATATCTTTTAGGCTGTCAAACTTAAAAAGCCAGGCAAGTAATAAGTATAGTCCTCCACCCAATATACTTCCAGCAATTAATCGAAGCAGGTGAGATTGCCCCGATAATAGTTGGTCGGAAAAATATACAACAACAGCCAAAAATGCTGCAAAAATAAATATAGGTGCCAAATCTTTAAGTTGCATCCAAGTACTATAGTTCAGTATTTTACCTGCATAGTGAGTATTAATAAATAAAGCTAAGATAGAAGATACCAGTTGTCCCCAAAGTAAGGCATAAAAGCCAAAATATATTGATATTGGCAATACTATAACTATGATTATTTTTTTTACAATCTCTAATTTTAAAAATAGATCGCTTCTTCCTTTTACTTGCAAAATTATTAAATTGTAAAGATGGATAGGGTATAGCACGCCTGATAAACAAATGACTTGAAAAATTGGAACCATCTCTAACCATTTGTCTGTAAAAAGGAAAACAACCAATGGTTCGGCAAGAATGCCCATTAAAACTATTACAGGCGTTATAATAAAAACAACAAGTAACATGACCCTCCTGTAAGCACTTTTTAACTGGGAAATATCGTCTTGGATTTTAGAAAAAACAGGAAATATAACTCGATTCAATGCACCTGAGATATTACCTACTGGCATCATCATTAATGAGTGTGCCCTTGCATAGTACCCAACTTGCGCTGGTGCATATATACGTCCTATAACGATTTGATATATGTTTGTAAAAAAAATATCTAACACACCCGAAAGCGTAAGTTTATAGCCATAATGGAAATGCTCATGAAATTTACGCTTGCTAAAAATTAATGCCGGATACCAATCGGATGTAATCCACAATAAAAAACTAGTCAAAAAAGCATTAACCATGGCAACAACAACTAGGCTCCATACTCCATAGCCCAAATAAGCTGAGGTAATACCTAATAAACTACTAATTATAAGTGCAGGCAAAGTGATAAGAGCTTGTTTTTTAAACTTAAGTTCTCTTGTTAATATGGTATTTTGAACCGTTCCAAAGGCAGAGATAATAAAAGTTAATCCATATACTCTGGTTAGCATTGTAAGCTGGTTCTGATTGTAAAATCTTGCTATATAAGGTGCTAATAAATACAAAACAAAATAAATAACAATACTGCACACCAAATTGAAAAAAAATACTGTTGAATAATCCTCAGTGTTTAATTCTTTGCTACGTATTAATGAGCTTGTAAGCCCCCCCTCAAACAAAACTGTGCCCATACCAATAAAAACAGTAAGCATCCCGACTAAACCGAATTCTTGCGGTACTAAGACCCGGGCCAAAATTATGGATACGACAAATGTAAGTAATTGTCCGCCAAACTGCTGACCATACGTCCAAATCATCCCAGATAAAGCTTGTTTTTTTAATGACATTTCTATACGAATTGGTTGTCAACAGTGGCACTTTTCATTATCATCTAACTTTTTAAAATTTTGCGGTATGACCTTCTTACAAATAGAATAATAATTGAAATAAATGCAGTTAAAAAAGCGCCAATTAAAATTCCTTTAATTAACGAAAATTTGTACTTAGATAATGGATATACTGGCTGATCAATGACTTCCAACAATGGTGTTTCTTTCATCAGCGCCATTTTTGACATTTCCAAATTCTGCATTAGTGAACCTAAAATAGCTTTATTTGTTTCAGCAGAAAACTGTGCTCGTTGCGCAGGAGCCACTCGTTGAACTTGTCTCGTTGGATTTAAATTGGGTGTGGCATCTGTAACAGCAACGGCACTGTATATTGCGCCATTCATTACCCCCCGTACCGAATCTACCTTATATTGCATAATGGCAACATTTTGTAACGACTTTTTGGTTTTAGTTTGCAAATAGAAATCATTTACATTTTTTACAATGGTTTCATTAAAGGCCATAGCAAAAGCTTCATCTGGCGCTTTGACATCAACCTTTATAATGCTTAGTTTTTTATCAGGCTTAGAGACTGTTAAATAGTTTTTGGAAATATCAGCTACAACCATGGAAATCAAGCTATCTCGTAAACGATTGGGTTTTAAAGAAAAATTTCCATCAATTATACTATCTGCTTTAAATTGTAATTTTAGCAACGTTGGTTTTTCCGCCCATTGTTGTGCTAATTCATTATATTGAATATATCGTTCTAATAAAGTTTGAGCTTTATTGTTAATAAAAACGGGAGATAATAATGTCTGCTGCAACATTTTACGCGACTTATACAATTCTATAATATTATCCCCTTGGAATATACCTCCTCCGCCTCCGCCAAGTTCAACACCAGCCATAGAAGCTAAACCCGCCAAATTTCCTAATCCACTGCTGCCTTTTTCATCTTCTAAAACAAAGGTAGTAGTTGCCGTATATATAGTTTTCTTGGTTTTTGCATACCAGAAACCTAAAACTGCTCCAAATATTCCAAAGGTTAGAATGATTAACCATTTCGATAAAATATACCGCCACCATTCTTGAATTTTAAGTATGAGGTCTTTAAGGGAGATCTCGTCGTTGTCGTTATTAATATGTTGCTGACTTTCTGTTGTCATTTTTTTTAATTATATAAAAACGGATTATCTAGAAGATTAGTATTTACAACAACTATCTCAACAAACTTACAATTATAGCACCCAAAGATGCTAATCCTGTTCCAATTCCGATCCATGCCTGAGCACTAATTCTTTCACGTTCTGCCCGTTTTGGCACTAAAATCTCCGCCCCAGGTTTGATTTTCGGGTAATTATTAAAAAATAGGAAACTGCCTACTGCAGCCGCAGATCCATTCGCATATTTCACATATACTCCAGATTTTCGTGCGCCTGAGGTAAAGCCTCCTGCACCATTGATGTATTGGCGTAGATTTTTCCCAGGTAAATAAACAATGCTATTTGGATTTAATACCTCTCCGGTAACTTTCACGGTTTGTAAAGTTCTGGGTATACGAATTACGTCACCATCCTCTATAATCAAGTCGAATTTGGACAAGGAATCTTTTAAAATTCTGACCAAGTTGATACCAACCAGATCACTTTGAATTAATTTTTGCTCGACCTCTGCAGCTACGGTATCCTTTGCCCCAGCTTCCTGCGCACGTTTCAAATTTAAAAATTTCTTACTTTCTTCATCACTGTCGTTGATGGCATTTTTGTCTGTCGGATTTACCTTTTGAGCGCCTGGTCTTTTTAAAGATGCTCCGTCTGGATAAGCAGAGGAAGTTAATCCTCCTGCCCTCCTGATCAATTCAGAAATGCGTTCATCCTTTCTAATGATCGTGTAGGTTCCGGGGTATAAAACTTCCCCTTCTAGTTTCACCTGTTTTTGAACGGTATATCCTTCTGAATTACGTACAGAAATAATGTCAAATGGTCTGATCATAAAGGGCTCACCGACTAATTTCAAATTCTGATCCACATTCACAATAAATAGTTCCGCCGTTCTCGCAGAACGTACAGTCGCATCGCTGTTTCTTACCCGTCTGGAAATTTCAATTCGGTTGGGTGTGGCGCCCTCTTTAAAACCGCCGGCCAGTTGAATTACCGATTCTAACGTCATGCTATCCGCATATTCAAAGGTACTTGGTGCCCTGACTTCACCTTGTATCGTGACTTTATACTCGTCTCTTAAATCAAATAAAGAAGAAATGGTTACCTTATCTTCACGCTGAAGGGCAATATCTGGTTGTGTGCCGGCGATAATTTTAGCAACATCAAAAGAAATTAAGGCTTGAGTGTTATCGGCATTTAATCGGTTAATGTAACCTCGGTTTAAAAAGGCATCTTCCGTTAATCCATCCGATTTATTAATTAAACCTCTAAGAGTTAAGCCGCTTTCCAGTTCATACACACCCGGTCTAAACACGGAACCAATGATTTCCACACGATTGGCAAAACGATCCAAGATAGCCTCTACGACAAACTTGTCTCCATTTTTTGGCTGGTAAGTGGTGAACTCAGAAGCAGAGATATCAGAAATCCTACGGTCACGGTCAGTATTTTGGAAGGCTTTGATTTTAGCGGTATAAGCCTGAGTTGTGAAGCCACCCGCAAAATTAATCACATCGGTTAAACTTTCATTTTTGGCCACCTCGAAGAGTGCCGAACGTTTGACTTCCCCGGTAATTTCTACTCTTTTTTCAAAAACCGGAACGTTAATCACATCCTGATCCTGCAAACGAATATTGCCTTGCTGAATTCCCTTTAAAAGGAAATCATATACATCGATCGTAGCGATAACTTTATTATTTCTAATCAATTGAATATTACGGAATGAACCATTTTGCGCCGGACCACCGGATGCATAAAGCGCATTGTAAACAGTTGATAGAGAAGATAAGGTGTAAGTACCCGGTTTGACTACCTGGCCGGTCATGATAATCTTAATGCTTCTGATATTACCCAGGTTAACGGCAACACTAGTTCTGCCAGAACGCAATGATGGATAAGTAGACGATAAAGCCGAGCGAATTTTAGAAGTTGCCTGCTCAATGGTTAAGCCCGCTACGGATATTCTGCCTACATATTGAAGGGAAATGATTCCATCAGGACTAACTGGTAAATCATAGCTGGCTTCATTATCGCCGTTTAAATCGATCAATAAGCGATCGTCTGGCCCAATGACATAACTTTTTGGCGTCGCAATTCTTAAATTAGGTTCGAAAGTGATCGTGCCGTTTCTAAATAGTTCAGCACCAAATATCTTAGGTGCAATTTCATCATCAGTTTCTTTCTTTTCATTGCTAATTTCTCCACCATCGGTGGTCTCGCTCATCTCACGACCTGTAGAAACGGCTTTCGCATCCGTTTGCACAGCGGAAGCCGTGCCTTGTTTTTTAACCTTTTCTACCCTGATACGAAGTTTTTGAATTTCATCAGCTTTCATGCCTTGAGCCGCAGCAAGCTGTTCCAGTTGTGCTTCTGAATACCCTATAGATTCTGCCTTTTTAATCATTTGCAGAATTTGCGCATCCGATAACTCATCGACCTTTACATTGGCATAGTTCTGTGCAGATACGCTAATACTAAAGGTAAAAAAAGAGATTGCTAGAACTAAAAATTTTAAAGTTTGTTTCATATTGATCCGAATTTATCGGCATTCTTTAGGATTTACTTCCCTGTTTTGTTATGTTTTTGGAATCTTTTTTATACTTGTCCGCTACCTTACTCAAAGTAATTTAGTGTATGATAACCTGCCTGTTTGAGGTGTTCATCTTTTTTCATTAAGGCTAAATCAGCTTGCATCATATCTTTCACTAAAGCAGGTAAATCGTATTTTGGCTGCCAGCCTAGTTTTGTTTTAGATTTCGTTGGATCACCCAATAAGAGATCCACCTCTGTCGGCCTGAAATACTGCTCATCAACCCGGACTACCGTTTGACCAGGCTTCAAATGCGTATCCTTCAAACCCAATTCAGCAATTAGAGCTTCGTCAAAGCCAATAACTACGCCTTTTTCATTTTGATCTTTGCCGCTAAACTCAATTTCTATGCCAAGTTCTGCGAAACTCATGCGTACAAAATCACGAACTGTAGTGGTTACGCCCGTGGCAATGACGAAATCCTCAGCTTTCTCTTGCTGCAAAATCAACCACATGGCTTCAATGTAATCTTTCGCATGACCCCAGTCACGTTGAGCAGAAAGATTACCTAAATATAAACAACGCTGCAAACCCAGGGCAATCTTCGCGGCAGCCCGGGTAATTTTTCTGGTTACAAAAGTTTCTCCTCGCAGCGGACTCTCGTGATTGAATAAAATCCCGTTACAGGCAAACATATTATAAGCTTCACGATAATTCACCGTAATCCAGTACGCATACATTTTCGCAACGGCATAAGGGGATCGGGGATAAAACGGGGTTGTTTCACTTTGAGGCACCGCTTGTACTAAACCATATAATTCAGAAGTAGAGGCCTGATAAATTTTGGTTTTCTTTTCCAAACCCAGGATGCGCACCGCCTCCAGCAACCTTAGTGTTCCAATACCATCGGCATTGGCCGTATATTCCGGCATCTCAAAACTCACCTGAACATGACTCATCGCCGCAAGATTGTATATCTCATCGGGCTGGGTTTCCTGAATAATCCGGATAAGATTAGTAGAATCAGTTAAATCCCCATAATGAAGTTTGAAATGAACGTTGTTTTCATGCTGATCTTGGTAAAGGTGATCGATGCGATCAGTATTGAATAGAGATGAACGTCTTTTGATACCGTGTACAAAATAACCCTTTTTAAGCAGAAACTCTGCCAGATAAGCACCATCTTGTCCAGTAACGCCAGTAATAAGGGCAACCTTCATATATTAGTCATAGATTTTGAGCATGCAAACATACGCAAAATATTTATATGCAACGAAATTGTCAATTAGTATAGGTTGCTTTTTCAGGAGTAAAAATCATTTCAAATAGTTTACACTTATTTCTCGGTTCTTATTATAAAGCTGGTCTCTACGATTATTGTGAAGGCATAAAGATTTTGCAGTATCCTGATGGACATGTTTGACGCCTTAATTAATGTTTCAATATCGGCAACTATTCCTTCACATTGCAGGATCTTATTTGTAAATTTTTTTCGCAAAAGTTCGAAAAGCACATTTCAAAATTACGATAAATTTTAAACCGCTTCATATTGCTGAAAGTATGCTTACTTTGTGCTAAATAAAATATTCTCAATATTTCCGGTATTGGCTCGTCCCTACTTTCTTCGTCTTTTCTTCCTGTCTTGTTCGTCTCTTCTTCGGAGTCAAAGAAACAAAAGATAATTTACACACAGCGGCAAGAGGCATGTACGCTACATCAGTGGTATGCGTAATAGCGCTTTCTTATAATGAAGAAAGATTGTAAATCACGAAAAGCTGGCGTCGCCTGATTTCAGCAGGAAGAAAGGCCAAAATCATATCACATATATGATCAGGGTTTTTTATATCCTCCTATCCAGAATAGGAACTGATAAATAGTTTGAATCAAGTTTCAGCAAGAGTCAAATACTTACAGCCTTGCATCAACAAACTCACGATTGATAAAAGATTTCGTATCGAATATAATAGCACCTTGTTCTTTGAATCGACCATAATCAAGAGATAGAAACTTTTGGTGGGATACCGCCAGAATTACAGCATGATAAGATGTAAAATCTTCTTCTGCAATCAGTTCAATTCCGTATTCCAGTTTCACCTCTTCTGCACTTGCCCATGGATCGTGCACATCGACTTCAATGTTAAAAGCCTTTAGCTCATCAATGATATCTACAACCCTGGTATTCCGTGTATCCGGACAATTTTCCTTAAAAGCAAATCCTAAAATTAATACTCTTGCCTCGTTTAGGATACCGCTTTTAGCCACAATCATTTTGATCACCTTATTGGCCACAAACATGCCCATATTATCATTAACCCTCCTTCCAGAAAGGATGACCTCTGGTTTGTAACCTAAAGTTTCAGATTTATGCGCCAGATAATAAGGATCAACCCCAATACAATGCCCGCCCACGAGCCCAGGTTTGTAGTTGAGAAAATTCCATTTGGTTGAAGCAGCAGCCAACACATCGGAAGTATCAATACCCATTTTGTCAAAGATCAGGGCCAGCTCATTAACAAAGGAGATATTAACATCTCGCTGCGCATTTTCAATGGCCTTGGATGCTTCAGCCACTTTAATGCTTGGTGCCAGATGTGTACCTGCTATAATAATTGATGCATACAAGCGATCGATTTCCAATGAGACCTGCGGATTAGAACCCGATGTCACTTTCTTAATTTTAGTTAAGGTATTGACCTTATCTCCCGGGTTAATACGTTCCGGAGAATAGCCACAAAAGAAATCAATATTATATTTTAAGCCTGAATATTTTTCAAGAACTGGAACGCAATCTTCCTCCGTACAACCCGGATATACCGTTGACTCATAAATTACAATATCTCCTTTTTTGATCACCTCCCCCAACATCCTGCTTGCAGCAAGCAGAGGTTCCAGGTCGGGTCTTTTCAGCTGATCTATTGGCGTAGGAACAGTGACGATAAAGACTTGCGCATTTTTAATATCACTTAAATCTGCACTCAATTTTAGACCATTCACACCTTTTGAATGAAGCACTATTTTCAGATCATCCAGGTTGGCCTCATTGGTTCCATCACGCAAGCTATTTAAAGCGGCTACACGTGTTGCCTTCATATCATACCCAATTACTTTATATTTCTTTGCAAACTCAATGGCTAAGGGTAACCCGACATAGCCTAAACCGATTACCGCAATTATTTTATCTTCATTCATGATATGATGTTGTGCCGGCAAAGATAAAGAAATTAAAAAAATCGCAATCTGCAATATGAACCCATATGGTGAGCCCGGCAAAAAATCTTAACTCTGGTATAACCTACGACTTGCTATAGCCACCCTGTTACCTCGACAAGTTGGATTTTTATCCGACCTCTCCCGATGTTGTCAATAAAGAATTCTACTCGCTTACCCAACATCAGGTCCAATACTATATATTATGCTTGCTTTTTTATACCTTCTATTGTTTGCATACTTTCGCTACGATAAGGTTTGGTTCTTTTTGGGCTAAGCCAAAAGGACTATGCCGCGGCCGATGAGGCGCTGAGAAATACAATCAAATAATACTATTTTCCTGGTTGAGAAGAGGTTTAATCCAATAGTTTTTCAGAGGAAAGATTCTCACAAACCATGAAGCTTATGTCGAAATGACGAAACGGCATATAAATTTTTTCGCTTTAGATTGGTCTGCACTTTGTTATGCGGCCTAGGAGATGATGGAAGGGAAAGCAGTTGAAACTTTTATACAAACATTCTCTGTACTGATAACCAAACCAGCGGCAAGTCGGATTTTTCATCCGACCTCGTCCGCTGTTGTAATAAAGTTTCGACTCGCTAACCCAACATCAGGTCCAAGCCTTGGGTTTATGCCTGGCTGTTTATGTCTTCTATTGTTGGCATACTTTCGCTACGCTCAGGTTTGGTCCTTTTTGGGCTAAGCTCATTTATGACACAACGGTATGATCTCAATATACTTTCAAAAAAAAATCCCGACTTTCATCGGGATTCATATTTTATTTAATCAGCTTCAACAGATAACTACCATAACCACTCTTAACAAGTGGCGTGGCAGTCGCACGTAATTGTTCGGCAGTAATAAAACCCATCCGATAAGCAATCTCTTCAATACAGCCAATTTTTAATCCCTGGCGTTCTTCGATGATTTGAACAAACTCTCCAGCTTGCATCAGCGAGGCAAAGGTACCTGTATCTAACCAGGCTGTACCACGACTCAACACACCAACTTTTAAAGTTCCTCTTTCCAGGTAAACTTTATTGATATCTGTAATTTCGTATTCGCCACGTGGAGATGGTTTGATATTTTTAGCGATTTCAACCACTTCGTTATCATAGAAATATAGTCCAGGAACCGCGTAATCTGATTTAGGCTGTGTTGGCTTTTCTTCAATAGAGATGGCATTTTTATGCTCATCAAATTCTACTACGCCGTAACGTTCCGGATCAGCAACCTGGTAAGCAAATACAACGCCGCCTTCAGGATCAGCACTGGCTTGTAAAAGTTTCGCCATCCCATCTCCGTGGAAAATATTGTCGCCTAAAACTAAAGCTACCTTATCTTTCCCAATAAATTCCTCACCAATTACAAAGGCTTGTGCCAAACCATTTGGCTCTGCCTGTACCGCATAAGTAAATTTACATCCGAGCAAACTACCATCGCCCAATAATTTTTCGAAATTAGGGAGGTCATGTGGTGTCGAAATAATTAAGATTTCTTTAATCCCCGCCAACATCAATGTCGAAAGCGGGTAATAAATCATCGGTTTATCATAAACCGGCATCATTTGTTTACTGCAAGCAAGTGTTAATGGATGTAGGCGGGTTCCGCTTCCTCCGGCTAATATTATACCTTTCATTTAGATTTCAGATTTGAGATGTTAGATTTAAGATTTTCAAGATCTATCACCGGTTTTGTCGTTAATTAATTTTCTTTCAGCTTCTCAATACACTGAACTAAGCTATCTCTCCAGTATGGAATAGCCAAACCAAATGTATTTTTAATTTTTGATTTATCCATCACCGAAAATGCAGGACGAATAGCTTTTGTAGGATACGCTGATCCCGGAATTGGGTTTGCTTTTACTTGGGTAGCACTGATATCGAATATGGCCTGAGCAAAATCAAACCAGGAGGTTACGCCTTCATTGCTGTAATGATAGGTGCCATATGCTTCTGAATCTGATTCAATAATATCAAAAATTGCGTTGGCCAAATCAATGGCATAAGTTGGTGTACCCACCTGATCGGCGATGATATTGAGCTCATCCCTTTCAGCGCCAAGCTTAAGCATGGTCTTCACAAAATTATTGGCATATTCAGAATATAACCAGCTGGTGCGAATAATGAAGTGTTCCTTCAATAAAGCAATAACAGCTTTCTCACCATCTAATTTAGTTTGGCCATAAACGTTAATTGGCTTGGCCTCATCATTTTCCGTTAATAGCTTTACGAGATTGCCTTCAAACACAAAATCTGTAGAAACGTGAACCAAAGTAGCTTTATTTGATGCACAAGCCAGGGCAAGGTTCGCCGCCCCTGTTTCATTCACTGCCGTAGCCAGTTCAACTTCATCTTCTGCTTTATCTACCGCAGTGTAAGCAGCACAGTTGATGACGAAAGCTGGTTGCTCCTTTTGTAATAAAGATTCTAAACCTGGCTGATCCAAAATATTGGCCTCAGCTTCTGCCGGAAAGACAATATCGGTAATCGCTCTTCGCTCTGCTACGATCTTAAGGCATTGCCCCAACTGACCGCCGGCACCAATAATTAATATTTTACCCATGTTGTAATTCAGCAAAAGGTTTTAATAAAAGATCTTTGTCGGAAACAGACGCTTTATCTGCGGGAATTAACCAGTCGATATTCAAATCAGCATCATTGTAAATCACACCTGTTTCTGAGGCCTTATTAAAGAAGTTGTCGCATTTATAAAGAAACTCTGCAGTTTCACTTAACACCGAAAAGCCATGCACAAATCCCCTTGGTATGTATAATTGAAGTTTGTTTTCTGCACTCAACCTTACAGCCACATGTTTGCCATAGGTAGGTGAGCCTGGACGAACATCCACTGCTACATCTAAAACTTCTCCTTTAGTTACACGGACTAACTTCGCTTGCGCAAATGCACCCATTTGTGCATGCAAACCTCTGATGACACCATAGGAAGAATAGGATTGGTTATCCTGAACAAAATCACCAGACAATCCTGTTTTTTCTTCGAAAGTTTGTTTATTGAAGCTTTCAAAAAAATATCCTCTTAGGTCTTCAAAAACTCTCGGTTTGATGATAATACAGTCTTTTAAACCCGTCTGTTCGATTTCCATTATTTATTGCTGTATTGTTTTTCGTAATAAGACTGATAATTACCTGAAGTTACATTGTTTAACCAATCTTCATTCTGAAGATACCAGTCAACCGTTTTGGCTAAACCTTCTTCAAACTGTAAACTTGGCACCCAATCCAATTGATTTTGCAGCTTAGAAGAATCAATAGCATAACGTAAATCATGGCCTGCACGATCAGTTACATAAGTGATTAATTTAGCTGATTCACCTGCTTCACGGCCCAATTTCTGGTCCATAATGGTGCATAATAAATTGATTAAATCAATGTTTTTCCACTCATTGTGTCCACCGATGTTATAGGTGTCACCGGTTTTCGAGTTATGAAAAATTACATCGATCGCACGGGCATGGTCTTCCACCCATAACCAATCGCGTACATTTTCGCCCTTACCATAAACAGGCACAGGTTTATTATTTTTAATATTATTGATGGCTAACGGGATCAGTTTCTCTGGGAAGTGATGAGAGCCATAATTGTTAGAACAGTTCGAAATCACACAATCCATTCCATAAGTATCGTGATATGCCCTTACAAAATGATCAGAGCTTGCCTTAGATGCAGAATATGGGCTATGTGGATCATAAGAAGTGGTTTCGGTAAACATTCCTTCTTCGCCTAAAGCACCATATACCTCATCGGTACTTACGTGATAGAAACGTTTTTGATCATAACTACCTTTCCAGTATTCGCGTGCAGCATTTAATAAATTTACTGTTCCAATGACGTTGGTCATCACGAAAGCTGTAGGATCAGCAATAGAGCGATCTACATGACTTTCTGCTGCCAAATGAATTACCGCATCAAAGTTTTCACTTTTAAATAATTCCATAATTGCAACCGCATCAGTGATATCTTCTTTAACAAACTTATAGTTTGGTTTATTTTCGATATCCGTTAGGTTTGCCAGATTACCTGCATAGGTTAAAGCATCAAGGTTAACGATTTCATAATTTGGGTACTGGTTTACGAAGCGGCGGACTACGTGAGAGCCGATAAAGCCTGCCCCACCAGTAATTAGAATTTTTTTCACAGTCATTAAATGATTTTCAGTCGGCTAAAATAAGATAGTTTATGGAAACAAACAACTAAATGACGCTATATGACTCACTTAACTCCTCGCTTAGGGGTTTCGAATGGATAATATAGATGCCCATTTGGTGAAACAGAGGCTTACGCTGACTTATTTATATAAAGTAATGGTAAGAAATTTTAAAAAGCGGAATAATTAGTTAGTTTAGCAAAAACTTAAAATCGTCCCGATATTTAATGAGAAGATTAGGCTGCCTGATAGTGATGATTGGAGGAATCATTTGCTTTGCATTTGTGATGTACCTCCTGTTTCGATAAATATACCTATTCAAAAACGCCAGACCGATCCCGTTTATTTTTATAGACATCTAAACCTTTTTTAAATAAGCATTACGAATTGGAAACGCTGTCACAGTATGCCGCTCTCCTATCCATATCAACGTCATAGTCTAAGGCATGATGAAGGCATTTTAAGGCATGTGTAACTTGTTGAAAAACGCCAATGAATCCGTACTTTTTAATAAATGATCTTAAAAAAGGGATAGCCATGAATCACCATAATGAAATACTTGGCTTACATCGCTGCTACAGAACTTTCCAATTCTTTGTACCAATCTTCACCATACTTCCTGATCAGTGGTCCTTTTAAAAAGCTATACACCGGAACTTTTAATTCTCGTCCAAAGGTACATGCATCGTGGCAGATATGCCAGCGATCGTAGTTCAGCACCTCAAACTCAGGGTATTTGGTAATGCGAATAGGGTATAAATGGCAGGAGATTGGTTTTTGCCAGTCTACGATCCCCTGCTCATATGCTTTTTCAATTGCACATTTGGTAATGCCACCTTCAAATAACACATAAGCACATTCTTTATTTTTATCTACGCAAGGGGTCGTTAAGTCACCATCTTCGTCTACCACGTAAACGCCTTGTTCCTCAATAGCCTTAATGCCCTTTTCGTGAAGCAAATGTTTGATCTTTGGATAGATTTCTTCCAACACCGCAGTTTCATCATGATCCAATGGTGCACCAGAATCACCTTCCACACAGCAGATTCCTTTGCATTTGCTTAAATTACATACAAAGTTTTCTTTTAAAACATCCTCGTGCACGAGCACTTGTTCCACTTCTATCATCTTATTCTTTTGCTAACGCATATTTTAAGCCTCCGGCTGATTTTAACTCCATGGTTACCGCACCCACCAGGATTTCAACCTGTGCTTTTACCGGCACACGGTTTCCATCATCTGTCACCCAAAGATACAAACGACTATCCTTTTTAAAAATACGCCCTGGTTTAATGGACGGACTGAATTTTAAGCACCGGATATTTCCCAATTTACTTTTGATGGTTTCTTTTCCTACGTATTCAATTTCCAACGCCGAAACCTCATCCTGGAGAAAATAATTCAATTTAAAGCTATCCCCAACTTTGAGTTTTGATATGTCTAAACTCCGGGCAAAATAATAAGCAGATACTAAATCAAATGTCTGATTGGTTGGGGTATTAAAGTTGCCCCGGTTTGAAACAATTTTCTTCGCGTCCTGGTTAAAACGGGCTTTATCCTGTCTTTTATAACTGGCTTCCCGTATGTTCTCCTGATAAAAATAAGGCAATAAATCTTTCTTGTCGATATAGGAATCATAGTGATCTCTGATTTTGTAGAATACATCGAAAGTGCCTGAAGTTTGCGCATCAACGGTTAACTTATAGGTGGGTTTATTATCAAATACCAGATCTGAATTAGTTACTTTAATTGTTGCCTCCGCGGCGGTGATAAATCCATACCTTAACTTATATTGTAAAGTCTCCCCTTCCTGAAAAACCGGATCTTTCTTGAGCGGCAATTCCTGGGCATGAATGCCAATTACACCGATGGTCAGGATAAATAATAGAATTAATTTTTTCATTTGTTTGTGTGTTTCGTTTGTGTACGGAAACTATAACGAATAAATAGCTTCAACGTCATATAACCTCACGAAATATATGCAAAAAGCAAACCAAACTAAATTATTTTATTTCTGAGCTAAATCACTCCCTCCCTTTCAGGGGAGGGCTGGGGTGGGGTATCTTTTCTTTTATACACAGGAACAGTGGAACATGGCTCACCAAACATAATACTTTTCACCACTGGTGTAAGCAAGTTAGTCACTTCTACGTAAGCAGAAACCGGAATATCGATATCGCCACAACCCTTCACCACCACACGCTCATCTGCATAATCTTGTGGATTTATTTTAGCCAATGCTTTGGTGAACATCACCGCATCAAGTGTCGCTAAATCACCAAATACTACTTCGTTTGCCACAGGCTGTAATTTATTTGCCAGGAGCATGTAGGCCCAGGTGGGAACAATTGCATCCGCAGAGCAGATGATGGCTACGTTTTTACCCTGATATTGAGCCCAATTGTGCTCCTTAATAAATGCCCTGAAATCTTTTTCCCGCAACATCAGTCCGTGGAAAAGATTATCCTTAATATCATAAAGCACTCTTTCTCCTTTATGATAAAAATCCTCCAGGTTTAAAGTGATTAAACCACTATTCGCTACTTTATTGATGATATTTTCCTGAATCTCCATGGCTCTAAATAAAAAAACCGTTCCGGTTAAACATCGGAACGGTTGCAAATTTACGGAATTTCTGATTAATAGAATTTCACACGATTGTCTTTTATAGTAGCATTATCAATCAATGCCTGGAAAGCAGCCTGACCTGAACGCTGACCTAAGCTTAACAACATGCTCTCTTTTTGTTTGAACATGTTTGCAATTGGTGCCGGATTAGTAAATCCATCTACAGTGAATACATACACCCCACGCTCACCTGCTACTGGTGCAGAAACTTTACCTGGCTGTGCACCAAATACGCTACCCACCAATTTATTTTCTTGTGCCACACCTGGAATTACCGGGTTAGCAAAAACAATATTTTGAACTGGATTAACTGGAGCGCCAACTTTAGATGCAATTTGATCTAAACTTCCTTTGCCGGCACCATTTAATTTATCCTTTAATAATTTTGCTTTAACAGCATTAAGAACCAATGGTTGAATTTCTTTTTTCACAGCCTCTAAAGGTAAAACCCCTTTTGGATTAACAGCAGTTAAACGAGCCACTACATATTCGTTCGTCATGGTGTAGATTTCAGGCAATACATCACCTTGATCTGCAGCATAGGCATCCTGAATTAACTTACGAGGATTATCCAGTCCTGCCGCAAAACCTTGAGTTGCACCAATTTTATCGGCAACTGAAACTTTTAATCCTTTTTCCTGAGCGTACTTGGCGAAATCTTTTCCTTTAACTTCGTTAAGGAAATTACTTGCGGCCTTATAAGCTGCTTGTTGTGTTTTGCTGCTTGCACCCAATGCTTTCTCGATATACGCAAGTTTTGCAACTTTCGAATTACCCATCTGTCTTTCGATGCTCATGATATGATATCCGAACTGAGATTTCACTACTTTTAAATCTCCTGCTTTTCCATTGAAAGCAGCATTTTCGAATTCAGGAACCATTTGACCACGAGTGAAAGATGGTAGTGAACCACCTTGGTCTTTTGATCCATCAACACTATAAGTTTTAGCAAGCTCCGCAAAGTTGCCACCTTTCGAAATCAAGCCTCTTAAAGAGTCAGCTAATTTAGCTGCTTTATCGTCTCCACCAACTTTAGCTGGATCAATTAAAATGTGTTTTACTTTAACTGAATCTGGAGAAAAACGGGTATCGATAACTTTAATTAATTTATAAGAGTTTCCGGTTAATTTCGGACCGTAAAAACTTCCGGCTGGCAAAGCAAAAACTGCTGAGTCTAAAGCCGGATCACCTAGTTTACCTTTTGATAAATAAGTATAAGGAACTTTCACATCAGAATTGATGGCTGCGAAAAGTGAATCGTTTTTAGAAACCTGGAAATCAGCTGCAATTTTTTCAATTTGCGCTTTAACAGCTGCCGAATCTGCAACAGTTGGGCGAATGCTGAATGACACATAATCAAAAGAACGTGATTCCTGAGGGTTATTAAAACGAGCTTTATTTTCATCATAATAAGCCGAATAATCTGCGTCAGTTAATTTTACCGAAGCATCAGCAACAGTGCTGTAATCTAAACCAACATATTTGAAGTTCGCCAGTTTATTACGATTGTTATATTCATCTGTAGCCTCTAATGAAGTTACATAAACCGAGTTACGGATTAAGTTTGAATATTTAGATTGTAACGATTGGTTTTTAATCTCTTGTTGCAACATGTTTGACTGTTGCAAAGCCTGTGCATCTTTTGATTTTAAGAAGTTCATCAAAGTAGCACGGTCTACTTGCCCAGTTTGTGGGTTTGAAAAGTATTGTTTGATTAATGGACTTGGGTTTTGACCTTGTAATAAATCGAACAACTCATCTTCAGAAACGGTTAAACCTAAACGTTCATATTCCTTATTCAATAATACACCAGCCAATTCAGCATTCCAGGCCTGGTCTACTGCCATTGCTGTCATTTGAGGATTTAAGCTTCCGCCGAATTGTTGTTTATACTGGTTTAAACTTTGATCTACTTTTGGTTGAAAATCATCAATACTGATATCATTTCCATCAACCGTACCCACTACCTTTTGATTGGCCGACCAAAAAGGCTTACCCACGTTAATTGCATCGCCTACTAAAAATGCAACAATTGCAAAACCGATTGCAAAGACCAAGATATAGCCAGCACGGTTACGCAAAAATGTCATTAATCCCATATTGTACTTTAAATTTATTTAGTTTTTTTTAAGAGGGCGCAAGATACAAATTTGCCACAAAAAAGAAAACACAAAATTTTATTTATCAAGTGTTTAATTTTTAAGCAAATAGAACTGCTGAAATTAGCGTTTAAGCGGACGATAGAATGAGCAAATGGCGAATGAAATGCAGAGATATTAACGCACATGCGATCATTCAAAATTCGATACTGGTTAAGGAGCAATGCCTTCCTTCATATTTAAATCACCGCTTCCTGTTTCCATTGAATAGGTACTAAAATCCTGCGGCGCTACGAAATTAATTCCATTACCCTCGCTACCATCAGCACCTTTAACATAAACCCTTTGGGTGGAATAAAAGATTTTTTTGATCTCATCCCATATTAATTCCTGGGAGGAGAAAGTATCGCCTTTGCTATTTTTAACAACAACGTTTTTCCTGAACTCCGTTTTTTTATCCTGATCCTTGCGGATGGCGTAATCGCACACCAGATTACCATCAATGGTTCCGTTGGGGTTAAAGAAATCGATATTCACGCCCTTTGGCATTTCTTGATACACCGCACCTTCTGATGGCGTGATTTTATCCATAATGGGTGCATTACCTTTTGCTTTTACCCGGGCAGAATCGCTGTAAATAACTTCTACACCAATTGTTCGATCTCTGGTAAAGGTAATTTTATTAATGGCTACTGAATTTGCTTTTTTTAGGTCATCATCTCCACAGGAAGTCAAAAAGATTGACCACCCGAGCATCGAACCATATAAAAAAGTTCTCAGTTTCATTAATCTACCCTGTATTTACGGAACCAGGTATCATTCAGTGTAAACCCTAAATGAAAGTTAATGTATTGTTCTTTTACCAGGTTATTGTTTAACGTTCCCCTTTGGCCTACCTCGGTAGTGAAGTTAATTTTATAAAACGCTGATCCGGCATTTGCACTTGGCAATGGGAAACCAAAACCTAGTGAAGCACCCATTTGTTTAATATCCTGATTATTGATCTGAATATAAGTTTTATCGTAGCTGAAGCCCAAACGATAGTCAACACGTTTCATATAACTGTTGTATGAGGTGGCGTCTGGCGTCCATTGCCCACCTAATGATGCTCCCCAGCTATCCTGCAAACCTGAATTGATATTGTTGATGCTCGTTGCAGCCCATTTGCTCATTCTAAAATCAGCACCAATTAACCATTTATCACTTTGTTTAATGGAGATACCAAAATTATGCGTTAAAGGCAAAGTTAAATTCGATTTACCATTATCAACGGAGCTTAACGTATCAAGCGCAGTATTTTCGTTTCCGTTTGCATCTCTGCTATATTGAGTGGCATAGAAAGTTTGCGTAGAATTCAGCTTACCAGAATTGCTTCCTGAATAACCCAGGGTCATGGAAGTTTTCTTTCCAACATTGAAATCATACTGAATACCGTATGAATAATTTAGTCCACCTACACTATTTTTATTTTGCAGTTTTGCATTGATGGCACCGGCAGAAGCATACTCAGTAGCTCTGGTAGTTAACAGATTTCCAAAGATATACTCCGCATTTGCACCGATTCTTAAATGATCGCCAATGCGATACCCATAGCCAATATACGCTTTTGATAAACCGCCTTCTCCCTCATACAGCTGATCTACATTTGTAGTATCAATTTTAACTGTATTCCTATAGGTATAGCCTAGATCAGAATAAGGAAGAATACCAAAACTTAAGGCCGATCTTCTGCTAACAGGTACGGCAAAGGCCAGGTGACTGAAAGTAGAGTTGAAACTCGTTTCAGTTAAGTTATTTCTTGATAAACTGGTCAAACCTGCACTCATCCCCACATCAATAGTGGTTAATGTAACTGCTGAGTAGGATGCCGGATTTTGCATGTTGATGTTATTGAATCCGGTAACTGAATTTACGGCTGTAGATATACCGCCCATTGCCCGAAATTGTGGTAGCAAAGAGCCTTTTATATTTCCAAGTCCAAATCTTGAATATGGAGAGGAAGTGGTCACTTGTGCCTGGGCACCTAAACCACAAACTAGAACGAGTATGGCTGCAATATAATTTATTCTTCTGTACATTTTAATCTGCAATAGCTTCATTTAATCCTTTTAATACGATATAGGGATCTTGTATAATTTGAGGGGCAAAGATGCTGTTTTGTAATTGCTTAAACAAAAAATTAGCATCACCACCTGTTATAATCACCTTTAAGGCACTTTCTTTTGTATTATTTATGGCGATAAAGCCTTCAATTTCATTTACGATCCCGCGTAAAACGCCGTTTTTAATGGCAGTCTGCGTATCTTCCCCATCAGGTATGGCCTCGCCCGGATTCCATTCTACCAGAGGCAACCTTCCGGTAAACTCATGCACCGCTTTAAACCGCATCGCAATTCCGGGACTAATACTCCCTCCAAAATACATTTGTTTGCCGGTAAGCAAATCATAAGTGATGCAGGTTCCGGCATCAATTACCAAACAGGCATTTTTTGGAAACAGACTATTTGCACCTAAAATACCGGCCCAACGGTCTAAACCCAATGTAGCGGGTGTTTTATATTTGTTTTCAACGCCTTTAGTTAATGCGGCAGTAAAACGGGTGTATTGGGTATGTTTTTTTAAGTATTCTTCCAGTTGATTTATTTCCTGGTTTACGCTACTGATAATTGATTTTTTTGGAGAAAATTTTTCAACTAACTGAGCTAAATCCAATATACCCACCTTGGCTAACCGTTGATGATGAACAACTTCCTTCCCCGCAAAAACAGCTACCTTTGCTGAAGAGTTACCAATATCAATGCTTAAACTGTGCATTTATGTTATTTAACGCAAAACAAATTTGTTTGATATACTTCCTATCCTGGTGATGCAACATATCAATTAAAAAAAGCATTCGTCGCAAAACCCAGCCACAAAGCTATTAATCTTTGTTAAGTATTGTTCTAGTATTTTGTTAAAAAAGGTTAAACAAAAAGAAAGTATTGGATAGATAATACAAACAATACGAAGAGTGTTTCATAAAACCAACGTTTTTTCGCATTGCTAAAATAATAAGCTAACAATACCGACCCGGGGGGTACGCAGAGCAAAAAATGCCAGGTCCTAAAGTTGGGTTTAAGGTAAAAACTGGCCCCTGCTATAATGAACATGAAAAACAACAATTGAAATCCTTTGCGGGTGCTGATGAAACTTCTGAAAAAGTTTTCCCTCAACTGCACTGAGGCCAGCACGATAATGATGGCAACCGGAATAAGTACCAGATAATCATTATAGTTTACTTTGAAAACGGATGGAAACTTGTTGCCAAGTGGTTTCCATATTTGATAGAACGAAGATAAATTATCGTTCCAATAGTAAAACACAGCCAGGAAGAAGAAAACAGTAATAAAGCCAACTAATCCTGCAATCCATTCCCTCCAGTCGAACGACCTGAATAATAATAAAGCTAAAAAAATCATCAATAGCATCGCCATAAACGGGAAGTAAATGAGTGTACTGACACCGATGATCATTCCAATATCAAATACGGTAGTAATAGAATTGGCACTTTTACCAAGTTTTAGAAATTTATCAATTACCCAAATCAGCAAAAAGTTACAAATTAATGCCGGACTCAAAATCATAAAAGGCATGAACAGGCTCATCCCGGTGATGTACATCAATGCAGGCAGGAAGCTTGGCTTGGCCAGTAAATTATGATTGTTGATGATGTTATTAAAAATCAAAGCCTGTGCGAAAACGACCACTGCTGCCAGAAATATGTTTGTAGCAGCCGTAAAAGCATTATCCAAATCAATATTGATCAGCAATCGGGCAAATGGCTCTAAGAAATCGAAGTTAAGTTGCGCAGGTGTTTCATGAAAAATCGCTATACGCATGAAAAATGTGTAAGCTAAGAGGAACAGTAAGTTAATTGGATTTAGCTGTCGAAACTGATTAATCATGCCTTTTTAAAGTGTAGGCAAAGTAAAGATAAAAACCTGAAAGAAAAAAAGCCTAGGCCAAAGAACAGCAGATAATGATGAAAGAGCAAGGATGAAGGAGCAACGATAATGGAGCAAAGAGCAAGGAGCAAAGACTTATGCAGCAACAAAATGAACTAAATTGCTACATAGTCTATGAAATTGAGCTAATTACAGCTTAAGGCCTGGCGTATTTTTTTACCATGTCATCGATAATCTTTGCTGTTTCATCAGGAAAGTCGAACTCATGCTTTTGGGGATTATTAACCCACTCTTTTACAATCGGTAACCAGTTTTTTGTACTTCCCCATATTACCGGGAGGCCAAATTGTTTGAGTGCGTAGGCATTACATTGCTGTTCAAACTGAAAACGCATTGGTGCAACCAATAATTTTTTCTTTAAATAAAGTGCTTCTGCCGGACCTTCAAAGCCACCGCCGGTAAATAAACCTTCGCAAGTAGCTAAACTTTTATTAAACTTTTCGTTGTTTACGGGCTCCACAAATACATTTTCATAAACGTAAGCTTCTTTACTGTGCTTAGAAAATACCTGCCACTTAATTTCGGTAATTTGGGAAAGCAACTTCACCAGCCTTTTATCATCAACTGCTGGGAGATAAACAGTATAATGACCGAGATTTTCGCTTCTTAGCGATCTAATCTCAGCCCTGATCACCGGTGTATGGATAAAAGTATCGTACCGATCAAAATGAAAACCAATATGATGTTTCGTCGGTGCATAGCGACTCAAAATTAGCTTTCCCCAATCCAATGTTCTTGGTCTTGGAACTTTTTTTGATTTAAAAGCAGCCTGGTGACTTAACGACACACATTCAATATCCTGTAATTTACAAGCCCATGCACTTACCGGCTCAAAATCATTTACAATAAGGTTATATTGTTTTAGGTCGAGTTGTTTCATATCTTTTCTGAAACGGAAAAGATTCATGCTCAACCAGGTTTTAAAATGATCCACCCCACCCTTTTTTCCAAAAATAAAACTGAAGCCATGTAATTGATATTTCACAGGTTGGCTTAATTTTACGTCAGCTTGTGTACCACTGACTAAAATATCGAGTTCACCATATTTTTGAAGTAAAGGAATAATTTCACGAGCTCTGCTAATATGACCATTTCCGGTCCCCTGAATTGCGTACAGTATTTTCATTTTGTGCCGAATATCCAAAAATTATTGAGCAATTTCATACTTAATGTGCTGTAAAAGTATGTTTACATCAAGCTTGCTTTTCAAATCTTCAGCATCAGAAAGGATTCCTTCATCCAACTCATCTTTAATAAAATCGAGATGATCATATTTAAAAACCGACCAACTTTGATCTTGATATTCCAAAGCGGTTAAACTTTCTACCCAATCGCCGCTATTCAGATAAGTTACTTGTCCTTCATCTGAAGTAATCTGGCGTTTCTCCGCCTGGTGGATATGGCCACAGACCACATAGTGGTAACCTTTTTCGATAGCCAGTTCTCCGGCAGTTTGTTCGAAACTATTGATAAATTTTACTGCATCTTTAAATTTAGCTTTTATCTTTTTCGAAAAACTCATTTTCTCTTTACCAAAGGCAGTTAAAACCCAGTTTACAAAACTATTTATTAGGATTAGCGTATCATAACCCACTGCACCCATTTTGGCCAGCCATTTGGAATGCTGCATGGTTACATCGAAAACATCGCCATGAAAAAACCATGCTTTCTTTCCATCTAATTCCAGAATTAATTTGTTTTGAAGATGAAAACTTCCCATTTCCATTCCATCGAATTTCCGGAGCATTTCGTCATGATTGCCGGTGAGATAATAAACCTGAACACCTTCAGAAACAAACTTCATCAACTTACGGATCACTTTCATGTGCGAATCTGGCCAGTAACTCTTGCTAAATTGCCAGATGTCAATAATATCGCCATTCAAAATCAATGTTTTAGGCCGAATGCTTTTGAGATACTTTAGCAGTTCTTTAGCGTGGCAGCCATAGGTGCCCAAATGTACGTCGGAGATTACCACTACATCAATGTTTCTTTTGTCCATAACCGGGAAATTTAGGGGGAAAGAATATGTTACCGCTTAATGAAAGCAGTTTAGAAGAATTAAAAATTATTTTACCACTCTTCTTCCTCATCGAGTTTAACCTCAAAAGGACTAAAGAAATAAAGTACCACAATTAATAAACATACGGCGAAGAATGTCTCTAACATATCATCTGATTTTACCTGACAAAGGTAAGACACTGTTTATCAAACAAATGTTACGGCACTGTTAAATTATTCTGCCAAATGATAAAGGATGTTAAATTGGAGGTTTGACCGTATATTACTTCAGTTGGCTCGGCAAATTGAAATAAACAGAAACCAAAAAAGTCATTCAATGACCTGGAACATTGCCCAGCTTCATCGAATGACTTATATTTTTGGCTTATAAAAGTTAAGCAAATTAAGCTTTAACAGCTTTCTTTTTTTTCTTATTTTCTGAATAAAAGCCGAAACCTAATCCAGCTAACAATAAAATTGAACCGGCCAGCGAGATTTTTTCTCCCGCATAATATGATGTTGGGTGGAAGATAAATTCCAGTTTATGGTTACCACCTTCCAGCTGAGCAGCACGTAAAATATAATCCGCTCTAAAATATGGTTTTTCAACACCATCGATATACATTTTCCAGCCCTTGTTGTAATAAACCTCTGAGAAAACAGCAATCACATCTTTGGCTGAAGAATACTCGTAGGTTAAATAATCAGGTGTATAACTGGTTAACTTAATAAAGCCTTCCACACCAGTACCCAATCGTTTGGTATCAATTAATGATTTGTATTGCTCATCAACAATAGCTTCCTTCTTTGCATCGAAACTACTGATGGCTTTCATTTCCTCATCGGCGTTTTTAGCATATTGAACACTATGGACAAACCAGGCATTACCTGCAGCAGTAGCATTGCGTTGCATTTTATAAGAGCCATTTTGAGGGTCTTGTGTAATGATATATTTCGCATTTAACATATCAAGCACATCCTGATTAATGCTTTTGGTTAACTGATGATCAACCAGCTCCTGAAAGCGCTTTAACCTTGCCGAGTGGAAACCACCAACAGTTTTATGGAAAAAAGATGTTTCTGCACTTTTGAATGGATCTCCTAATGATAAATCGAAAACCCTGAAGTTTGGATCTTTATCTGCAGAAATGAAATTATCTACGTCTCTTGGCTGATAATGACTCGCCAGATCAGATTTACTCACAAAGTTCTGGTTGTTTAAATAACGGCGATCAACCTGCCATAAATCTACCAAAATAAACAGAGCCAATAAGCCAAAGGCCAATTGCATATTCATTTTTTTAGTGATGAATGCCCACGTTAAGCCAAAACCAATAGCAATAAAAAGTACCGTACGCCATGCATCCGCACGTGCAAGCGCTACGCGATCGGCAACCACACCATTAATAATTTCGATAGCAGCGCCCCTGTTATTCTGTAACGTTTGTGCAAGGGCATCTAAAACCTGTGGCTGGTTGGATTGTGTAAAGCTGAAGAATGCAGTTGGCATGATGGCCACAATTAAAGATAAACCACCGGTGATACCTGCAGACCATGTTAATCTCTTCACCAGATATTTTTGATCGTATTTTCCTTCCTGAGCTTCCTTAATGGCCAAAATAGCTAACAAAGGCACTAGCAAACCGACCACAGCTAAAATAGATTCAACTGCTCTGAATTTGTTATACATTGGAAGGTAATCAAAGAAAATATCAGAAATCAGCGGTAGGTTTTGCCCGAATGAAAGAAATAACAATAACACACTACTGCCCAGAATCCACCATTTCCAGCGATGCTGTACAATAAATAATCCGAATACAAAAAGCAAACAGATGATTGCCCCAAAATAATATGGTCCTGAAGTACCTGGTTTATTTCCCCAGTATTGATTTGTACCTAAATTTTGAGCCACATATCCAATAGCTTGTCTTGGATCGACACCCTGAAGGTTTTTCTCAACCGCTTTATAGGTATTGCTTTCTGGCTTAATCATTTCATCGATACTGCTCGCACCACCATATAAATTCGGAATTAAGAAAGTAAAACTTTCTCCAACACCCTGGCTCCATTGGTACGCATATTCTTTATCGAGACCATTTGCAGGTTCTGCCTTATCGGTTGTTAAATTTGATTTTCCGCGAATGGTTTCTTTACCATATTCATATGTTGTCCATAGCGTACCTGCGTTTACTAAAACTGCCAATACAATACCAGCAACAATATATGCAATAGATTTACCAAAAACACTCAGTTGTTTAGCTTTAAAAGCATGGTAAAATTCGATACAGGCTAAAATAAGCAGAGCGATGAACAAATAGTAGGTCATTTGAATATGGTTCGATCTGATTTCCAAAGCCATAAATAAAGCAAGTAAACTTGCTCCAACCAGATATCTTCCTCTTAAAACTAAAATGATTGAGGCTAAAATTGGCGCAAAGAAACCAATAGCCAATGCTTTATTACTGTGCCCAGCGGCGATGATGATAAAGTTATATGAGGTAAATGCAAACGCAATTGCACCCGCAGCAGCCAGCCACGGATTGATTTTAAGCACACAAAATAGTAAATAGGCACCTATTAAATACAAAATTACCGTACCAACCGGATCAGGAAAAATACCTTTAATTACATCGATTCCGTAGGTAGTGATGTTTAATGGATATTGCACCCAGATTTGATAAGCCGGCATCCCGCCAAACATCTGGTTAGTCCAAAGCGGACCTTTTCCAGTGGCGGCCTTTACATCCATAATTTCTTTCTGCATGGCTTTTGCCTGCAAAACATCGCCTTGCTGTGGCGCTTTACCCTGCAAAACAGGACTGAAGTAGGCAAACGTAATGACTACAAAAAATGCAATAATGGCCAGGTGGATGCCATTTTTATTAAACCAGTTATTCATTAAGGTTTGTTTAAGTTTAAACGAACGTCAAAAATAAAAAATTGGGCGGTATAAAAAAGGAATAAATTAAATGTGAGACGAATAAAAAATTAGATTGAAGCCTGGTTCATCTAAACTTAACTCATTTAAGATGTATTTCTTACTAAAAACGAATACCAACCATTTGACGAAACTTTCAAATAAAATAAACTTTCAATAATTTTTGAAAGTTTAAAAATGTTATTATATTTGTTTATGGAATTAGCAGCAGCAAAACTTAAATTTATCGAAGCGTGGGGCAAGTTAGGTTCTGAGTGGGGGATTAACCGAACCATGGCTCAGGTTCATGCTTTGTTATTGATTTCTCCTGAGGCTTTAACTACGGAGGAAATCATGGAAACCTTAAGCATTTCCAGAGGGAATGCTAACATGACCCTTCGCGATCTGATTGGTTGGGGTTTGATTGAAAAACAGCATAAGGCGGGAGAAAGAAAAGAATATTTTTTTGCTGATAAAGACGTTTGGAATATCGCCAGGCAGGTAGCCAAAGAACGGAAAAAACGAGAGCTAGAACCCGTATTAAAGGTTCTCAATGAGCTTTCTACCGTAACCGGAGATGAAATAGATCCAGCATTTAAAACTTTTAAAAAATCTGTTGCAGACATTAATAAATTGGCGGGTAATGTTGATAAAACATTAGAAACCATGTTAAAAGCTGAAGAGAGCTGGTTTTGGGGATCAGTGCTGAAAGTGTTTAAGTAGTATGGATGACTCATCCATGAAACAAATACCTTTACCTAAGCCTTAACCGGCTTAATTTTTTAAACCAAACTTTCATATTTTACTGAAAGTATAAATATTTAAATAAAATGAAAACGCTAAACAACCATGTCATCCTGTACGATGAGGAATGCCCAATGTGTGAAGTGTATACAAAAGCATTTGTTAAAACCGGCATGTTAGCTGTAAACGGAAGGGAATCTTATCAACATACGCCAGCTCAAATTTGCCCACTAGTTGATCAGCAACGAGCTGCCAATGAAATTGCTTTGGTAAATACAGAAAGTGGAGAAGTTACCTACGGCATTAAAAGTTTGTTCAAAATTATAGGCCACGCTATTCCTTTTTTTAAACCGCTCTTTGCATTTAGGCCATTTATTTGGCTGATGACTAAAATCTATGCGTTCATATCTTACAACAGGAAAGTAATCATCCCGGCAGTTACCAAACCGAATGCCGTTCAGCCCAGCTTTGAGTTAAATTACCGCATTGCTTACCTGTTATTCACCTGGTTTCTAACGGCTTTCATGCTAACGAAATATGCATACCTACTTACCGATTTCGTTCCATTGGGTGGAAAGTATAGAGAGTACTTTATCTGTGGCGGACAGATTGTTTTCCAGGGTTTCCTCATTGCCATTTATAAAAAAGAAAAACTTTGGGATTATCTGGGAAATATGATGACGATTTCATTTGCAGGCTCGCTGATGCTTATCGCTGGGTTGGTGATTAATCAACTCTTTAACGTAAATCCAATTTTTTACATACTATACTTTCTAATGGTTGCCGGGCTGATGTTCCTGGAGCATATCCGCAGAAGTAAAATACTAAAATTGGGCTGGTTGATGAGTATTACCTGGGTACTTTACCGGTTAATTGTTTTGGCTTTAATCTTTACTACATAGAAATCATGGCTTACAAAAAAATTATACTCGCAGGGGGAAACGGATATTTAGGTGGAATACTGGCAAAACATTTTTCAGCATTGGCAAAAGAAGTGGTCATTCTTGCCAGAAAACCACAGCCAGTACAAGGAAATATTAAAACCATTTTATGGAACGGAAAAACTGAAGATGTATGGGCAAAGAAATTAGAAGATGCTGATTTACTGGTAAACCTCTGCGGTAAAAATGTAAACTGCAGGTATACTAAAAAGAACCGGGAAGAGATCATCAACTCCAGAGTTGTTCCTACAAGACTGCTGGCTAACGTCATTAATAAGCTTATAGCGCCTCCAAAATTATGGATCAACATTACCTCTGCAACCATTTACCGGCATGCGGAAGATCAGCCGCAGGATGAATATACCGGAGAAATTGGTTATGGCTTTTCTATAAATGTTTGTAAAGTTTGGGAAAATACATTTTTTGAAAATTACACACCCAAAACGAGGAAAATTGCCTTAAGGATGGGTATCGTACTTGGGAAAAATGATGGTGCGTTTCCAAGATTACTGAATTTAGTAAAGTTTGGCTTAGGTGGAAAGCAAGGCGATGGCAAGCAGTATGTAAACTGGGTGCACGAACAAGATGCAATTAGAACGATAGAGTGGCTTTTAAAAAACGAAAAGATTGATGGCATTGTAAATTGTACCGCCCCAAATGCAGTAACCAATGAAGTTTTAATGGATAATATCAGAAAAATTTACGGGATACCATTTGGATTACCAACATCCGCCTGGCTTTTAAGCATTGGTGCAATGATTATCGGAACCGAGACGGAATTAATTTTAAAAAGCAGATGGGTTAAACCAGCAGTTTTATTGGAGAGTGGATTTGAGTTTCAATATGGTAAAATTGAACACGCGATTCATGACATCATCAGCCTAAGCGTTTAGCCTGATGAATTTAATACCATGAATAATTTTAGTTTGTATTGCTTGAACAATAGATAAGATGTCGGTCATTATTTTAAAAACATTAGTAAATGCACCCATTGAGCAATGCTTTGATTTAGCCCGAAGTATTGACTTGCATGTCCAATTCATGAAAAATGAAAAAGAAGAAGCAATAGCTGGATGTACTTCCGGACTGATTGGCATCAATGAAACCGTTACATGGAAAGCAAAACACCTTGGATTTTATTTCACCATGACGAGCAGGATTTCGGCAATGAAAATACCGGTTTGTTTTATCGATGAAATGGTGAAAGGCCCGTTTAAAAGACTTCATCATCAACATATATTCGCACCAAAAGGCCAGAAAACAGAAATGACAGACATTTTTGAATTCAGTGCTCCTTTAGGTTGGCTTGGATTAATCGTGGAAAAAATATTTTTGAAAGGCTACATGAAAAGGCTGTTACTGAACCGCAATAAGACGATTCAAGAAGAGGCAAATAAATATTTATCTAAATAAAAAAAGCAAAGCCCCGACATTCGTCAGGGCTTTGCTTTTTTTATTTAACTTCTTCGTAATCTACGAAGTCGCCAAGTTTATCCGTTTTGCTTTGATCGGGTTTTGGAGGCATGTAATCTATAGAAATAGCGCCTTCCGGTTTTGATCGTCTTTGTTGCTGTTGCCCCTGTCCGGTTGCCTGCTGTTGCATTTTGCTGGCCAGGTTATTAAACAGCATAGGCAATATCAATCGAATCAAAATTCTAATGATCCAGAGGACTAAAATTGCAATGAAAATGAATTTAATAAATGCCATTCTTTAATTACTGTTGTTACAAATATAGACGTCCCAAAATTTATTTTGTTACTTTTTTCGCCTTTAATTGCATTGTTATTACATTTATACTACACCAAAAGGCCTTGTTAAGTTTTATTCTTCAACGATTTCAGCTACCCTTCCAACCTGTCCATCTTCCAGCCTTACTTTTATTCCACGCGAATGAAAGGCCGCAGATGTAAGTAAATTTTGTACCACTCCATAAGTAATATTACCAGATCGCTGGTCCTTTTTAAGGATAATTCCAACTTCTAAACCTGGATAAACATCTTTTCTGTTTTGACCGTTCATGATTATTTTTTGAGCTTCAAAACTCCGAATAAATTTTCAATTTCGGTAAAATGAATCTAAAAAGGCTACTTCGCAAACTTCTCGTTAAACATTTTCTCTAAAGCAAACATCTCGTCACGCAATTTTGCAGCTTGTAAGAAATCCATTTCTTTCGCCGCTTTCTGCATATCTTTCTTGGTGTTATCAATCGCCTTCTGCAATTCTGCTTTGCCCATGTACTGAACAATCGGATCTGCAGCAATGCTGATCTCTGCATTTTCAATGTATGCTCTGGCCTTATTATCAGTCGCTTTCTGTGAGAAATCCAATACCGAAGTTTGCTCTAAAATGGCTTCGCGAGATTTTCCTACCGTTTTTGGTACGATGCCATTTTCCAAATTGTAAGCGATTTGTATATCGCGACGACGGTTGGTTTCAGAAATTGTTTTTTCCATACTTTCAGTAATGCCATCAGCATACATGATTACACGGCCGCGATCATTACGGGCAGCACGCCCAATAGTTTGAATCAATGATTTTTCTGAACGTAGGAAACCTTCTTTATCAGCATCGAGAATCGCTACCAAGGTTACTTCAGGTAAATCCAATCCTTCACGCAACAAGTTAATCCCCACCAAAACATCAAATTCTCCAAGCCTTAAACCGCGGAGAATCTCCACCCGTTCCAGCGTTTTGATTTCAGAGTGAATGTATCTAGTTTTGATATTTAACCGATCAAGATATTTTGTTAACTCTTCAGCCATTCGTTTGGTTAAAGTTGTCACCAGGATACGGCCACCATCTTTGATGGTTAAATCTATTTCATCCAACAAATCATCCACCTGGTTAATGGCTGGCCTAATTTCAATAATAGGATCAAGTAAACCCGTTGGACGAATTACCTGTTCAACCACTACACCTTCTGACTTTTCAAGTTCATATTCTGCAGGTGTTGCGCTAACATAAATGGTTTGTGGCGCCAAAGCTTCAAACTCATTAAAATTCAATGGCCTGTTATCCAGTGCAGCTGGCAAACGGAAACCATATTCTACCAGTGATAATTTTCGCGATCTGTCCCCGCCATACATCGCCCGAATCTGCGGAACGGTTACATGGCTTTCATCAATTACCATCAGATAATCATCAGGAAAATAATCCAGCAAACAGAATGGACGCATTCCAGGCTGCCTGCCATCAAAGAAACGGGAGTAGTTCTCAATACCAGAACAATAACCTAATTCTTTCATCATCTCGATATCGAAATTGGTTCGTTCTTCTAACCTTTTTGCTTCCAGCAAATGCCTGTCGGCAATCAGTTGATTTTTCCGAATCTCTAATTCTTCCTGAATGCCCCAGATAGATTGATTGAAACGATCTTTAGGTGTAACGAAAAGATTAGCCGGATAAATGGCCATATCTTCTAATTTCTCCAAAGTTTTGCCTGAAACTGGGTCAATGGCTGAAAGCTCTTCGATGTCATCGCCAAAAAATGAAATGCGATAAGCATGGTCTAAGTAAGCGGGATAAATATCAACGGTATCACCCTTCACCCTAAAAGTTCCACGTTTAAATTCAGTTGTGGTACGGGAATACAGAATTTCTACCAAACTATGTAGAAAAGCATTTCTTGAAATCCTCAAACCTACGCCAAAACGAAAAACCATCCTTGAAAAATCTTCAGGATTTCCCATACCATAAATACAGGAAATGGAAGAAACCACAATAATATCTCTCCGACCACTCATTAGCGATGAAGTGGTGCGTAAACGAAGCTTTTCAATTTCTTCGTTAATGCTTAAATCCTTTTCGATATAAGTATTGCTTGAAGCGATGAAAGCTTCGGGCTGGTAATAATCGTAATAAGAAACAAAATAATTAACCGAATTTTCGGGAAAGAAATTTTTAAATTCTCCGTATAGCTGCGCTGCGAGGGTTTTATTGTGACTCAGGATTAAGGTTGGCTTTTGTGTTTGCTCGATAACGTTGGCAACGGTAAAAGTTTTTCCTGATCCGGTTACCCCTAGCAATGTTTGATAATGTTCATTGGCATTTACACCATCAACCAATTGTTTTATGGCAGATGGCTGATCGCCGGTTGGTTTGTATTCTGAAGTGATTTTGAATTTCATCGTTAATCAAATATACGAGTTTAGGGTTTAAAGAGTAAACAGGAGAAAGTCAGGAAAGTTGGAACAAAAAATCCTCGCTGAGATTTTCAACGAGGATTAAATAATTTTAATGATTGCCAATGCGAAATTGACAATCAGATATGGCTAATCTAACTATTTACTTCCAGCCACTTTCATTGGGTTTGAGCCAACCGACTGTCCCCTAACTGCTGAAGCCATTTTCATTTTGTAAACCTTAAACTTGCTCTCTTTTGCTTTTCCGCCCCATCCGTTATTGCTGGTATCGATATCAGCGGTTTCGCGTAATGGATCGACCAGAATAGATTCAACTTCTTTATCTTTCACATAGAATTTAGAAGTTTTTAATTCGTTATGTCTCCAAATTTGAGCAGGAATACGATCAATTTCTTTAGTACCATCTTTGTAGGTAAACTCTACAATAATCGGCATCACTAAGCCACCTCTGTTACTAAAGCTTAATTCGTAAAGGAATTTATTGGCGTATTTACCCTGATCAGTTTCCGGCACCACTTCATACGGCATAGACATTTCTGTTTTTGTTGTTTTAGTCGTATCAACAGTTACCAACCCTCTGTCGTATTTATAATAAAAATCCTGAGCCGCTGTGTTTTTATCTACATAGAAACTGATTTTTTTGTCTTCACGGTTTCTGATTTTCGAAATATCATCAAAAGCATTTAACGCAGGTTTATCAACTTTTACCATTCTTGATCTGGCCGCCGGTACATCTTTAGGGAAATCAGCTTTGGCAAATTTCACGCTATCTAATGCGATATCACAAGGATCGGTTCCATAAAACCAGCCTCTCCAAAACCAGTCTAAATCCTCGCCGCTGGCATCTTCCATGGTGCGGAATAAATCTGCCGGTTCAGGGTGTTTGAAAGCCCATCTTCTTGAATATTCTTTAAATGCATAATCAAAAAGCTCTCTTCCCATAATGGTTTCACGGAGAATATTTAAACCTGTTGCGGGTTTAGAATAAGCATTCGGACCAAAACGAGCAATATTCTCAGAGTTAGTCATAATAGGTTCCAACTCATCTTTTGGCAATTTCATGTAATCAACAATGGTATACGCTGGCCCTTTTTTGCTTGGAAATTTATTATCCCAAAGTTCCTCGGTTAAGTACTCTACGAAAGAATTTAAACCTTCATCCATCCAGGTCCACTGGCGCTCATCGCTATTCACAATCATTGGGAAAAAGTTGTGCCCCACCTCGTGAATGATTACGCCCAACATTCCGTTTTTAGTGCTTTCGCTATAAGTTCCATCAGCATCTGTACGGCCATAATTGAAACAAATCATCGGGTATTCCATACCATTTGCCGCTTCGATACTTTGCGCTACCGGATATGGATAAGGGATAGTAAAATCTGAATAAGTTTTGATGGTATGCGCTACCGCACGTGTAGAGAATTTGCTGTATAAATGATAGGCTTCTTTACCATAAAAACTCATACACATCACCGTATTGTTATTGGCTTGTATTTTTTGAGGCATGGCATCCCAAATAAATTTACGGGAAGATGTCCAGGCGAAATCTCGAACATTGTTTGCATTGAAAACCCAGGTTTTTTTACCGGTTGATTTCTTTCCTTCAGCGGCAGTTGCTTCGGCCAATGTTTGAATTTCTACAGGTGCAGTAGCTGTTTTTGCGGCATTGTATCTGCTCATTTGCGTTGGTGTTAATACAGCGCTATAATTGATGCACTCTCCTGTTGAACCTACTAAGTGATCAGCCGGAACAGTCATCTGCACTTTGAAATCGCCAAACGTTAACGCGAACTCTCCCCTACCGGTAAACTGATGATTTTGCCAGCCTTGAAAATCGCTGTACACACATAACCGCGGATACCATTGCGTCATCGTGAAAAGGTAGTTCCCATCTGCAGGGAAAAACTCATAACCACCACGACCACCAACACTCATCCGATCAGAAATTTTATAGTTCCAGTTGATGTTGAAGATGAATTTTTGTCCAGTTCTTAAGGCTACAGGTAAATCAACACGCATCATGGTTTTGTTTACGGTATACTTTAAGTTTTTACCGGCTGCATCAGTTAGTTTGGTAATGTTGATCCCCAGGCCATTATCAGTTTTAACGCTTAATTGATCTAAGTTTTGGGTGGTTCCACCAGCAGGCATTTTAGTAGCATCCTGATAGTTTGCATTTTTACTGGTACTGTGCTCATTCTCATCCAGCTGCAACCAAATATAAGTAAGCGGGTCTGGGGAGTTATTGGTATAGGTAACCGTTTCCGAACCTGTTAACAATAAATTTTTCTCATCCAGTTCGCATTTGATATTGTAATCAGCACGTTGCTGCCAGTATTTTACACCCGGTGCACCGCTGGCTGTACGTTGCTCGTTTGGCGTAGGTAAAATGGTACCCAATTGCTCAAACTTGTTCCCATGGTTGCTTCCAGGATTATTCTGAATGTTTTGTGCCATGACTAAACCACCTGAAAAAAGTAGTAAGCCGGTTAATGTAAACAGTTTATTCATCGTTGTTATTCTTTAAAAAGGAATTCGTTCTATAGCCATTTTTAAAGCCAGGCTAAATACGGCTGCCGAAATAAACAAAACCCAGCTCAGGCGTTTTATTCGGGTATAATTAAAAATAATAAAAGTGATAATCAAAATAATTAAAACCATAAAAACCTGCCCGGCTTCTAACCCCACATTGAAGCCAAACAAACCCCAACCAATGTTTTGATCTTTTGCCAGCATCATCCTGATGGAATTTGCAAAACCCATTCCATGGATTAATCCAAAACCTAAAGCCAAAAAGTAATTTACCTTGACTGATTTCATGGAGAAATTTCTTCTAAACAAATTACTCACGGCGGTAATTACAATTGTACAGGGAATTAAAAATTCCACCCATTTACTATCAAACCTAATGACATCCATCACACTTAAAAGCAACGTTAAGGAATGCCCAATAGTAAAAGCAGTTACCAAAATCAACACCTGTTTTAAATTGGTGTAGCTGTATATTGCTACCAGTGCCAAAATAAACAATTGATGATCTAAAGCATCGGCACTGATAATATGCTCCCAGCCCAGCTTAAAGTAGAAAATAAAATCCTGTAACGGCATGAAATATGGTAAAATAAAAACGGGATGTGATTTTTAATGCTTAAAATTAAATTAATAATTTCAAAAACCGATAATTTAACGCTAAGATCATTCAATTTACTCAAAATGTTACTGTTTTTCCAGAAGAGTGCAGCCGAAAAATCAAATATTGTGCTTCAGTTTGGTCAAATTAAGTGGAGCTTGAGGTGTTATGAAAATATTGTAGAAAATTAAATCGTAGCTTTGTTTGTTGATGCCTCCAATTCAATAAATATCTGATGAAAAAAGTAAAATTTTTAATAGGGTTACTTTTCTGCATTTGCTTTACTGTTTCAGCAGGAATAAAACATCCTTTGCATGTAAGCACTACTGAAGTAAGTTTTAATCAAAAGGATAAAACTTTGGAAATCAGTTGTCGAATTTTCTCAGACGATTTTGAGTCTATTTTAGCAAGAAACTATAAACAGAAAACGGATCTTTCTAATCCTGCAATGAAGAATGCGATGGATGAGATGGTGAAAAAATACATCAATTCCCATCTGCAGATTAAAGCAAACGGCAAAGCTGTTGCAATGAAATACATCGGCTTTGAAATAGATCATGAAGCCACGAACATTTATCTGGAAGTAGAAAAAATTTCGAGTTTAAAAGCGGTGGAAGTTACGAATACCATTCTTTACGATCTGTTTGATGATCAGATGAGTATCGTGCATCTGGTGAAAGCGCAAACACGTAAAAGCACTAAAATCCTATATCCTGATAAGAAGTTTGCCACAAACTTTTAAATGTAATTTTTGTATTAGATATTAAATTGGTGTTAAAATACTGCTAGTTTTAATATCCCGTTAACAAAAAGATCAATTACCGGGAAAATTGTTAATAATCTTAGTTATACATTACCTACTGTTTAAATAAGTTATGCATTTAATTATTTTCTCCTCTGTTTTAACTCCAAGAATAAAATATATCTTCAATTTTATTTTTAAAGAAATTCTCAAGACCGAAATAGAGTTTACCGGAAATGCAGAATATTTTGCGCAAAGCAAGCAGGTTAAAATCAGTTATGGCGAAAAAGCCTTAGGTGATGAACTTTTCTTCAAAAGCAGCCCCATTCTTTTTTCCAACAAACTCGATGACATTAATATCAAAACAACGTTATTTGGAGAATACCAGGTTCCCTTTCCGGTAGAAAATTCTTTGTTTCCATTTGATGTATTTGCAGCTTCATTTTTTATTGTAACCCGTTATGAGGAATATCTTCATCAGAAAAAAACAGACGAAGATTTCGAAGCGAAAAAGAGCTATCAGTTTAAATGGAAAATTTTAGAAAGGCCAATTATTGATGAATGGGCAATGTTGATTAAAAATATGATCCGCAAAAAACATCCGGAGTTTAAGTTTTACGAGAAACGTTTTATTAATCAGCCATGCATTAATTTTAACATTACCCCAAACATACCCGATGGTTTCTTAGGCCGGACGAAATTTTTATTCAGCTCGGTTTTTAACAAAGAAAATAACTTTTTGAGTTCAAAATTCGATCAGCTCACTGGTATTGGTGTAAGTAGCGAGGCTGTACTAAGCGATTTAAATTTGGTATTGGAGAAAAAGCAGACGGATCCGATATTTTTTATCAACTTTCCAAATGTTCCTGATGATTACATTAAAGCAAATGGTATTTCGAAAAATCTATCATCAAAAAATGTAGGTTTACTAAGGCCATGCGCCAGCGATAAGGAGAAAATCGATGAAATTAAAACAGGCTTAGCAAAACTTAAAAAAATACTGCCAGACCAAATTAATGTGAGCAGTCAGCAGTTGGAAATTTTAAAATTTCCGATCTGCTATTTAAATTTATTGAACTCGGGCATCACAACCGACTATTCGATGGGATACCCTAACCGGGCTGGTTTTCGTGCTGGAACCTGCACCCCATTTAACTGGTACGATCTTCAGCTGGAAAAAGTAACACCTTTGCTTGTTTATTCGTATTGCCTGAACGACACTACACTTCAGCATCTTTCTAACGGAATCATTTTTAATTCGATAAAAGAGTATGTAGATGCAGTTAGATTTGTAAATGGTTATTTTCTGAGTAACTGGCAACTCCGCAGCCTTTCAGATCATTTAAAATACAAAAAACTAAAGCTTGCCTTTATTGAAATGAATAATTACGCAGGAAACTAAGGTTTACTTTTAACCAGGATCAACCGCCCAATATTTACACGATTTTTAGCCTTGTCGTTTTTAAAATGTAAGGTAACGGTGTTCCTAAACTCATTGATATCAAGATCGCACAGAAACATTTTCTTTTTGACCTCTTTTTGTGTGCTATAGAATGAGATGGGTTCACTAATTTTAGTTTGGCGTTGCCAGAAGGTAATTTCTGCACCATCGGCAGCTGTTTCTAAATCAGCATAAAGCTTATACTTTCCGTTTGGAATTTCCTGTAAGTCGACGCGAATTTGCGCACCATTTTTTCCGATGAAGTTATTTCCATCAATAGTAGCCTGACCATTGAAACTCAAATTCATGAGCTGCGGATAAATCATCATGGTATCAGGAGCAAAAACCGTAGTATTCTTAGCATCTGGTAATGGGGATGTTGAAATCGCTCTGTCAGCATAGTAGAAAGCCACCGAAGTATAGTCGGCGGGTTTATTATTTTGCTCCGGCCCATGTTCAATGGTATGTAAAATACTTTTCTGAAAAAGCATTTTATCCGCTAAAAATAACCGATAACCTCCGGTTCGGCTGAATGGAAGGGAATAATCCAATGAACCATGCAGCGGCAAACTCATTTTACGATCCCAACGATCGAGCAAGGCATACCAACCGCCATTAAAATAATCTTCAGATCCGGTTCCATGCATGGTCATTTTGCCATCAATTGCGGTATAATCATCGCCTTCAAAAAACAAAGTCATACCAGGATTTAGTCCCTGAGCCTGCAAAATTGTACCCACGTAATGTCCTCTACCCGCTCCTCGCAAAAAAACGTGTGGTTTACCCAACGCGGCATTTTTATCACTGTTCCAAAAAGTGTAAAACTTTCCTTCTGTTTTCGGATCATGCGGTAATGGCGAAAAATACCATCTTGCCTTTATTGTTAATGGCTCTGCATGTCCATTCGAAATGCCTTTACGATAAATCAATTCTACTTTTGCGTTTTTTTCAAACGGCATCGGGAAGTAATTGTAATTGGTATTATTCGCGGTACCGCTTAGCAAACTTTGCATGGAAATTTTACCAAAAGCATAGCCAAAAAAATCAGCCAGGGGAAGATAAACTGCTGGCTGGTTTTCATTGTCCCAGGTTATTTTAATATCGATCAACTTTTCTAATCCTTCAAACTGTTTGGCATTCTCGATTTCGAAACCTAAAAAACGGCCGGGCTTTGATAAGCTAACCAGTGATAAACTTTGGCCAGGTGACAGGATTTTATCAACTGCAATTGTTTCGATTCCGGGAGATGAAAGAATGTTTTCCTTAATAGCTGTCCACGATGAGCTTAGCTTTTCGAACGCTGCTTTTTCCGATGCTGATAAATTGGGATTAAATGTTTTAACATTGGCGTTTTTTCCAAAATTACGATACTGGATTTGATAGAATTCTAATTTCTTGCCCCTGAAAACAACTTTGCATCCATTTTTATATGGGATAGGGAAATAACAAAAATATCCACCTACCTGATTGCCGCAAAGTGGCAGGTTAAAGGGGTATATTTTGCCTGAAAACAAGTCTGAAAATTTTATGGAATAAGAGGGTTTCTTACTGCCATCAAAATAAAAATCAAGCGTATCACTTGTCGGTGTTGGTGTCCAGATCCGATTGATCACGCCTGCGCCTTTATCTTCAAAAATGACCAGACTGCTATCTGGATTTTTTCTGATAAAAGAATACTTCCCACTAAAACCATCATCGTTATTCCCTGTTGTATCATAGGAAGAAAACTGCTTTACCACAGCGTCAATATACTTTGGAAGATTCGAAATGGTTGTCATCGATTCCAATTCTGATGTAACGTTAACACTACTTTTTTGTGCAGAAGCGATCGTAGAAGCCATAACCGCTATAAAGCAATTTAGGCATATGGCTTTGATAAACTTAGCGTAGCTCATGGTAAAAACAAGATTTATATTTGGTTAGTTGGCAACTAATACGATTTAGCTGAATCAAAACTAAAGTAGATAATATATTTAGCCTACCATAAATATCCATAGAGTTGTTACTTACTCTCAACCCAAAACAGTAATTTAGACCATCAGGCCTGGCCTGACCAAAACAATAAAACATCATGATTTTCGACCTGAGTAAAATTAAATCCATCGCCAATACTTTTATTTCTGAAATGAGAGATGAAAACATCCAAAAGGATTCCATGCGTTTTAGAAAAAATCTGGAACGTGTCGGGGAGTTTTTCGCATATGAAATCAGTAAATCTTTACCTTACACCACCCGAGAGGTAACCACACCATTAGGGGTTTCGCCTTGTGAGGTGTTGGTGCAGCAACCTGTTTTAGCTACCATTTTAAGGGCGGGTTTACCCTTGCAGCAGGGATTGCTTAACATATTTGATAAATCTGAATGTTGTTTTATTTCTGCATACCGTAAGGTTAAAAAAAGCGGCGATTTCGTGATTCAAATGGATTACATCTCCTCGCCTGATTTAGATGGAAAAGTATTGATTATGGCCGACCCTATGCTGGCTACAGGCCAAAGCATGGTAATGTGCTGCAAAGAATTATTGAACAGGTATAAAATAGCCGAACTTCATATTGTAGCAGCAATAGCCAGTACAGAGGGCGTGGCGCATGTTCGAGCAAACCTACCAAAGGCAAAGCTGTGGCTTGGTGCTATTGATGAAGAAATGACCAGCAAATCATACATCGTTCCTGGTTTAGGCGATGCCGGAGATTTGGCTTATGGAGAAAAAGTATAATTGCAATAAATGAATATTCTCTTTGTTTGCAGCAGGAATAAATGGCGAAGTGCTACCGCAGAAACCATCTACAAAAACCACCCCGAGCACCAGGTACGGTCAGCAGGCGCTGAGCCCTCGGCAAGAATTAAACTCAATGCAAAACATGTTATTTGGGCAGACCTTATTTTTGTGATGGAAAAAAGCACAAACAAAGGATTGAAGAAAAGTTCAGTGAAGAAATTGTAGACAAGAAAATTGTAATTATGGATATTCCAGATGAATACCAATATATGGACAAAGAACTTATCGAGGAATTGAATTTGAAAACCCACGACTATTTATAAATCTGGAACATTAGCCTACCTTTGTAAAAATCATTTCCAATGAAAAAACACATTTTTTTCGACCTCGATCATACCATTTGGGATTTTGATCGTAATGCCGAAGAAACACTCAATGAACTTTATCATACCTACAAATTAAATGAGATAGGCTTAAATTCCTGTGCCGATTTCATTTTGAAATATACTGAAAATAACCACCAGCTTTGGGCAGATTATCATTTAGGAAAAATTACAAAAGATTTTTTGCGGGCCGAGCGGTTTAGCAAAACTTTTATTGAGTTGGGAATCCATCCCGATGCTGTGCCGCATCAGTTTGAAGATGATTACGTAAGCATAAGTCCAACGAAAACAAATTTATTTGAAGCTGCAGAAGAAGTGTTGGCTTATCTCCAGCAAAAATATACACTACACATTATCTCCAATGGATTTAAGGAAACCACTTTAACTAAAATGAATCTATCCAATTTAAATCCATACTTCGAAAATGTGATTATTTCTGAAGATGTTGGTGTAAATAAACCCAACCCGATTATTTTTGAATACGCACTGGATAAAGCAAAAGCCTCAAAAGAAGAAAGTATTATGATTGGCGATAGTTTGGAAGCCGATATTTATGGAGCGCTTAATTTCGGAATGGAGGCAATTTTCTTCAATCCATTGGAGAAAGATAAACCTGCAGATGTGAAAAATCAAATCACTCACCTGAAAGAATTACTACAGTTATTCTAATTGTATCTTATCTTTATGAAATGACACCTGCAAAAGTAAATGCCTCTATACATAAAATAGTCGACGCTTATAAAGCCAGACTCTCTCAATACGACGAGGAAATTTTTCAGTTGACACCACCCATTAACGGATGGAGCTACAGCGAGGTGTATTCGCATATTTTTGATGCAAGTTTACTCTCATTAATTGCATTAGAAAACTGCATTAAAGGCAAAGGCGAAGATCAGCCCACACACTTTATCGTTAAAGTGATTTTGTTTTTAGGCGCATTTCCGCCGGCACAAAAATATAAAGTGCCAAAACGCATGGCAGACCGGGTGAAGAAAATAACCAAAGCCGAAGCACTTGATTTTATTTTAGAATTTGAGTCTTTATTGTTGCATATTTATCCATCAGTCGCAGGTGCAGATCAGAGCGTTAAAACCAAACATCCCCGTTTGGGCTATTTAAGCTCCAGGCAATGGCTTCGTTTTATTGAAATACATTTGAAACATCATTTAAAACAGCTCATTAGGATCGAAGATAGTTTTCAGCGTTAAAATTATTTTATCATCTTTGGGTAAACCACAGCGCTTTATGAAAAATCTCCTTTACCTCCCAGCAATCTTCGTGTTTTTTTCATGTAACAGTGAACAAAAAGATGCGAACCAAACTGTGATCACTACACCGGCAGGGTTGGAAGGACTTCAAAAAACTAATACATCAGCTGTTGCAGCGGCACAAACCTCTACCAAAACGCTAATTTTTAATCCAAAACATGGTCAGCCCGGTCATACATGTGCTTTGGCAGAGGGAGCACCTTTAAACCAAAATGGGGTGGCTCAGCCACAACAAAATATAATTCAGGAACAACCTGCAGCTGCAAGCATTCCAGTAAATACCGATACGGGGAATGAAAAGCTAAATCCTAAACATGGCGAACCAGGTCACCGATGCGATATCGCAGTTGGTGCGCCTTTATCTTCAAAACCAGTACAAGCTGTTCAAACCAGCACGACACAGCCAGTGGTTGCGCAAACCGTTAATACAAAAGTTGCCAAAGGGATGAATCCGCCACATGGGCAGCCTAACCATAGATGTGACATTGCTGTTGGTGCGCCGTTAAACTCAAAACCTGTACAAGCTGCCAGTTCCACACCTGCGCAAACGATAAATAAAGCAGAGACTAAAGCACCTTTAATTTTTCCAAATGAAGCTAAAGCATCCGAAAGCCAGGCCGGTGCAAAGTTAAATCCAAAACATGGGGAACCTGGCCACAGATGCGATATTGCAGTTGGTGCACCGCTCACATAATTAACGCACATTTTTTTACATCTTTGCGCTAATGAAACTACCTACCATAAAAGGTTTTGATGAGGAGGCATTTAACAAGTATTTAAAAAATACGGGTTGGTTAATGTTTGGCAAGATATTAAGTTTAGTGGTTGGCTTATTTATTGCCCGATATTTGGGACCCGATCTTTTCGGCGATCTTACCTTCGGCCTTTCATTGGTAGCAATTTTAGCTGCAATAGGTGCTTTAGGACTAGATACCTTCATTATCAGAGAAATTATAAAAGAGCCTTCCAAAAAAGATGAAATTTTAGGAACTTCCTTATGGTTAAGGCTCATTACAAATGCCGCAGCTATTCCTGTTGCAATGGCTATTTACTACATCAGCCATAAAATATCTAACAATCCGGGTGAGCCCTTGACGATTATTGTAGGATTGCTTGCACTAGCCTCATTTTTCAAATCATTTAATGTGATTGATGCCTATTTTCAATCTCAAGTTCAGTCGAAATATGTAGTTCAGGTTCAAAATATTTGCTTAATAATCTCAGCCATTGTTAAGTTGATACTAATTTATCTAGGGTTTCCTTTGATTTACATTGTTCTTGCTTTAGTGTTTGATGGATTTATTTTGGCGCTGGGTTTGGTCATTGTATATCAAAAGCGAGGTTTTAATATTTTTGATTGGAATTTTGATTTCAGCAGAGCAAAATCACTACTGAAACAATCATCTCCACTTATTCTGTCTGCAGTGATGGTTTCCATTTACATGAAGATAGATGTGGTGATGCTTAAAGAAGTAGGAAGTAAAGCGGTTGGAATTTATGGCGCAGCAGCTAATTTAAGTGAGGCCTGGTATTTTATACCGGTTGCAATCGTAACTTCTGTTTTCCCGGCACTTATCAATGCCAGAAAAACTGATCTGGAACGTTACCATAAAAGGTTAGGAAACTTGTACGATTTACTTGTTTACATCTGTCTACCGGTAGGTATTTTCATCAGTTTTACTGCAAACTTCATTATCCATTTATTGTATTCAAATGAATATGAAGGCGCCGGAACAATGCTTTCTATTCATATTTGGTCTGGGATATTTGTATTTTTAGGAAGTGCCAGCTCACAATATCTGATTGCTGAAGGATATACGAAAATTGCTTTTTACCGAACTACGGCTGGAGCTATAGTTAATATTTTACTTAATCTTTGGCTGATTCCTAAATACGCGGGAATTGGTGCTTCTATCGCGACACTCATCGCTTGTTTTATTTCAACATTTTTCATCTTATTAATTCCAAAAACCCGGCAGCAAGGAATAATGATGTTAAAATCATTATTTTTGATCACAACATTTCAAAAAATACTTAAACGTTGAGCACACTTAAAGCATTAGCAACACTACTTGCCAAACCTAACAGGTTAAAGGCACTATTATCATACGGACACAAAGGTTATTTAAATAGCATTGGCTGGTTTACAGCTTTTGATCAACAACAAGCTGTTGATGGAAATGGCAAGGCGCTTCCATGGGTAACGTATTCCTTTATCGATTTCATCAAAGAAAGAATCAATAACACACAGCATATTTTCGAATACGGTTCTGGAAATTCTACCATTTTCTATGCTGAAAAAGCAGCATCGGTAACTTCAGTAGAACATGATAAAAATTGGTTTGATAAGGTGAAAGGCAGCAGCCCTGCAAACGCAGAAATGATATACTGCGAGCTGCAACGCGATGGAGAGTATTCGAAAAAAGCCGCATTAATTGGCAAGAAATTCGATATCATCATTGTAGATGGGCGAGACAGAGTGAGGTGTTGCAAATACAGCCTGGAAGCACTTTCTAAAAATGGTGTTGTTGTATTAGATGATAGTGAACGTGAAGTTTATGATCCAGCCCGAATATTTTTGAAAGAACAAGGCTTTAAGGAAATTAGTTTCAGCGGAATTTCTCCAGGTTTGTTCTATGAGAAAGCGACTTCTATTTTTTACAAGGCCGATAACTGTTTAGGAATTTAATTTCAGAAATGATGTTAAGCGAAGAAGTAAAAACAGCCTACGATAACTTTTATACCAATAGCGATGTAGCCTGGCGCATGCTTGGCGCTAAATATAAGGCGCAAAATATTGTTGACGTATGTAAAGCTTTGAAACCTGGAAAAGTTTTAGAAGTTGGCGCCGGTGATGGAAGCATTTTACATTTTTTGAACGAATGGAATTTTGCACCTGAACTCTACGCCATTGAAATAGCGCAAAGCGGAGTAGATATTATTAACGGCAGAAAACTTGTCAGACTTAAGGAAGCACAAACTTTTGATGGTTATAAAATTCCCTATGCTGATGACAGCTTTGATCTGGTAGTTCTTGCGCATGTGCTCGAACATGTGGAGCATGAACGCATTTTGCTTCGTGAATTAAAGAGAGTGTCCAAATATATTGTGGTTGAGGTACCAAAAGATTACCGTTTTGGTGTAGATACACGGATGAAGCATTTCCTGGATTATGGGCATATCAACATGTATACTCCAACCTCATTGAGGTTTTTATTACAAAGTGAAGGACTGGACATCCTTGAAGATAAGGTTTCGATGACCGCTCCGGAAACAGTAAAATTTAACGAATTTGTAAACAAGAAGGCACCAAAAACTTTTACAAAAAACCTGAAGATTGAACTGGAATACAAAATCAAAAAAACCTTGGGTAACTTGCTAGGCAGGAAGAAACAGGAACAGTTCGCAAATGCCTACACCGTATTAACTAAGAAATCAGATCAAAATCTACATATATTTTAAAAAAATTGCCCTGTAAGAATTTAAGGAAATATAAGTTCTTTTAAATCAGAAAGGTTAAATTTCCCTTTTAAAAATACCTCCGTTATCATTTAAATAGCGATATATGTTTTTAACGAGGAAAGATTTAGGTTACAAAATAAACGCTAGGGCGATTGAAGTGTAAGGTCAGAAAATCTATAATAACGAATTATATGAACGATTTTTTCAAGGCTGTGGCTTAAATCAAACCTACATTACTTTAGTGGTAAAATAACATCAACAATGCAAAACCTCGCTCCTATAGCCCTTTTCGTTTACAATCGCCCTCAACATACCGAGCGAACAATTAAGTTTCTGCAGCAAAATGATCTGGCCACTGAATCCAGATTATTTATTTTCTCAGACGGAGCAAAATCGCCAGCAGATGAAGATAAAGTAGCTAAAGTAAGGGCAATTATTAATAACGTTGATGGATTCAAATCTGTAAAGGTTTTTGAGCGTAAAACCAATGCCGGTCTTGCCAATTCTGTAATTGAAGGGGTTACAAAGCTCGTTGACGATTATGAACAGGTAATTGTTTTTGAAGATGACCTGATTAGCTCTCCGCATACTTTAACCTATTTTAACGATGCCCTTAACCGTTATCGCAATGATCAAAAAGTCATGCACATCGGTGCATATATGTATCCATTAAAAGATGAAAACTTGCCGCAAACATTCTTTTATAGAGCGGCTACAAGCTGGGGTTGGGCAACCTGGGGACGTGCATGGAAAAACTTTGAGCCAAACATTGATACCTTAATGAAACAGTTCGACAAAAAGAAAAGAGCTGCCTTTTCTATTGAGAACAAGATGAATTTCTGGAAGCAAATGCAGGAATTTAAGAAAGGAAAAAACAATAGCTGGGCAATTCGCTGGTATGCCTCCATCTTTCTCAAAGGTGGTTTAACGTTAAACCCGTCGCAATCTTTAGTCAATAACATCGGCCATGATGGTACCGGGGTTCACTCTGGAATTAATGATATTTATAATGTAGTGATTAATCCAAAACCAATCACGAAATTTCCTGATGTAATTGAAGAGGATAAAAAAGCCTATCAGACTATTAAAAAATTCCTTGCCAGCAGAAAAGGAAATATGGCCACCAGAATCAAACGCTTTGTACGTGAGAAATTAGCACAGTATTTCTCGAAGTAGTATAGAAATTCTTTGTATTTTGGCTTATCCCAAGCTATAAGATATGAAGCCGTTTTTCATCCTTTTATTACTGATTTCCTCAAAAGTTATTGCGCAAACCGCACCCAAACCTTATGGTGCATTACCATCTAAAAGACAATTAGCCTGGCATGACCTGGAAGTTTATGGTTTAATACATTTCACTCCTACTACTTTCGAAAACAAAGAATGGGGTTTTGGAGATGCTGATCCAAAAACATTTAATCCCACTGATTTCAATGCAGAACAAATCATACAGGCGGCTAAAGCAGGTGGTTTAAAAGGAATCATTCTTGTCGCCAAACACCACGATGGTTTTGCCCTTTGGCCAACTAAAACCACCGACTATAATATTACCAAAAGCCCTTTTAGAAACGGGAAAGGCAATTTAGTAAAAGAAGTGGAACAGGCTGCCCGCAAAAACGGCTTAAAATTTGGTGTTTATTGTTCCCCATGGGATCGTAATAATCCGCTATATGGCACCAATAAATATCTTTCAGTTTATCAGGCGCAACTAAAAGAACTTTACAGCGATTATGGCGAGCTTTTTATGAGCTGGCATGATGGTGCAAATGGTGGCGACGGCTATTACGGTGGTGCGAGAGAAAAACGTTCTATAGATAATACCACATATTACGATTGGACCAACACCTGGGGCATCACTAGAAAAATGCAGCCTATGGCCAATATTTTTAGCGATATTGGTTTAGATATTCGCTGGGTGGGCAATGAAGATGGCCATGCTGCGGAAACCTCATGGGCAACCTTCACGCCAATGGCACCGGATGGAAAAAATGCGGCCGTTCCGGGCCAGGCAAATTATCCGCAAAGCCCTGCTGGAATTAGAAATGGTAAATTTTGGATGCCTGCAGAATGCGATGTTCCGCTTCGTAAAGGCTGGTTTTATCATGAAACAGAAAAACCAAAAACACCCGAAATGCTTTTCGATTTATACCTGAAGAGTGTGGGCCGTGGAGCAGGACTTGATTTAGGTTTAGCACCTGATATCCGTGGACAGCTTCATGATGATGACGTTGCCGCCCTTAAAGCTTTCGGAAGAATAGTAAAAAATACCTTTTCTAACAATCTCGCTAAAGGAGCAACCATCAACTCAAGCCATTCGCGTGGCAAAAAATTTAATCCGGCATTGGCTTTAGATGGAAACAAACAAACCTATTGGGCTACGACAGATGACACTTCTAACGCCAGCCTCGAAATTGACTTAAAAGCACCTAAAAGTTTCGACATCATCAGTCTCCAGGAATATATCCCACTGGGACAAAGAATTGAAGCTTACATGATTGAGATATTGGAAAATAATAGCTGGAAGAAAATTTATGAAGGTACCAGTATTGGCGCAAAGCGATTAATTAAACTGGACCAACCTGTAACAACCAATAAGGTAAAAATCAGCATTACTAAATCTCCGGTTTGTATTACACTGAGCGAAATTGGCTTGTATAAGAAAAGTTTATAAAGGTTTTTTAGCTTGTACAACAATATAAGGAGATAAGGATTTACTTTCTACAGGTACCAGTCGGGTAAGTATCTTGCCGGTTAACCAAACCGCTTTTTTAAATAAACGAACGCCTGCAGATTTTTGACTTTCATTTTCCAACCATACACTGAAACGGCCAAAATATCCTGCTTTCACTTCTTGTAAACCAGCTGTTTCACAAATCGATTTCAATAACGCTGGGTTCATGCTATCGATATTGTGTTTATCATAGTTTTCTTTATCGAAGTTTTTTTGGAACCAGCCATTTACGGCTTTAAAGTTTGGCAAAGTAATAAATAACGTTCCGCCAGGTTTTACAAAAGCAATGTGGCGGTTAATGATATCGGCAGTATCATTAAAATGCTCAATTAAACCACAACTTAACACTAAATCATATTGTTTCTCCGGTTGGTAACTAAATAAATCTGTTTCGATAATATGAATATCCTGCGCTTGTAATCCATTCTTTTCCAGCAGTTCGTTTACTACGGGTGGATGCACAAAATAATCTAAAAGGGTAACATCGAGCTTAAGATATTTTTTTAAAAATACCGCATAATAGCCAGGACAGCCGCCCAATTCAATTGCAGTTTGAACTTGATTTTGATGTACAATATCTGTTAGTTGGCCATGAAAAACATAATCAGGAGGGAGTTGTACCGCAAGTCCTTTTTTACTTTCCCAATAATTTACCCAAAAAGCCCTGTCGGTTAATAAATTTGCCATGTTTAAAATAATTCCAAAGCCAAAGAAACGGAAAATTTGGTTAACTGTGTAAACTGATTAATTGTGTAATTCAAAAATAGCTGAAGCTATAAACGCAAAATTGGTTAATTGCAGATAGTTCGGCTATCCAACAATTAACCAATTCAAACAACTTATCAGTTAACCCTATTTTAAGTCTTTCAAAATCTCTGCAACCGCTTTTTCCAGTTGAGGATCTTTATCTGCCAATCGATCTTCGAAAGTGTTCTTTACGAAAATATCAGGCTTAACCCCTTCGCTCTCCAGGTTTTTACCATCCATAGTATAACATCCCCACGAAGGTAAACGGTAAGATGAGCCATCAACCAATCCCTTTGCAGAAGTAAAAATAATCCAACGGTAGGTTTCTGTTCCGATAATTTTCCCCAGTTTCAATTGCTTGAAACCAGCTGCGGTCATTTCCGCATCGCTCAGCGATTGCTCGTTAATTAACAAGACAATTGGTTTTGCAGCAGGCCCGAAATTACTTTGTGGCGCCAATTTACCACCACGATATTTCCATTGTAAATACGGTCGCTGAGACAAGAATTTCAATACATCATCATGAACATTTCCACCGGTATTATAACGTAAATCAAGAATGATAGCATCTTTATTTTCTTCCTGAGCGACCATATCCAACAAGAAGACTTCTAATTCTCCACCTCCCATATTTTTCATGTAGGAATAGGCAATGCGATTATTCCCCCACTTATCAACGTTTTTACGGTTATTGGCAATCCATTCGTCGTAAAGATTTCCGCGTAAGGTTGCTGCACTTTCAGGATGAATATTAACATACACCTGCTTCCCTTTCCGCTCGAAAGTCAAAGTCATTTCTTTATCTAATGATGGCTTACTAAAATAATAATCGCGGTCGATCTTTTCATCAACCTTAATCCCGTTTACTTCGGTTAAAATATCTCCAGCCAAAATATTGGTTCCTGTACGAGATGCGTTGCTTTTTGCCGCGATACGCTCTACTTTTAAAGGATTTTCATTATCGAAGATGATTCCGGTTTCGTTGGTGATGTAAGTGAGATTTTTCTTTTCCTCTGCGCCAAAACTATTGAAGCCCATGTGCGAAGAATTCAGTTCGCCAAGCATATCATTCAACAAAATCCTTAAATCGCTACGGTTGTTTACGTAAGGCAGGTAAGCTGCGTAACGTGTTCTCATTTTATCCCAATCTACACCGTGGAATTTCTCATCATAAAAATTCTCATCCAAACCCACCCAGGTTTCGTAAAACATCTGATTAAATTCGGCATTTAGGTTTCTGGTAAACTTGTAACCATGGTCAATTTTATCAAGCTTATTTGCTTCTAAGGTGTATTTGTTAATCACTCCACGAGAAAGTACGTAATACTTATCACCAGCTTGAATAATGGAATAATCGCCTCCATCAGCAACTTTTTCTGTTTTATTGGCTTCGAAAGGTTCAATGGTTGTACGGTAAAGTGCTGGTGCTCCGCCCTCATGGTTTGAAGAATAAAAAACATAAGTTTTATCGCCCTTGGCAAACACATCTGTGCCATACTGTCCACCAAAACTCGAGCCTACCAGTTCAATACGATCCAAAATATCCTGTGTATTAATGGTTATTATATTGGCAGGTTTTGGCGTTGGCTTAACTTCCATTTTCTTTTTAGTCGTGTCTGCCTTTCCATTTTTATCTTTAGTGATCACCACAACTGGCTTTACATCCGTTGGCTTAGTTTCCTTAAATAAATCATCAAATTTATCAGAGCGATAAGGCTCATCATAATTGTTTAACGCCATGCGATAAATATGTGCACTGTTCATTCCCGTTGGATAGGACGGCTTGGTACGGGCACTGGTAAAGAAAATATATTTTCCATCTGGCGACCATGCCGGACCAGTTTCGGTTACACCGGTATTGGTTAAATTAATGGTTTTATTGCCTTTAATGTTATGTACAACCAAATCTTGCTCAAAATTTCTGTAAACCGTGAACAACACATATTCATCATTTGGAGAGAAACTTGGTGCTGAGTTTTGAAAGGCCCAGAACTCATCAGTTACTAAAGTTTTACTGTCGAAAGTTTTGAGATCCATCAATTTCAACTCATTTCTTCCGCTTGAATAAACTGCCATTGTTTTGGTTTTATTTAGGGTAATATCCCGGTTGTTGGCTTTATCTTTGGTGAGTTGTTTAACTGTTCCCTTCCCATCGCCGGTGAGGGTGAACCAATTTTGAAAACCGTTTGAGGTCTGACTAAACAATATCGTTTTATTATCAGCAAGCCATTTGCATTCCATTGCTCTTTCGCCGCTATTGGTAATTTTGCGGATAAATTTTCCATCAGCATCACTTACAAAAACTTCCCCACGGGAAATAAAGGCTATCTTTTTCCCATCAGTTGAAGCATCAAAAGCGGAAATATTTGAACGAACATCGTATTCTTGTTCTTTACTTAGCACCTGATTTCTTGAAGTGCTGATGTTTACTTTCTCAGTTTTTTTCGAAGCTACATCATAAGTATACAATTGATAATCTTTCTCAAAAACTACTGTTGTTCCGTTTGCTGCAACAAAAGGACGTTTAATAGAAGTTTCGAATTTGGTTAGACCTGTTTTTTTCCCGGCAAGGAAAGTATAAAGATTATACTCGTCGTTACCTTCATCTGAAACAAAAAACACATTACCTTTCTGATCGACGCTCGTCCAGAAATCTTTTCCAATATAATCGGTATAACGCTTATAAGCTTTGGTTTTAGGATTGTAAGATTGAATATCAGGATTATAAGCACCTTTGTAATGCTTGCGATTGGTGAAGCGATAACTTTCCCAGGTATCGTTAAAAAATAATTCTCCCGTTGGCGATTCGGCGATGTGGTGGGTGGTATTAAAATAATTATCAAACAAACGGGTTGCCGTTCCGCCACTAATTCCAACTTTATAACTTGAGAAAGAATTGTATCTGCCAGATGTGAAATAAATCGTTTTTGAATCCCAGCTCCAATTATCTACCTCATCAGAAGCATCGTTGAAAGTGAGCTGTTTAATATCGCCGCCGTTAATTGGCATAATGTACACATCATGATTTCCAAACTGGTTTGCTGAGAAAGCCAGCCATTTACCGTCGGGAGAAACTTTTGGATTGATTTCCTCCCCCTGCATGGCGGTAATCCGCGATGCAACACCGCCTTTAACCGGAACTTTCCAGATATCGCCGTCGTAACTAAATACTATTGTTTGTGCATCGGGCGTTAGAGCAGGATACGATGCGAAATAAGTTTGATTTTGGGCGAAAGAATAGCTTGGCAACAAAAAAGCCATTGCTGTAAGCGATTTTAGCAGGGATTTAATCATGATTTCTGTTTGTTTGGCTTTGGAAAGCTGAATTTACACAACAGATTTTATATTCGTAACAATAAATGTATTTTTGATTGATTTGAAAGTAGTACACCTAAATACCTATGATGGCAATGGCGGAGCAGGACGAGCCTGTTTGCGCTTAAGTGATGCCCTGAAAGCAAGCGGCATTGATTCAAAAGTTTTGGTGTATTACAAGTTTGGACAAAATCCTGACATTGATACTTTTAGCAAATCGCCGATTCAAAAAGGGGCTGCAGTTTTTAACATTCTATCAGAACGGTATTATGCCAAATGGTTAAGTAAATCGGTAAAAACGCCTTTTAGCCTACAATGGTTTGGCCGATCAATCAAAAATCACCCAGAGGTTAAAAGTGCAGATATTATTCATCTCCATTGGGTGAATCATGGTTTCCTTACCCCTAAATTTTTGGCAGAATTAGATGAACTGGAGAAGCCAATCGTATGGACTTTTCATGATAGCAATGCCTTTACTGGCGGCTGCCATGTACGTTATGGATGCGAAAATTTTCACCAGCAATGTGGAAACTGCCCGATTCTAAAATTTAGCAGTGATAACGATATTTCTCATAAAACCTGGTTGCGCAAACAAAAAGCCTATGGCGAATTAAACTTTCACATTGTGGCGCCAAGCAACTGGATGGCAAAATCTGTTAAATTTAGCAGCTTATTGGGTACCCGAAAAACCACTGTTATTCCGAATACCATTGAAACCAAAATTTTTAAACCTTACGTAAAAGCGGAGGCGAAGAGAATACTCAAGATCAACCCTGATCATTTTGTGCTGATGAGTGGATTTATGCCCTCGAAAAACGATAAACATAAAGGAACGCCGTACTTAATCGAAGCGCTGGAAATTTTATCCCGCAGAGCTGGATTAAAAAAAGAAAATATCGAACTCGTTATTTTTGGTAATAAAGAAAATGCTGAAATGCCGGAGTTTCCGTTCAAAACCACTTTTTTAGGAACCATTAATAAAGATGATCATTTAGCGAAATGCTACTCAGCTGCCGATGCGTTCATTACCCCATCTTTAGAAGATAATTTACCCAACACAGTAATGGAAAGTTTAGCCTGCGCCACGCCGGTTATTGCTTTTACTACTGGCGGAATTCCTGATATGGTGAAGCACATGCAAAACGGTTATCTGGCTGAATATGAAAATGCTGCAGATTTGGCGAACGGAATTGAATGGTTGTATCATCGTCCAAATAAGGAAGAAGTGCAAAAGGCAGCAAGATTGAGTATTTTAACCGATTTCTCGGAGGAAGTTATTGCTGCCGAACATATCCACTTGTACGAAACCTTGATTGATTTACAGCCGAAGTAATAATTAAATATAATTAGTTTACAGGCTATTACATTTGGGCTGGAATAGTTACAATAAACAAATTTCACATTTCCTTTTATTCCAGCTATTAAATATCAGGCAATCTTTATTAAATTTATAGCGACTCAAAAGATCTAACCTTGCCTAAACTAACTGTCATCACCATTGTGTATAATAACGTTCGGGATATTGAACGAACGATTAATTCTGTGCTCAACCAAACGTATCCAAAAATTGAGTACATTATCATCGATGGAAAATCGAATGATGGCACTTTAGCAGTTATCGAAAAATACAGAAGCAAGGTTTCTAAAATCGTATCAGAACCTGATAAAGGAATTTACGATGCCATGAATAAGGGTTTAGCGCTAGCCACTGGCGATTATGTGTTATTTATGAATTCGGGCGATGAAATTTTTGACGAGCATACGGTACAGGATATTTTTGATTCTGCTCCCGGTGCTGACATTTATTATGGCGAAACCGAAATGTATAATGATAATTGGCAGAGCCTTGGCCGAAGACGACACGAAGCACCAGAACAATTTGACTGGAAGAGCTTTAAATACGGAATGAGCATTAGTCACCAAGCCATTTATATTAAAAGAAGTATTATTACGCCTTATGATTTGAGCTATAAATATAGTTCAGACATTGATTGGATTATTAAAGCCGCAAAAAAAGCATCGAGTATTGTAAACGTTCACCGGTATGTTGCTAAATATCTGGTTGGCGGAATGAGTAAGAAAAAACACCGTGAAAGCCTCAAAGAACGGTTTAATATTTTTACCAAATACTACGGTTTAATTCCAAATATTATCAATCACATTATTATTGCAGTTAATTTGGCTTTCTATTTCGTTAAACATCAAAGAACGAATGACTAAGTTATGAATGAGGAACTTAATGAACTAATTGCAGCTTATGAAGATGAAAGAGAAGAATTAACAAAGTGCCTAAATGAATGCCTAGAAGATTTTGATTACTTAGGAGCTCATAAATTTCAACAAGGCATTGCGATGGCAAATCATCAACTACTGATTCTCAATTCAATAAAAGATCCATTTTACCCAGAAAAAACAGAGTTGGAGAATATGATCAGGTATTATGATAGACTTAAAACATTGAGACCGCTGATTTCGGGGTATGCTGATGAGCAAATAGCGAAAACTAAAGTCAGGTTAAACATAGTGAGTAATCAGAAGGTAGTTCCATTTTATGATGGACAAGAATTTGATGACGCCATATTTGATTTGGCTTATGGTAAAATTTTATCCTTTGTGTTCCATCTTAAAAAGAGCTCAAATCTTTATCTTAAATTTAAATGCAAGAAGAATAATCTTATTATTTCAATTACACCAGATGAGCAAATTGGAAATGAAATATTTTTCCCAAAGGATAAAAAAAGGTTGCTGAAATCATTAGGCTTCAAAAGAAATAAAACAAAAGAATACTTTCAGTTAAAGTTTTCTCTGACAACTTTTAAAGATGCACAACCTGTTAAAACTATTGTAAGCAGAGTAATTTACGATGTATTTTATAGAAATGAATTAGATACAGAAACAACACTCGTTACTCAATCAAATTTCTAAAAACAAATTTTCTGTAAATTCTGTCTTTAATATATACTTATTAAAAACAGAAAAAGATTATGGGACAATTAAGTAACCGCACTATTGCTGTTCTTTCAGAAAGCGGATTTGAAGAAGTAGAATTAACCGAACCAGTAAAAAGGTTAAAAGAAGAGGGTGCAACCGTTCACATCATCTCCTCAAAAAGTGGAAAAATTAAGGCTTGGGATCACGACCATTGGTCGATAGAAGTTGATGTAGATAAAACCATTTCAGAAGCAAATGCTGACGATTATAATGGACTACTTCTTCCAGGAGGCGTGATTAATCCGGATCAGCTACGCGTAAATGAAGATGCTATTGCATTTGTAAAATCATTTTTTAGTGATGGAAAACCTGTTGCCGCGATTTGCCACGGACCGCAAACATTAATTAATGCTGAAGTTGTTGAGGGCAGAAAACTCACATCGGTAAAGAACATTTCGCAAGATTTAATTAATGCAGGCGCAATTTGGAGTGATGAAGAAGTGGTGGTAGATCAGGGTTTAGTAACCAGCCGAACACCAAAGGATTTACCTGCCTTTAATGATAAAATTGTTGAGGAATTTGCAGAAGGTGTACACGAGGGACAACACGCCTAAACGTTTTGGACGCTCTTTCTAAATTCACTCAGAGAAACGGTTGGCAATTTTGTCAACCGTTTTCATTTATAGCTTAACCTGGCGAATGATATTTTTGATATTCAGTTCGATAATATCAGTCATGTTTTTGCACCTTAAATAGTTCGTATCCTTAAAATATTCGCTCATACTTTTTTTCAAAATGGCGATATTCTCGGGCGTGGTTAATTCCTCTTTGTTCGATACATCCCTAAGATCAGTTAAACGATGCCGCTCACTTCGAACCCGATGAACAATTGATGAACGCTCTTCCTGTTGATATTGAAGAACAGTTTTCTCAGTGAGCTGTTCCATGCTCATTTTTACGTAAGGCAAATTTTCCTTAAAAAATTGCGGCAAATAAACTTTCAAGTTCCCCTCATAAAACTGCTGATCAAAATCTATTGCCCGGATGCGAAATTGAATATCATCAAAATCAGGTGTGATCTGAACCACGAAATTATATGCCCGCATATCGCCTAGAAGCATAATTAAGCAGCGTTCGTTAAATTTTACAAATTCTTTGGCAATACGTGTGGGATTAAACTCTGGCGTATACAATTGTCCCTTTGTAAATACATCGCCAGGTATTCCGGCAATATGTTCTTCTACCAAAGTATCGCCATCAACTAAATAATTTACCTGATTTGGCGATAAAATCTCTTCCATTTCTAAACCGTAAATACGGGAGGCGTCAGCTTTTTTGATGTAGAAATAATCGTAAACATCATTTAATCGGTTTACAATACGAATGCGAAAAGGGTGTGTGTTTCCAAACGTACAATATTCAATTTTATCAATGTATTTATGTTCAACGATACGAAGATTTCCGGAAGCCTTTAAGTTTGCATAGATTTCCTTTAAGCCATTATGAAGGGTTTCGATCAGATCTTGCGCATAAATTGGCCCTTCCCAAAGCGAATCCTTTCCAAACTTATCCATCAAAGGGAAAGCTTCGTTAAATTGCATTAAATCGTTATAACCGATTGGTAACTTCGCCTCACGCTGGTAAGTACGCAAATATTTCTGCAGCGCTGGCGTAACCGGAAAAATCGGTTTCTTTTTCAGGATTTTCACGTCTTCGTTTTCCATGGAAAAGCAATGTAGCATTTTAAAAAGTTAACCGCAAAGAAATTAAAAGCAAGCGCAAAGAGCGCTAAGCTAAACGTTAAACTTTGCATCCTTTCGAATATTTCTTTGCGTTCTTTGCGATTAAAATCAGGTTCTCGGATAATTAAAAGGCAACCCTGCCAAGTATCGGCTTATTTTTCTGTACGGATAATCGCCTGCGCCGTGGTCGGCAAATTGAACAATAATCGTATTTGTTTTTGGGTCTACATAAAGCCTCTGGCCTAACATCCCTTCCGCAGCGTAATCTCCTTTATCGCCTTCCTGAGGAATCCACCAGAGGTAATGATGGGCCGATTTCTGCCAACCCTTAGCCGAAGCCGGTTTTTCATTACCAATGTTAACAGACTGTTTTACCCAATCTGCCGGAACAATTTGATTGTTATTATATTTTCCATGATGAAGATACAAGCGACCGATTTTAGCGAGATCAATGGCAGTAACCTGAAATCTACTTGCGGTGTTGGCCAGGCCACCTGGATGGTCCAGACCAAAAGATGCAGGGTGCTCTGCCCCAATTTTCCGCCAGATATTTTCTTCAAAATTATGCGCCACTGATTTGCCACAGGCCTTTTCCAAAACCCAGCCCAACACTATCGGATCAATGCTTTTATATTTCCATACGGTGCCGGGTTTATTCACCAACTTAACTTTCATCAACTCAGCTTTCATATCGTGTGTGTAATAATATTTGGCCTCATCTGAAAAAAAAGCTTTAACAACACCACCCAATGCATCTTGAAAATCCAAACCCGATTTCATTTCCAGAAGATGTTTCAACGTTATATTTTCAAAAGCAGGATTAGATTTTAATTCAGGAAGATAAGCTGTTACTCTATCATTTAAACTTCTGATTTTTCCGGCTGCTAAAGCTTGCCCCAACATAATCGAAACCATGCTTTTTGCACCTGAAAATATGGTTGTCAATGTACTGTCTGAATAACCGATACGATATTTCTCATATAAAACAGTATCATTGCGAATCACGATGAAAGCATTTAACCTTCCCTGTTCGAAATAATCAGAAAAAGAAATCAATTTCTTGTTGCCATCACGAACTTTCAGCGCATCCAGGTCATTTCTCATTCTGGAAGTGCGAGAGAAGTGGAAGGCAGAATCACTTTTATTTACGGTTTCCTGCGGAAATGCCTTATAAGTAGTTGCGTCAGGCGTACGAGACCATAACACCCGTACCAGGTAGGGATGCCAGATGAATAAACCTGCGAAGAGCAAAACAATAGATAGAAAAACACAGGTGATTGCTCTTTTAAAAATTTTCATCGGGTATTGATTATACCGACAAATATAAAATATTAGACCTCTTGATGATCTTGCGTTTTGGAAAAAACACTTGTTTTAGTTCTGGGCTGATATTTCCAGCGGCGGTGACTCCATAACCAATATTCGGGTTCTTGCCTAATAATCTCTTCGAGAAATCGGGTATGCATTTCTGTAATTTCGAATTCCTGTGTTTCTGCTGGATTTAAGCAAAGTGGCACACAATCTACTTCGTAGTAACCTCGCTTTAGCACCTTAACTTTGAAATAAAATATCGGTCTATTGGTTTTCTTCGCGATTTTTTCAATGCCAAGCTGAATAGATGCCTGTTGATGCAAAAAGGTAGTCCAGTAATGCGATTCATCTTTTGATGGTGCCTGATCGTTTCCAAAACTGAAAATGCTAGGCTTCCCTTTACTCGCTGCCAATGCCCTCATGGTTTGTCGCATGGCAATCATCTTGTTTCCGAAACGGCTCCTTATTTTTTTAAACCAATCATCAAAAACAGGGTTAGTTAATGGCTTGTAAATTGGATAATGATCGCCCTGGAAATTGAGTCCGATACCCATAGTACCCCATTCCCAATTGCCATAATGTGCCGAACAAACCAATACACTTTCACCCCTGTCTAAATAAGCCTGTAAAAATTCTTTATTCCTGAACACATACCTTTTTTCTATTTCCTTTTTTGAGATATTATTCATTTTCAAAATTTCGAAAATGAGCGAAGTGAAGTACTTGAAAAATTTTTTTTCGATGGCTTCTATTTCAGGTAGGGATTTTTCAGTCAAAGCCCGCAGCAAATTTTCTCGAACTACCTTTTTACGATAACCGAAAACATAATAGATTAACACATAAACTCCATCAGCTAAAACGTATAAAATAGATAACGGTAGTAAGGATAATACGCCTAAAAAAAATATTCCCAGGTGGGAAATGCCCTTTTTAATCATACCAGATTAGTTGTTTTGCAAAGCTAAAAATGAGCGAAAAAACTTATGCCATAAAAATGTTAGATTTTTATTGACAGCGATGGTTTGAAATTTTACTGACAGAAAATTATGCTCTTGATTAATTTAAACAGTTTTGCCAGCCACCTGATTAATTGCATTATTACAGGTGCTTTAAACCTTATTGCAGCGGTATACTTTTTGGCTAAAAACTTTTTGCAGTTCCGCAGAAACTGAATTTAGCTTCGTTAGTTTTAAGCCGAAAAGATATAGCGGAAAGAAGGACTGACGTTAAAAATCAAACCGGAAACTGCTTTTCTAATAGAGTAGCAGAGGTATTTCTGATATTACACAGGCAACTCTTTGTATCAGAAAAAATTGAAGCGCTATGATTTTGTCCAATAAAAAAGCCCATCTCTATTAAGAAATGGGCTTATGTTATTTAAATTCTTCCCGGGGGATAGAATTGATAGGCTTCTAAGCGAAGTTTTTGCCTTTAACTTTACGTTCTTGTTCTGTTAAGAAGATTTTACGTAAACGCATACTTGCAGGTGTAACCTCGATATACTCATCGGCCTGGATGTATTCCATAGATTCTTCTAAAGAGAATTTAATTGCCGGTGCAATACGTGTGTTATCATCAGTACCGGAAGCACGCATGTTGGTTAAGGCTTTACCTTTAACAACGTTAATCACTAAATCGTTATCGCGGATGTGCTCACCAAGAATTTGTCCTTCGTAAATATCAACTCCCGGATCAACAAAGAAACGACCTCTGTCTTGTAATTTATCGATTGAATAAGCAGTAGTGGTACCTTTATCCATAGAGATTAATACACCATTTAAACGACCAGGAATTGTACCTTTCCAAGGCTCATAAGCTTTGAAACGGTGTGCCATAATCGCCTCACCTGCTGTTGCAGTTAAAACGTTATTACGTAAACCGATAATTCCACGAGAAGGAATTTCGAATTCCAGGTGTTGTAAATCGCCTTTTGGCTCCATAATTAACAACTCACCTTTACGTTGAGTTACCAATTCAATTACTTTACCAGAAACTTCAGCAGGTACATCTACAATTAGAGTTTCAATCGGCTCATGTTTTTTACCATCGATTTCTTTAACGATAACCTGTGGCTGACCTACTTGTAACTCATAACCTTCACGGCGCATCGTTTCAATTAAAACTGATAAGTGAAGAATACCACGGCCATAAACCAGCCATGAATCTGGAGAAGCAGTTTCAACTACTTTTAACGCCAGGTTTTTCTCCATTTCTTTAATCAAACGGTCTTTAATACGTTGAGAAGTTACCAATTTACCTTCTTTACCAAAGAAAGGTGAGTTATTGATGGTAAACAACATGTTCATTGTTGGCTCATCAATACTGATTACAGGTAATTGCTCTGGTGCATCGAAATCAGCAATGGTATCACCAATATCAAAACCATCAATACCTACAACGGCACAAATATCGCCAGAACTTACTTCAGTAGCTTTAACTTTACCCAAACCTTCGAAAGTATAAAGTTCTTTTACTCTTGATTTAACAATTTTGCCATCACGTTTAATTAAAGTAACGGGTTGGTTTTCTTTAATTGTACCACGGTGAACACGACCAATTGCAATACGACCTACGAAAGATGAATAATCTAACGAAGTGATTTGCATTTGTAAAGTACCATCGTTAATTGGTGCAGCAGGAATATTTTCTACCACAGCATCTAACAAAGCAAAAATATCAGTAGTTGGTTTTTGCCAGTCAGTACTCATCCATCCTTGTTTAGATGAACCGTAAATTACCGGGAAATCCAATTGTTCTTCAGTTGCTTCAAGGTTAAAGAACAATTCGAAAATTTGTTCGTAAACCTCTTCCGGGCGACAGTTTTCTTTATCAACTTTGTTTACAACTACGATAGGTTTTAAACCTAAAGCCAAAGCTTTTTGCGTTACGAAACGCGTTTGAGGCATTGCACCTTCAAAAGCATCGCAAAGTAAAAGTACACCATCGGCCATTTTTAATACACGCTCTACCTCACCGCCAAAATCCGCGTGACCAGGTGTATCGATAATGTTAATTTTTACGTCTTTGTACTGAACAGAAACGTTTTTAGATACGATTGTGATACCACGCTCACGCTCTAAATCGTTGTTATCCAATATCAACTCTCCTGTTTGTTCGTTGTCACGAAAAATAGAACAAGAGTGTAAAATCTTATCAACCAAAGTGGTTTTACCGTGGTCAACGTGTGCTATAATAGCTATATTTCTAATCTTTTGCATAAAATGCGCCTCAAATTTGGCGCAAAGATAGTGTTTACAAATGGATTTTCTACTATACGTTTCACTAATTAATGCTATGATAATGTTGCAATTATCTCATTTTTAAGTTGAAAAGTAAGTGCTGAATCTTTTCGGCTTGGTTATGCCCCGCTGTACATTTTAGCCCATTAAAAGATTCGGGGCTGCCATTGCCATCGGGTTTATACCATTATACAATCATACTATCGAAGTTTTTAACCAAACTCTAATAACTTCATTGAGACTTTAACCAATCTTCGTATGAAGTCACACCCAATTCTGGCTTTGCTTCTCCATCTAAAATGGCAATAAATTCTAAAACATGGCCATCAGGATCATGAAAGTAAATAGCTAATGCTGGCATCCATGCAAAAACCATCGGTTGATCGCTACCATCTTTCAGAAAATTATAAGGTTTTAATCCTTTCGATTTAAGAAAGCTAACCGATTGATCAAGAATATCCCCCAATTCACATCGGAAGGCAAAATGTCTAATCTCAACCTCTTCTTTGGATTTCTCCCAAATGCCCAGCATGTATTCTTTTGGTTTGCCCACCCAGAAAAATGCAGCTCGCCGGCCTTCTTCATAATAACACTGCGTTAAGCCAAGCGTATTTTTATAAAAATCTATTGATCTTTCTAAATCTGCAACATATAAATGTGTTTCAAATAATCCTTTAATCATGCTGTGAAGTTATGGCATTACAAAAGTTATAAAAAATCATCTTTCTCGATCTGGGCATCAAAAAAATCGATTCATATTTATGGGTTACCCTAACTGGTGTTTCAGTATTAATATCGATGAGCAAAAGGTTTTTAAGATATACAGCAAGATTTACAACAGGGTTGCTATCTTTAATCACCTTCTATTTTCTGCTTGCTTTTACTTTGTCGCGGATTTCAGTTAACAACAAAGCCAGCAATTCAAAAGATATAACTATTTATATCATGACCAACGGTATCCACACAGATATTGTGGTACCGTCAAAAAACTCACTGCAAGATTGGACCTGTGAAATAAAATATAGCCATACCTTAGCGGCAGATAGCAGTTATAATTATTTAGCTTTTGGTTGGGGAGATAAAAAATTTTATCTGGAAACTCCAGAATTTTCAGATTTAAAAATCAGCACAGCGTTGCGGTCAATTTCTGGTTTAAGCCAATCTGCAATGCATACAACGTTTTACAAAACCGTTGTAGAAGATCAGCATTGTAAAAAACTACACATAAGTAAAGCACAATACCAGCAACTGGTTGAGTATATTTCTGCAAGTTTTAGCAAAGATCAAAACGGAAATTTCATCCATATTAAAACCAGTATTCGTTACGACCAAACAGATGCTTTCTATGAAGCGATAGGCAGCTATAGTATACTTAAAACCTGCAACACCTGGGCCAATAATGGACTAAAAGCCAGTAACCAAAAGGCTTGCCTTTGGACCATTTTCGATACGCCGATTTTTCTGAAATATAAGTAAAAGTGTTGTTGTTGTTTACCCGATCTTCACAAACTATCCAATTCGATGTACAACTTGGGTTTTGTATCGTATCAGAGCGCATAAAGCATTAAATTTAAGCAGCCATATAATGATTCATAATTAAAGCAAACCAACATGCTCTTTAATTCGTTCAATTTTGCCATATTTCTTCCAATAGTATTCGTTTTATATTGGCTTATTGGAAAAGAACGTCTCAAACTTCAAAATATACTTTTGCTTTGCGCAAGCTACTTTTTTTATGCCTGCTGGGATTGGCGGTTTTTGTTTCTATTAATATTTTCAACCTTGCTTGATTATTTTACCGGATTAAAAATGTTTGATAGCCAAAATCAGCGAATGAAGAAATTTTGGTTTTGGCTAAGCATCACTGTTAATCTGGGCTTTTTAGGTATTTTTAAATATTACAATTTTTTTGCAGAGTCGTTTGGGCAGGCGGTGGCTAACTTTGGTTTTCAAATTAATCCATGGACATTAAAAGTTATTTTACCTGTTGGTATTTCTTTTTATACTTTCCACGGATTATCCTATGTAATTGATATTTATAAAAGCAGAATTAAAGCGGAACGAAATTTTATTGATTATTCTCTTTTTGTAAGTTTTTTCCCGCTTCTGGTGGCTGGTCCAATTGAACGGGCAACACATCTTCTGCCACAAATTAAAACAACCCGATCATTTGATTACTGCAAAGCAATTGATGGTTTAAGGCAGATATTATGGGGTTTGTTCAAAAAGATTGTCATTGCCGATCAATGTGCTTTTTACGCTAACGACATTTTTAATCATTCTGGCAACTATGGTGGCAGTACATTATTACTTGGTGCTGTTTTGTTTGCCTTTCAAATTTATGGTGATTTTTCTGGTTATTCAGATATTGCTTTAGGTACCGCGAGACTATTCGGCGTAGAATTACTTAGAAATTTTGCCTATCCATATTTTTCAAGAGACATTGCTGAATTTTGGCGGAGGTGGCATATTTCGCTTTCGTCCTGGTTTAGAGATTACCTATATATTCCCCTGGGCGGCAGCAAGGGAGGCAACTGGATAAAAGTTCGAAATACATTTGTCATCTTTTTATTAAGCGGTTTTTGGCATGGCGCCAACTGGACATTCATCATCTGGGGACTTCTGAATGCCTTATACATTATGCCTGCCATCGTATTTAATACCAACAGATCGAACCTGGGTACAGTAGCAGAGGGTAAAGCCTTACCCTCTTTTAAGGATTTTTGGGCGATGCTGTTAACGTTTGGACTAACAGTTTTAGCGTGGATATTCTTCCGTGCAACTTCAGTTCAACATGCATTTGAGTTTATCTCTTCCATCGTTTCCACATCGTTATTTACGATGCCTGCGGTTTTACCTTTGCAACTGTTTTTGTTGCTTCTTCTGTTTATTTTAATAGAATGGAATGGCCGAACGCAGCAATATGCCATCGCTAATTTTGCCTTCAAATGGCCAAAACCCATTCGATGGGGACTTTATTACACTATCATACTAGCCATTTTCTTTTACGCAGGAGCAGAACAGCAATTTATTTATTTCCAATTTTGACGATGAAAAAATTCACAGCATTTTTAGCCTTATTTCTTTTTCCAATTGTATTTATTGGCGTGCTAACGGAAATCCTGATCCGCAAAATTCCTAATGATTACAACTATAAAAAAAACTATCTCGATCAACATGCTAAAGAGATTAAAGTCCTTTTCCTGGGTAGCTCCCATGCCTATTATGGTATAAACCCGAGCTACATTCAATCAAGTTTTAACGCAGGTCATGTTTCGCAATCTTTAGATTATGACTTCGAGATCTTAAAAAAGTATAAAGATAGCTGGGTAAATCTCCAATACATCGTAATTCCTATTGATTACTTTTCGCTTTACATTCGATTGGAAAACGGATCTGACTCCTGGCGGGCAAAAAACTATAAAATTTATTATGATGTGTATCGCGATAATCAGCTTTTTAACCATGCAGAGCTATTAACCAATAAGCTCGAGGTAAACCTAAGAAGATTGTATAGTCATTATCTCAAAAATCAAAACGATATCCATTGTAATCAATTGGGCTGGGGTGTAGATTACAGTTCGAAGATACTTCGCGACCTGGAAAAAAGTGGAAGCCTGGCCGCGGCAAGACATAGCGTTAAAAGCGATGCACATCTAGCAGAAAATATAGCCCTTCTAAACGAAATGATTTCATTCGCAACGCAGCGAAATATCCGGGTAATTTTATTTACAAGTCCTGCCTACAGTTCATATGTTTCTCATTTAAACAAGATTCAATTGAATAAAACATTGGCAATTGCCCGCTCAATGAGCAAACATCATCCAAAAACCAGGTATATTAATTTGCTTCAAGACACTTCTTTTCATAAAAGTGATTTTTATGACGGCGACCATTTAAATGAAATCGGCGCAAAAAAACTTTCGTTAAAGTTGAGAAGTTGGCTCCAATCAATCTAAACTTCAAATGCCCAATCTAAAAACGCAGGCATTACACTTTCCCAGGTCGGCACATCATGTTTTCCGCCAACTCTTTCATAATAAAAAACGTTTTCAGGGCGTTTATAACCTTTTTTTAATAGTGATTTAACCACATCAATTGTATCATCAATTGAATCGATGATCAGGTTTTTATTGCGATCTGCCTTTTCATCTTCTGTACCCGTCATCAACCAGAATTTCATGTCTGATTTCGTTGAAGTAGAATCGATCAAGGCATGCATAATGCGATCTGCATCAGTATAGCCATCAGCTAAATCTTTTTTCCGCCACCAAAAAGCACCAGAGAAAACTCCTATCGCATCAAAAACAGAAGGATTATTCCAGGCGATATCAAAGGCAGATAACCCACCTAATGAGAAACCAGCAAATGCTACTTTACCAGTGATTGGCATCGCGATTTTCTTTTTTACAAAAGGCAACAGTTCTTTAATCACAAAATCAGTATACAAATTTGCTTTGGCTCCCCTGCCTTTAAAATCAGGAACACCCGCTACACCGTATTCCATCAACCGATCTTCTGATGCTTTAATGGCAACAACAATTAACCGGTGGTTTCTCTTATTATGATGTGCATTCTGAAGGATTTTAGCAAAATCCATTTTGGCTACATCCTGTCCATCATTTAAAAGAAGAAGTTCTATTTTTTCATTACCTAAGATGCCTTCAGGTGCATAAATATCTATTTCAACCTCACGCTTTAAATAAGCGGAAGGTATTTTAAAATTGCTGGTGTTAATGTTAACTGATAAAATTGTAGTATAAATCATGTTCAAATCCTCATATCGCTCGCCACAGCCTCAAAATTTTTGCAAAGGTACAAATCTTGATAAACTATTAATTATCAGCAGCAGATTTTTGCATGATGAGACATTTTAGGAGGATTAGATTCTTTTTATTCAATTTAATATCTATCTTAAAGCATTCAATTTTATATATGGTTAAAGAAGAACATAAAAAGTGGTACAGCCCGAATTTAAGTGCTGAAATCGACATGCTCATCTTTGGTCACGGCGGTATCCCTATTCTGCTGTTCCCAACGAGTATGGGACGATATTTCGAAAATAAAGACTTCAAATTAATAGATTCTGTAGAGGGATTTATTAATGAAGGAAAGATCAAGATTTATTGTCCGGATGGCATTGATAAATTAAGCTGGTACAACAAAAGCATACATCCCGCAGATAGAGTAAAAAATCACATTTGGTACGACAGGTATCTACTGGAGGAAGTTGCACCTTTAGCCAGACACGAAACCGGGCACAGCAAAATTATTACTGCTGGCTGCAGTTTCGGTGGATACCATGCTGCCAATTTTGCCTTCAGGCACCCCTGGTTGGTGAGCCATATGTTTAGCATGAGTGGGGCATTTGACATTTCAGGGCAGTTAGACGGTTTCTATAATGATGATGTTTACTTCAATAATCCTGTTGATAACCTGATGAATAACAGCAATCCGGAACTTCATTATATGAAAATTGTCCTGGGTACAACCGATAGAGATATGTGTAGATCTGACAATGAGCGTTTATCGGGTATTTTGGCCCAGAAAGGTATTAATCATTGGCTGGACATTCGTCAAAATGCCGATCACGATTGGCCGATTTGGAGGGAAATGTTTCCTAATTATATCGCCCAGCTATAAATTACCAGTTTACAGTAAAACAATTAACTACTAAACTACTTATACAATTAACCGATTAAACGGTTGATGAATTTTACAATAAAACTTAAATAGTACCAATGAAAAAAATAGGGATTTTATTTGGCCAGGAGCGCTCTTTTCCTGAAGCCGTTGTAGAGAGAATTAATCAGAAAGCAGAGAAAGGCATTAGCGCTGAAGCAGTTAAAATAGAGAAAATACTTCAAAACAGTCCATTAGATTATGCGGTAATCATCGACCGTATTTCACAGGATGTACCTTTTTACCGGGCATCGTTAAAAAATGCTGCCATTACCGGAACAGCGGTAATTAACAACCCATTTTGGTGGAGTGCTGATGAAAAGTTTTTTAACAACGCATTGGCTGAACAAATTGGGGTTCCGGTTCCTAAAACCGCTTTAATTCCATCACGTCAACATCCAACAGGAACCACTGGCGAATCTTTTTCAAACTTAACCATGCCATTAAATTGGGATGCGATTTTTGATTATGTGGGTTTCCCAGCTTATATGAAACCTTACGATGGCGGAGGATGGAGAGATGTATATAAATTACATGATAAGGAAGATTTCTTTGATAAGCATAGTGGAACGGAACAACTGGTGATGCTTTTGCAGGAAGAAATAATTTTTGATGAATATTTCAGATGTTACTGTATCGGTGGAAAACATGTTCGTATTATGCAATATGAGCCACGCAATCCGCACCATTTACGTTATGCGGTTGACGGCAAAACGCCAGACCCTAAATTGTTAAAAACGGTTGAAGAATATACATTGAAACTATGCCAATACCTGGGTTATGATTTCAATACAGTTGAATTTGCAGTGCGTGATGGTGTGCCTATCGCCATCGATTTCTGCAACCCTGCTCCCGATGCTGATATTAAAAGTGTTGGTCAGGAGAATTTCGATTGGGTAGTGGAAACAACAGCAAACTATGCCATCGAAAGAGCAAAAGCTCAAAAACCGGGTCAGGATAATTTAACCTGGGGAGAATACATTAAAGCATCAGTTGCAGGTAAACCACTCATCGCAAAAACCACGGCACCAACTGCTCTAAAAGCAGCACCTAAGGTAGAGGCGCCTAAAGCAAAAGTTGAAAAAGCACCTGCAAAACCAAAAGCTGAACCGAAAACAGAAACCAAACCAGTTGCGAAGAAAAAGCCAATAAAATAAAAAAGGGATAATAACCAAATATTACTAGAATGAATGAATTCACGCTTGGCATAGAGGAAGAGTACATGGTAATTGATCCCGTTACCAGGGAACTTACCTCGCATGACCAAAAAATTGTAGAGGCCGCACAAAAAATCCATAAAGACCAGGTTAAAGCAGAGATGCACCAGGCCGTTGTAGAGGTAGGTACAGGCATTTGCAAAACCACAGAAGAGGCCCGTAAAGAAATTTCTCAGTTGAGATATACGGTTTCTCAGCTTGCAGGAGAGCAAGGTTTAAGAATCGGCGCAGCCGGAACACACCCATTTTCACATTGGGAAAAACAGTTAATTACAGAACATCCCCGTTATAATGAAATTGTAAACGAGTTGCAGGAGGCAGCTCGTTCAAACTTAATTTTCGGCTTACACGTACACGTTGGTTTCCAATCACGTGAATTGGCCATACACATCGCCAATCAGGTTAGGTATTTCTTGCCACACGTTTTTGCGTTATCAACAAATTCTCCTTTCTGGGAATCGCGAAATACAGGTTATAAATCTTTCAGAACCAAGATTTTTGATAAGTTTCCACGTACTGGAATTCCTGATATTTTTAATAGCATTGAAGATTACGACAACTATGTAAAATTGCTCATCAAAACCAATTGCATGGATAATGCAAAGAAAATTTGGTGGGATATTCGCGTACACCCCTTCTTCGACACCGTTGAGTTCCGCATTTGCGATTGCCCAATGTTAATTGATGAAACCATGGCTTTTACAGCACTATTCCAGGCGCTGTGTGCAAAATTATATAAACTTCGTTTGCAAAACATGGAATTTATCAGTTATTCCAGAGCCTTAATTAACGAAAACAAATGGCGTGCTGCCCGTTATGGAATCGATGGAAATTTAATCGATTTCGGAAAAGAAATGGAAGTGAATTGCAGAAACCTGATTTTAGAATTACTTGATTTCGTGGATGATGTTGTTGATGATTTAGGTTGCCGAAACGACTTAAATTACGTCCATAAGATATTGGAGCATGGCACCGGTGCAGACAGACAGTTGGCAGTTTACCAACAAACTGGTAACTTTGAATCCGTAGTAGACTATATTACTACTCAAACACTTATAGGCGCAAAGTAATTTTTATCATGGATAAAAGAGGTTTAAAGGTCGCCGTTATTGATATGAATAACGGCGCACCTAATCAGGGTATGCGGGGAATTCAGGAAATTTTATCCCGGTTTAAAAACGACAATAACATTAACCTTTCTTTCGATATTTTCGATCTAAGGCAAAAAGGTGAAATACCTGGCATTGAGTATGATGCCTATATCTCGAGCGGCGGCCCAGGCAGTCCGGTCGAAAGTGAGGGAGAAAAGTGGGAGAACGATTTTTTTAATTTATTGGATCAGATTGAAGCTTTCAATAGTGCAAACAGCGATCAAAAAAAATATGCATTTTTAATTTGCCATTCATTTCAGCTGGCTTGTAGAAAATATGCTTTAGGAAATGTTACCGAAAGGCGCTCAAATGCGTTTGGCATTTTCCCGATCACCTTAACGGAAGATGGTGAAAAGGATGAAATTTTTGAGGGCATTACTAATCCGTTTTTCTCTGTTGATAGCAGAGACTGGCAGGTAATTGAGCCTGATTTTGCTGCGTTTGAAGCAAAAGGCGCTAAACTTTTAGCTATAGAAAAAGAGCGCAAGCACGTTTATTTAGAACGGTGTATGATGTCTATCCGTTTCTCTAATGAAATTATCGGCACACAGTTTCACCCGGAAGCCGATCCTGTTGGCATGAAAATGTATTTGCTTCAGGATGAAAAAAAGAAAGCCATTGTCGATTTACATGGAGAGCAGAAATATTTAGATATGCTCAATAGTTTAGATGATCCGGCAAGAATTGTATTAACGCAAAGTGTTATTCTTCCCAATTTTTTAAGCAAAGCGATAGGAAATTTGCAGGAGGCATAATCACTAATCAGCTGTCATTGCGAGGCACGAAGCAATCTTAAAACACCAGCTCATCAACTTATAGTGTAAAGATTGCTTCATACCAATCAATGGCTTGGCTGTTCAACAAAATATTCAAATTATGATACCCGCTCAACGTCAAAAATATAACCAGCAATTTACCCAGGAAAAGTATGAAAATTTCATGCTTGAGCTTGAAAAAGAATATCCTGAAATTCCTTTTCGCGTGGCAGAAACACCTGTGTTTGTACCAAAAACACTGAAGGAAAAACTAATTGCGGCGGGCGAAGAAATCATAAACTTAATTAAGCAGCCAAATTTCAAGGAACTGACACAAAAATCAATTCCAGCTGATTGGAATGTACCAAACGAGAATGAGCAACCACATTTTTTAACCTTTGATTTCGGCATCTGCAAAAACGAAGCAGGTGAGTTAACCCCAATGCTTATCGAAATGCAGGGGTTTCCATCACTTTATGGTTTCCAAATTCATCTATCAAATACTTTCAGGAAGTGTTTTGAGATTGATCATTCAACCAATCATTTCTTAAATGGTTTTGACGAGGAGCAATACATCAAACTATTTAAAGAAGTTATTATAGGTAAACATCAGCCACATGAAGTGGCTTTGATGGATGTTGATGCCCCAAATCAGAAAACAGCTATCGACTTTTTTGTCACGCAAAAAATGCTGGGCATTAAAATTCTGGCGCTTGAAGACATTAAGAAAGTTGGCAAACAATTATTCTATGAAGAAGATGGCCAGCAGATTCAATTGAAGCGGGTTTATAATCGTTTAATTTTTGATGAAGTTGCTGGAAATAGTGACATTTTTAAAGACAGCTTCGATCCGCGGGAAGAATTAGATATTGAATGGGTCACCCATCCCAACTGGTTTTACCGAATCAGCAAATACACCATGCCATTTTTAAACAGTGAGTTCGTTCCGGAAACCCGCTTTCTAGATCAGGTTGAAAGTGTTCCTGCAGATTTGGAAAACTATGTATTGAAACCACTTTTCTCCTTTGCTGGTATGGGCGTAATTATTGATGTTACTGAAGCAGATATCAATAAAATTCCTGATCCTGAAAACTGGATTTTACAGCGAAAAGTAAACTACGAGCCAGCAGTACAATCGCCCGATGGCGGTGTAAAGGCGGAAATCAGGATGATGTATTTGTGGCCGGATGGCGGCGAACCGCAACTTTGTATCAATTTAGCAAGATTAAGCCGGGGAAAAATGATAGGTGTTCGTTATAATGCAGATTTTGATTGGGTTGGTGGAACGGTTGGCTTTATGGAAGAATAACCTTTTTACATTATGCTGAATTCAAAACCGCAAAATCAGCTTATATTTGTTTCATGGATACGCAAACGATTTTAGTCTTTTTACTTTTTGCGGTTGCATTGGTATATGTTGGCCGTTTGGTTTACAAATCTCTACAGGTTAAAAAAGATGGCTGTGGTGGCAATTGCAAATGTGGCGTCGATTTTTCTGATATTAAGCCTACTAAAAAGTAATCGTTCTCTTTTATGATTGATCAGTTTAAAAATTACCTTAAAGAAAAAATACAAATAACTGATGAACAATTCGACAGCATTTCTGCGGATTTAAAGATAAAGAAGTTTGATAAAAACGAAATCATTCAATATACTGGCGACATTACTAAACATGGCTTCTTTGTTTGTAAGGGCTTACTCCGGGCATATTCTATTGATTCAAAAGGTAAAGAACACATATTACAGTTTGCCCCAGAAAACTGGCTAATTTCCGATCGGAATAGTATGAATAATGAAGCATCCGTATTTTTTATCGATGCCATCGAAGCGACAGAAGTCATCATTATGCCAAATGATTTTATGGAACAGGCAGCCATTCAGGTTCCGTGTTTACAGCCCATGCACACCAGATTGCTAAATAATTCTATCCGCTTCATGCAGAAGAGGATTAACATGCTTTTAAGTGCAACTGCCGAGGAACGTTATCTCGATTTCATCAAGTTATATCCAAACCTCACCTTACGGGTTCCGCAATGGATGATTGCTTCTTATTTAGGTATTACACCAGAATCGCTTAGCCGGGTAAGAAAAGAGTTAGCCAATAAACACTTCAGGCCTTCGTAAACTTAAATGAGTGAATTTTGAATGATTGAATGACTAATCGAAATCCTATTCTCTCATCCACTAATTTGCTAATTCTCTCATTCACTAATTTTAATTACCATACATCAATTTCAAGCCAAAAACCTTGCTGTACTTTTGTGTTGTAAATATTAAACATCTCAAAAACAAAAAGATATGGCAACTACTAAATGGACATTAGATCCAACCCACAGCGAATTACAATTCAAAGTAAAACACTTAATGATTACTACCGTAACGGGTAGCTTAAAATCTTTCTCAGCAGAATTAACCTCAGAAGGCGACGAATTCGAAAATGCTGAGATTTCTTTCAAGGGAGATATTGATTCTATTGACACCGGAAATACCGATCGCGATAATCACTTAAAAAGCGCTGATTTCTTCGACGCTGAAAAATTCGCTCACATCGAGTTCAAATCTTCATCAGTAGAAAAAGATGGCAGCGACTATATTGTTAAAGGCGACTTAACCATTAAAGGCGAAACTAAACCTATAAAGTTAACCGCAGAATTTGGTGGTATTGCTACCGATCCTTGGGGAAATACAAAAGCAGGATTTACTTTAAGCGGAAAAATTAACCGTTCTGATTTCGGCTTAACCTGGAATGCAGCATTGGAAACTGGCGGCGTAATGGTAAGTGAGGAGGTGCGTCTTTTAGGAGAATTACAGTTTGTAAAACAAGCATAGTCTAAGTGCAGAGCTTTGAGCTTCGGGCATAGCAATCACTATGCCCATAGCCCCATGCCTCAGTTATTTAATAAGGTGATGGAAACAAAACAAATAGCCAAAATATTAAAAGCCCCGGCTCCACACATGGTTGGCGATGGCTTTAGGGTTCACAATTTTTTCCCTCAGGGATACGAAATCGACATGAGTCCATTTTTTTTAATGGATTATGGCTCCAAGATTGAATTTTCTGCAAGAAAAGAACCTCGTGGTGTCGGTGTTCATCCGCATCGCGGCTTTGAAACCGTAACCATAGCGTATCATGGGGCTGTTGCACATCATGATAGCACCGGAAATAGCGGCGTTATTTATCCTGGTGATGTACAATGGATGACGGCGGCAAGTGGAATTCTGCATAAAGAATATCATGAAGAATCTTACAGCCTAAAAGGCGGTTCGTTTCAAATGGTACAACTTTGGGTTAATTTACCCGCAAAGGATAAAATGAGCAAGCCTAAATATCAGGCTATAAAACAAAGTGAAATGGCTCGTTTCGATCTGGCGGATCAAGGTGGAAAGATTGAAGTGATTGCAGGAAAATATGAAGGCATAGCCGGCAGCGCCAGTACCTTTACACCAATTGAGTTATATAATGCCAGATTAAATGAAGGTGGAAAAGCAACATTTAATTTTCCAGAGAAATACAATACTGGCTTTATGGTAATCGAGGGAAAAGTGAAAATTGGTGATCGTGAAATCGCTTCAGCTGATCATTTCGTTTATTTTGGAAACACAGGCGAACATATTGTACTAGAAGCTTTATCCAAAAGCATTGTTTTGATTTTAAGCGGCGAACCCATTAATGAGCCAATCACTCAATACGGGCCGTTTTTGATGAATACACAAGCTGAAATCACGCAGGCTATTGAAGATTATAATCAAGGCAGGTTTGGTTATATAGAAGAATAATACAGGTTAATAATTTATATTTTTGAGCCGGCCTTTTGCAAAAATTGCCGGCTTTTTTATTTGGCGAATTTAGAATGACGGCGCATCCTACTCACTTCCAGTTATTTTTATACAATCTTCATATTCGTTAGTGACATTAAAACACTGAAGCGCAAACAATTATCACATATTTTTATAATTCGAAAATGAACGGTCCAATGATCATCGCGGACATCAGCCCTGCCATTCGCTGTAGTCCCGATGAAGAATCGGGAGCTGCCGCTACTATCAGGTTTACGAACAAAGTTTTAGCTAGCACCTGGCTATTGTGGCCATGACATACTGTTTTTGATTTATAGCCCCGGTTGCAGCGTTACCCTGCAGCGAGTAAGTATGACGAGCGAAGCGTATAAGCAAAAAACGGGAAGACAGTTAATTCCTTATGCTGCTTTTGCGCTTCAAAACATTTGATGATTTAAGCCTTCTGGATTAAACATACTGCATAGGCTACCACGCCTTCTTCTCTACCTACAAAACCCATTGTTTCGTTTGTTGTGGCTTTGATCGAAATTTCATCGGTAGAAATGCCGATTGCATTGGCGATGTTTTCTTGCATGGCGGGAATATGTGGATTAATTTTTGGCGCTTCCAGGCAAAGCATCGCATCAATATTGCCCACCTGCCAGCCTTTATCAGCCAATAACTTTACCGTTTCTTGGAGCAAAATAACACTGCTAATTCCTTTCCAACGGTCATCAGTATTTTTAAAATGAAAACCAATATCACGCAGGTTCGCGGCACCTAATAAGGCATCGCAAATGGCATGAAGCAGCACATCGGCATCTGAATGGCCAAAAGCTCCTTTATGATGTTCTAAGGTTACGCCACCAACTACAAAAGGATGTTGATCTTTTAGTTGATGTACGTCAAAGCCAAAGCCTACTCTAATTTTCATTTTAAAAGTTTAATGATGGAAAATGTTTCCTTTGAAGGAAATCAAAATTCTATTTAATGATTTTCTTATCGCCAAAGTTAAACAAAAGGCCAAAACGTAAGGTATTGGCTAACGGACTTGTTTGTGCATTGGCCAATAAATAAGAGAAATCGATATTGAAGACATTGTATTTTAATCCCAAACCCAGCGTGAAATATCGGCTATCGCCTTTCATAGGACTTTGATAATTATAACCAGCCCTTAATGCAAACTGCTGATTGTACCAGTATTCTAAACCTGTAGAAATACCAACCTCTTTCAATTCTTCGCTAAAGCCTCCAGGTGCATCCGAGAAGGAGCCAAAAATACCTGCAGGAACTGAGCGATTTGGATCTTTACCGCTTACGATGTTATTATCCAAATCGTAAATAGGTTGTGTTGGAACGAGTAACTTATTAAAATCGACTGCAAATGTAACGGTGCTATAATCATCAACTGCTATTGTTGAAGCACCGCCAAGCTTGAAATTTGTTGGCAGGAAAAAGTTTTCGCCACCGTCTGAATAGCTCATTTTGGTGCCAATATTTGATATATTAGCTCCAGCTGATAATATTGCTGGTTTGCCAAACATGGTGGCAGAAGTTTTATACAATCCAGATACATCAACTGCAACGGCTTTGCCACCTCTCACTTGCCCGGATGATGACAACTGACCGGAAGCTAAATTGGAGTAAATATATCTTAACGAAGAACCTAACGAAAATTCTTCACCGAAACTTCGGGCAAATGAAACGTCAAAAGCCAGTTCATTAGGATTAGCAATGCCTAAATCCTGTTGGTTGATATCGGTTAACTGAATAGATCCTAAAGAGAAATAACGAAGTGATGCGCCAATGGTATTCCGATCATCAAGCTTGTAAAAACCACTTAGATAGGCCAGATTGATATCAGGAACCAAACTTTTTAGCCACGGACTATAAGAAACGGCAAAACCATAAGGTTTATCAATAAAAGCCAGTTTGGATGCATTGATACTGGCAGAATTTACATCACCAGCAACAGCAACCCCTGCATCTCCCATGGCACCAGAACGTGCATCGGGTGTAATTAATAAAAATGGTACTGCAGTAACAATATTATTCGATTCACTACCATTGGTTTGAGTATTACCTATAGTAACTTGAGCATTTGTTTTACCAAATACCAAGGCCAAAGAGAGTGCAGAAAAAGCAAGTTTACTGATGTACTTGAAATTCATCCTTTAAAGGTACGTAATTTTAGATCTTCGGGATATTGTTATTTGGAGACTAGCTTGATAACGCAAAACCAAAAATTATATTTCACCAAATTACGAATTATGTGACTATTTACTAATTAAAGCTACGATTTTTACAGTTTGATGAAACCATAAAAATCGTAACTATTAATGGATTAAGTACTTATACATCAAAAAAGACGTTAATCTTTTTTAACTAATTTTTTCTTTTGAACAGGCCGTTCAGTTTATCGGCAATGGCGTCTTTAACTTTTTCAGTAGCTTTTGCCTTTACGGTATCAATTTTTGCCTGGGCTTTAGTTTGTAGTTCGGCTTTTTTCTCTGCAATCACCGCATTTACGGCGTCTTTTGCTGTTGCCTTAGCATCACCAGCACCATATTTTAACCCTATAGTTGGTTTCAAAATGGTGCCGCCCAAAACAGCATTAACTTTGATGTTTTCGCTTAACGCAACGTTTGTACCTGCTTTACTGTTCAATTTCGCAATCATAGCACTGGCAGTTTCATTCGCCTTTGCACCCAACATCGCCCGGGGAACGTTCAAAGCTAAATTATAAGCCATGGTTTGGTCGAGGCCATTTGAACCTTGAACATTCATAACGATTCCATCTTTTTTAATAGCAAATGGAGAAACATTCAGTCGGCCATCTTTTATTTTGAACTTGGTCATCACATTGTTCAACTCGAGTTTTTTAAATTTATCAGAACTTAGGGCCGATGCCAGCTTTTGAAGTGGCTCAAATCCATCTACCACTGCCTGGATGATATTAGCCAATCCCTCCGCATTAATAGAAGAATAAACAGGCATCATATTTTGATCAAGATCTGAATTGAACTTGAGGTTGGTAGAAAAGGTTCCTTTGGTGAACTTGGCAACCGGAGCCAAAAGTTTTACCGTATTAAAAGCACCAAAAGCCTTTTGAATATCCATTTTCTCTATTCCGAAGTTAACATCAACTTTAGGTTTTTTAGGGTCGGTCGTTGCATAAAACCCGTTCATGTTCACTTCGCCACCCAACATATTCATACCCATATCTTTGAAAGTGATGGTTTTATTTTTTACCAATAAAGCACCTTTGGCATTAGTAATATCATAGTTATCGTAAAGTACCCGGTCTGCTTTTGCTGCTACTTTAAAATCAATATTGCCTGGAACTTCAAATACAGAAAGTTTCGAATTGGGTTTCTTTGCAGCTTCATTTTTTGAAGCTGCTTTTGGCCCCATCAGTTCATTGACATCAATTAAACTAGCGGAAAGGTTAAAATCGCCCTGTAATGCCTGGTTCTTTTTAAAAAAGTAGCTCAAATAATTGTTAACCGATCCATTTGCTGAAAAATCACTCTTCCCCACTTTTGCGATTAAGTTACTTAGGGTAATGTTTTTAGGACTAAAGCTCATTTTTGCTGTAGGCACATTAACTGGCATAGGCACATTTTTACCAGCATAGGTGAAATTATTTGCAATCATTTGTCCTGAGGCTTTAAATGCTTCATATTGACCTTTATCTATAGATGATTTTCGACCTGCAGCCTGAACGTCAGCATCTAAAATTCCTGTTAAGGTCATGTCTTTCATCGGGAAGATGCTGGTTAACTGTTTCAAATCAAGTTTGCCCTTCAATGCCATATCAACGAAAGGATCTGTGGTTGGATTTTTTAAGAGCAATCTGCCATCTACCGGAACCGCACCAAATTCCAGATGGAATGCCGGAACATTAACTACAGTATGATCAATTACTCCATCAGGGTTATTTATATTCGATTTGACTTGAATGTTGTTAATGGCAGATGGCAGAGAAGGATATTTTATTTTACCATTTTCGATTGAAAGGTTTACATTGAATGCCGGAAGTGAGCTTTCATTATAAGTTCCTTTGGCAGTTCCGTTCATTGCAAATTTACCTGTAGCTTGCATATCCTTAAAATTAGAAGCATAAATAGCCGGAATTAGCGAAAGAAAATTTTTAAGCTCTGATTGTTTGGCATCAAACTTCAAATCCATCACCATATCGGTTGCATTAGGCATTGCGAGGTAACCAACGGCTGATAAGATCAATTCATTCAATTGAATTTTATTTTCTGAAAAAGTGAATTTCATCTTCTTCATGTCGATATCAAGCGGTAAGTCTGCATCAAGTGCAACCTGATTTAAATAGGGAATGCCTCCATATTTAACTGTTAACTTTTCAATGTCCGACTGGGTTTTCAGGGTAAATAAGTCTTGCGTAAAATCACCTTTTCCAGTGTGATTTACATTTTTTAATTCCATAAAGAAATTAAGTGCTGCATCATAGTAAGTGATGTTTCCTTTTTCAATCGCGTATTTTTGAAGCGCAGCTTTGAAAGTAGTTTTAGCAGTATCGGCAGAGGTTGAGCTAGAATCTTTTTTCATAATGTCCCAATTGGCCTGTCCGGTTTTTAAAACCTTCGCGTAAATTATTGGCTCACTCAAATCAATAGATTTAATTTGATAGGTTTCTCCCCTAATTACGCTTAATAAATTAACATTTAGCTGCAATTGTTTAACATTTGCCAATGTATCTTTAGCAAAACTGTCAATTCCTACAATGGTTAGGTTGTTGATTTTTATCCCCAGATTGGGGAAAGAACTCAGCAGGCTTAAGTCAAAATCAGTAAAATCTACCTTGGCTTTAACATTATTATTTATGGTTGATTTGAGTTTGGCATCGATTTCCTTTTTGAAAAACAGCGGAACGGCAACAGCGCCAGCTAAAAGTATTAAAACAATAGCGGCAACAGTTAGAGAAATTTTTTTAAGCATGATAAAATCTTTAAAGATGATAATGTTTGGTACCCATTACTTACAATTAATGAACCAATTATATCATGCTTGTTTTTAAGATTTTAACTAAAAAATGTATTAAAAGTTTAAAAGACACAATACGTCATAAAATAATACGTTAAGGGATAAAAATATAATCAGTATTTTATTGTCACAATATTTATATATTCATTTAAATTTGTTTAATTTTATCGGTTGAATAGTCATTGGGCGACTTTCTTTAGTATCATATATGAAAAAACTTATACTATATTCTTTTACTTGTTTGTCTTTAGCTGCACTGCTTACCGCTTGTAGCTCAAAAGGTGGAAACAGCTCCAGCAAAACAGGCGTTCCTTATGCGGATAGAAAGAGCAGGAACAACCAATCGGGAGCTTTTGCCGTTGCTACGCAATATAAAAGAGCACCTGGACCAGGACTAGTGGCGATTGAAGGTGGGGTTTTGGTTGTAGGCGGAAGCGCAATCGAAGTTCCTGGTGTAGAACCAAACATTTACAACTACAAGAGACAGGTAACAGTTCCATCTTTTTATATGGATGAAACTGAAGTATCAAATACAGATTGGTTAGAATACTTACACTGGATTAGATATAACTTTCCCGAAGATCAGGAGTTTTATTACAATGAGTTACCTGACACTTTAGTTTGGAGAAGTGCGCTTTCATACAATGAGCCATACGTTGATAACTATTTACGTCATCCGGCTTACCGTGATTACCCTGTAGTAGGTGTTTCCTGGGAACAGGCATCTCGCTACTGCCAATGGAGAACATCGCGGGCGAATGAATTTATTTTGCGTGAAAAAGGTATCTTAACAGATTACAGAACATTAGCCGGTGGAAATACAGGCCGTAATAACAATGCAGCAACTGCTGCTGCAACGCCAAGACCTGACAAGCCTTTTAACACAGATGCTTATTTGAATGGTCAGTATGATGACAAGGGTAGAAATGCTCCAATCGATTATAATACTAAAGCTGGTGCAGCGACAGGTACTGCAGGTGCTACTGCTGGTGGAAGAGGCAATAACCAACCAAGGAGAACTGCTACTTTGGAGGATGGGGTAATTATGCAGCCATATCGCTTACCAACAGAAGCAGAATGGGAATATGCTGCATTAGGTTTAATTGGCAACACCGAATATGAAAATATCAACCAGAATAAAATTTACCCTTGGAACGGTTTAGGTGTTAGTTCAGCAAGTAAAAAAACAAGAGGTTTAATTCAAGCCAACTTCAAAAGAGCGCCTGGTGATTACATGGGTGTTGGCGGGTCATTGAATGATAAAGGTGATTTAACTGTTCCGGTGATTCAATATACGCCAAATGATTTTGGCTTATATAACATGGCTGGCAATGTAAATGAGTGGGTAAATGATGTTTACAGAACAGGAACATTTACGGATGCTGATGCCTTTAACCCTTATCGTGGTAACTATTTCGAAAATAAGAAACTCGATAACGCACAATCTGGAAAAATTGCCTTAGATAAATACGGCAATCCGATTAAAGAAAATGCTTACTCAGGCAGAAAACAAACCTGGGCTGAAAAGCAAGCACAAGCCAAACGTGCTGATTCAATTTCAAGATCAACAGATCCACAGAGTGTAACGGCATCTACCACTTATCAAGCCGATCAGAGAGGTTACCGAGACAGACAAAATCTTCTGTTAAATGAAGAAGGCGTTACCCTGATCAATGATAAATCACGCGTATATAAAGGTGGCTCATGGAATGATATGGCTTATTGGTTAAATCCTGCCACGAGACGTTTCCTGTCACAAGATGAATCATCAGCAGAAATTGGTTTCCGTTGTGCTATGACCATGTTAGGTGCGCCAGAAATCAGTACCGGTGGCAAAAGAAGTTTCAAAACTCCTCCTCCAAGACCATACCGAGTGAGCAGAGGTAAATAATTAAAAAAGTCCCAGTTTGAGAGAATTGGGACTTTTTTTTAACAAGAATTTTTTGAAAGGAATTATTTAAACTGTATCAAAATTTGATTCTTCTCCACCTTATCACCTTTTACAACCGCTATCTTCTTCACAATTCCATCGGTCGACGATTTTAGGATATTCTCCATTTTCATTGCTTCCAATATTAACAGGCTATCTCCTTTCTTTACTTCAGCATCTTCAGCAACCATTACGTTTAAAACCAATCCCGGCATAGGAGCCTTTATTTCAGTGATTTTATTGCTGGCTAAAGTATCTAAGCCAAGTTGCTGCAGAAGCTGATCATATTGATCTTCAACATTAACGGCATACACCGTACCGTTGACCTTGACTTGGCAAGTTTTCGCAGCTTTATCAATGGAGATTACTTCAGTATTATACGATTGATGTTTATAAAGCAAATGAGCAATGCCATTGTTTAGCCCAGCTGAATCAATAAAAATATCTTCGCCGTTTACCTTCAAATTGTTTTTTTCAATTTCAATATCGAATTGAAACTGCTCGTTAACTTTTACTTTATACATAACTATTGTGTTAAAGCGTATTGTACCAAATTCGCACCCATTCTAAGCGCTTTGCTGCGTGTTTCCTGCGTATCCTCAGGATAGGTACCAAAATCTTCCCAGCCATTCCCTAAATCGCACTCAAAGGTGTAGTAGCAAACAACTCTACCCTTATAAATCAATGCAAAACCCTGAGGTCGCTTGTTGTCGTGTTCATGAATTTTAGGTAAACCTCCTGGAAACTTAAATTTTTGATTATAGATGGCATGATTGGCAGGCAACTCAACGAAGTTCAGTTCCGGAAAAACCTTTTTCATTTGCGGCCTGATAAATTTGTCTAAACCGTAATTGTCATCAATGTGCAGAAACCCTCCGCCAATTAGATATTGTCTTAAATTTTTCACATCCTGATCGCTGAAAACCACATTTCCATGCCCGGTCATGTAAACAAAAGGATAATTAAACAGTTCCTTTGATCCAACTTCAACAATGCTTTCCTCTGGATAAAAATTGGTTTTTAAATTGGAATTGCAGAAAGCAATCAGGTTAGGCAGCGCCGTTCGGTCAGCGTACCAGTCTCCACCTCCATTATACTTTAGTTTCGCCATGCGATAAGAGGGAACGGTAAATGAAATAAGAATAAGGAGTAAGGAACAGGCAACAAAGAAAACCGACAATGAACGCAGTCGTTTTACCAGTAATGAATCTAAAACTTTCAACTTATAACGTTCAACTCTTTTCATCGGTTAAGGTAATTGATTTCAAAACAAACAGACAATGCAGCGGTTTCGGTGCGCAATCTGTTATCTCCTAAAGTTAATGGTTTAAAGCCTTTGTTCAAAGCCAAATTAACTTCTTCAGGTGTGAAATCTCCTTCGGGGCCGATAAGTACTAAATATTTTTGATGAGGCATGACAAGTTCAGAGATGTACTTTTTTTCATGATTGTCAATACAATGCGCAATTAACTTTTCTCCTTCGATAGAAGAGTTTAAAAATTTATTAAATGGAATTGATTCATTTAATATGGGGTGATAAGCTTTAATAGACTGTTTAACTGCAGAGGTAATTACTTTGTTCAAGCGATCTTCTTTTACTACTCTCCTTTCAGAACGATCGGTAATAATCGGCGTAATTTCGTCAATTCCAAGTTCTGTTGCCTTCTCTAAAAACCACTCAATTCGGTCGATATTTTTTGTAGGTGCTACCGCGATATGCAGGTAATGATTTCGCTTATGGAATTCTGTTTCTACCTTGAGGATGTTCAGGCTTACCTTCTTTGGGTTATCTGATGTAATCTCTGCGGTGTAAAAACCGCCTTTTCCATCAACCAAATTAACTAAAGCGCCTACCGGCAATCTTAGTACCCTTACACAATGTTTACTCTCCTCTTCGTTAAGTGTGTAAGTATTTTGAGTGATATCTGGCGTATAAAAAATATGCATTGTTGAGATTAGTGAATGTCAACCTGATCTTCTTTATTAAGAACCAATTCTAATTTAATGGTTTCGATGTTTTGTTCTGTTTTTTTAAGAATGGTGAACAGGTAACCGTATGACATGTTGCTCTCTCCCACCTCAGGAATACGCTCAAAAATATGCGAAACCAAGCCTCCAATGGTATCAAAGTCCTCGTCTTCAGGTAAATCATGTGGCAAATATTCGTTCACGTCATATACGGTAGCAAATGCGTTAACGATAAATTCATTGTCAGAAACCTTTTCTACCAATGGTTTTTCCTCATCATATTCATCCTGTATCTCACCAACTAATTCTTCCACAATATCTTCCAGCGTAACCATACCTGCCGTTCCACCGAATTCATCTAAAACAATAGCAATTTGAATGCGATTGCTTTGCAACTCACTCATCAAATCGTTTATCTTTTTCGTCTCCGTTACAAAGTATGGTTTACGAATGATATCATTAAGCGTCCAGTGCTGATTACCTGATGCTACGAGCGGTAAGATATCTTTTGCATGGATAATCCCTACAATCTTATCCATAATCTCATCATATACCGGCAAACGGGAATAACCTTCTTTAATGATTTTATCAACAACTTCTTCTTTTACTGATGTAAGTTCGATGCCGGATATTTTGGTTCGCGGAACCATAATATTTTTCACCACACGTTCATTAAAATCAAAAACGTTTTTAATTAACTCGTGCTCATTATTATCCAATGCCCCGCTTTCCTTCCCCTGATCCAATAAATACTGTAATTCTTCAGTACTATGAAGTGATTCATGACCAGCTGAAGTATCGATGCCAAAAGGCTTTAAAATAACAGCAGCAAGACTGTTTAAAGTCCAGATGAACGGCCTAAACACAACATAAAAGATTTGTAATGGAACAGAAACAAATAATGTTGTGGCAACCGGCCTTTGAATGGCGAAAGATTTAGGAGCCAGCTCACCAAATACAATATGCATTACGGTAATTAATGAGAAGGCAACGATAGTAGATGCAGTATGGATGGTTGCATCGCTGAAGCCCCATTCAAGGCTATCAAATAAATTTTTAAAGATGGTATGCATTACACCTTCACCAACCCAACCCAGGCCAAGTGATGCAAGTGTAATACCAAGCTGTGTAGCCGCTAAATAACCATCCAGATTATGAATGATCGTTTTAGCCATTTTACCAACGCGGCTTCCTGTTTTTGCTTTAATTTCGATTTGAGATGCACGAACTTTCACTATAGCGAACTCTGCCGCAACGAAAAATCCATTCAGTAGCACTAAAAACAATGCTAGAAATAATCGCCAACCTACTGAAGTAGTATCTGGTTCTTCTAACGCAACCAAGATTAAATTGGTGGGCAATATTGCACTTAACTCTGTATTTAAAAACAAGCAGGCCGTGGGTAAATCCATTATGCTAATTCTCTAAATGTTGTATTGTAAAGTTCTATACTTTCTTTAATTACCTTATGTGCGTAACGAACTCCTAATAAATGTTCGATGGTTACGTTTTTACCTTCTAAAGCTTTATAATCCTGAAAGAAGCGAACAATCTCTTTCATCTGGTGTGGAGGTAACTGATCTAAATCATTGATATAATTTACAGACATATCATGTGCAGCAACTGCAATGATTTTATCATCCTGCTCGCCATTATCTACCATATGCATTACACCAACAACCTTCGCTTCAATTAATGTCATTGGATAAACATCAACAGAACAAAGCACCAAAATATCTAATGGATCTTTATCATCACAATATGTTTGAGGGATAAAGCCATAGTTAGCAGGGTACATTACTGATGAAAAAAGAACCCTGTCTAATTTAATTAGTCCTGATTCTTTATCTATTTCATATTTTGCTTTTGAGCCTTTTGGAATTTCAATGATTGCGTTAACTGTTTCTGGAAGGTTACTTCCTGGAGATACGCTATGCCATGCGTGGTTTTCTTCTTTTGCCATTTTTAATTTAAATCTGTCTTTTCCTCTTCAGAGCTATTCACTTTACTTTTCACAAAGGTAATCAATAAAGGGATAGTTGTGATAGCGATAAAGCCAATAATAATATATAATAAGTAATCGTTAATTTCTTTTTCAAATCTTCTGCCCAAAAAATAACCCAATAAAGTGAGCGAGCAAATCCATAGTATTGCACCAACAACATTATAAAAAGCAAATCGTTTGAAATCTAATTTTACTACGCCTGCAAAAATTGGAGCAAAGGTTCTTACGATTGGAACAAATCGCCCCATAATTAATGCAAAAGCTCCTTGCTTGTTGTAATAAGCCTCAGCAGCTTTCAAATATTTTTTTTTGAAAAAAAAACTATCTTTTCGGGTATACAATAAAGGCCCAGTCCGACGACCAAACCAATAACCTGTGAAATTACCAGAAATTGCAGCAATACATAAACCTGCAAGTAAAACAGCAATGTTTACATCCAGTTTTCCCGTGGCTACAAACATGCCTGCGAGAAACAATAAATAATCGCCTGGAAGGAAGAAACCGAAAAACAGACCTGTTTCTGCGTAGATCACAAACAGAACAAGATAGAAACCGCCCTCCCTCAATAATTTTTCGGGGTCAATTAAATGTTGTAGGTTAGTCCAGAAATCCTGCATATTTCAATTATTCGTAAAACTACAAATAATTATCTAACAAGTGTATACCTATATTAGGTTTAAAATGATTGCTGGATAAATACCCAAAATAAGTGTAATTGCCACCGAAACAGCCAAAACCACTTTGTATTGAGAGGGGGTTGACAATTCAACTTCTGCCCCATCTTTAAACCAAACAGCAACGATCACCTTGAAATAATAGTAGAAACCAACTAAAGCATTTAAGATTGCAAAAGCAACCAATAGCATTTTGTATTCTCCCATTACGTTCAGGAACATCAAATATTTACCAATAAAACCTGCAGTTAATGGAATACCTGCTAATGAAAGCATCGCAACAGTAAGCGATAAGGCAACCAAAGGATTTTTCTTCCCTAAGCCATTGAAGCTTTCAAAGCTATCGCTTCCTGTTTTTTGTTTAACAAGAATTAATACCGCAAATGCGATGATTGAAGCAAATGTATAAGCTGCGGCATAAACCAAAACACTGTTCTGAGAATTGGCACCAATTACTACTAATGAAAATAATAAGTAACCTGCATGAGATATACTTGAATAGGCTAACATTCTTTTGAAGTTCTTTTGGAACAAAGCCGTAACGTTGCCAATAAACAAAGTGATACAAACGATTACAATTAATGGTGCAACCCAGAAATCGTGAAGTGGTGCAAATGCGTCAGCAAATAATCTTAAGAAAGCTGCAAAGCCAGCTGTTTTAACAACAGTACTCATGAAAGTTGTAATCAATGTTGGCGAACCCTCGTAAACATCTGGTGTCCAGAAATGGAAAGGTGCTGCACCAACTTTAAAGCACAAGCCAATCATCATCAGGATCACTCCAGGGTAAAAAATTGGTGAGATTGCTTTGCTGTTATCTACTAAATAAGCCTGGATTTTATCTAAATCGAATGAACCAGATGCACCGTAAATTAATGTGATACCGAATAATAAGAAGCCAGTCGAGAAAGCACCCATCAGGAAATATTTCAATGATGCCTCATTTGAAGCAAAATCCTTTTTTCGTATACCCGCAAGAATATATAAACTTACCGACATGATTTCCAGCCCCACAAATAACATTGCCATGTTTTTGTATGATACCATCATAATCATTCCTGCAAGGGCAAAAAGAATTAAGGTATAATATTCGGCTACGTTATCGCTTTTGGCGTGAAAATAATTTTGTGTCAATAGGAAAATCAATAACGTTCCTACAATACAAACGCCTGAAAATGCCAATGCAAAATTATCAGTTTGCATCATGCCGAAGTGTACAGCATTGCCATTCCACGCAGCGGCAGTAAAGCCCAAAGCAGTAAGTAAGCCAACAACAGTAAGCGGTAATAATGCTTTTTTTGCTTTAAACAAACCTGCATAAAGAACAATAAAAGCGGTTATACTAATGGTTATAATAATATTCATTGCTTATTTTACTGATGTTAATTTTTGATTTACCTGTTCTAATAAATGTTGTACAGATGCCTCTGTTAAGTGCAATAATGGTTTTGGGTAAACCCCCAGAACAATGATTAAAGCACAGATGATATAAAGAACCAATTTCTCAGTTCCCTGAATGTCGGTAAAGGTGATGGTTAATTCGTTGGTTTTTCCGAGCATCACATTTTGGTACATACGCAACATGTAAACCGCTCCGAAAATGATGGTTAATCCTGCAATAGCTGCAGCCCAGATTCCATAATTGTAAACGCCCATTAACAATAAGAATTCTCCGATAAAACCATTTGTTCCTGGTAAAGCTACCGTTCCTAAAACGATGATTAAGAAACCAATGGCCAATTGAGGTGCCGCTTTTGCAATGCCTCCCAACTCTTCAATTTTATTGGTTTTGGTACGAGAAAAGATAATATCTAATACGAAGAACAAACCAACCACATTAATTCCGTGACTTAACATTTGAACCATCGCTCCTTGCAAACCTTGCTGATTTAAGGCAAAAATACCTGCCGAAATTAAACCAACGTGAGCAATAGAAGAATAAGCCACTAAACGTTTTGCATCTTTCTGCGTAAAAGCAATCAGCGATGCATAAACTATTCCAATGATAGACAGAATCATCGCTAAGCAAGACCAATCCTGGACACCAGCGGGAACAATTGGCAATAACCATCTGATTACGCCATAAATACCCATTTTCAGCATAATACCCGAAAGTAACATAGTTCCTTGAGTCGGCGCTGCGGTATACGTATCAGGCTGCCAGGTATGGAAAGGAAAAATCGGCATCTTAATGGCAAATGCGATGAAGAAAGCCCAGAAAATCCAACCTTGTTGTGCACTATCTAAATTCAGGGCATAAAATGCTTGAATTTCGAAATTGTTTGCAGGGTTTTGTAAATACAGATAAATAATCCCCATTAGCATAAACAATGAACCCGCAATCGTGTAAACGAAGAATTTCATGTTAATGCGAATTCTATCTTTTCCTCCCCAGAATGCGCAGATGAAATAGATTGGAATCAACGCCGCTTCCCATCCAATGTAAAACAAGAAAGCATCCATTGCGGTAAACACCAACAATAAGCCAGTCTGCATAAATAAAATCAATGCATAAAAAGCCGCAGGATTTTTATAATTGTGTTTGTAACTTGATAAAATGATAATCGGAATTAACAAATTGGTAAGCAATACGACCAACATGCTGATGCCATCGATACCGGCATGAAAACGAATGCCCAAATCTGCAACCCATGGCAGGTTTGTTTCAAACTGCGTAGTTGCATTTGGAATGAAGTTACAGGCGATGAACAAAGCCAGGCCTAAAGAAACCACCGAAATTACGGTAGAGACTATTTTAGCCGATTTACCTGCAAACGCCGTAATAATAGCACCTGCAAGTGGAAGAAATATAAGTAGTAAAAGTTGTTCCATTATTTATTTTTGAACCCTTTTTATATGTAATAAAATGTATAAGCAAGCAATGCAATGATACCAGCGACCATCATAAATATGTAGAAACCTACATTTCCACTCTGTAACAAACGAACACCTTTACTCGCCTCGTTTGTACTCCAGCCTAAACCGTTTACAATTCCATCGATGAATTTCGTGTCGATAATTCTGTAGAAAAATCTTGAAAAAGCATCTAATGGTTTTGTAATGATGAAATCGTAAATCTCATCTAAATAGAATTTATTGTATGATAATTTTGCCAGTGCTGAGCGTGGCGCCTCATCTGCTACAGGAACACGAGCACCTTTCACATATCTGGTATAAGCATACAATAATGCTACAATTGCCGCTACCACAGATACACCCATTAACGTAAATTCCGTTGAATGACTTAATTCTAATTCATGTTGTGCAACGCCAGCACCACTTAACCAGTGAGCCAGCCATTCGTTTCCACCGAAAACAAGAGGAATGTTGATGGCCCCACCAATAGCAGCTAAAATTGCCAATATGATTAACGGAATCGTCATTGCTTTTGGCGATTCATGGACATGGCTTTCTTCGTGATGTGTACCTCTGTATTTTCCTGAGAAAGTGAGGAACATCATTCTGAACATATAAAACGAAGTTAAGAATGCCGTTAACACACCTACACCCCAAAGAATTGGACTTGCCTGGTATGCATTTGCTAAAATTTCATCCTTAGAGAAGAAACCTGAAAAAGGCGGTAAACCTGCAATCGCGATGGTTCCAATCATCATGGTTAAGAACGTAACGGGAAGTTTTTTTCTTAATCCACCCATGTGGCGCATATCTTGTTCATGGTGCATCGCATGAATAACCGAACCAGCACCTAAAAATAATAGGGCTTTAAAGAATGCATGCGTTAACACGTGGAAGAATGAACCTGTGTAGGCACCAACGCCCAAGCCTAAGAACATATATCCCAGTTGAGATACCGTTGAATAAGCCAATACCTTTTTAATATCAGTTTGCGTTAAAGCGATTATTGCTGCTACTAAAGCGGTAGTAATACCAACAATGGCAATGATATTTTGTGTAAGCGGTGCTAAATCGAACAACACACTCGAGCGGGCAATCATGTAAATACCTGCAGTTACCATCGTTGCTGCGTGGATTAATGCAGAAACTGGTGTTGGACCAGCCATCGCATCAGGCAACCAGGTAAATAGTGGCAACTGAGCTGATTTACCACAAGCACCAATAAACAAGAGCACTGTAATTAAAAACAAGATATTGTTACCAGGCAACATATTCGCCGCCTGAGGGAAAACTTTTGCAAATTCTACACTGCCGAAAGTAGTAAAGATTAAGAACACTCCTAATAAAAAGCCTAAATCTCCAATACGGTTCATTACAAATGCTTTTTTAGCTGCCGAAGCATAAGCACTGTTTGTGTACCAGAAACCGATTAAAAGGTATGAGCATAAACCTACACCCTCCCAACCGATAAACATCACGATATAGTTTGAACCCAATACTAATAATAGCATGAAGAACACAAACAGGTTTAGGTAGGAGAAAAATTTCCCGAATCCCTCATCATCGTGCATGTAGCTGGTAGAGTATAAATGGATTAAGAAACCTATTCCAGTTATAATCAAAAGCATGATTGAACTTAATGGGTCAACCAGAAATGAAAGTGGAATATGCAATGTTCCAGCGCTAATCCAATCGAATAAAAATACTTCGTGAGATTTTTGTGTATCGCCTTGTAAACTAAAGAAAATAACTACGCTGATGATGAAAGAGGCCAAGATTACGCCACTTCCAATGATGCCAACTAGTCCTTTAGATAAAGATTTTCTGCCCAGTCCGTTAATTACAAACCCTAAAAAAGGAAGTAAAGGAACTAACCAAATCAATTGTTCTATTGTCATTCTTACTATATATTTACCACTTAAGGCGATTTAAAACATTAATATCTATCGACTTCGTATTTCTGTAAACCATTACGATGATCGCCAAACCAACTGCAACCTCAGCAGCAGCAAGCGCCATAATAAAGAATACGAAAACCTGTCCGGATGGGTCGTTGCTATGCACTGAGAAAGCTGTCAATAACAAGTTAACTGCATTTAACATCAACTCAACCGACATAAAAATTACGATTGCATTTCTACGGGTCAACACGCCAATTACACCAATCGTGAAAATAATTGCACATAAATAGATGTAGTGATTTAGCGGAACGCCTGCCATTTGTGTAGTTAAAATTTCCATTATGCTTCTACCTCATCTCTTTTAGATAATAAAACGGCTCCAACCATTGCTGCCAATAGTAATAGAGATGATAATTCGAATGGTAATAAGAATGGGCCAAAAAGCTCCTTACCTAAGTTTTCAACTAAACCTAATCCTGGATTTTTAAGAATCAAAGGGCTGTTAATGCTTGCCGCTTTGAAAGAACCTACTAAAGTTACCACTAAACAACATCCGGCAATCACACCTACAATCTTAATTAGTGGTGATTTTACTGGTTCGGTTTCTTTATTTAAATTGAGGAGCATCAGTACGAATAAGAATAATACCATAATGGCTCCCATGTAAACAATGAAATTTACAACCGCTAAAAACTGCGCATTCAACAATACGTAATGTACCGTAAATGTGAAAAAGGTAAGAATTAAGTACAAAACGCTGTGGATTGGATTTTTTGCAAAAATCACCATCAGCGAAAAGATGATACTTAATGTGGCTACGAAATAGAATACTTGTGTACTCATTAATTTGTTATTTGTTTATTTGTTTCTTCGTTCAACATTGCGAAGCTCGAAGCAATCTCATTTTTATTGTCATCGCTTAGGTCCCGATTAATCGGGAGGCGCATTGGTAAAAATTATTTTTTCATTTCCAATGGAGCCTCAACCAATTTATCTTTTCCATAAATGAAATCCTTACGTAGATAATCTGCCGGTACAATTGGTCCATCTAAATAAATTGCCTCTTTCGGACAAGCTTCTTCACATAATCCGCAGAAAATGCAACGCAACATATTAATCTCGTAAGTTGCTGCATATTTTTCTTCACGATATAGATGTTTTTCTTCCGGCTTACGTTCTGCTGCAATCATGGTAATTGCTTCAGCAGGGCAAGATAAAGCACATAACCCGCAAGCTGTACAACGTTCCTTTCCGTTCTCATCACGTTTAAGTGAGTGCATCCCTCTAAAGTTTGCAGAAAATTCACGTTCTACTTCCGGATATCTTACTGTAGCCTCTTTTTTGAATAAGTGGCTGATGGTAATGCCCATACCTTTTGCAATAGCAGGTAGATACATGCGTTCCATAAAGCTCAAAGGCTTTTGTTCCAGTACTTTTTTCTTATTACTTAATGATTCCATAATTAAAACTTCTCAATAATCGCAATCACAATTCCAGTTATTATAATGTTGGCAATAGCCAAAGGTATTAAACCTTTCCAACCCAAATTCATCAATTGGTCGTAACGGAAACGAGGGATTGTCCAACGTACCCACATGAAGAAAAAGATAAAGAAAACGATTTTCACAAAAAATACTCCAACACCAAAAAGAGGCGCCCAGGTTGGGCCAAGCAATGTTGCCATATAATCCATACCCGGATAATTGTAACCACCAAAATATAATGTTGCCATTACTGCTGATGAAACAAACATATTGATATACTCAGCGAAAAGGTAAAAGCCTAACTTCATTGAAGAATATTCTGTATGGTAACCTCCGATTAACTCGGTTTCACACTCAGGTAAATCGAATGGTGCTCTATTAGTTTCGGCAAAAGAACAAACCATAAAAATTAAAAACCCTAATGGCTGATACAATACGTTCCATCTCCACCCATGTTGTTGATCTACAATTTCTTTTAAGCTTAAAGTATTAGTCATTAAAAGCAAAGCGATGATAGACAAACCCATTGCAATTTCATAACTGATATTTTGCGATGCAGCACGGATAGCACTCAATAATGAATATTTATTATTCGATGCCCAGCCACCAATCATTACGCCATAAACACCTAGCGATACTACACCAAAGATGTAGAGTACACCAACGTTGATATCAGCAACCTGAAGCGGAACAATTTTACCGCCAATTTCCATCGGGCTTCCCCAGGGAATAACTGCCGTACCAATACAAGCACAAAGTAAAGCCAAGCCGGGTCCGACGATAAATAACCATTTGTTTGATGTGCTAGGAATAATCTCCTCTTTCATGAACATTTTCACGCCATCGGCGAGTGGTTGTAAAATACCAAAAGGACCAGCTCTATCCGGACCTAAACGGTCTTGAAGATAAGCTGCTACCTTACGCTCAGCATAGGTAGAATACATGGCAATTACCAAACTGATACCGAAAATTACCGCTACCAGAATAAATTTTTCTATGATAAAACCTGTATCCATTAGTATTTAACTGTTTTATGTAACTCAATTTCATTTGCAGCCTGTAAAGCCTGATTAGGCTGAATCACATGCAAAGGTTTTAATGTTTCGTAATGGTTAGAGGCGATAACAGATGTATCATCGATGTGTGTTGGCTGTTCGATTACCCAATCTGAAGTTGCCTTTTTATCAAAACGACAGGTATTACAGATAAATTCTTCTACCTCACCAAACTGGTCTTTACGAGCAGTAACACGTAAAACATCTTCTCCTTTATACCAAAGCGTTACTTTACCATTGCATTTTTCGTGGTCGCAATTGCGATGTGCATCAACTGGCTTGGTAAACCAAACACGATTTTTGAAACGGAAAGTTTTATCCGTTAAAGCACCAACCGGGCAAACATCAATCACATTTCCTGAGAAATCGTTATCGACAGCTTGTTGGATATAGGTAGAAATTTCGGAGTGGTCGCCACGGTTTAAAATACCATGAACACGTTTGTTTGTAATCTGGTCAGCAGTGAAAACACAACGGTAACACAGAATACAACGATTCATGTGTAACTGAATTTTATCACCAATATCTATACGTTCGAAAGTACGGCGCTCAAACTCATAACGAGTTTTTTGCAAACCATGCTCATAACCTAAGTTCTGCAAATCGCATTCACCAGCCTGGTCGCAAACCGGGCAATCCAATGGGTGATTAATTAATAGAATTTCCACTACACCCGCACGTGCTTCCAAAACTTCTGGCGAAGTAATGTTTAACACTTCCATTCCATCCATTACAGTTGTACGGCAAGATGCAACCAATTTTGGCATCGGGCGAGGGTCTTTTTCCGAACCTTTCGTTACTTTAACAATACAGGTACGGCATTTACCACCACTGCCTTCTAACTTAGAATAATAGCACATAGCTGGCGGAACGATGTCACCACCAATTTGCCGTGCAGCATTTAGGATAGTGGTTCCGTTATCAACCTCTACTGTTATTCCGTCTATCGTAACCTTAACTTTTTCACTCATGGTTAATGATAATCTTATTTTTTATGCTTTTTGCCGTCATTGCGAGGCACGAAGCAATCTAATTTTCTTAATTCATCTATTGCATTAGGATTGCTTCGTTCCTTGCAATGACGTGGTGTTTAAGCGCTCACCCTGGTTGGTATGTTCACGAACCAATTTGCATTCCCACGGGATGTGTCCTCACAGACCATGGTTTGTTAAACTATTTTTCCTCCGTTACCGGAGCTTTTTCTATCGGTGTAGCATAATTTGCTAAACCATAATTTTGTTGTTGACTCTTAACTGGCTCTTTAATGTGCCATTCAAATTCATCTCTAAAATGGCGAATTGCACTTGCAACCGGCCACGCTGCAGCATCGCCTAATGGACAAATGGTATTTCCTTCAATTTTACGTTGAATATCCCAAAGCAAATCTACATCATCCATTGAACCATGCCCATGCTCAATTTTGTGCAATACTTTTTCCATCCATCCGGTACCTTCACGGCATGGCGAACATTGTCCGCAACTCTCGTGATGATAAAAGCGAGAGAAATTCCAGGTATTACGAACAATACACTGATCTTCATCAAAAGCAATAAAACCACCAGAGCCCATCATGGTTCCGGTAGCAAAACCACCTTCAGATAATGATTCGTAACTCATTAAGCGAGGTTCGCCATTTGCTAACTTCAAAGTTAAATTAGCGGGCAAAACCGGAACAGATGAACCACCTGCAACCGTTGCTTTCAACTTTTTGCCATTTGCAATACCACCGCAGTATTCATCAGAATAGATAAATTCCTCAACTGGTAAGCCTAATTCAATTTCATAAACACCTGGTTTTACTAAGTTTCCAGATGCTGATATTAACTTTGTACCTGTACTTCTACCGATACCAATTTTTGCATATTCATCGCCACCATCATTGATAATTGGCACCACTGCAGCAATCGACTCTACGTTATTTACTACCGTTGGGCAACCATATAAACCTGCAATAGCTGGAAATGGTGGTTTAATTCTTGGATTACCTCTTTTACCTTCAAGTGATTCTAACAAAGCAGTTTCTTCACCACAAATGTAAGCACCACCGCCCGGCTGAACATATAATTCTAAATCGTAACCTGTTCCTAAAATGTTTTTACCTAACCATCCGGCAGCTTTCGCTTCAGCAATTGCTTTTTCCAGAATGCGGATTTGAGGCATCATTTCTCCCCGAACGTAGATGTATGAAACCTTTGCGCCCAAAGCAAAACTTGAAACAATCATTCCCTCAATTAAAGCATGAGGAATGTAAGTCATCAGGTAGCGGTCTTTGAAAGTTCCTGGCTCCGACTCATCAGCGTTGCAAACTAAATAGCGTGCAACTCCTTCTGGTTTTGCCAAAAAGCTCCATTTCATCCCGGTAGGGAAACCCGCACCACCACGACCGCGTAAGCCTGATTTCTTAACTTCTTCAACAATCTCTTCAGGTGTTAAAGTTTTAAGGGCTTTTTCCACGGCACGGTACCCACCTTTTTGGCGATAGACCTCAAGTGTATTGATGCCTGGTACGTTTATATGCTCAAGTAATAATTTGCGACTCATTTTTTATACCCCTAAATCCCCTAAAGGGGACTTTTCCCCTCGTTGTCAAACTCCCCCTTCAGGGGGCCGGGGGGTTATTTATTTTTTAAATCTTCAATCAGTTTATCTACACTTTCGGTAGTCAGGTTTTCATAAAAAGTATATTCCGGACTAATTTGCAACACCGGACCGAAGCCACATGCCGCTAAACATTCAACTCCTCTAAAGCTGAATAAACCATCTGCCGTAACTTCGCCTTCTTTAACACCTAACTTATTCTCTAAGTGGTCTAATATTTTTTCTGCACCTACCAGGCAGCAAGGACCAGTACGACAAACCTCCAAAGCATATTTACCTTGTGGTTTTAGAAAGTACATGGTATAAAATGTTGCTACTTCGTAAACTTCAATCGGCTGAATGTTTAAATATTCAGCAACCTGATCCATTGCAGATGTAGGTACCCAAAGAAACTCCGCTTGTACCAAATGTAATAATGGTAATAGAGCTGATTTATGTTTCCCTTCAGGATAACGGCTTTTAACTTCATCAAATTTGGCAAGCAATTCTGACGAAAATTGTACAGGTGTTTGTTCTTCTACTTTAAGCATCTAATTCTCCTGCAATAATATTCATACTACTCATGTTGATAATGGCATCAGACAATAACATGCCTTCGCTCATTGGTGCAAACATTTGGTAATTTATAAAACTTGGTCTGCGGAAGTGTAAACGATATGGTGTACGGCCGCCATCATTAATTAAATAGAAACCTAGCTCACCATTTCCGCCTTCTACAGCGTGATAAACTTCTGCTTTTGGTGCATCAATCTCACCCATCACAATTTTAAAGTGATAGATTAAAGCCTCCATGTTGTTGTAAACCTCTTGTTTCGGAGGAAGATAAAATTCAGGAACATCAGCATGGAAGATACCTTTTTCCTCAGTTTTCAATTTTACAAGCGCTTGCTCGATAATGCGAACACTTTGCCACATTTCTTCATTACGCACTAAATATCTGTCGTAAATATCGCCACTTGTTCCAACCGGAACTTCAAAATCGAAATCCTGATAAGAAGAATACGGATCACTCACTCGAACATCATAATCTACACCTGTAGCACGTAAAAGCGGACCAGTCCAGCTGTATTCTAAAGCAGTTTCCTGAGTAACCTCAGCAACACCAGCCGTTCTATCAATAAAGATACGGTTACGGGTTAAAAGGCTTTCAAACTCCTTTAATGCAACCGGGAACTCTTTTAAGAATTTATTAATTTTTGCAAATGCGATTTCATTAAAATCTCTTTCAAAACCACCAATACGGCCAATATTAGTCGTTAAACGAGCGCCGCAAACCTCTTCAAAAATTTCGTAAATGTGTTCACGAAATTGGAAAAGGTAAAGGAAAGTCGTTGTTGCTCCGGTGTCCTGACCGATGATCGTATTGCAAATGATATGATCGGCAATACGGGAAAGCTCCATGATGATTACGCGAAGATAATCTACACGCTTCGGCATCTGGATGTTCAATAACTTTTCAACCGTCATGTGCCAGCCCATGTTATTGATTGGCGATGAACAATAATTTAAGCGATCGGTTAAAGGTGTAATTTGATAAAATGGGCGGTGCTCGGCAATCTTTTCGAAAGCACGGTGAATATACCCAATTGTAGAAACGCCGCTTACAATACGCTCGCCATCTAATTGCAAAACGTTTTGGAAAACGCCGTGGGTTGCAGGGTGTGTTGGACCTAAGTTTAAGGTTACCAGCTCACTTTGCGGGTCGTTATCTGTAAATACCGGATGGTTATGATTCATATAAATTACCTTCCAAAAAATTCGTCTTTTTTATCTACTCTATTTGGGTCTTCCAATGGATATTGCTTCAACATTGGGTGAACGCCTAAATCATCCATATTTAAGATACGGCGTAAATCAGGGTGACCTTCAAATTTAACCCCAAACAAATCATAGGTTTCACGCTCCATCCAGTTAGCACCTTTCCAAACAGTTGTTGCAGTCGGAATCGTTGGATTTTGCTCTGAAATAAATACTTTAATTCGAACCCTAACCTTTTCTACCATATTATGTAAATGGTAAACCACAGCAATACCATGGTCTTTACCAGGATAATGAACCGCCGTAATATCAGTAAGGAAATTGAATTTTAATTCTTCTTTAAGATGTGAAAGCACATTGATGATAACATCTTTGTAAGTCACAAACGTTAATAAACCATAAGGCTCAGAAACGGCGGTAACTTTTTCGCCAAACTTTTCAGTAAGCTTAACGTGGATGTTGTTATTTAGTGTCGTTTCTTCCATTATTTAATGCCGTATTGACCTAAAAGTTCTTTGTAATAATCAGAGTTTCTTCTTCTGCCAGATTCGTTCTTCACTAAATCCTGAATGCGTTGAAAACCATCTAAAATAGCTTCTGGTCTTGGCGGGCAACCCGGAACATAAACATCAACCGGAATAACTTCATCAATACCTTGTAATACAGAGTAAGTATCGAAAATACCACCACTACTTGCACAAGCTCCAACAGCCATTACCCAACGCGGCTCAGCCATTTGAATATAAACCTGCTTTAAAACAGGAGCCATCTTTTTAGCGATGGTACCCATAACCATTAAAACATCAGCCTGACGAGGAGAAAAACTTAAGCGCTCCGCACCAAATCGACCTAAATCGTAATGAGAACCCATGGTTGCCATAAACTCAATTCCACAACAAGATGTTGCAAATGGTAGCGGCCATAATGAATTTGAACGAGCTAAACCTATCACCTTATCCAACGAAGTGGCAAAGTATCCAGGTCCTTCTGTTCCTGGAGGCGCATCAACTATATTAATTTCACTCATGTTTATAAACAAAAAATGCTCATCCCTTTGCAGAATGAGCAACAAATTTACAATATTTTAAAGGCAATTAAACTAGCTTAACTCGATTTAGAACCTTTCTAAATAAATAAAACAACGCAACTAAGTGTAGAACATACACGCTACGCTTTTAGTTCCAATCTAAAACTTTTTTCTTGATTACATAAATGAAACCAAGCAACAATGTTCCCATAAAAATGAACATTTCAATCATTCCATCCATTTTGAGCGCTCTAAAGTTAACAGCCCATGGATACATGAAAATTACCTCGATGTCGAATAGCACAAAAAGAATGGCTACAACGAAATATTTGATTGAAAATGGCTGACGGGCATTACCAACACTTTTAACACCGGCTTCAAAAATCTCAAGCTTATCACTTGTTTTACGTTTTGGCCCTAAAAAGTGTGTTGCAACCAAAGTGGTTACTACAAAACCTAAGGCAACAATTACTTGAAATATTATTGGTAAAAAATCTATTGAGGTACTTTGCGCTTGCATAATTTTAATTTTCTGATGCAAAAGTAAAAGAAAAAGGCAGAGTAACCAAACTCTGCCTTTTCTAAATTATTTAACTGTGATCACTATTTACCTTTTCCTTTTGGAGCTGGTGCTGATAATTCTTTCAGTTTCGCCGCAGCGAAAGTTCCGGTTGGATAAACCGCTACACTTTTATCAAAATATTCTTTAGCCTTTGCCTTATCAGTATTGAAATAATATCCACCTAAATTATCATACGCTTCAGATAACTTTTTAGCGTTTGGTGTTACCAATTCAGGTTTTGCTGTTACTTTTTCAATAAAAGTTTCGAAGTGAGGAACCATCAAACCCTTTGGTGCTTTCTCATCGTCAAGCAAGCTGTTTACACGAGCTCTGTATAGGTAAGCATCTGTAGTTTCTGGAGCAAGCTGAGCTACCTTTGCGATAGCAGAATCTGCTTTCACCAAAAGATCTTTCGAAGGATTTTTCTTAGCTGAATACTGAGTGGCATAATCAAAGTAATAAGCTAATCCATCATAAAAGTAACTGTATAAAACACCTTTTGCATTAGGATTTGCTGCAATTACTTTATCGTAGATTTTTGCTGATTGAGCATATTTCTTAGCGTCAAAGTAGGTTTTAGCAACCTCTGCTAAAGCATCAGTATTAGTTGAATCTTTTTCTACAGCTTTAGTTATATTGGTTAAAGCTAAACTATCTTGTCCTGATTTTAATTGCGCTTTACCTAAATATAAATAATCTAATGCAATAATTCTATTTGGATCTTTTTCTTTAGCAAAGAACTCGTTCATGCTTGATAGCGCTACCGGATAATTTTTATTTTCATAAGCAGCCCAGCCTTTCATTCTAGACACTACTGCATTTTTTGGATCATTTGCAGGCGCTTGAATACTTGATGCTACTTGCTCTAAGCTTGGATAATCTTTAGCATAGAATAAAAATTGAGCGTAGCGTAATTGAGATTCTAATGACTTGTCAGTCAAATCCATATATTTTTTATAGTTCTCAATTGCTTTTTTCGCTTTTGCCTGGTCGGTACCAAAACTACTCCATTGTAAATAAAGCTCGCCTAGCTCACGATAAGCCGGACCGTAGTTTGCATCAGCAGCAATTACGTCTAGCAACTCTTTTTCACCTTCAGCAAAAGCTCTAGATTCTTTGTACATTTTACCAATTTGCGTTTTTGCCCTGCGATTGTTTGGATCAACATCATTTACACGCATATATGGGCCTAATGCTTCAGAATTTTTTTTCTGTAATGCATAAGCATCTCCTAAAGCTAAAAACACTTCTGCGTCTTTATCTTTAGAATCTAACTCATCAGCTTTATTAATATTAGCTAAAGCGTTCGTGAAATCTGGTTTCGAAACATCATCACTTGGTTTATCTTGAGCTAAATATGCCTTACCGATTTCCAGATAAGTTTTGTAATTCTTTTTATCCATCTCGATAGCCTTATCGAAATTAGTTTTAGCTGAAGTTGGATTGTTAGACAACATATCAGCCTCACCTAAACCAATTAAGTTAAGATTATTTTTAGCATCAGCAGCTATACCGCGGGTGAACACAGCACGAGCTGAATCGATATAACCCGTTTTTAAATAAACCAAACCAAGATTATAAAAATTATCGCCATTTGAAGCTTGTGAGCTTACCAATGATTTAAGCATTGATGATGCTTTTTGATACTGTTCAGCGTCAATGGCTTTTTTCGCGTCATTTAAATTTTGAGCAAAAACTGCAGAACCCATCAACACCAAACCTACATTTAAGGTTATTGCTTTCTTTGAAATTTTCATCGGATATTCTGTTTTTTTTTAATTAAAATGAAGTGTCTTTTAGATTACTTCGTGGTTCAATTTATAATTTGTTATTTATTACTCTTTTGTCAGGTTAATTTGCCTTGGCATCAACTTGTGTGGACCTAGTCCAGATTTAAGTACAATCAATTGCCCTCGCTGACTCCTTAACCATGTTGCAAATCCTGTGCCTAAACCGTCTCTACCTTCGCAATCAATAATATTTACGTTTCTTAAGAACGGATAGACTCCATTGATTAAATTATCTTGAGTTGGAAGATAAAATTTATCATCGCCAACCTTACCTTTCAAGTTTTTTACGCCTAGCATTTTAACCTTCGAGAGGTATTCAACTAGTTTTGTATTTCTGTCAGAAACCCAATCTACGCCCAAAATACCAATAAAATTTTTATCTTCTGCTATAAATTTAATAACTTCTGAACTCGAATTTTTTGAATAAACACCTTGAGCTGGGAACTGACTGATATTTGCCAATTGCTTAAGATATTGGAAGGTACTTGAATAAGCGTTATCAAAAACCAATTTCTTTCCTGAGTTTTTCCCTTGTAATATATCGATAACTTCTTTAACGGTAATCGTGCTATCAATATTGTCTTTATTTGTAATTAATGCAATTCCATCAACAGCAAAACGGGTAGAGTTTATTCTGATTCCTCTTTGCGTATAATATTTTTCTTCTGCTTTAGTTAAAAGGCGTGGCATTACAATTACACGAACGCTATCATTTAAAAATGCAGGTGTAATTTTTTCTTCAGGCTTAACTGTAGTTTCAAACTTTGCTTTAGGATAATCCAGACTAAAGATATCTATCTGCTCCTGAACAATGGGGCTTACGCTTTCATCGATCAAAATCTTCAGAGTACCGCTCGTACGTGTTTCTTCTACTTTACCGGATTTCTCTTTTCTTTTGCAAGCAACAAAGGCGATTAGAATGAATATATAAAGAAAGTTTCTCATTATAAGTTTTTAGTCTCGCCTTCCAAGACTGAGTAATCTGATGAAAGCATAAAAAATTAAAAAGATTCCGATTGCAATGCGGCCCCATGCCGGAATGAAATTAAACCTGGAAGCTAATGGTGCCCAGAAGATGAATGCAAGCCCCATTGCCACGTAAAGCACAAACATGACTAGGCCTAAAATGAGCAAAAACCGCTGTTTAGGCGATTTTTGCTTAAAAATATCAAAATTTAACATTTACTATTAGTTCAATGTAAAGTTAACGTTGATGTTATATTTTACCCTTACTGGCTTACCATTTTGGATACCTGGGTTCCAACGTGGACTAGCTTTCAATACACGGATTGCTTCTTCATCAGTTCCGCTACCCAAACCGCGGGTAACCTGGATATCTGTTAATTTACCATCCTTTTCAACAACGAAAGATAAAAATACTTTACCCTGAACGTTATTTTCCTGTGCCATTGGCGGGTATTTAATTGCTCCACCTAAGTACTTGTAGAACTTTGCAATACCACCTGGGTATTCAGGTTGCTTTTCAATACTAACGAAGTCATAAACTTTGTTATCATCTACAGCAACAACTGCTTCTTGCTTAGGCCCTTCGCCAACCGGCTCTGCAATTCTGATATCAGCAGTTGGATCACCTTTGATATCACGCTGACCTGGATCAGCTTCTTTCAGCTTTTCAACGGTTGGTGGCTCCTCATCACGTACCTGCTCATCTGGCTTTACGATTGGAGGCGGCATTTTTACCTGATCCACTTTTGGTGGCGGTGGCTCCACTGGTGGTGGAGGTGGTGTTTCTGGATTAACTGGGGGCGGTGGAGCGATCACAACCTCTTTTGCCTTTTCTACTACTTCTTCTGTATCCATTGATCCTTTAATAAGGCCATAGATTTTAGGAGCAAAGAAAAATGCAAGAAAGACGATCGAACCAATAATTAATGCCCGAGAGGTATTGGCCCCGTTGGTTTTACGCAACTGGTAGGCACCGTAGTTTTTGTTTTTACCTTCAAAAACCACTTCAATCCACTGTCTTCTTAATATATCTAACTTTGACATGGTTACTGATTTAACATTTTATAAAATACCTTGTGATTTCATTGATTCCTTTTCGCTATCAAGGATATTGTCATCATCAATCTGACGAACTTTAACCTTTAATATCTCCAATTCATCCATAATATCAACAAAGTTTTTGAAGTTAGAACCGCTTGTTGGCTTCACCAACACCACGAACTCGCCCTTCACACCAGATGCATCTGCAACTTTTCTATTTTCGATGATCGATTTTTCAACTTGTGATAAATTTTCATAAGTTGGAGCTGTTGCACCAGCTTCTCCCATGTACCATGCTACCTTATCATTTTTACCTAATAAAATAGTCATCGTTTTAGAAGCTTTCAGTTCCAATCTATTGTCTTTATTGTTATCATCTTTATCTGGCTTCACAATATCCATTGCCTGAGGCGTTGAAATTGATGTAGTTAAGATAAAGAATGTTACCAAAAGGAACATTAAATCTACCATCGGCGTCATATCGACTCTTGGCGTGGCTTTCTTCCCGCCTGTGTTTAATTCTGCCATTTCTTATTTTCTTCTAGCTTCTGCATTAGTAACCAATAAAAATTTGTTTACTTTTTGCTTCTGCAATACATCAATAATTTTTTTCACTACCGGATATTCTTCTTTTGAATCTCCTTTAATACTTACACGCATTGGCTGTGAATTAACCTCAGCTGTAGCGGTACGAGCTTGTAAAACCCATGAGTTTAACTGATTATCAGTAGAATCAGTAGGAATACCAGTTTGAACTCCTGGTTTCATACGCTCACCTCCATCTAATGCTAAGAACGATTTTAAACCTGAAACAGGAACACCAAACGAAGCCACTAATGAGAATTTTTTAACTTCCTCTGGCGTAAAGCTGATGTTATACTGCTGTCCGATTAACTCTAAGGTTCTAGCCTTTACTTTTTGGCCTGCCACTTCGAAAAAAACTTTACCCTGACCAATGGTTAAAATTGCATTGTTTTCTACCGGCACCTTAAATTCATACGTTGATGAAGGAGTAGATACCGCCAGAGGCTCAGGTTGTTTCGCCGTAGCAGTTAATATGAAGAACGTCAGTAACAGTGCAGCTACGTCGCACATGGCGGTCATATCTGTTACGGTACTGGTTCTTTTAACTTTAATTCTAGGCATAATATTTTAACTTTTTAATAATGATGATCTTTTTTCCGGTTTTCCATAAAGCCGGTAAAAATATTTTCAAAATATTATTTATGCGAACTAGCGTAAGTTTGAACGATGCTGAATCCAGCCTCATCAATTGCGTAAGTTAACTTGTCGATTTTAGAAGTTAACACGTTATACATGATAATTGCTAAAGTAGATACACCGATACCAGTCATCGTGTTGATCAAGGCCTCAGAGATACCTACTGCTAATGCTGATTGATCTGGAGCACCAGAGTTTGCTAAACCGGCGAATGCACGGATCATACCTGTTACTGTACCTAATAAACCGATCAAAGTACCGATTGATACTAATGTTGCAATGATTGTTAAATTTTGCTCTAACATTGGCATTTCTAAAGCAGTAGCTTCTTCAACTTCTTTTTGAATGGCAACGATTGATTGCTCTACGTCTAAGTTAGTATCAGCTTCAACTTCGCTATATTTTTTCAAACCAGATTTGATTACGTTAGCAACAGATCCTTGTTGTTTGTCACACTCCGCTTTAGCAGCTTCGATGTTACCAGCGTTTAATAAACCTTTTACTTTAATGATAAAAGTATCTAAGCTTGATTTACCACTTGCTTTACCAATAACGATTAAACGCTCAATAGAGAATACAATTGTAGTTAATAACAACCCGATCAAAATCGCAACAATTGGACCTCCTTTGTAAGCTGTACCTGGATAGTTGTTTGGTAATGGTAAATTTTCGTTGTTGTTGTCGATAAAGTTTGCTGGATCTCCTAATACAAATCTCCAAATGATAAAGCCGATTACAATACAAATAGGAATTACTAATGTTGCAAAAACATTTGAAGCACTTGAAGAGCTCTCTTTTTTAACAGTTGTTGGTTTTGGTGCGTTTGCCATTTTTTTTAATTTTTAGTTTTAGTTCTTGTTTTTAATTTTTAGCTGTTTTTACTTTTGTACTACACACAACGATTGTTATCTGATTTTGTTGCGAAAAACAAATTTATAAATTGATTTTAAATTACAAATTAATAAATCAATAAACAATCAAATCGTTACTTAAGATTTAGTTTACGGTAACCATAAAGGGTGTATAACAAAAGAATTGCCTCAGCAGGAGGCAATTCTTTCACAATAAAAACTAAAAAAAAATCTAATTGCAAATTTTTTGCTCAAAAAATGCATTTTAAACCCGATTTAACACAATTTTAACTCTTCTTGGTGTATTTTTGACACTTTCGGTTGTTCGAATTGTTTAAAATTTTCGGTAAAGGCATTGGCTAACTCATAGGCCTTAATAAAATACTCTTCCTGGTTGCTCCATGTTTTTGAAGGGTCTAGAATTTCATCCGGTACGTTAGGGCAATGTAAAGGAATCATCAACTTAAATACATGGTGCATTTTATAGTGATTATGATCTAAATCGCCATTTAAAGCTGCAGTAATCATGGCTCTGGTATAACTCAGTTTCATGCGTTTTCCAACACCATAGGGGCCTCCGCTCCAACCGGTATTTACCAGCCAAACGTTAACCTGATGCGCTTTCATCTTTTCACCTAATAATTCTGCGTATTTAGAGGGATGCAATGGCAAAAAAGCTTTTCCAAAACAAGCCGAAAAGGTGAGTTGTGGTTCAGTGATGCCCGCCTCGGTACCCGCAACTTTGGCTGTGTAGCCACTCATGAAATGATACATGGCCTGTTCTACGTTTAATTTCGAAATTGGAGGAAGTACGCCAAAAGCATCAGCAGTTAAAAAGAAAATATTTTTCGGAACTGAAGCTACAGAAGGCATTATGGCATTATCAATATACTCTAACGGATAAGCAACTCTTGTATTTTCTGTCTTTTCAATATTAGAATAATCTACATCTTTAGTTCCTTCATGAAAGTTGATATTCTCCAAAAGTGCACCAAATTTAATTGCTTTATGTATTTGTGGTTCTTTTTCTGCCGTTAGATCAACACATTTTGCATAACATCCTCCTTCAAAATTAAAAACTGAATCTTTTCCCCAGCCATGCTCATCATCACCAATTAAACTCCGGTTAGGGTCTGCTGACAATGTTGTTTTGCCCGTTCCTGACAAACCAAAAAATATGGCTGTATCCCCGTCTTTACCAACATTGGCAGCGCAATGCATTGAAAGTGTATTTCTGTAAGTAGGTAGAATAAAGTTAAGCACAGAAAAAATTCCTTTCTTAATTTCGCCTGTATAACCTGTTCCGCCAACTAAAATCATTTTTTTTGTGAAATTGAGGATCGAAAAGTTTTCCTGACGGGTACCGTCTATCAAAGGGTCTGCTAAAAAGCCAGGTGCAGCAATAATGGTCCATTCGGGCGTAGCACCCAGGCTATCGCTATCTTTCCGGATAAAAAGGTTATTGGCAAAAAGGTTTTGATAGGCGGTTTCAGTAACTACTCTTATCGATATGGAATAGTCAGGATCTGCACAGGCAGTGGCATCACGAACATAAATTTTTTTATCCTTAAGATAGTTTGTCATCTTCGTAAATAACTGATCGAAATGGGCAGGACTTATTTTGATGTTCACATCGCCCCACCAAACGGTTCGCTCAGTTACTTCATCGTTAACGATAAATCTGTCTTTTGGAGAACGCCCTGTAAATTTACCAGTATCTACAGCTAAAGCGCCTGAAGATGCCAATGTGCCTTCTTTATTTAATAAGGCTTCATCAATTAACTCCATTGGAGACAATTGGTACATTACGGCATTGTTTTCACCCAGATTCAGATAGCCCAAATCTGGTACATGCAGTTTTTTTTTGCTCATAACAATAAGTTAGTTAGTAAAGCAAAGGTAAAGAGATCTAAACGAAAAAAACTAGCATTAAGACGTAATAATTTACATATTGTAGCAATTACACTAATATGTAAATTATTTATTTACAGATATTTACAAGGTTTTTTACAGGGTAAAAAAAATTAAAAAATTACACTAAGATAAAATCTGAATCAAGGAGTAATGTGATATTATTAGCCATAATAGCTGACATCAATCTCATTAACCCCCAGCCTTTTTCACTTTATAACCGTCTTTTTGAAGGATGCCCAATACTTTGTCTCTTACATCGCCCTGAATCATAATTTCACCATCTTTAACAGATCCACCAACGCCACATTTCGTTTTTAGCATTTTACCCAGAATATCAAGGTCATCCTGTTTTCCTTTAAAACCTGTTATGAGTGTAACGGCTTTACCTCCCCTGTTTTTTTTATCGAGCATTACCCTTAGATCTTGCTGATTATTTGGGGGCGTTGTAGTCTCATCAACCTCTTCATGATATTCAAATTCCGGATTTGTAGAATACATGATTCCACCCAAATCGCTAAGGCTGTTTTTCTTCGGCTTCATATTACAAAGTTATTGAGGTAAACTGAGGAAACGAAATTAAGGAACAATAACTTTAAGTGAAAGTGGACTGATATTGATTTCAATTTCTGCACCCATTTGAAGGGGTTCACCGTCAACATGAACCGGACCAGCATGTTCCCTCTGGATTTTTATATTTTTACCCCTTATGATTTCGATCATATCAGAGGTTTCTGCTGTACCCTTTAACATGATGTAACTCAAAACGGGCAATTTCAAAATGGAAAACGGCTTAATAATACAAACATCGAGCAAACCATCTTTTACAGAAGCATTTGGTGAGATATAAACATCATTGCCATACTGCGAAGAGTTTGCAACACTAACCGCGAAAGCTTTTCTTTTATAGTCTATACCATCAATATTAATCAGATATTGCTCTGCTTTGTAATTGAAAACTTCCTGAAAACCCAATTTAACATAACCAGCCAACCCACGTTTTTTATCTTTTGAAAATGCGGAACTTAGATGCGCATCGAAACCCATACCAGCCAGGTTAAAAAAGCATTTGTTGTTAAATTCAGCAGTATCTATGCGGTCAACTTTGAAGGCATTGATCGCTAATATGGCGTGACGAAGGTTTTTGGGTATATTCAAAAATCTCGCTAATCCATTCCCAGAGCCAAGCGGCAACACACCCAATACAATGTTGTGCTTTAAAACTTTTGTAGCCACTTCATTGATGGTTCCATCGCCACCAGCCGCCACAATTACATCAAAATTTTTTGAGGCAGCCTCATCTGCCAATTCGGAAGCGTGCCCCACATATTCGGTGAAAACAAAATTGGCATTGAACTTTTCCTTATCTAAATATTTATCGATAAAATCGGGAATACGCAATTTACCCCTACCGCCTGAAATGGGGTTAATAATGAAGAGAATATTAGTCTTTGTGTGCAAAGTGTAAGAATGAAAGCACAAAATAATCTATAATTTTTGAAATAAAGAAAATATGCTAATTTTGCAAGCATTAAAAGTGGATTGATTTGCTATCCCGATCATCGGGACCGGATTGCAACCACTTAAAAAAATTGCTAATACCTCTTTCCATCAAATTAAAACCTGTTCAAAGGGTTTGGCAATGATTACCTTATTTATTTATCACTAATATTTAATAAATGTCGTATTTATTTACATCAGAATCTGTATCTGAAGGCCATCCAGATAAAATTGCCGATCAAATCTCGGATGCATTAATTGATAACTTTTTAGCTTTTGACGCAGACTCCAAAGTAGCTTGTGAAACTTTAGTAACCACCGGACAAGTAATTTTGGCTGGAGAAGTAAAGTCAAAAACTTACTTAGATGTTCAACAAATTGCTCGTGATGTAATCAAGAAAATTGGTTACACCAAAAGCGAATATATGTTTGAAGCAAATTCTTGTGGTATATTATCAGCCATTCATGAGCAATCTCAAGATATTAACCAAGGTGTAGATAAAAGCAATAAAGAGGAGCAAGGTGCCGGCGACCAGGGGATGATGTTTGGTTATGCAACAAACGAAACTGAAAATTATATGCCACTGGCGCTTGATTTATCTCATGCTTTGCTTAGAGAACTGGCTACTTTAAGAAGAGAAAATGCAGAAATCGGCTACTTACGTCCTGATGCAAAATCTCAGGTTACTCTGGAATATTCTGATGATAATCAGCCACAACGCATTGATGCAATTGTAATTTCAACGCAACACGATGATTTTATTAAGCCTGCATCTGATTCGAGAGCAGATAAAGACGCTGCAAATGATGAAATGTTAACCAAAATTAAAAGTGATTTAGTTTCAATTTTAATTCCAAGGGTTAAAGCAAAATATCCGCAGTATGCCCATTTATTTAACGATGACATCACTTATCACATCAATCCAACTGGGGTATTTGTGATCGGTGGTCCGCATGGCGATACTGGTTTAACCGGAAGAAAAATTATTGTTGATACCTATGGTGGTAAAGGTGCACATGGTGGTGGCGCCTTTTCTGGTAAAGATCCAAGTAAGGTAGATAGAAGTGCTGCTTATGCAACACGTCATATTGCTAAAAACCTGGTTGCAGCTGGCTTATGCGATGAAGTTTTGGTTCAGGTTTCTTATGCAATTGGGGTTGCTAAACCAACATCAATTAATGTTGTAACTTATGGAACTTCAAAGGTAAATCTAACAGACGGCGAAATCAGTAAAAAAGTTGAATCAATTTTTGATATGCGCCCTTACTTCATCGAACAGAGATTAAAGCTAAGAAACCCAATTTATAGCGAAACTGCGGCTTATGGCCACATGGGCAGAACACCTGAAACTGTAAACAAAACTTTCAAAAACCCTTACGGTGAAGAGAAGACAGTTAGTGTTGAGCTGTTTACCTGGGAGAAACTGGATTATGTAGATCAGGTAAAATCTGCTTTCGGAATTTAATTTTTTCTATGTAAGTAAAAAGCTTCCTGATTATAAACAGGAAGCTTTTTTAGTTTGCGATTAAAACAGTTATAAACCTCTTGCCTTCATAAAATCTTTTTCTGATGATGAAATATTTTGATCATCAATACTATATGATCTTATGCCAGCAATTTTCATTTCATCAATTACATCAACAAAGTTTTGAAATTTAGCTGTTTCTGTTGGTTTGATAATTACGATCATGTATTTTGAAGGATTGTTTCCATGTACCTTTGCTACACGGATTTTATTAGCTGCGATTTCTGCTGGAAGATTTGTAATGGTTGTAGTCTGCATTTTGGCATTCTCAGTCGTACCCAGATAACTCACCGCCTTATTATTCTTTCCAAGTAAAACCGTCATTGTTCTGGAGGCAGGGTAATCCATGGTACAATGATCACATTGATCGGGTTTGGCAATGTCTGCTGCATTTAAGGTACCAAGCGATGTGGTGAGCATGAAAAATGTGGTAAGTAAGAACATCAGATCAACCATTGCGGTTAAATCAACTCGTGGAGCAGTTTTGCTCATTCTTCCTTTTGTGGCCTTGCCACGCTGCGATTCATTTAAAGTTGCCATATGATTTAGTTTTTTAATCATGATGAAAGCACTAAATAAATTGCATAAAAAAAGGCGATTAAAATTTAATCGCCTGACTTAATGGGTTAAAAATCTATTTTACAGCTTCGATCACACCACAACCAACTCTCGGACCAGAATTCCCGGTAGGTTGTGTTTTATAGTCATCGGTACCTCCATGTACAATAATTCCTCTTCCAATTATATTTTTAACATCACCGTCCTGTACACTCCATCGATCTGTAGTGATTGAAATTTTTGCTTCACCTTTCGAATCTAATTTAATATTACCGATATCACCGCTGTGGTATGCTCCAGAATCCCATTTGCCATGGTTTTCATTTGTTGGATTCCAGTGGCCATGTGTATTTTCACCCATATCGCCACAATCGCCATGTTCATGAAAATGAACTGCAACATTACTATCTGCTCTTGATGCAAATTTTAATTCGAGATCCATTTTAATTTTTCCATCACTCAATCCATAAAATGTAGCGGTTCCAATGCTTTTCGATTGATCCGCAGTTTCGGCCAAGTTTGCCGTAGCAAGTTTACTTTCCTTTTGACCACAAGCACTTAAAAATGCAACACTAGCAATAGCTAATCCTAAAAAATATTTTTTCATCATCTTAAATTTAGTTTAACAAGAAACACATTGACAATCATTTGGTTTGATTTTATAATCGCCACATTAAAACCATTTAAGAAACAGCTTGTTTAAATAGTATAAAATCATATAACTATGGAACAGCCAATTGCAATGAACACTTTGAGTCAAATTTTGGAGAAATTGAGGCTGAAAGGAAAAGATAATGAATTAAAGATGTCAGATCACGGCAAAATGCAAAGTAAATCTTTAGGCAACATTTACAAGCCTGAAGATTTAACAATTGTAAAAACTTATAGATTTGAAGGTGATTCTGATCCTGCAGATAACTCGGTTCTTTACCTGGTAGAAGATAAAGATAAAAATATAGGATACATTCTGGATGCTTACGGCATTTATTCTGACAATCTAGGTTCGGGATTTGATGATTTTCTTAAAAAAATCCCAACTGAAAACAGGGATGAACAAGAGCTATTTTGCTAAGAAATCTTAAATACATTTAAAGAGGCCCGGGAAAATTCCGGGCCTCTTTGCTTTAATAATTTAGTAACATTTTCTTGCCTCAGAATATGTAGTTTTGTGATCATCTCCCAATTGAATGAAGATCAAAATAAACCTACCACCTGTTCCAGCCGTTTTATTATCTATTATAAGTGTGCAGTGTGGAGCGGCAATTGCAAAAGGTCTTTTCCCCGAAATCGGTGCTGCTGCTACCGCATCACTAAGAATAGGTTTATCTGCAATCATACTACTGGTGGCCTTTCGCCCTAACTTAACCAAGCTTAATGCTAAACAGTGGAAATATGTAATACTTTATGGTTTATCGCTAGGCGCCATGAATATGGTTTTCTATATGGCAATCGAACGAATTCCGATCGGGCTTGGCGTAACACTTGAGTTTGTAGGCCCCCTACTGCTGGCCATCTTCAGTTCTAAAAAAGCGATTGATTTTATCTGGATAGTTTTGGCTGCAATAGGTATCGCCCTTATTGCACCCTGGACAAGCAATGGATTAAACCTGATCGGTGTTTTGCTGGCTTTGTTGGCCGGAGGTTTTTGGGCTGCTTATATCATTTTAGGTGGGAGAATATCTAAAATTATGAAAGGTGGTGAAGCAGTAGCTGTGGGTATGTTATTTGCTACGCTTCTGATTCTTCCCTTCGGAATCTCCAGCGGTGGATTAAATCAGTTGTCTCCGAAACTCTTAGGTTTAGGTGCATCGCTTGCCCTTTTATCAAGCGCCATTCCTTTTACTTTGGAAATAAATGCACTGAAACAACTTCCAGCCAGAACATTTAGCATCCTGATGAGTCTTGAACCTGCCATGGCTGCATTGGCTGCATTTATATTTTTGCAGGAGTATTTATCATTAACCGAATGCATTGCTGTTGCCTGCGTTGTAATTGCCTCAGCGGGCTCAGCAATAACGGCAAAGAGATCTAAGGTGTAGTCTTCAAGAAAGGGCAATATTTAAACCTATAGCTCCCGAAAAACAAAAAAGCCTTAACTTTTCTAAGTTAAGGCTTCGTTTGCGGAATGGACGGGACTCGAACCCGCGACCTCCTGCGTGACAGGCAGGCATTCTAACCAGCTGAACTACCACTCCTTTTGTTCCCTTC
>Ga0160449_1000044_pt1 | contig 193777 bp, 135 predicted proteins | sample HID1975I_E1MG_FD_108216 | JGI IMG/M metagenome (GOLD analysis project Ga0160449, IMG submission 108216) | Enriched soil microbial communities from UW Madison campus, WI, USA - HID1975I_E1 MG | ecosystem: Environmental > Terrestrial > Soil > Unclassified | place: USA: Madison, Wisconsin...
GGTGAGCCAGCCACCAGGCAATCAAAAAAGGGTCGCAGGCAGGAGAATGAAAGGCAGGTTTTGGACGGGACAAGGGACTTAGGTTTTAACTGTTAGGAGCTAACGGTTGTGTAGTTTATTTTTTAACATTCATGTATGATAAGGATATACAGGAAATAATGCAATGACCTGTATTGATCTGATATGCATATAATGTGGCCCCGTTCGTAAGAGCGGGGTCTTTTTATGTCTGAACCGGGATTTATTGGTGGGATTTGCGGGATGGCCCGGAACTTTACAAAATATCGGCCAGGTAGAGGACCAGCACAATGCTTACCAGCAACATACCGGCTGCAAAGAGATAGAGCCAGGTGGACCGCTCCCGGAAATAGCCAGTGCTCAATTGCCTGGAGGTACCACGGTAACGGATCATCCCCACCAGCAGGGCCAGCGCGCCCAGGATCACCAGCAGGATACCCACCAGACCGGAGTATTCATGATTTTTCCCTTCTACGGGAGATTTGCCCAGCATTATTGTCATCTGCTTGATAAAAAGGGAGAATTTTACCACCACAAAACCAAAGGCCATGATGCCTACTGCTGTTCGGATCCAGGCCAGTAAGGTCCTTTCATTGGACAGGTGTTCGTTGGTCAGCGGTTTCTTGTTGTCGTGTGAAGGAAGTTTCTCGTCCATAAGCTCATTTATATAAAAGGCGTGCCAGACATTTCGGCACCTCTGTATACCAGGTTATGGACGAAATACCAAAAGTGTATAGACTTATATTCAAATTTCTTTCAGGTCAATACCAGGTGTCTCGCTAATGAGCCTTGCCGGATCGGCCAACTCCTGCTCTACATCAAGAACGGTCACCATTTGCCTACCGGCCAGTACAAGGTCCATATTAGGTCTTGGCTTAATGGTGATCTTCTTATTAGTAACGTTGATCGTTCCGAACCACGCTCCGACGATAAATATATTCTCCTGGCCAAACTTCCAGCGGGCAACTTTTTCTGTCTTATTGTCTACAATATAGAAAAATACCTCTTCCTCATTTAGTTCCGGAACAACCTTAATGGAAATAACAAAAGTTATCCGGTTATTGCTCTTCGTTTTAACGATCCTTTCAGACAGCACACCGTGCTCTTCTGCTTCCTTAATAGCCTCTTCTATTTTTGCCTGATCAAGGCCATCCTTTGTAGCAATATCCAATAACCCCTCTCTGATGGCAGCCAATACAAGGCTTTGCTGTTCTACCGGATCAGCATTCAGCAACTGACGGCCATTCAACACGGCCACCCCATAGGTATACCAGTTTTCTAATACATAGGCTTTTTTCAAAGCGTCCTCTTTCGAATCGGCAATGGAAATGTAGAGATGATGGTATCCCGGACATTGAAAGTCCTTTTCGATCAGTTTGCTTAAAACAATATCTGCAAAGCGATTGAGATAGAACAGTTTCGCAGGAAAATTGTAAGCATAATTGAGTCTGATGTCTCTGATCATTTGGAAGTTTGCCTGATCCTCAAGCTTTCTTTCCGATCTAATAGACTCTGCCTGCTCAACCCTGTTGTGTTCCCGCTCTTTAGCTTTTTCTTCTTTATTAGCAATCAGAAAATCCGTGGTGATTCCTGGCCTTATTTTGTCGAGCACCTGTAAAAAAATGTCGGCATCAAAAGTTTCCCCCTTTTTTAACCTGGCTTTGATGAGCGTTGCTGCTTCTGCATAAGTATCCAATAAAATATTGGCGAGGGCGGTATCGCTTAAGTCTTTGTATTTCTCTTCTACTTCGATGCGATCTGCACGATCGGGGGATGCAGGCTCGTTAAAATGTTCAGCAAAAGCTGGCGCTTTCAAGGCCAATTCAATCTTATTTTCTTTCCTGAGCATCCTGACTGAAGGAAGGCTGTCGTAGTAATTTTGAAAACCTTTCGTCCTTTCGCCTTCATTCTCATTTGGTGGATACAAGGAAGGATAGAGGATCGACAATTTGCATTCCTCAAACGAAGACCTAAAGCCGGATGCATCCAATTCGGATTGGATCAGCCGGTCAAAATGGAGCAAATTACCATTCAGACTTCCACCCCAACGACTGACGGTTTGAGGGGATAAATAGATCTTCATAATGTATATAACAAGGATTTATCGGTTAGCACCAGCATCGGCAGCAGCAAGGTGAAGATATTCCAGCTTTTCTATTTTTCAAAGGAGGAAGTAGCAAGTCTTTAAAAAGGGCCTGCCAGGCTTATATATGGTCGATGCCGATCGTGAATATGAGTGAATTGCAAAGAGGCCAACTGGATAAAGACCTTACCGAATAAAGGATGGTTTACGTATTTCCGCTGGTACAGCCCTACAGAAGCCTTTTTTGATAAAAGCTGGAGGTTGCCAGATATAGAAAAAGTTAAATAGCTGGAAAGAAATCAATAAAATGGCTATCAATTAACATATACCAATATAGCATGGACAGGAAGTTTGCATTATATTAGGGGACGTACAAACGATTATTTGTCCACCCTTAATAGTATTTGTAATGTACAAATTATACCTCTGCATCTTCCTATTTTTGTTATTTGCCACTGGCGCTTACAGCCAAAACACCCAAATCGAAAAGCAACTAGATGAACTGTTTGCCCGGCAGTTTAAAGCAAGCGCACCTGGTTGTGCAGTACTGGTAGCCCAAAAGGGAGTCGTCATTTATAAGAAAGCATTCGGCAGCGCCCAACTTGAGTTAAATGTTCCGATGCAGCCCGATATGGTCTTTAAAATTGCCTCCATTACAAAACAGTTTACAGCAGTGGCCATTCTTCAATTGGTGGAGCAGGGCAAAATAGGTTTACAGGACAGCCTGCAAAAATATATTCCCGATTTTCCTTCAAAGGGCCATACCATTACCATCGAACATTTGCTCACGCATACTTCCGGCATCAGGGATTACATGCAAATTGACTATCGCGGTACGAATATGGAACGATGGGACTATACTCCGAAACAACTTATAGACAGCTTTAAACATTATGCATTGGCCTTTGAACCAGGCACTAAATATAGCTACAGCAATTCAGGCTATTATTTATTGGGGTATATCATAGAAAAGGTATCGGGCAAACCTTACCAGCTTTATATCCAGGATAACCTGCTGAAGCCATTAGGATTAAACCACAGTTTTTTTGATACAGACGGCAAAATTATACCGAACAGGGTGAATGGTTACCGGCAGGCAGGCGCAGCCTATGTGAATGCAGATTTCTGGAGCCCCTCCCTTGCCTATGCAGCCGGAGGGCTGCTTGCCAATACAGAAGACCTGTTCCATTGGTTTAGAGGACTTTTAACGTATAAGATCCTAAAGAAGGAATTGCTGGAAAAGGCCTTTACTCCTTTCACGTTAAAAGACGGCTCGCCCCTCACTTACGGATACGGGTGGTATATTCTGCAGACGGGAAATATTAAATTCATTGAGCACAGTGGCAAAATGAATGGTTTCACTTCCAATGCTGTCTATTTCCCAGAGCAGGATGTTTATATTGCTATTCTATTCAATTGTGAGGATGCCGCCAAAGATGCCCTATCCAGAGAGGTATCAGAAATCGTATTAGGTCAGGCCTTGCAAACAGGGACCAAACAGAGCGACAAGACATTGGATACTTATGTTGGCACGTACAACCTGACAACAAGCCCTAATCGATCGATTGAGGTGTTCAAAGAGAATAATCGTCTGATGGCGAAAGTATCGGGACAGCAAACATTTGAGGTACTGTTTCAATCGGGCACAAAGTTTCAGTTGAAGAATATTAAAGACTTAGCAGGGGAATTTATTGTCGAGAATGGCGTCGTTACCAAAATGCTGATGAGTCAGAATGGCCAATTTGAATGGAAAAAAACTAAATAAACAGGAGGGATTACAATTCGATTAAACTCAAACTATTATGTCCATATTCAATAGAAAGCCTAAAAGGGAAAGAACATTAAGAGCCACTTCTTCGAGGGTATGGAGGGAATTAAACTTTAACCTGCTTTCCCCCATTTTACAGGTTGAAGGGGTCTATACAGATGATCTTGAGAGCATATTGCTACTGACATTTTCAATAGACAATGAAAAAAACAGGTCTGTCTTACACCAGCATATGCAAGACGAAAACTGGCAGCAGCTTTCAAAGCTCACTGCAGAATTACCCTTGGATCTTGATGAGGTAGATTATGACCTTATCTACGTAATTTACCTGCAGCTAAAAACAAAGCAACTTCTAATTTTGACTGCTATAGATAAAAGCTACGCAACAGCAAGGTTATTGGAAGGGAAAGAAGTAGGTAAACCCAACCTGGAACTTTTTCCAGCTAAAAGTCTAATATACCCGGTTTAATCCCCAGGGCTCTCCTGTTTAAGGTCAGGAGAGCCCTGGGTCTCAATCGTCCATCACAGTGGCGGTTTGCTGCATCATCGCGGCTTTTATAAATGAGACGTTTTGATCAAAGTTTTCAGACCGCCCAACGCAACAAGAAGCAGGCTATTTCGTACATTTGATTAGATGTCATTCGCACACTTATAATCATTTGTACAAAATACCCAGCCTGCACAACATGAAGCAATTGATCGCTGCCATTGGATTAACGATAGGATTTACTTCTACTGCCCACTTTGCGGCCTTGTCACAAAAGGCCATCAACCCCATTATCTATGCTGATGTGCCCGATCTCTCGATGATCCGGGTGGGTACTACTTATTACATGAGCAGTACCACGATGCATATGAGCCCTGGCGTGCCCATCATGAAGTCGAAGGACCTGGTTAACTGGCAATTGGTGAGCTATGCTTACGATGTGCTCGATAGTGTGGATGCCTTGAATCTCGACAATGGCAAAACGGCCTATGGCAGTGGTTCCTGGGCCAGTAGTCTGCGTTATCACAAGGGTACTTTTTATGTATCGACCTTTGCCGGCACTACGGGCAAGACTTATATTTATTCCACGAAGGATATCGAAAAAGGTCCCTGGAAGAAGATCGCTTTCAAACCCATGATGCACGATCATTCGCTCTTTTTCGACGAGGATGGCAATATATATATGATCTATGGCGCCGGCAAACTCATGATCGCCGAGCTTGCCGATGACCTCAGCGGCATTAAGGCCGGAACTACGCCACAAGTACTGATCGGAAATGCCAGTGCACCTGCAGGGTCTAATATTGGTTTACAAGCGGAGGGATCACAACTATTTAAAGAGAATGGCAAGTACTATCTGTTCAATATTTGCTGGCCACGGGGTGGCATGCGCACGGTTACGGTTCATCGGGCGGATAAAATCACTGGTCCTTATGAAGGTCGACTGGCTTTGCAGGATAAGGGTGTGGCGCAGGGCGGGCTCATCAGCACACCGAAGGGGGAATGGTTTGCCTACCTTTTCCGCGACTATGGGGCGGTAGGCCGCATACCGTATTGGGTGCCGGTGAAGTGGGAAGATGGGTGGCCGGTAATTGGCGTTGACGGCAAGGTACCTGATACGCTCAACCTGCCCGCCAGTAAAGGGCTTATGCCCGGCATTGTGGCTTCTGATGAGTTTACCCGTAAGAAGGGCGCTCCTGCCCTGCCGCTGGTATGGCAGTGGAACCATAATCCTGACAATGCGCATTGGTCACTCACAGCACATCCGGGCTGGCTGCGTATCACTACGGGTCGCGTGGATACTTCGCTCCTGCTGGCGAGAAATATGCTCACGCAAAGAACTTTTGGCCCTACCAGTGCTGCCACTACGGCCATCGACGTATCGAATATGAAGGACGGTGATTGCGCCGGTCTGGCGCTGCTGCAAAAGAAGTATGGCTGGGTAGGTGTAAAAATGGAAGGTGGTAAACGATCGCTGGTAATGGTGAGCGGAGCCACTGGCGCAGCCGTAGAACTGGGCCGGGTAGCGCTGGATCAAAAAGTTGTTTACCTCAAAGCGGAATGCGATTTCCGGGAGCGGACTGATAAAGGATATTTCTATTATAGTCTGGATGGGAAGACCTGGACAGCTATCGGTGGTATTTTGCAGATGGAGTATACCCTACCCCATTTTATGGGTTACCGGTTTGGGCTGTTTAATTGGGCGACAGCGGCGGCTGGTGGGTGGGTTGAGTTTGATTGGTTTAGGGTGAATGAGCAGATAACAGCTAAATAACCACAGGCAACTTTAAGGCATGTGCTGGATGCGTCCGCAGTGCGGACGAAATTGATCAGAATTTTACATTTGGCGCCTTCTGTTGTCGATTAGGATCAAAACGAAGGTCTTTTCGTTTAAGTTTTACGCAGGCTTCGTTGTATGAATTAGTGGAAACAACAATCCTGTTTTCTGTGCCTTCAAGTTGTATCATAAGGTCCATTATCTTAGGATTGCTCCGTTGCGGCTTCCCCTCCATACTTACAAACAACCTGGCCAAGGCCAAGGTTAGCTGGTTGTTCTTTTTAACCGTGGTAGCTATAACCAGTGAGTCCCCAAAATGGAGGGTATCCAGGTATGAATGAAGCTGCCTGGCATTTAACAACACCGGATTCAGCGTCGATTTGTCTTTATATCCTTCTTTTGGCAATAAAGTAGCAATGTTAATGGCCAGATCAATGCGCCTTTCAAGCATGGAAACCAGTTCATTCCAATTGTCTCCGATACCAGGTGCAGATGACTGTGAATTAGCACTAAACCCGATAAAGTACAATAAAGCAGTAAAAAACAGGGGTAATCTTTTCATAAAAAAAGGTGATGATCTCGCCAATATAGTTCAAAAAACAATGAGTTGCAATAGAACTAAGGAATCACCTTAGAACATCTAAAACTGACATCTATCTAGGCAGGAAGAATATTATTGTGTTTGACGGCTAACTGTAGTTCAATATACTGATCCGCTTCATTTTTCATATCGTTGTTACCGGGACTAAATTCTTAAGTATATACCGGCATTATGGAAGGTTCATGGGTAATAAAATTAGAAGTCTTTCTGATAGACAGTGCACTACGTCGCAAAAAACAAGCTTAATAAAAGCTTAAATTGGCACCAAAACACAAGCAATTATGGGAATGGCAACCAGGATTTACGGATGTATTGTAGAATACGGTCTTTTACAGGGGGCCTTACAGCAATCAGTGTACGACCACAACGAGCGAATCATAAATGAAATTCCACTAATGGACCCATATCCTCCAATAAGTCGAACTATGTTTGCCATCACATCTGCACCGCCAGATGATACAGGCCCTATACTATCTTATAGTGGCCGGATCATCCATTTTGGCGCGAATGTAAAATCGCTTGAATATGATTGGAAGGAATGGAAAAGTAAGTTTGAAGACCTGTTGACTAAGCTCCTATGGTTGTCGGCCGATGTGCATTTTAAACCTGAGTATGCCGACATTCAAACTTTTAAATGGCGAATCGATTTACTCAAATGGCAAATCACTGCCGGCACCCAGATCGAATCAGTCAAGCCGGAATACTGGGAATTTGAAGGGGACAAGACCTGGGAGAATCTTTAAGAGTGTACTGGCCAAAATACTCCGACCACCAGATAGATAGTAAGCATAATTTTTGTAACCTTTACGCTATGAAAACCCGGTTTTCCGCTACGGCTAATGGTAAGCTTTTTGGCCTCATCTTCATTGCGACAATACTCCTTATTCAGATCTTTACAATACATCGTTGGACTGATCTTATATGGACAGGAATCCTGGCAGGCGTTCTTATTCTTATCGGTTATAGAAGTTCAATAACAGTAAGCTACGACGAACAATATTTATATTTAGACCGCTTTAGATGGGACGAGGAAAAAGTTTCATACACAGCTATTGTCAGCATTGTACGGTATTTGAATATTGATGAAGAGGACAGCCCGGACGATGTGGCATATAATAATGATATGGAATACGAAATAACCTATATAGACCACGCAGGTGCAGAACGCAGTCGCCATTTCCATGTTTCTGAACACAACATAGAATTGTGGAACAAGGTAAAATCAACTATACTAAGGAATAATGCTAACGTGGAAATTATTGAATAAGATCGCCATTAGTTCGCCCAAATCCCGCGGCATGAGATCAATTTTACCTGTACAACATATATCTCGCCAAAACCCCGTAAAAAAGGCAGATTTGGCGAGATATAAAACATCTATATTCCGCCAAATCGCCTCAAAAAAGAGAGTTTTGGCGGAATATAAACAAGTAAAATTAACACAAGTGGTTATAAACCAATAAACATTACAAATAATACTACTGCTTTTATTCTGCTATTTTTCTGGTAAAACAGTGATCCTCACTCCGACCATTAATGCGCAGCATCGGCCATGCTAACCTTCGCTTTTGCTCGTTTAACAAAGAAGATAACAATGGGCACACAAAGCAGGAACATGACACCCACATACAGGAATACATCCATGTATGAGAGTACGGTAGATTGTACACCAATGGTTCCTTCCAGCACCTTGTAAGCTGAACCTTCGGCTATATTAATGGGTTGCCCCTTGGCGATAAAAGAAGCTTTCAACTGCTCCACACGCTGCTGCACATCGGGGTTATATATATCCAGCTTCGACACCAGGGTACTACGGTGCACCATATTCTGCCTGGAGATAAAGGTAGAGATCATCGCTACCCCAAAGGAACCACCCAACTGGCGCATCATACCAGAGAAGGCAGCCCCCTGCCCTATCTGTTGCCCTTTCAGGGTAGAGAGGGACATCACAGAAACGGGCACAGCAAGGAAACCAAGGCCCACCCCGCGTATCATGAGCACCCAAAAGAAATTATCACCACCCGTAGAGGGGGTAATGATATAGTAACACCCCATACAGAAAATAAAGAAGATGATAAAGCCACCGGTGATGAGTAGTTTTTGTGAAGCGCCTTTCTGGATCAATTGTCCGATGATGGGCATCATAAACGCGATCATCAAAGCACTGGGCACCATCAGCATCCCGGTTTGCTGGGCATTCCAACCCAGGAGGGATTGGGTATATACGGGAATGACAAAGGTTGATCCATATAAACCAAAACCCATGATGAAAGACAGAATGACCCCAATACGCAGGTTACTGTTCTTCAGCACGCGTAATTCAACAATGGGATATTTAAAAGTGAGCTCACGCCAGATAAAAAAGAAGAAACCCAATACGGCCAGCACGGCCAGTACTATGATAGTAGTATTGTTGAACCAATCTTCTTCCTGTCCTTTCTCGAGGATATACTGCAAACAACCAACAGCCAAAGCAAGTAATCCAATACCGAGCCAATCCACCTCACTGGGTTTGCGCTTGGAGGCATACCTCGGGCTTTTTATGTACCGGATGGTAAGCAAAGTAGCCAGGATACCTACAGGGATATTGATATAAAAGATGTATGGCCAGGCGTAATGCTCGATGATATAACCACCCACGGGCGGACCGAGGGTTGGCCCAACGATCACGCCCAACATATAAATGGCCTGGGCCATTCCGCGTTTTTCTACGGGAAAGATCTCGGTGATGATGGTTTGGGAAGTCACCAGCAGGGCGCCGCCACCCAACCCCTGTAAAAAGCGGAACAGGATCAGTTCATTAATACTGGTTGCATTACCGCAGAGAAAAGAAGATACGGTAAACAGGATGATGGAAGCAGCAAAATAATTGGTACGGCCAAACTGCTGGGCAAGCCAGCTGGTCATGGGTACGATGATGACGTTGGCAATGGCATAGGCGGTGATCACCCAGCTCACTTCGTTGAGTGTGGCGCCGAGGGTACCGCGCATGTCGCTGATCGCAACATTCACGATGGTGGTATCGATGATTTCCAGCAGGGCACAGACCACGGCGGTAATGGTGATGATCACCCGCCGGCTGCCATACTCTACCAGAGAATTTTGATCTTGCATCTTGTAATAGATTAATTATTGGTATCGAGGTGAATATCCACATCCACATTGAGGCCGGCCCTCAACAGGCGGATCAGTGAATCGCTGGTATTCGTAAACTCGATACGCACAGGAAGACGTTGTACTACTTTCACAAAGTTGCCGCTGGCATTGTCGGGAGGCAGCAGGGCAAAACGGGCGCCGGTGGCAGGAGAAAAAGAACCTACCCGGGCTTCAAAGTCATGACCGGGGAAAGCATCCACGGCTACTATCACTTTTTGTCCTTCGCGGATCTTACCTACCTGTGTTTCTTTGAAGTTGGCCACTACCCATACATCTTCGCCCTGCACAATGCTGAACAAAGCAGCACCGGCATTCACGAATTGTCCTTCGCGCACATTCACTTTGGATACCTTACCATCAGATGCAGCTGTAACCACGGTATATGAAAGGTTCAGCTGAGCATCATCTATGGCTACTTGTTTTTCTTTGATAGCAGCGGAAGCCACACCAATTTGAGAAGCAGAGGCATTGCTCTGGGAGCTAACGGTATTTACCTGACTGGAAGCCTGTCCTTTTTGCTGTTGCAGTACCTGAAGTTGCCTTTCTGCTGTTTGTTTGGCTGCCAGTGCCTGCTCGTATTGTTGCTGGGTAATAGAGTGGTCCTTGATCAGGTTCTCAAAACGTTTGAAATCTTCGGTAGCACGCCATACGTTTACCCGGGCTGTTTCGATCTGCGCATCGATGGTAGATACAGAGGCCTGTGTAGTGGCAATATTGGCATGGGCAGCACCGGCGTTGGCACGTACTGCATCGAGGTTACTTTGTGCGGTAGCAAATGAAGCCTGAGCCTGCTCGAGCTTGAGTTTCATATCCCGGTCGTCCAGGATGAGCAGGGTATCGCCTTTCTTTACCATTTGGTTATCCTTCACACGTACTTCTGTTACATAACCGGAGATACGGGGGATCACGGGGCTGATATTGGCTTCGATCTGTGCATCATCGGTTTCTTCGTGATGCAGGGAGTGAATGTATTTGCTGATACCAAACCAGCCACCGCCCACCACCAACAGGGTGAGAATGATGGGGAATGTATAATTACGCTTTTTTACTGCGCCTTGTTCATTGCTTGTAGTTGACATAACGATATTTTTATCCTTTAAGGGTACTTGTTATTTTATGGGTTGATTATTGGTCAGGATGCCGGCTTGCTCCAGCAGGGAATTATAGGCCACCACGATATCGGCTTTGGCTTCTTCCAGGGCAATCTTCGATTGCAGCAAGGCCACGTTGGCATCGAGCAACTCGGTGGTTGTAACGAGGCTATTGTCGTGCTTGTTCTTCGTAATGCGATAGTTCTCTGTAGCGTTGACGACTGACTTGCCCTGTACTTCGATCCTCTTTTGGGCAGACAGGAAATCCTGGTATGCTTTGTTGATGGACAACCTGATGTTATCGTTGAGCATTTCCTGGCTGGCGGCAATTTCCCGCTCATTGGCCTGGGCAATAGAGACTGCTGACTTGCCTTTCCACAACGAGCTGAGGTTGTACTGTACGCCTACACCTACATTGACGATGTTGGTAGCGGTAACAAGTTTTGGAATATAGCCAGCGATATAGCCACCGGTAAGACCAATGCTGGGATAGAACTCTCCTTTAGCGGCATTCACTTCGGCCCCTACTGCCTTTTTGCGCAGGTTGAGTGCTTCCATATCCTTACGGTTGGTAAAGGCCTGCTGCTCGTATGCTTCAATAGCTGCGGGGGTGAGTGGTTGATCGAAACCAGTGGTATCCGGCTGCAGGGTCGTTTGCTCTGGCAGGCCCACTATCAGGTTCAGACTTACCATGGCCAGCTTCAGGTTGTTCTCTGCATTCACCAGGGCCAATTCTATATTAGCTGTTTGCAATTGGGCTTTCAGGAGGTCGTTGCGGGCCAGCAAACCATTCTTCTCGAGGTTCTCAAAATCCTTGTCGCGTTGTTGAGACTGGTTCAGGTTCTCCTTTACCAGCCGCACAGCTGAAATGGATTTGTAGAGATTACAATAAGCGTTGATGGTACTGAGGATCACCTGCTCTTTGTTGTAACCGGCATCGGCTTCAGCCGCTTTTTCGAGGTACTTAGCGGATTCAATGCCATAGCGCACTTTCAATCCGGCATAGAGGGGCAAGTTTGCAGAAACCATACCATACATAGCCTGGTTGGGCTTGGGAAAAGCGCTGCCGCTGCTATCCTTGCTACCGGTCTTGAGGTCAATGTTTGGAGAGGTCAGAAACATGTAGGCTCCGCTGATCTTTACATCGGGCAGCCGGTTGTCGAGGGCCTGTTTCAATTGGCCTGTAGCAGCCTCGATCTTTGCTTTGTTTACTTTCAGCTGCTTGCTGTTTTGTAAACTCATGTCAATAGCCTGTTTCAATGCCAGTGGCATCGGGTTCTGGGCATGTACGGTGAGGGAGGTTAAGATTGCCAATCCCAGGCACAGTACCATAAAACCCTTTTTTGATGTTGGGTACATATACATTTTAGTTAAAACACTCATTGAAAAAGTTTACCTGTATTAACAGGGATCTGGCAGGCAATCGGAACCTAGAAGAGACGAGAACATCACCGCATGAATGAATATATATTCACCATAAGGGCAAGAAATTAGTCTTTGATGCCATCCCAACACATTTCGAACATGGCTTCTTTGAACTCGCTGGTGATCTTGAGCTGGTGGTAGGTACAATGTTTTACCAGGTCCTTCACACCGCCACGCACAAAGAGCATGATCCAGGAAGCATCGTGCTGCTTGATGAGTTTTTCTTTCTTGCCCCGTTCGATCAACTCGCGCCAGGGCAATAGCCGGTCTTTGGTTTCCTTCCTCGTTTCGTCTGAAATAAAGGGAGAATGGAAACACTGTTCAATAAAGACCTGCTCATCGAAATGCTCAATGGAATACCGCAGCATATTCATCCAAATGGTATGAAAAGCCACTTTAAAAGGGGCAGCCGGATCATAACCCGCAAAATAATTGTTGGTATAGTGGTCGATGCATTTGTCGAACAACTTCACGATCAATTCTTCCTTATTGGCAAAATAGATGTACACGGTACCAGTGGCAGAACCAGCCTTCTTGGCAATCATGCTCATGGTAATACCCGCCAGCCCCTGCTCCTTGACCAGTGCCAGGGTAGCGGCGTATATTTCTGCTATTTTACCTTCGTCTTTCGGTTTCACGCCACAAAGTTAAATGAATAATTATTCACTTAAAAGGGATTGGCAGGAGTATTTTGTTAATGAGATGTTGTCTGCTGGAAGCGCCGGACCTCCCTGCTTGATTATCAATTCGGTATGCTTCCATTGCAGATACAGCACGAAGTGTGTTGTGCTAAGGAGGTGGTCGATGTTGCCCTATGCCTTGTTGCCTCGTTGCTTTTCAGATCTTCAATTTCAGGCGCAATATTTTAATAGCGTCGTAAATGGTATTGTAGGAAGTTTTGATGCTTTGAGAGCTAAGGCTGGCGATCTCTTTATAGGAGAGATTCTCGAAAAACTTAAGGCGTATAAGTTCGATCTGCCTGGGGGATAATGCTTTCAACGCTTCGAAGAGGTCTTTCCTGAACTCTTCTTCTCTTTCCCGGGCAATGATCTTTTCTTCGTAGGAAGCTTCTTCTCCGTCCTGTAGCGCCAGGCTGCGTATGGAAGCATTCGTTTTGTTTTCGGCGTTGATATGATCGATGATCAGGCGTTGCAGTGCGGTAAATAAATAGGACTGCACATTCTCTACTTCCCCTAACCGCTGGTACCTGTCCCACAGCTTAAGGAACAACTGACTGATGCAATCTTTTACCAGATCACTATCGGCATGCACGGACAATCCGTAGCGTACCAGGTGAAAGTACATGTCATCGTACAGCTCGAACAAGGCGTCTTTATCACCTTCCCGGAGCTTCTGCCACAGAATTTTGCTCCCTTCCGATAATTGCATAGTGATCAAATTTTTTAGCCGGGATAAGGTCTATGCTAAATGGTCGATGCAACGGATGTTGAAAACATGGACAAGGTGTTAAGGAGATGGTGTTTCCTGATCTTCGGTTTCTGCGGCAAAGAAACTCAGTGCAGGTTATCTTAATATTAACGAAGTATTATTTTTAAGAGCATATCGATAATAAAAAAAACTTTCTTTTTTACCAGGAAAAAGGAAGCGCTCTCCAGTCTATACAGTGACACACAAGTTGACTAATAGCATGGAACTACCAAACGCAGCCGCGGAAGACTTTTTATGCGATGAATCTTTTCAGCGCTATTGCACGGGAGAAGACAAAGGGGATGTACAGCATTGGGAAGCATGGATCAGGCAGCACCCTGATAAGCTGCCGGTGATCAACGCCGCCAAACGTTTGCATGATATGCTGAGCCTGGGACAGGGCAACCGCCTGGAACAACTGGCCGCCCTGAAAGATGCAGTGGCCCGGCGTTCACAATTCACAGAACAGGTATTGAACAGCCAGGATACTACCCATGCTGTACCTGCGCGGGTGATAAAATTCAGTACCCGCACGTTTATTAAATATGCTGCCAGCATTATTATAATAGGTACGCTGGGGATCCTCGCTTATAAGAAATACGGTGAGCGTACAAATAGCCGGCTCCCGAATTATGACTATTATACAGGGTTACATGATCGCAAGACGATCATGCTGCCGGACAGCAGTATCGTGATGCTGAATGAGAACAGTCATTTGTCTGTAAGCAAGGATTTTGATGGGCACCATCGCCAGGTAGCAATCAGCGGAGAAGCTTTTTTTGATATCAAGCACGATACAGCGTTTCCCTTCCTGGTGACTACGCCGCAATACACGATCAGGGTACTGGGAACCACCTTTAATGTAAGATCTTACCCGGGGGTAGATACTACGGAGACTACTTTGCTCACGGGTAAAATTGAGATCCTTGAAAGGACGGATAGCCATACAGCGCCCAAAGTAGTATTGAAGCCTAACCAGAAATTTATACTTACCACAGGTACCAGCGAATCGCTGCTGGCTGTTTCATTAAGCAAAGGAGAAGTGATAAAACCGGCAATCGATACTTCCACGCGGCATTTTTCGGAAACATCCTGGGCACGCAGGAAGATGGAGGTAAATAATAAAACGCTCGCGGAGATTGCGGAACAATTACAATCCTGGTATGGGATCAAAATACGCTTTGCGGATGAGGGGGTGAAAAACTTACGGTACACGGCCACCTTCGACGATGAAACGATCTTTAACGCGCTACGATACTTACAACAATCTTATCCATTTTCCTGGACCATCGACGACGACTGCATTGTCATAGCCAAAAGCTAAGTAAACTCTATTAAAAACTAAGGAATGAAGGAATGTAATCATGTTCCTGAACAACGGGTATGTTCAGGAGGCAGAATCGTATTGTCATTACTCGTCTTGCTTATTGTGCAAGGTTTTTCGGTTGCTTTCGGACACAACGGTGGTAAGCAGCAGGACAAACTCACTATTGATGTTGAGAACAAGCCGATCGTCCAGGTGCTGCAGCAGGTACAGCAAAACAGCCGCTTCCGCTTTATCTACAGCAACGGGCTGTTGAATGACCGGCAGCTCGTTACGGTGCACCTGAAAGAAGGCAACCTGCGGCAGCTCATGGATATTGTGCTACGCAACACGAACCTCACTTTTGAAGAAAAGGTAAATGGGGTAGTTGTATTAAAATCCACCCGCAGGAAGGAATTTATAATGGTGGAAAAACGAAAAATCAGCGGAGTGGTGAGGGACAGCAGTGGCGCTCCGCTACCAGGAGTGTCCGTGACTGTTAAAGGGAAGGACAATATTGGTACCACCACGGATCTAAACGGTGGTTATTTTTTGGAAATACCGGATGGCGCTACGCTCGTTTTCAGTATGGTGGGTTATACATCCAAAGAAGTGACGCCATCTCTGGGCCAAATCAATGTTGATGTCAGGCTCTTTGCCTCCACCAATCACCTGGAAGAAGCGGTGGTAGTGGCTTTTGGTAAGCAAAAGAAGACGGATGTGGTCGGTTCGGTAACCTCCATCAATCCACAGGAATTAAAAGTGCCTTCGAGCAACCTCACGACTGCGCTGGCAGGACGTGTGGCGGGTTTGATAGCCTATCAACGCTCTGGTGAGCCGGGTAACAATGACGCCAGTTTCTTTATTCGTGGGGTCACGACCTTTGGTTATAAAGTAGATCCGCTCATATTAATAGATGGTGTAGAAGCCTCCACGCGGGACCTCGCCAACCTGCAGGTAGATGATATCGCTAACTTCTCGATCCTGAAAGATGCTACGGCCACAGCTTTATATGGTGCGCGCGGCGCCAATGGGGTGATCCTCATTGCCACCAAACAGGGTAAGGAAGGTAAACCAACTTATTCGGTAAGGGCTGAAAACTCGTTATCAACTCCCACCAAAAATATTAAACTGGCAGACCCTGTTACATATATGAAACTGGCTAATGAAGCGGTGCTCACCAGGAACCCGCTCGGGGTATTGCCCTATGACCAGGAGAAGATCGAGAAAACGGTACCCGGCGCCAATCCCTATCTCTACCCTGCTACAGACTGGTACGAAGAACTTTTTAAGGATTATACCATGAATCAGCGGGTAGATGCCAACGTAAGCGGCGGCGCCTCGGTGGCCCGGTATTATGTGTCGGCAACTTTTAACCAGGACAATGGGGTGCTGAAAGTACCCAAGCTCAATAGCTTTAATAACAATATCAACCTCAAAACATATTCTGTACGTTCCAACGTGGACGTGAACCTTACGAAAACAACGGTACTGGTGACCAGGATATCGGGCACATTCCAGGATTACACAGGGCCTATCAGCGGCGGAGCAGATGTCTACAAACAAGTAATGCATAGCAACCCGGTTCTCTTCCCAGCCTTTTATGCACCGGATGCAGCCAATATGTTTACCAAACACATCCTTTTTGGAAACGGGCCTGGCGGAGGGTATATCAACCCTTATGCAAACATGGTACGGGGATACAAAACGTACAATACTTCGCAGATCAATGCTCAGGCGGAACTGCAGCAAAAACTGAGCTTCATCACGCCTGGTCTTACATTCAACGCCATGGCCAATACAAGCCGGTATGCTTATTCGGAAATATCCCGAGGTTATAATCCTTTCTATTATAATCTTGGCTATTTTGATAAGAAGACAGGGGTATATGACCTGGAACCGCTGAATCCTACTTCCGGTACGGAATATCTCGACTTCTTACCAGACAATATCAAACGCCAGATCACTACTGCGGTATACTTTCAGGCGATTCTCGGTTATAGCAGGACTTTCAATTCGAAGCATGGTGTGAGCGGAAGCCTTGTATACCAGGCGCAGAATAAAGTGTCTGGTGATCTGGCTACGCTCCAGACGTCATTGCCAGCGAGGAACCTTGGCCTGTCGGGTCGTGTTACTTACAACTACGACTGGCGTTACTTTGGAGAGTTCAACTTTGGTTACAATGGTTCGGAGCGTTTCGACATCAGTCACCGCTTTGGTTTCTTTCCTTCTTTCGGTCTCGGATGGAATATATCGCACGAAAACTTCTGGAAGGGTAAGATCAGTGATGTGGTCACGAACCTCAAACTGAGAGCTACGTATGGCCTGGTGGGTAATGATGCTATCGGCAGCCCGCAAGACAGGTTCTTTTATCTGTCTGAAGTCAATATGAGTGACGCTAATAAAAGTGCCTCGTTTGGCCTCAATCCTACAGGCATGTACACGCGCCCGGGTATTAGCGTAAGGCGTTATCCCAATCCAAATATTACCTGGGAAATATCGCATCAAACGAACCTCGGTATGGATATGACGCTCTGGAAAAAGTTGAATGTGGTGCTTGATGTTTACCAGACCTTCCGTTCCAATATCCTGATGCTAAGAAGGTCAATTCCTTCTACAGTCGGATTAGCAGATACTACCAGCGCCAACATTGGCGAGGCCACTTCTAAAGGTATGGACCTCTCTATAGATTACAACCAGACGATCAACAAGAACTGGTGGATACAGGCGCGTGCCAATTATACGCTGGCGATGAGCAAATACAAAAAATATGAAGAGCCGGAATACGGAGATGCAGCTCCCTGGCTATCAAGGGTAGGTTATTCACTGGGCCAACCCTTCGGATATATTGCGGAACGTTTGTTTGTAGATGATAAAGATGTGCTCAACCAGCCGCGGCAAACATTTGGAGTTTATGGTGCAGGAGATATCAAGTACCGGGACATCAATGGAGATGGACAGATATCCACGCTCGATAGTGTGGCTATTGGTTACCCCACTACGCCTGAAATTGTTTATGGATTTGGTATATCGGTAGGATATAAAACCTTTGATCTGTCGATGTTTTTCCAGGGTCAGGCAAGATCCTCCTTCTTTATTGATGCCAAAGGCACCACCCCTTTTGCCAACCAGGGTGCACTGATCGAGGCGTATGCAGATAACCATTGGAGTGAAGACAATAGAAATATGTATGCGCTGTGGCCCCGTCTCAGCTCTGGTGTGAATGAAAACAATGTCCGGTCGAGCACCTGGTGGATGCGCAGCGGGGATTTCCTGCGGTTGAAGCAACTGGAAATCGGTTATTCGCTACCTGCCCCCTTGCTGGCCAAATGGGGACTTAAATCCTGCCGTATTTATATGAACGGCAGCAACCTGTTTTCGCTTTCCACTTTTAAACTCTGGGACATAGAAATGGCGGGCAATGGCCTGGGATACCCGGTACAGCGTGTAGTGAACATCGGACTGCAGACTTCTTTTTAAATCCTGATAAAGTTTTCAATATGAACATACGGACAACAATATTTTTCCTGTTTCTGCTTAGTGTAATGAATAGCGGCTGCAAGAAATTCCTCGACGTAGTGCCTGATGGGGTGGCCACTATAGACTATGCGTTCCGGCAAAGGTCGACAGCAGAGCAATATCTCTTTACCTGTTATTCCTACATGCCTAAACACGGTAATCCATTTACCAATCCTGCTTTTGGGGCGGGGGATGAATTCTGGTACTTTTATCCTTATAAAGACCTGTCTGGCTATCCGCTGAACCAGGCATCCTGGGAAATTGCGCGCGGTACGCAAAGTGTTTCTGCACCGCTCACCAGTTACTGGACAGGATCGAATGGCGCGACGAACCTGTTCAAAGGCATACGGGACTGCAATATCTTCCTCGAAAATATCCGCCAGGTGCAGGATATGGATGACTATGAAAAGGACTGGTGGGCATCAGAAGCTTCGTTCCTGAAGGCCTACTACCACTGGTGGCTCTTACGTATGTACGGCCCCATACCGATCATCGACAAGAATCTGCCCATCGATGCCTCACAGCAGGAAGTGCAGGTGGAAAGAATGCCGGTTGATTCCTGTGTCCATTACATTGTCAATACGCTTGACAGTACGATGATCAACCTGCCGGATTACATCCAGGATCAGACCACACAAATGGGACGCATCACGAAGGCCATTGCGCTCGCTGTAAAAGCACAGGTATTGGTAACGGCTGCCAGCCCTCTTTTCAATGGCAATATTACTTATACCAGCTTCCGCAACAAGGCCGGGCAACCCTTCTTCAACCAGACGTATGATGCGCAGAAATGGGTAAAAGCTACGGAAGCCTGCAAGGCCGCTATTGATTTCAGCCATAGCAATGGAAATACGCTGAATAAATTCACCCTCGTTGGGAGCACGCTGCCTGCTGAACTGCAGGTAGGAATGGATGTCAGAACTGCGGTGACGGATAATTTCAATGAAGAGGTGATCTGGGGTAATACGAACAGCATGGCCACAGATATTCAAAGTTTGTCACAGCCACGCCCTAACGCCACCAATGGGCTCAATGTTAGCTTTTATGGTATGGCCAGTGTTCCGCTGCATATAACGAACCTGTTTTACACGAAGAACGGAGTGCCGATTACAGAAGATAAAACATTTGACTTTGGCATCAGGGGAGCCAGCACGCGTGTATCTACGGATGCGGACAAATACTATATCCAACCCAGCTATACCACGGCTGCCATCAACTTCGACCGGGAGCCCCGCTTCTATGCCGATCTTGGTTTTGATGGTTCTATCCTGTATGGCAACGGGAACGTAACGGTTACTGCGCTGAACCACCTTGAAGCCAAACAAGGGCAGTATTCGGGCTGGCAGGGCACGCCCAACAACTACAATGCTACAGGTTACTGGTCGGTGAAACTGTTGAATTACCAGAACACGATGCCTTCCGCCACCACTTATATCATTGTTCCGTATGCCTGGCCCACGATCAGGCTTGCCGATCTCTACCTGTTGTATGCAGAAGCATTGAATGAGGCAAATGGTCCTGGCGGGGAAGTTTATGATTATATCAACAAGGTGCGCACCAGGGCTGGTATCCCTTCTGTACAGGATGCCTGGAGCAATTATTCGAATAATCCTTCCAAATATACTACCAAAGAAGGCCTGCGGGAGATCATTCACCGCGAACGCAACATTGAGCTGGCTTTCGAAGGGCAGCGCTTCTGGGACCTGCTCAGATGGAAAGAAGCTGAAAGGGTGCTTCAGGTACCCATCCAGGGATGGAACTACAGCAAGTCGGATGTACCTGGCTATTACCAGATCAATAACTTGTTTAACCGCAGTTTCCAGGTAAGGGATTATTTCTGGCCAATAGCTGAAACGGATCTGCTGACCAACAAAAACCTGGTACAGAATCCAGGCTGGTAAACAAAGGGGACAACAAAAAATAACTATCCAAAACTCAATAGTATGTACAAGCATAAAATATCAATCGCAGTTATACTGGTTTGCTTCGGGCTGTTCCTGTCGGCCTGCAGGGAAGAGCTCCTTGGGCCGCTGCCTAATAATGGTGGCAATCCCCCTCCACCTGTCACTCAGCCTGCGGTAACCAATCTGCCCGGCGCTGCAAAGGTCACTTACAGGGTTCCTGCTGATCCCAACCTGTTGTATGTGGAAGCCATTTGGACGCATAAAGGCACACAGCGCAATGCCAAATCATCTTACTATTCAGACACGCTTACGCTTGAAGGCTTTGGCGATACGAGCGCCTGTGATGTAAAGATCTATTCTGTGAGCACTGGTGAAAAGAAGTCAGAGCCCATCAGTGTCACTGTTAATCCATTGACCCCGCCAGTGGAGATTGTCTTCAAAAGCCTCACTGTAAAACCAGATTTCGGCGGCATCAATGTGAGCTTCCTTAATGCTACGGGGGCCAATATGGTGATCACGGTGCTTGTGAAAGATTCTACAGGTGAATATGTAAAAGATGATGCCTTCTATACGAACCTGATACAAGACTCTTTTTCGATCCGTGGTCATGATGCTGTTCCTACGGATTTTGCGATCTACGTAAGAGACCGGTGGAACAACTATTCTGATACGTTGTTTACCACGCAGACGCCTTTCTTTGAAAAGCAATTGGACAAAAAACTTTTTAAAGAATTCGTTCCCTATCCCGGTGACGTAAATGATCAGATCTATTCGGCCTCCTACCCTATGAGGAATTTGTGGGATGGTGGTACTACGATCTTTGTTACCAAGCAAGGGTTGGGTGTACCTGAGAGTTTTACAATAGACCTTGGGGTAGCCGCGAGGTTCAGCCGTATGAATTATTTGCAGCGGCAAAGTACGGCCTTTTATTATACCTCCGGAACGCCGGAAATATTTGATGTCTATGGATCGAACAATCCGCCTGCTGACGGTGACATCAACAAATGGCAACTCTTAATGCATTGTGTTTCCAAGAAACCTTCTGGTCTTCCCATCAATGTAGTATCGAACGATGACATCAATGCTGCCAAGGCTGGTGAAGATTTTAATTTTCCGGTAAGTGCGGAAGCTTACCGCTACATCCGGTTTAAGGTGACAAAAACTTATGGCAATGCCAACAATATCACGTTTGCGGAACTTACGTTCTGGGGAGCGTTTTAAGTCGTGAGTTGTGGGTGCGTTTGACCCGATAGCAGATCGCTCACTTCGCTTCGCTTCGTTCGAGATGACAAATGAGCGATGGGGCTTCGTTTGAAAGTCAAATTGAAAACTAATTAAAACAAGATCCATGCAATTATTGAAACATATTAAATATGGGATGGCAGGTCTGCTGCTACTCATGATAGTAGCCTGCGACAAGGATTACTACCAGTATGAAAAATACATCAACAAAGGTCCCATCGTATATCCTGGCCGTGCCGATTCGGTGGTGATACTGGCGGGTAAAGAAAGGGTCCAACTTCGTTGGGCGGTACCTTCCGATCTGAACATCGTGAACTATAAGGTATTCTGGAATTTTGGAACAGACTCTCTGTCTGTTCCCGGAAGAACACCGGCGACAGGGGATTCCATAAAAATATTTGTTGCTAACCTGGCAGAAGGAAGCTACAGTTTTGCCGTGCATTCCTATGATGCGGGAGGCCGCCGATCGGTAGGTTCGCAGGCGTTCGGCAATGCATACGGCTCCATCTTTGCGTCTACTGTTTACAACAGACCTATCCGGACTATTAAAAAAGATGCTGTTGCCTCCAGGCTAGAAGTGGCATGGGTAGGACTCGATGCCAAATGTATAGGTACAGAATGGCAATACACAGGTGTTGATGGAGGCGCGGCCAGGTTATTTTCCCCTATTGGAGATAGCACGATCATCACTGGTTGTAATGTAGCGCAGCCTATATCCTACAGGAGTCTTTTCCTTCCTGAAACCAAAGCAATAGACACTTTTTTTACGGAGCTTAAATCATTGTAATTAAATTATAGTACGATAATGAATAAATATTTTTACTGCCTGCTACTGGTATCGTTGCAGGCGGGAGGGGCCTTTGCGCAAACAAAAGCCACAGGCTATGTATACCTTGATGGTGATGGGGATGGTAAAAAAGGAAGCCGTGAAAAAGGCGTTCCCGGTATAGCTGTGAGCAACGGCGTACAGGTGATGCTCACTGATGAGAAAGGAAAATATGAGCTGCCGGTTACGGATAATACTACTCTCTTTGTGGTAAAGCCGGCTGGTTATCGCGTACCGCTCAACAGCAACAACCTCCCCCAATTCTATTATATCCACAAGCCCAAAGGCTCTCCTGAAGCTAAGTACAAAGGTGTAGCGCCTACGGGCCCGCTGCCAAAGTCAGTTGATTTTCCGCTGGTGGCGCAACAGGAAGGTGATAATTTCAGGGCGCTGGTATTTGGTGATCCACAGGTACTGGACAGTACTGAACTGGGATACTATCAAAACGATGTGGTGTCGGAAGTAAACAAGGTGCAGAACGTGGCATTTGGCCTTACGATGGGTGATCTTGTGCAAGAGAATCTCAACCTGCATAAGGACTATGCAGCCATCACCGCTAAAATAGGGATACCATGGTACAATGTGATTGGAAATCATGACCTGAATGCTGACTGTGATGATGATTCATTGAATCATGAAACCTTTTCAGCGACTTTCGGTCCGGTGGATTATTCATTCAACTATGGCAAAGTGCATGTGATTGTTCTGAACGACAATATTTTTCCGATCAGGCCGAAGGGCAAGGGGCAGCGTCTGCGGACAGGTTTCAGACCCTACCAGTTGGAGTTTATAAAAAACGACCTGAAGTTTGTCGATACGGGCAAGCTGGTCATACTGGCTTTCCACTGTCCTCTTCTGGGACTCGATGACAGTGCTTTGAAAGAACCTGAGCGTAAAAAATTCTTCGAGGCTCTGCGCAATCATCCGCATGTTTTTTCCATTGCAGCACATAGTCACCAGCTCAATCAAAACTTTTTCAATGAGAAAGATGGCTGGCATGGCGTACAACCTTTCCATGAGCTGGATGCAGGTGCTACCTGCGGCAACTGGTATTCTGGCAAGGTAAATGAAAAAGGATTCCTGGATGGTATGATGAGCAATGGGGTGCCACGCGGATACATCTATCTCAATATTACAGGCAATCGATATACAGCGGATTATAAGGTGGCGGGCAAACCTGCCGATTACCAGGTGAGGCTTTATCACCGCAAGGTGCTTACTCCTATCTGGTGGGATGGAAGGGGATTGATCTATGCCAATTTCTTTATGGGTTATAAGGGGGCCAAAATGGAATGTCGCATCGATGATGGCCCCTGGAAGCCCATGAAATATGCCGTTGAAGCAGATCCTTATTTCCTCGTACAAAACATGCTGTGGGACGAAAGTGATACGCTCTTCAAGGGCCGCCGGCCTACGGAATCCGCAGATTGTAAACACCTGTGGACAGCACCCCTACCCTGCACACTTGGCATTGGTACGCACGGGATAGAAGTAAGGGCCACTGACATGTTTGGCAGAACCTTCACAGAAAAAAGTTCCTACAGAATCGAAGAAGCGAGACAATGAGAAAAATAATCATAGGAATGGCCCTGCTGGTACAGGTCGCAGGATCAGGGCTCCACGCGCAGGATACGACCTGGCATGTGCCCACTGAGATAGAAGGAATAGCGGTACGAGATAGCGCTCATCTCTTTCACCGGCTGCCACAGGTATTGAAAAATGAGGTAAGGCCGGTTGTATGGAACTTATCGCTTAATACGGCCGGTGAGTTCATTCACTTCCGCAGTTCGGCGCGTTCGTTGGTAGTGAAGTATGGCCTGGATGGTAAGACGATGGCGATGCCACATATGCCTTCCACGGGTGTAAGCGGCCTCGACCTGTATATTAAGGACAAATTCGGGCAATGGAACTGGATGCCACCCCGTTACCGTTTTGGCGATACCTGTATCTATACGTATAACAATATCGGTGTAGTAGCCGGTACGCAGGCGGAATTTTATTTGTACCTGCCGCTGTACAATACTGTTAACTGGCTATCGGTAGGCACGCGAAAAGAGGAAACATTTGAGTTTGTGCCCGACAGGCGGGGCAAGCCCGTTGTGGCTTATGGTACTTCTATCATGCAGGGCGCTGTGACCTCCCGGCCGGGGCTCAACTGGACGAATACGCTCAGCCGGCTGATTGACAGAACGGTCATCAATCTTGGTTTCTCCGGCAATGGCAAATACGAAAAGCCCATTTTCGACCATATAGCGAAAGTAGATGCGGCCTTGTATATACTGGATTGTATGCCCAACCTCACGGGTGAAGCACTGAACCGCCCTGCCCAATTGGAGGAAAGGATACGTTATGGTATCACTACTCTGCGGGCTGCTCATCCACATACTCCTATCCTGTTTACCGAATACCCGGATGGGGATATTCCTTTCTATGGTGATACGGCTTTGCTGCGTATGCGACATGCTGCTGATGTTTTCATGGCAGGCGTGTTTAAGAAGCTGCAAAGTGAAGGGGTTGGTAATATTTACCTGTTGACGGCAAAGGAGATCGGCTTTGATATCAATAGTCTTACGGAAGCTACGCATCCCAATGATATCGGCATGCAGCAATATGCACTGGCCTATGAAAAAAAGGTGAGGGAAATATTGCAGGAACCCAAAGGCCCGCATAGTACGCAGCAACCGGTGCAGCAATACCGCGATGGTTTTGATTGGTCGCTACGTCATGCGCAGGTGATCACCAGCATACAACAAAGAAATCCTGCGATATTGCTCTTTGGTAATTCGATCGTGAACCAATGGGGTGGCGAGCCCAAGCCGGAAAAGTTTGTACCGCGGGGGGAGGCATCCTGGCAGCAATACATGGCGCCGCGGGGCATACAGAATGCGGGTTTTGGTAATGACCGCATTGAAAATGTGCTGTGGCGTGTGTACCACGGCGGGTTAGATGATTTCAAAGGGAATAAGATTGTTGTGATGATCGGCACGAATAACCTTGCAGTCAACACGGACTCCGAAATAGTAGCAGGCTTATCTTTTTTGCTACAGCAGATCGCGCAACGTAAACCGGGGGTACAGATCACCATGGTGGGCATCCTGCCGAGAAAAGGTAAGGAAGAACGGGTGAGACTATTGAATAAGCAGATCCAAAAGATGGCTGTTGCACAACAATGCCGTTATGCCGACTTTTCCAAAGCGCTGCTCACCGGTAAGCAGGTAAACTCTAACCTGTTTCAGCCCGATGGCTTACACCCCAATGCACAGGGATATGAAGTGCTGGGCAAGGCCATCGGTAATATACTTCGATAATCATATAAACATTCATGCGCATGAAACAACTATTTGTCTTACTCAACAGCAGGCTATTCCATACAAAATTTCGCTCGCTGCATCTTTGCATCATCATTCTGGCGGTATCACTTTGTGGCTTCACGATCCAGGCATCGTTGAAGGAGGAAAAGGAGGATGAAGATGAAACAGCTTTTACGATTGCTGTGCTGCCGGATACGCAATGTTATTCCGGTACGGTATTCGGCGGCAATAATGATATGTTCATAGCGCAAACGACCTGGATCAAAAACAACTGGAAGCAGGAAAACATCAAATACGTGATTCACCTGGGTGATATTGTACAATCGGGTGAAAAGAAACCAGAGGAATGGCAGAATGCCATTAAAGCAATGTACCTGCTCGAAAAGCCAGAGCCGGGTTTGCCTTATGGTGTACCCTATGGCTTAACAGTAGGCAATCATGACCAGGACCCCGGCCAACTGCCGCTCACAGGGAAAACGACTTCGTATAACAAATATTTCGGGCTGGAGCACTTCAAAGACAAGCCCTGGCATGGTGGTCATTATAGCAATGAAATGGATACGCATTTCGATCTTATTTCCGCAGGAGGCCTGGATCTCATTATAGTGTATGTGGAGTACGATATGCTCGACGAGGACCAGGAAAACAGGAATATCTGGGTATTGAACACTTTGCAAAAGTATAAAGATCGCAAAGCGATCATCGTGAGCCATGCGGTGGTGCAAACCAACAAGAAGATGGGCACGAACGAAAAGGGATTTCCTGATTTTTCCAAACAGGCGGAAAGACTTTATGCAAGGATAAAATTCTGCCCCAACCTGTTCCTTATGCTGGGTGGTCATGTGGGTGGTAATTCCGGGGAAGGATACCGCCAGGATTTCTATAATGGCAGTGGTGTGAAAAGTATGTTGTCTGACTACCAGGGCCGTCCCAAGGGTGGCGAAGGTCTTATGCGCCTGCTGAAGTTCTCTGTAAAAAATGATCGCATCTCTGTAAAAACATTCACTCCTTATTCAAACCGGGAAGAGGGTGATGGGGATAGCAGGTTTACATTGCCGCTCTTCATTAATACCAATGCTTCGCGCTTGTATGATTTCAACAATGATGGTCATTCAGACATCATGTGGTTTAATAAAGGCAGCTGGAAACTCAATAAAGGAGCGACTGTTCAATACGGTCAGGAAGGTGATATTCCGGTACCGGCCGATTACAATGGTGACGGACAGGCGGATATTGCGGTGTTTCGCCCTTCGGCAGGTAAATTCTTTATACAAGGCAAAGACACGATAACGCTGGGCCAGCAAGGAGATATACCAGCACCCGGAGATTATGACGGAGATGGATTTGCAGAGGTGGCGGTTTTCAGGCCATCCACTGCTACTATGTACATCAACGGATTGCCGGAGGATCAATTTGGCAATAAGAATGCTATACCGGTACCCGGCGATTATGATGGCGACGGCAAGACGGATGTAGCTGTATACCTTCCCCGCAAGGTAATCCAGGTGGCGATGCTCGGCAATGGTAATTTTACTGAACTAACGGATGTAACAGACCTTGTGGTACCGGTGCCTGCTGATTACAATGGGGACGGCAAAACGGATATGGCTGTTTTCCGTCCTGCTCCGGGTGAATGGACCATCATCATGGGCAAAGACAAAAAAGTGCTAAAACTGGGACAACCGGGAGATATACCTGTACCCGGTAATTATGGCAAGAGCAAAGTAACCACGCCCGCGGTATACCGCAATGGCCAGGTGATCCTGATGGATGGTACCAGGATTAACTGCGATGCAGTACCGGCAGGATATGAGCTAGTAAATCTCGCGTATGGCATTCGCAGCCTGATGAAAAACTGAATTAAGATGACAAGAAAATAGGAATAGTTAGTAAGGAAGAGCAGGCAAGCGCCTGCATCGCTGACGAAGTTGGTGATGCAGGCGCTTATCTATTTTTATACAAGAACAGGAAGGCAGCCAGGATGATATTTCTTATAGGCCCTCAGTTTATTAAATAAATTAAATATATTTAGTAGTTATAATACGGGGTTTATGCGTTCAATTCAGCATTTACATGAACCCAACCGGCATCAGGTATCATTATGCTTATCATTCTAAAACACAAAGAAGATGAATCGTAGAGAACTTATTAAAGATGGGGCTATATTATTGTCGGGCGCTCCAATGTTGAAACTATCGGGATGGTTGAAAAAGCCACAAGCACCATTACGGGGCTATTTGATACCCACGCTATTTGACAAGGGCTTACACAACTATTTCGTGACCTTTAAAAAACGACCTTCCGGCCTGGAAAGTTCAACGCAATTAATCCTGAATAGCCTGCATAGAATAAATTCATTACGCTCTACTGTCCGGGAAAACTATTCCCTTCATTATAACAAGATCGTCCGGCCTGTTTTATACACGGAAAGTCTGGCTGGCGTAGGATTGAACGGTACGAATACAGCCATGAGAACAAGGTTGCTGGACGAGCAGCAGCGTCCGTCAACACCTTTGCATTCGGTATCGGCAAAGCTCGATACTTTTGATCAGGTTAAGTGGCAGGCAGTTGGTGATTATAGATCGGAGTTACAAGGTACGCTGGAGGACCGGGTATACCTGATGGCAACTGATGGCAGACCTGAAAAGTATAAAGAGGTAGTCTGGTTGCCCAAAAGTCTCGATCACCTGATCTATGATCCGGCCTATTACAGATATGGACTTCCCATCGCAGCACCGGATTTGATCGCTATCGATGAAAGCTTCAGAAGGGAGGTAAGGGCAAAAACCGGGAAGGATATTAATCCTACCCTCCGGTATTACAATAAGCAGCAATGGTTTTTCCAGGGGCAGCCTACCAGTAAAGATGCACAGGAAAAGATGACTACTATTTACTGGAACTACGACCAGGCCATTCAGGAATATTATGGCCTGGTGCAATTAGCGGGTTTCGGTGACGCTACGATACGATTTGCATCCCCTAAAAGCGATACCCTATACTCATATTCAGCCTAGCTCCATTACCCTGTACATATTCCAGGTCTTGCACACGGTACTGGCTACGAGGTGGATAATAAGCCTGGTTGAAGAGGTTTTCTATACCCACTGCCAGGTTGAAGGATGAGTTGATATTGTAACCGGCATTGAAATTAAAGTAAGTAACATCCTTCACGGGACCTTCGCTCAATCCATACACGCCATTACTGCGCACGGCAAAGCGGTCGCGGCTGCCTGTATACACTGTAGAGAGTTGCAGGTTGAGGGCAGAGATGGGTTGGTAGTTGATAAAACCGGTTCCCTTGGGAGGAGCAATCCTTTCACCATTCATGTATACCCTGGCCCCAGTGGCGTTTTCTGATTTTCCTTCTACATAGGAGTAGCTGCCGCCAGCCTTCAATGTTTTGCTAATACGTACTTCAGCCACCAGTTCATAACCATTGATCCTTTCAGGCTCACGCTGTGTTACAAAAATGCCATTCTCTTCTACCAGGTTGGCTCCCAGCTTCGAAGTACTCACAAAGTAAGAAGCGGAAAAGCTTACGGGGCCCCACTGGCTGCTGAAGCCGGCTTCGTAGTTGTTGGTGATCACGGGATCGGTTGTGATCTTATCCAGGGTATTTTCGGTGGCGGTACGTAACACGCGCCCCAGTTCATTCAAACCAAATGCCTGTGAGAAGCTCACAAAGGGACTGAACACGGGGAAATGATTGTAGCGCAAGCCCACATTAAACATGGTAGCATTATAATTCAGTTTGCCGCCTTTTATGAAGATGCTACCCTCACCATTTGCACCTTTGGCAATGGTATTGAAATCCTTCACTTTGATATTGGCATTTTCATACCTGATACCAGCTTTCAGCACGAGCTCATGGAAATCTACTTTCACCTGAGCAAAGGGCGCAAAATTCAACATGTTCATATCTGGTACGAATACGCGGCCATCGGTGAGTACCTGGTTGGTGCGGTCCTTGAGTACGTCCACACCGTAAGTCACATCACCAGAAATGGCTTTCGCTTTCCAGGGTGTATTGAAGTTTGCACGCACGCCTTTCTTATAAGATTGGATATAGGTTTGTCCGGGACCGTACCAGCTATTGGATTTCTCTACATAGCGGTTCAGGGATTGGAAGCGGTGATCGTACAACAACACTTCGAGGCTGCTATTGGCCGGCAATTTGTTAAGACGATAACTGAGGTACATATTGTGACTATGTGGGGTACCGGCCGGATCGCCAGGATCTACACCGCGCACACCGATTGCAGGGGTTTGACCATATTTACCCGCCACGTTGACATACTCCGCATACTGCTGGCTGCGGAAAAAATTATAAGAGAAAGTCACTTGTTGGTTTTCGGATATCTGGTAACTCAATTTACCAAAGCCGTTGAAGAGTCTTGTCTCACTTAATCCATCGGCCTGGGCGATCACATTGCCATCGGCATCTTTCTGGGCACCGCTGCGTTGGTACACACCACTGAGCACATAAGAGAATTTCTTAATAGTGCCATGGAGGGTTTGGGACAAACGATATCCCAGGGTGTTATCGCTATGGAAAAGATTGCCATCGCCTCCTACCCTTGTTTCCCCGCTGATCATCTTATTGGCATCGGGCTTTTTGGTGATCATATTGATGATACCACCTCCCGATCCGTTTCCATAGATGGAAGTAGCTCCCTTGATCACTTCTACGCGCTCGATGATGGCGGGATCAATGGAACGAAGATCACGGCTGCCATTCATCAGTGGTGTTGATTGGGGAATGCCGTCGATCAATACCAGCACGGAGCGTCCGCGTAAGGTTTGGCCCGCGTTGGTTGCTTTATTGGTGAAGGTGCCGAGGCCCGGCACGGTATTACCCAAAATGGAAGTAATGGAAGGATTGATAGAAGCCTGTTCCCTGATCTGCTTTGCCTGTATGATGGTTACGGAAGAAGGTACTTCGCGTATGCTTTCCAGTTTACGGCCAGCAGTGACCACCACCTCATTGAGAAAGCCATCTGCCTGTAGTACTGTATTTACACTTGCTTCCTTGCCTTCCTGGATCTGCACGAACAATGTACGGGTAGCATAACCTACGGAGCTAATTATCAGCTCCTGCTTTCCTACAGGTATACTCTCCAATATAAAACGTCCGGTAGAATCTGTCAACTTCGTAGCACCGTTCTTTACGATCACAGTTGCATTCACCAGGGGTTCGCCTTGTTCTGTTTTTACCTGGCCCCGCAGGGAACCCTGCTGCCGGTTCTGGGCTACCAGCATAGAAGAAGTGCACAAGAATAACAATACCACTAAAAAGGATCTGTTCATAATACGGTATTTATAAGAGGACATAGTCAATGGTGAACAGGCAATCGTGAATAGTCAATGCAGGCTGTGTAGCATAGCATGTATTTATCCCGCCAGTTCCGCTTTTTGCGGCTGCGGCTTGATGGTGACACTTGCTTTTTTTGCAGCTGGCTTTTTTTGTTTCTTCTTTTTACCCCACCAGATATAAAAGCCGGTGATGGGCAGGGAAGCAGTGATCAGTGCGGCGAAGAATACTGCTACGCGCAGGGGAAGGCCGCCGATACCGCCTGTATGGATATCATAATTCATTTTGTTGGCCTTTTCACCGTTGTTGGCATCAGCATATTTGCCGCGCGCAGCACCGGACAACTCAAGGGCGGTATATTGATCGAATGTGAGGACGTCACCATTGTAAAAACGCTTCTTTTCAGGATACAACCGTACGCTCACCACACCTGTGGCAGCAGCAGGGATCAGGTATTGGATGCGCGCAAAGGTTGAATAGCGGGCATTCACCTGCTCATTGATCTTATCGAGGGGATTGCCCGCAACAGGCTGTGCAGGCTTCACGGATTTCACTTTATCCGCCGCCGGGAATTTCTTTCCACCGCTAAATACCCAATACTCAGCATCGCGGATGGAATCGAAGGTCCACACCAGGCCGGTTAATACGGTGAACAACATGAACCAGCTGGCATAAAAACCCAGCACGCTGTGCAGGTCATAATTCAAGCGCCTGGGAGATGCATTGGTTTTGATGGCAAAGCTTTGTTTGCGCATGGCTTTGGTCCATTTCCGGGGCCACCAAAGGACAAGTCCTGTGATGATGATGAGACCAAAGATCAACGTAGCATATTTCACGATGGTATCGCCGATAGGTTCCGGTAGCCAAAGGTGCATATGACCGTTGAGCACCTGGCGGAAAAAATCGCGGTCCATATTCTTCACCTTCACCACCTCGCCGGTATAGGGATTGAGGTATACGATATAATAATAACCCTTCTTTTTATCATTAAAGCTCACGGCTACAGTATGATCAGGGCCCGCAAAGCTGATCCGCGTGACTCCCTTGCCGGGCAATTGTGCTTCTGCTTTTTGTTTGAGGGCGGAAAGGGGCTGGAAGGACTGCTCTGCAGGCTTTACATGCAGGTAAGGCTGAAATGCTTCGGTGAGCTCGGGTTGAAAAGCGTAAATAGCGCCCAACAGGGCTACGATGGTGATCACCAGTCCCGAGCCAAGACCAAGCCACAGGTGTAATACGCTGGCTATCTTCTTGAGGGTCATTTTCTTAACGGGCACAGGCGAAAATTTGTGTTGGATGAAATTTGAAGGCGCAAAGTTGCATTTCCTGCGGGAATTTGGCCTACGCAAAGCGGAAAATCGTTTACGAAATGCGGATATTGTCAGGTATTAGCTGTTAGCCTTTAGCTATTGGCTTGATAGCAACTGGAGTGGGTGAACCGAAGTTGCGCTGGTTATTGGCCAGTTATTCCGCTGCGGCAACAACTGCTTCAACCATAATTGTTAACTACCTTGCACGCTTTCCCTATCATCCAATTTGAATACATGTCTTTCAGATCAATTTTCCGCTGCCTGATGTTCCTCCTGGTTTATTTTATGTCGATCGGATCGCTGTTGGCGGACCAATCTTCCCCCCTGAAGGACACGCTGTCTGAAGAAAAGTTTGTGCTGATCAATGGCATTGAACAATGGGTAACGATCAAGGGCAATAAGGCTAAACCGATCATCCTCTTTATTCATGGAGGCCCAGGCAGCCCCATTACGCCCTATGCCGATAATGTGTACAAGGATTGGGAAAAAGATTTCTTACTGGTGCAGTGGGATCAACGGGGCACAGGAAGAACATACGGCAAATCACCTGTACAATTCACCCCGGAATACCTGCAGGCCCATCTCCTTACGATCGAACAAATGGCGGCCGACGGGATAGCGCTGGCTGAATACCTGGTAAAACACCTCGGTAAGCCCAAAATGATCCTCACAGGCACTTCCTGGGGCTCTGCATTAGCGGTTAAAATCGCAGCCAAACGTCCCGATCTCTTTTATGCCTACATCGGGCATTCACAGATCGTTGATCCATCGAACGATGGCCCCATGTATGATAAAGTTTACCAATTGGCTCAACAGGGCCATGACCAGATGGCCTTAGATGCACTGGATGCTCTCGGCAAACCGCCTTATAACAGGGCAAAGCATGTAGGAATGCTCCTGAGGGTCGTCAAGAAATATGAAAAGGCAAACTCTACGCCGCCACCGGCCAACTGGTTTGTAGAAACTACCAATTACAATAACCCCAAAGACGAGCAGGACCGGCAAGATGGCGATGATTATTCCTTTGTGAATTATGCAGGGGACAAAGTGCTGGCGGTACCCTCCATCCGGGTCGGCATCAACCTACTCAGGGATAATGCTGAGCTCAAAATACCTGTTTACCTGATCCAAGGTGAGGAAGATATACTTACGCCCAAAACAGCCAGCAAAGCCTGGTTTGACAAACTGCAGGCGCCGCACAAGGAATATTTCCTGCTGCCCAAGGCAGCGCATGGATTTAACCAGTCGGTGGTGGATATGCAATACAAGCTGTGCAAAGGAGTAAGAATTACAGCGCAATAAAATAACGGTTCGGAGCTTAAAAACGGCGGTTTGTCGCCCTATACAGCAATGCACCGATCGCAAGGGGCAGGCAGTTTTTCCCTGGCCTATTTTTAGGCCATGAAAACAATACAACAATTCCGTACATTGATAACACTAGCCATTGTGCTGGTGATAATGGCTTTCGGCCTCCCCCACTCTACACAGCAAGCTCCTTTCACCGGCAAATACTGGGTGCTGGAATCCTCTACGGTAGTTCCTGCGGTTGACCTCACGATGGACGGTAAACCTGATAGTGATATACGGGTAATGATGGCCAAGTGCGAGCTGGATGATGCCGAAATGTATAAAACGGATGGCAAGATCATGAAAGACCAGGGCGCTAAAAAGTGTGAAGAGGATGACGAGCAGGTGGAAGAAGTGGGTACCTGGAAGTATGATGCAGGCACGAAACAGTTTACTACCAAGCATTATGATACGGATAAACCACAGGTGGTGACCTTGAAAGAGATCTCTGCTACGAAAATGGTCCTGACCTATGTATTTAAATCTGCTAAAGGCAGCCATACGGCTACAGCGGTGTATAAAACTAAGTAAGGGAAGAAAGGCAACGAGGCATCAAGGCATATAGGCAACGAAGGGGAAGCGAGCCGGGAGTGCGATATTGCCTTTGGAAGAGATCAGGAGGAAAAGGTGGAAGGCAGTAACAATTTAGCCTGGGCATCGATGGCCTCCAACAGGGGTTCAAATAATTGTGCTTCGGCTCTGGAAGAAAATACGGGCTTCAGGAAATCGCCCAACCAAAACTTCACATGCAACTCATTCTGGCCCTGGTAGCCGGGGATCTTTACGTTGGCATCCCAGGAATCACCAATACCTTCCAGCTCCACTTCGGCCAGCCAGGTAGTATCGTTGGCAACAAAGGTCAATTGAAATAACTCCATGGATTACTCATTCAGCAGGCAAAGATAATCCCTACGGCCTACCGTTCTCAATCCTCGTTAGTCCTTTAAAATAAGGGAGTATCAGGCGGCATCCATCATTTTCTTCATCCGTTGATAGGTAGCGGGGGTTACTTTAAACTGTTTGAGGAACAATTTGCCGAAGCTGCTTTGGGAAGTGTAGCCCACCATCCTGGCTACTTCAAAAACCCGGTATTCGCCGGTGGCCAGTAAAGCTGCCGCTTTTTTCAACCGGGCCTCGTTGATCAGCTCATTGGGGGTCAGGTTGGTGATACTTTTCATTTTTCGGTACAGGGTTGGCCGGCTCATATACATCAGCCTCGCCAGCACCTCCACATTCAGGTCCTTGTCCTGCACATGCTCGTACAGGCACTCGTTGAGCTTTTGAATGATATATTCTTTTTCCTGCGTATTACCGGGCATGCAAAATCGTTTTTAGCGGGAACACCATTCAATGTCAGCATTCCACCAAAACAAAAATACCTGGCTGTTGCTGCAGGCAATGGTTCATTTGTTGAAATTGATAGCACGAATGTTTTGAGTAGATTGATTGGGAAGTATCTGGCTTTTTTAATCTGATTTATAGTGAGTTGAGCGCATCAGGTATGGACGACAATCCCTACATTCGATGTCAGGAATAAACGTCGTCCATACGCTTATATCCGAAAAAGGTACCGCCATCATCGCCCTAACGACTGTGCTACATATGTTTAAATACAATTATATTATTGGCTGCTGCTTTTTGCTTCTCGCCCATTTTGGAACTGCCCAATCTACGCATCTCAATTTCACGGCGGTTACTTCCAAAGACGGCCTGTTATCCAATTCTATCAATGCTATCATTAAAGACCAATATGGGTTGATGTGGTTTGCCACGGATGATGGCCTGAATAAGTTTGACGGAACGAATTTTACGGTATACCGGCATATTCCCGGCGATACGGCCAGTTTGCGGGCCAATGAGGTCCTGGCGCTGCACGAAGACCTGGCTGGCAACCTCTGGATCGGCACCAGCGGTGGCGGCCTCAGTCGCTACGACCGCCAAAAAGACGTGTTCATTCACTACCCCACCAACACCAAAACACCCGAGCTCCCGGCCAATGCGGTCATCAGGGGCATCGCCAGCGACTCCACGGGTAAAATATGGATCGCGCAGTTTGAAAACCTCTTTATGCTCGATCCGGCCACCAACCAGATCACGCGGATCGACCTGGCCTCGGCCGACAACGAACAGCTCATACCCAAGGTGCTGGTAAATGTGTATGTAGACCACAAACAAAGGATCTGGACAGGCACCACGAATGGACTTTATCTATACGACAGGAATAGCAACAAAGTGAGGCGGTTTCAGAACAACCCGGCACAACCCGGCAGCCTGATCAACAACTATATACGGGCCACTGCAGAAGATAAGTACGGCAATATCTGGATCGGCACCTCGGCCGGGCTCTGCACCTGGCGGCCTGATGGCAGCGGGTTCAATACCTACCCCTACCTCAGCGGTCCCACCACGGCGCTGGTCAGTAATGAGATATTCTGCATTGCGCCCGATGAAACGGGGAATCTTTGGGTGGGCACTTCGGAAGGACTGAATATTGTGGATCCCCTGGCGCAACGGGTTAGCATCCATGTGTCGCAGGAAGGAGACATGCACAGTCTGACCAGCAAATGGATCAGGTGTGCCTATATTGATAAACAGGGTATCTACTGGCTCGGCACTTTCCGGGGCGGCATCAACAAATATGACAAGAACCTCAACCTCTTCGATATCAAGCTTAGCAGCACCTTTTTTAAAAACCAGCGCCCCGCCACGATCGTCAGCAGCTTTGCAGAGACGAATGATGGTACGGTGTATATCGGATCGGACGGAGGCGGATTATTCCGGTATAACCGCAAGACGGAAGAAGTGGTACCGATCGACCTGGGATTGCCTGTGCACAACAGGCACCCGCTCTCGGTACTGGCACTACATATAAGCACCAGCAAAAAACTCTATGTGGGTACATATGCCTGGGGGCTCGTTGTGATCGATCTCGCCACGGGCGCCCGTCAATACCTGAGGCAGGGCCCGGGCTCCACGGATCTCAACTCGAATAATGTCTTTTGCTTAAAGGAAGACAGCAAGGGCAATCTTTGGATTGGCACCAACGGAGAGGGCATTAACGTATTGAAGGATGGGAAAGTGATCACGAAGTTTACTCCCCGGCCAAGACCTGAGGCAGGTAACGAAACATTATTGCCTATGAATGGATATGTGCGGGCTATTGAGGAAGATACGCTGGGCAATATCTGGATCGGGTCGCATGGCGGAGGGGTCAATATCTACAATCCGCGCAATGGCAAATGGATCACCTATACGCAAAGCAATAGCAAATTGCCCAGTGATAAAGTGCAGGTCATCCTGCGCGACAGCCGGGGCAATATGTGGGTGGGCACTTTTGGAGAAGGTCTGTGCCTGTACGACAATAAAACCCGCAATTTTATCAACTATTCTGAAAAGGAGGGGCTTCAAAACGCCACGATCTACCAGATACTGGAAGACCAGAGCGGGCTTATCTGGCTCAGTACGAACTCGGGCATTAGCAGTTTCGACCAGGCAAAAAAAACCTTTCGCAATTATACGCAGTACAATGGAGTACAGAACAATAATTTCTCGCGCGCCTCGGGCATCCGCCTCTCGGATGGCGGCATGATCTTCGGGGGGCTGGAAGGATTCAATTACTTTGATCCCGGCAAACTGACGATCAACCGCAATGTGCCACAGGTACTGCTGACGGATCTGCGGGTTTCCAACAAGTCGGTGATCGCCGGTGAAGATGCATCGATCAAAGAACATATTTCTGTAGCTGACGATATCCGGCTGGCTTATAAACAGAATTTCGCGCTCAGCTTTGTGGCACTCAACTATACGATCCCCAAACAAAACCATTACGCTTACAAACTGGAAGGCTTTGACAAAGACTGGAACTACACGGGCACAAACAATACGGCCTCCTATACCAACCTCGATCCCGGAGAATACACTTTCCATGTGAAGGCCAGCAACAACGATGGTATCTGGAGCACGAAAGACACTGTGATAAAGATCTATGTACGCCCCCCCTTCTGGCGTACTACCTGGGCTTACCTGTTTTACACGCTGGCCATCGGCGCACTGCTGTTATACAGCCGCTACCTGGGCATTTCCAGGATCAGAAAGAAGTTCCTGCTGGAGCAGGAAAGGCAGGAATCGAAACGTATACAGGAACTGGACCGCCTGAAAATAAAATTCCTTACGAACCTTAGTCATGATTTCCGAACGCCGATCTCGCTTATCATGGGGCCGGTAGACCAACTTATCAATGAAGAGCACACAACGGCCAGGCTCGGGAAACTAAACATGGTGAAACGCAATGCCAGAAGATTGCTCAATCTTGTGAATCAGCTGCTCGATTTCAGGAAGATGGAAGAACATGAGCTCCAGTTACAGCTATCGAATGGGGAATTCATTTCGTTTGTAAAAGAAGTGACGGATTCTTTCCGGGACTTCGCTGAACGTAAACATATCAATTTCTTATTTGAGAGCAGTCTGCCCAAACTACATGCGCTGTTTGACCACGATAAAATAGAACGTGTTCTCTTCAACCTGCTGTCGAATGCCTTTAAGTTCACGCTCGAAGGAGGTTCGGTGACCGTGGAGGTGGGAGAAATGAACAACCCTTCCGATCCGGAGCATAAATGGGTATCGATCCAGGTGATCGATTCGGGTATCGGTATTGCCAAAGACAAGCAGGAACAGGTATTTGAACGCTTCTTCCAAAACAACAGCTCCACTGCGGTACTCAACCAGGGCAGCGGCATTGGGCTCTCGATCACGAAAGAGTTTATCAAAATGCACGGTGGCACGATCATGGTGGATAGTGAACCTGGCCAGGGCGCGACCTTTATAATACAGCTTCCGCTGCAGCCGGTGGCCGCAGCATCGCCGGAGCTATTGCCCGCCCCAGATATAGCAGAAGCCCCGGAACAGGAACTATCGATGCCTATGGAGGAAACTTCCCGGGTGGCATCGCAAGCAGGCAGCAGTGCTGATCTTCCGCTCCTGTTATTGGTGGAAGACAATGAAGATTTCAGGTACTACCTCAAGGACAATCTCCGTCATCAATACAAAGTGCTGGAAGCAGCCAATGGCAAAGAAGGATGGCAAAAAGCGCTCGCCTACCACCCGCAATTGATCGTGAGTGATATCAGCATGCCCGAAATGGATGGGATCGACCTCACGCAAAAGCTAAAAGGGGATAAGAGGACAAGTCATATTCCGGTGATACTCCTTACGGCGCTTACTGCAGAAGAACAACAGATCGCCGGGCTGGCCACAGGCGCCAACGACTATATCACCAAGCCTTTCAATGTGGAAGTGCTTCATGCCAAGATCAGGAACCTGCTCCGGCTGAATAATACACTGAAGAATACGTACACGCGGCAAATAAAAGTGCTGACACCGGAGGTCACGATGGAATCGGCCGATGAGAAGTTATTGAATAAGATTGTGAGCTACCTTGAAAAGAACCTCACGAATGCGCAGCTGTCTGTGGAAAGTCTGAGCAAAGAAGTAGGCATGAGCCGCAGCTCGCTCTATAGCAAGGTGCTTGACCTGACGGGGCAAACACCGGTAGAATATATCCGTTCGTACCGGCTCGATAAAGCGGCGGGGCTGATGGAAAAAAGTGATATGAGCATTGCGGAGATCGCTTATGAAGTGGGATTTTCGACGCCCAATTATTTTGCACGTTCCTTTAAAACCAAGTTCAATATGCTGCCTTCTGAATTCATATCAAAGATGAGGAAGGGGAATAGTAATCAGGGGCAAAATTGATACAAATAGACCATCGGGATCAGGGGGCTTATTTAGGTTTTTTTTCGACCTTGCCTTGTACATTTACCTGGCATATACATGAAGAAAACTACTCTATACTCTACTATCGTTTTAATAGTCGCGCTGGTATCGGCTACCTGTTCGGTTAGCCGACCTGATAATTCGTCTACTACTACATCCACACCTTCGCTGAAAAGGACTTTCCAACATGACTTCCTGATCGGCGCTGCCTTGAATACGCAACAGATCATGGAGCGGGATTCGAATGCCTCGAAACTGGTGCCGCAACAATTCAATGCGATCACACCGGAAAACGTGATGAAGGCCAACTTTATTCACCCGCAATGGAACAGTTATAATTTTGAATGGGCAGATAAACTGATCGAATACGGAAATAAAAACAACCTGCAGATCAACGGGCACACGCTCGTGTGGCATAGCCAACTGCCGCCTTTCGCCCGGCGGATGCAAAGTGTCGATTCTTTCCGCTTGTTTTTTACCAATCACATCACCACGGTAGCAAGCCGTTACCGCGATAAAGTATACTCCTGGGATGTAGTGAATGAAGCGCTGAATGAAGATGGCACGATGCGCAAATCTGTTTTCCTGAACAAACTGGGAGATGATTATGTGATCGAAGCATTCCGGCTTACGCAGGCGGCATCTCCCAACACGCAATTGTATTACAATGATTACAACAATGAACGGCCGGCCAAGCGGGCAGGCTGTATTGCGCTCATCAATAAGATCCGGGCAGCTGGCGTTCGCATAGATGGCGTGGGCATCCAGGGACATTGGCAAGTAGGTAAGGTACCGCTTCAGGATATTGAAGAAAGTATCCTGCAATATTCCTCCATGGGCCTCAAACTGGCATTCACGGAACTGGATATTGAAGTATTGCCCCGTAACTTTCAGGGTGCGGATGTTGGCCAGCGCATGAATGCGGACCCATCGCTTAACCCCTATACCAGCGGGCTGCCCGATAACATCCAGCAGCAACTGGCCAGTGATTACGAAGCCTTGTTCCAGCTCTTCCTGAAACACAAGGATAAGATCGAAAGGGTTACTTTCTGGGGTGTTAACGATGGACAAAGCTGGCTCAACGACTGGCCGGTACGCGGCAGGACGAACTATCCGCTCCTATTCGACCGGGCCTTCAATCCAAAACCGGCCTTCTACAAAGTGATCGCTACCAGAAAAGGAGCCTGACAGCCGGTAAGTATACGGAAAAACCAAGCCGATTCGGGCCGGCTGGAAATGCAGCAAGATGATGGAGTTTATAAATAACTTTATACCAAAAGGAAATGCACAAGATATTTGGGATCGTCTTACTATTGGCCGGCGCCAAGGCAGGCGCACAGGATTATAAGTCCTACCCGATGTGGAACGCTTCGCTGCCATTGGAGCAGCGGGTAAATGATGTGGTGAGCCGTCTGACGCTCGAAGAGAAAGTGGCGCAGATGCTCAATGCTACTCCGGCCATTCCCAGGCTCGGCATTGCCGGCTATGACTGGTGGAATGAAGTATTGCATGGAGTGGCGCGCACTCCTTTCCGCACCACGGTGTTCCCACAGGCCATTGCGATGGCGGCCACCTGGGATACGAATTCGCTCTACCGCATGGCGGATTATTCGGCGCTTGAAGGCAGGGCAATCCACAACAAAGCGATCGAACAACAACGTACCAGTGAACGCTACGTGGGGCTCACGTACTGGACACCCAATATCAATATATTCCGCGATCCACGCTGGGGCCGCGGCCAGGAAACGTATGGAGAAGATCCCTTTCTCACCGCTATGCTGGGGCGCGCCTTTGTACGCGGTCTACAGGGTGAAGATCCCAAATACCTGAAGGCAGCAGCCTGCGCCAAACACTTTGCAGTACACAGTGGCCCTGAACCAAGCAGGCATGCGGATAATTTCAATCCCTCTGTATATGATCTTTGGGATACTTACCTCCCTGCTTTTAAAGAATTGATCGTTGATGCCAATGTGGCCGGGGTTATGTGTGCCTACAATGCGGTCAATACACAACCCTGCTGTGGCAATGACCTGCTCATGAATGATATTCTGAGAAAGCAATGGAAGTTCACGGGTTATGTTACTTCGGATTGCTGGGCGGTGGATGATTTCTTCAAATACCACAAAACGCACCCCAATGCCACCAGCGCGGCCATCGATGCGGTAGTGCATGGCACGGATGTGGAATGCGGGCAAACGGTGTACAAGACGTTATATGAGGCTGTTAAGAGTGGACAGATCAAAGAAGCGCAACTCGATATATCGCTAAAACGGTTGTTCACGATCCGTTATCGCCTCGGCATGTTTGACCCTGTAGCCATGGTGAAATATGCACAAACACCTGCTACGGAATTGGAGAGCCCTGCTCACCAGGCACATGCGTTAAAGATGGCGCAGGAATCGATTGTACTATTGAGGAACGAAGGCCAAACGCTTCCACTTAATCGTAACATAAAAAAGATAGCGGTAGTAGGCCCCAATGCACATAACCGCATTGCGGTATTGGGCAATTACAACGGTATTCCCTCCCGCATTGTAACGGTGCTTGATGGACTGAAAGAGAAGCTGGGCACCGGGGTAGAGATCATTTATGAAAAGGGAGTTGATTTTACCAAAGACACGCTCCTCTCCTATACGGACCTGAAAAATCAGTTTTCGTGGAATGGAAAACAGGGCGTGAAAGCGGAATACTATAACAACAAGGAACTTAAAGGGGAGCCGGTATTCACCACCACGGACGATCATGTGGACCATAGCTGGCAGCGCGGTGATATCATCGGCAATGGACTTACGGCCACGAATTTCTCCGCACGCTATAGCACCCGCTTTACAGCCATTGCGACGGGTAAGACGATGCTGGAACTGGAGGCGGACGACGGCTACCGTTTACTCGTCAATGGAAAAGAAGTGATCAATGCCTGGCTGCGGAATCGCTGGGGCGCCCGGGCTTATCAACTTAATACTGTAAAAGATTCAAGCTACGATATTGTACTTGAGTACTGGCAAGGGGATGATAATGCCAATGTGGCTTTGCGCACAGGGCAGCTTATGAAAACGGATTATGCGGCACTGGCGGCCAGACTGGGGCAGGCAGATGCGATTGTATTTGCGGGCGGCATCTCTCCTCAACTGGAAGGTGAAGAAATGCCTGTGAATGCACCGGGCTTCAATGGAGGGGACCGGACCACGATACAGTTGCCAGCTGTTCAAACAGCGCTGTTGAAAGCACTAAATGCAACGGGTAAACCAGTTGTGTTTGTAATGATGACGGGCAGTGCGCTGGCTACACCCTGGGAAAGCACTCATATCCCGGCGATCCTGAATGGATGGTATGGCGGACAAAGCGCCGGTACGGCGATCGCGGATGTACTGTTTGGCGATTACAATCCAGCCGGCCGGCTACCGGTTACTTTCTACAGCAGTGATAGTGACTTACCCGGATTTAGTGATTACAGTATGCAGGGACGCACTTACCGCTATTTCACGGGGAAAGCATTGTATCCTTTTGGGTATGGGCTCAGTTATACCAACTTCCGCTATGCCACACTAAGGGCTCCTGCAGTGACGCGGTCCGGCAATAAAATCCGAGTGACGGTACAACTTACGAATACAGGTACGCGCGACGGAGAAGAAGTGGCGCAACTTTATATCGCTCACCCCAACATAAAAGGGAAAGCACCCATCCGCGCACTTAAAGGTTTCCAACGACATTTCCTGAAAGCAGGTCAAACGATACAGGTCAGCTTCACGCTTACACCAGAAGATCTATCGCTGGTGAATGAGGCCACCGGCCAATTCTATCAGCCCAAAGGAAAGATCAGCATCAGTATCGGCGGCGGACAGCCCGGTGTTACTAATCCTACTACCAGCAATGTACTCAGTCAGCAAGTTACGATTCAATAATTGCCTTATGAAAAAGTGTATCCTGTTACCCCTTGCCTTCCTGGCTATTGTCAACAGTTTCGCGCAGGTGAAATTGCCGCGGCTTATCCGCGATAGTATGATCCTTCAAAGAGATGAAAAGATAAAACTATGGGGATGGGCAAAGCTAGCCGAAAAGGTGAGCATCCGCTTCAATGGGAAACAATACAGCACGAAAGCAGGCGCTGATGGGAAATGGCAGGTGCTCCTTCCACCCACGAAAGCAGGCGGGCCGTATACGATGGACATCACGGCCAGCAATAAGATCACATTGAAAGAGATATTGGTGGGTGATGTATTTCTCTGTTCGGGACAGTCGAATATGGTGCACCAGCTGGACATCCATGCTGTGACGTATGCCAATGATATTGCCACAGCCAACTTTCCCGCTATCCGGCATTTCTGGATACCACCTACGCCCAATTTGAACGGACCGCAGGATGATCTGCCTGCCGGCAACTGGAAACCGGCGAATCCCGAGGATGTACGAAACTTCTCTGCGGTAGCTTATTTCTTCGCAAGGGATATCAACCAAAAATACCAGGTACCTATCGGACTCATCAATGCCAGCATTGGTGGCACTCCCATTGAAGCGTGGATCAGTGAAGAAGGCATGAAAGCATTCCCCGCTATTCAATCCACGATCCTTCGCAATAAAGACACTGCTTATATCAATGGCCTGCAGCGCAGACCTGCTAACAGCAACAATACGCCCAACTATACTCTGCCTGGCGACAAAGGGCTGACGGGAACTGTGCGGTGGTATGACACCTCCTATGTTCCCAAAGGCTGGCGCCCCATCGGCATCCCCGGCTATTGGGAAGACCAGGGTATCCGCGACCTCAACGGGGTGGTATGGTACAGGAAAGAAATAGAAGTACCTGTGTCCATGGCAGGCAAGGCTGCCCGGGTATTCCTGGGCAGGATCGTAGATGCGGATGTGTTGTACATCAATGGCAGGCAGGTAGGAACTACAGGCTATATGTATCCGCAAAGAAGATATAATGTGCCTGCGGGTGTGTTAAAGGCGGGTAAGAATATTTTTGTAGTGAAGGTTACGAACCAAAACGGTAAAGGAGGCTTTGTACCGGACAAACCTTATTGTCTCTTTGCCGGCGCTGATACTATCGACCTCAAAGGTACCTGGATGTACAAAGTGGGGCAAGTATTTGAACCCTTGTCCGGAGGGTTTGGCGCTGCGGGTATCAACGTACAATACCAGCCTGCCGCTTTGTATAATGGCATGATTGCCCCGATCGTTAATTATACGCTTAAGGGTTTCCTCTGGTACCAGGGCGAAGCGAATAGCAGCCGCGCTAATGAATATGCCCGCCTGCAGCCTGCACAGATCGCTGACTGGCGCAACCGATGGCAACAGGGGCCACTCCCCTTCTTATTTGTACAGTTGCCCAATTTCATGGACGTGAACTACCTGCCTGGAGAAAGTCAGTGGGCGGAGTTGAGGGAAGCACAAGCCAAAACATTATTGGTACCGAATACAGGAATGGCGGTGGCGATCGACCTGGGGGAATGGAACGATATTCACCCGGATAATAAAAAGTCGGTGGGTGACCGGCTGGCGCTCGCCGCAAGAGCCATCATCTACGGAGAGAAAGATCTTGAATATTCCGGACCGCTCTATGAATCGGCCTCCATTAACGGCGATAGGATCACGATTTCTTTCACGCATACGGGCAGCGGCCTGGTGACTATTGATGATGAGCCGCCCGGTGCATTTGCCATTGCAGGGGCCGACAAGAAATTTGTATGGGCGAATGCACGTATAGAAGACGGTAAGGTGGTGGTGTGGAGTGAAAGGGTACCCAAGCCACTTTACGTGCGGTATGCCTGGGCGGATAACCCGGATGCGGCAAATTTGTACAACAAGGAAGGGTTGCCAGCGGGTCCGTTTAGAACGGACCAGTAGGGAGTCCGGGAGTCGGAAAGAAATCCTGTTTACAGTCCTTCGCCAGGGTCCTAAAGGCGGTTTCGACAGGCTCAACCTGACATCTTTTGTTTAACTTTAAGAAAGCCGATAAGGTCCATTAACAACGAAGCCCCATGCAACTTGCCAAACTTACTTTAGTAATCTCGCTTTTAGGTAGCAGCTTTTTATCCTGCGCACAGAACAACACGAACTGGAAGAATAAGCAATGCGCGGTAGCGCTTACTTATGATGATGCATTGAACATTCACCTCGATCAGGTGATCCCCGCGCTGGATTCTGTAGGATTTAAAGGCACGTTCTACCTGATCGGTTCTTCAGAAGCTTTTACGAAACGCATCCCCGAATGGAGAAAAGCAGCTGGCAAAGGACATGAATTGGGCAACCATACGCTTTTTCATCCCTGTTATGGAAAAAGGCCGGGGCGCGAATGGGTAAAACCGGATTATGATCTCAACAACTATACGCTGCAACGGATGAGTGATGAGATCAAAATGAATAATGCGCTGCTGGAAGCTACGGATGGCAAAAAGAAAAGAACGCTGGCCTGCCCCTGCGGAGACACCAAGGTGCAGGACTCTTCGTACCTGTACGGCCTGAAAGATAATTTTGTAGCTTTTCGGGATAACACACGGGATGCCAATGCGGTCAATCCCTTTGGTAAAGTGACTGTACAATGGGTATCTGTTTATGAAAACACGGGTGATCAGTTGATCGCCATGGTAAAAAAGGCCATGGAGTCCAATGCGCTGCTGGTCTTTACCTTCCATGGCGTGGGGGGAGAACATTCGATCAATGTATCAGCAGCTGCACACCGGCAATTGCTTCAATTCCTGAAACAACAGGAATCACAGGTTTGGGTAGCTCCCTTTATTGAAATAGCTGAATACGTAAAAACCAAGTAATAAAACAAGGAGGCAGCTTTGCTAAAGAGATTTGCTAAAGAGGTGACACCTTTACCCTTGCGCAGCAGACGAAAGGTGTCACCTCTTAGCTAAGGATACTTCAATTATAGAAAAGGTCCCTGTCTTACCGGCAGGGACCTTTTAAGTAGCAATAATCGTAACCCTAAAAACTATACTTAACCAGTAACATCAGTTCTTCGAGATTATTGAGATCGGCCAGTGAAGCCACGGACAGATCAAAAGGAGTATCCAATTCCACTGCTGCACTGTTGCCCCTGCAAAGCTTCCATTCGTCTACGCGAGCCAGGTTTACGGTGGCTCCGTCGACCTGCACGGCAAAGTTGGCCGGGTTGTTCTTCACCTTCGCCACCAACATCACATTTTCGATGGTTACATCAAATGCCTGGGCCATATAAGGCAAGCGTGCTTTATCAATGGTGAGGCTTACGGTTCCATTGCTCTTGAGCAGGCCCCATTCGGTGGTGAGGTCATATTTCATGTTGAGGGCAATATGTAATCCGGTTTGACCCAGCTGTTGCTTAATGAGGGCCAGGCGCTCCTGCAAAGAGGCAGTGGCTAATCCGCGCAGGGATGAACCGCCCTCCCTGGCTGTATATTTTACATGCAGTACCACATCAGAAATGGTATTGTAATCAAATTGCCTGATCTCATTGGGCAGTTCCAGGCGCCAGGTACTGATAGCGCCACAGCCTTCGAAAGGCAGGTACCTATCTTCTTTGAAGTTCAATTCAAACAGCCCACTATCATTTTGGGCATTGCTGGCCGCGATGGATTGGATAGCACCCACATTGTATATAAAACGCTCATCATTGCCCGGATCTTCCAGGTAGCCTGAGGCGGCAATGTTATCAGGATTGGTGTTTTTGCGGTAGCGGTTGTTGACCAGTGAAAGCTTGGCGCTTATAGAAGTATAAGGCCCGGCCACGCAGGGCAGGCTAATCGCAACGGTCTTTATGCGCCTGAAATATTGGCCCGGGTGATCCATATCGTACAGTACTTCGGGCACTTCAAAATCACATACGCCTGTTGACTTCAGTCTTACCAGGGCCAGGGGATCAAGCTGCGCCAGGGACACATGTTTGGTTACCTCGTATTCGCGTTTGTTCTTTTCCAGGTAGCTTGTTTGCATGCGCTTGATATCATAGAGCAACTGGTCGGCGCTTTGCAAGCCTTTCTTCATACTGTCCCAATAACCATAGGAGATAAAGTAATCATCGTTGCCCAGTTCAAATTTGTAGCAACGTTCGGCCTTTTTGGCAAACTCATGGGCCAGTTGGTAGGATTTGAAGTACACGGAACTGATCTGGCCAATCATCCAATCATACAGTTCCTTATTGGTATACTTATTCTCCATGAACTCGGTGGTCTTCTTGTTGTTTTCGATCTGTATGTCGTGGCTCTTCAGATCAGACTCTGAAATATCTTTCCTCAACTCGGCTGCAGCGATCTGTTTCTCCACCTGGGCGATCTCTTTTTTAGCCATGCGTTCCTGGAATTTCCAATCATCAAAACGACGTTCATACCCCCCGAGGATGGATGCCCGGTTGGCTTCGTAGGAGGCGGCAGTTGAGAGTACGGTAAGCACACTGGCTGCCGCGGTAGCTGCGCTCGAAATGAAGGAGCCTCCGAATTTGGCTGCAGCGTGAGGGCTACCACCAAATCCTGAACCACCAATTGCAAAATCGGGTATCAGGGCCAGGCCACTGATGGCGGCCTGCATTATCTGCCCGATCATCTGGTAATCATGGGCCTCGCTCAGTTTATCCAGGTTGAGTTGTTCTTTCTTGATGATCTTTTCAATATTGGTATAATACTTATTCTTTTCATCGATGCCGGCTTTCGCTCTTTTTAAAACCTCTATCTGCAATCCGGCTTCTTTGATCATGAGCAGCTTGGTATCTCTGATGGCGTTCAGCAATTTCAACTCCATCTCATTGCGCAGTAAGGACATGGCCTCTCCATCTTTCTTCTCCAAGGCTGCCAGCAGGGAAATGCCCAATCCTTTTACATCTGACGCCAGTTCTGTTGCTTTCTGGGCAAACACGGTGAATCGGTAATAAGGGGTAGGTGCATTGATGCCGGCAATAACAGACGAAATATCCAGTCCCGCTGCCGCTGCACGTACCAGCATACCCGGATCGATGGGAGGTGCGAACAAGGCCAGGCTGCGTTCAACACCATCAATATTCTGACAGTGGCGGATCTTGAACAGGCGGTCGGCAATGCGGTCCCAATAGGCCAACATCTGCTCGTTGGGAGGAATACAGAAATAGAGCATGGATAAAGTAATGGGAGGCGGAGGCAGCTCATCGCCACCCTCGGGCAAGGCGGACAGATCGGGCAGGATATTCTCCAGCTCAATCAATGCATTGCCAAAAGCATCCAGCTTAGCTTCTATCTGGTTATATGTTTCATAAGGCGCTTTGATGGTAGCAGGCACGGTCCTGGGTTTTGGACCCAGCAACTTATCGGCCATGATGTACATCTGTGTAGCCTGTACAATGGACTCCATGGTATCCTGCCTGAACAGGTTATCGCCCCACTCTGTGAGGTTGTCGATGTATTTCATCAGCAAAGCCTTCTGATAAGCTACTGGTCTGAACCGCGCTACCACATGGGGCTTGAAAGGCTTGGTTCTCCATTCGTCAATGGCAAATTCGAGTTCCTTTCTTTCGGGCGTGTTGGGATCGGCAATCTTGTACAGGAGGGTATCGATCCGCTGGTTGATATAGTCTGGCGTATGGGTTAGATAGAATGGTTTTGTGACCCAATATTTCTCTGGGGCATCGCCTTCCAATGCTCCGGTGGGGTTGAACATATAATGGAACCAGGTCATGGCTTCTTCAAAGCGCTGGTTTCTCGTAAGGCGGGTAGCCAATAAGAAGGGCACATGGAAGAACAACTCCCAGTTGTAACCGCTATAGGCTCCATCGCTGCTGAAATCAATATCTTCTACGGGGAAGGACAGTTTTTTTACACCGGCTGTTTCCAATACATAGGTTTTCGGAACGATGGCCTGGTTGGGATTATAATACTGTTCAAAATTGAAGGGTGTTTGCTGTAATTGGGTCTCTCTTTTCATGAAGGTGGCAATACCATCCTTGTACAACGTTTTTCTCAAAGCACAGATGAGGGGGTGGTACATATTCCTGAACTGCTCACCATATGACAAGGTGAAATATACTTTGAGCTCAGCAATAATCCTTTGGTATTCATTATCGGCCAGTAACTCCTGCAGTATAGCAGGGAGATTGGGATTTTGGGCATACTTAGCCAGGTATTCCTGAAGCAGGGCTACAATGTCTTCCAGCAGCTGCATGACATCGGAACCTGTTCTTTGTACGAATACGGCGTCCTCTCCTTCTGCCCTTTTTTTCCGGGTATAGAATCCTGGTACGATCACGTAAGCATGTTTACTGTCTTCTTTGAAATAAGGCAGCAGGGTACCCAGGGGAATTTTCACAAACTGGCGATCGCTAAACACACCTGTATTGCCACCATAGGCTTTCATCAATAAGTACTCAAAGAGTAAGGCCACCATGTCGATGAGGGTAAACTGATGGGGGTATGAGAGGCGGAAGTTGCCCGGCGTTTTACCCAGTACTTCATAATAACCAAAAAAGGAGATGGCATTGCGCACGGCCAGGTCATCGCCCGCTATAATATTTTGTTCATAATAACGCTGGGACTTTAGCAGGGTATCTTTAAAATCGGGGAAGAAGTCGGGCAGGTACTGGTTACCCTGGTACACGAGCTCGGGATAACCTTTGCAACCTGCGATGTTGAAGATACCATCCAGTCTAAATGATGAGCCCTGGAAGAAAGTATCATACAACCATATTTGTTGTCCGGGTTCGAAATACATCAGGTTATACTTGTCTCTTTTAAGGAGGTTCTCATCGTAGGTATATTCTGCGTTGGGAGGAGGTGTCAGGATGCCCTCTTTGGAGATCCTCTTTGGCTGCCATCTCTTATTGGCAAATTCGCTGATGGCCAGTTGGATCTTTAGTTTGCGCTTTGGTTTGTCGTTGTCCACTACATTGCCTGCTGTGGCTTCGGGAATGGTAGATTTTGGATTGGGATCAGGCTCTTCGCTAAATACGGGCCATGCCAGGCACAAACGGTTGTTGCGTACAAAGGCCAGCAGATGATCGCCTGTAATATCCAGTTCTACTTTCTCCCAGGGTGTCCAGTAGCGCTCTTTTTCAAAGCGGCGGTAAAAATAGATACCGGGATCGCCTCCTTTGGTGCGCGCAAATACGTGCATGGTCTTGATATCGCTCTGGTACCAGGTGGCCATCACTTCGAGGAAGGCAATATTGTCGAGCTTTTCCAGGTAACGGATCAATGCTTCTTCGGCAGTGAATTCGGTTAGCTCATTTTGCTGTATCTCATTTTCAAGTTCTGTAAAGAGGAAAGATTTATCGTCTCTTAGTTCTCCTTCGATCCAGTTTTCGGGATATACAAATACTTTCCGGTTGGCTTCCCATACGCGGTAATTTTTCATCCATTTCCATTGTTCCCAGGCTTTGTCATTGTTTTTATCGGCCGCAGCTTTGGGTTCCAGGCCCATCAGGCAACGCTGTACAAAAAGCTGGATGGTGCCATGTGCCTGTACGATGCGGGAGGAAGGCATACAGGAACCCATTTCCACATCGACGAGGAAATAATCGTAGAGATCATTTTCGGTTGTCATGTCGGGATTCTCTGCCAGTAAATAAGCTACCAGGGCATCTCTCTTTCTTCCGCGGATCACATTCATGATCTCTTTGAGGGTGCTTAGCCAGGTATCTTCATCATACCTTGCTTTGAGAGCGGTGCGCAAAAGGGTGACCTCCGCACCCGTTAATACTGGTTTGATATAAGCCTGTACCTGGGGAAGGGTTATTCCTAATGTGCGCAACTGTTCTGCCTTATCAATGACGGTTGTCCATACATCAATATTCTTGTATTGGTTGAGGTCAAATATGGGGAATAACCAGGTATCGATGTCGTCTATATCTTCTTTGGCATAGCCGGTGAGCAGGGAGAATGCTTCCAGGAATTGATCCCTGGTGGCACCGCTCGCGGGCAAGAGCATGGCCGCAATGGTATAAAAGCTGATGGGTTGTTCTATATCGGCCGGGTTGGGAACAGGCGTCAATTGTTTCAACAAGTCAGTTAAGGTGGCAAAAGCAATATAGCTTGCATAGTTAATAGCTACCTGACCTGCTTCATAAGGAATGCTGTCCCACTCCAACCAACCCAGGGCATTGTTGTTTTGGAAAAACCAGGCAATATCCTGGCTTTCGAGGTTGAAGGCATTGATCAACGGAAACAACTTGTGTGAAAGCCTTAATGCCCGGTACTGACCGGGAAAAGCTGCGGGGGTAATAGCCGGCAATACGGGTGTTATGTGTGTAATATCAACATCGATCAGGGTATCGCTGCTTAAGATTGCAGACAGGAAGCTGGTACCGGGAGCAGGTTGTTTTAACCTTGCATAAGTCAATACCAGCTTTGCCAATTCAGGATCGGCTTTGAAGGTGGTGACCAGCATGGTCTCCAGGATGGTTTGCTTGCCGGCTGCCAACTGATACGCCGCTATTGAATCGAGGAATGCTTTTACCAGGGCCAGTTGTTCAGCGCTGATATCGGGACCGGGCGCAGCGGCCAGGGTATCAATAGCCGCTTTGATGGCGGTGGTATTGAACAAGGCACTTAATTTGGTATCGGTGAAAGTTTTGGCATCATTGCCGGAGGTCCAATCGCGTGCAATGAACTTAATAAAGGTCTTTACATCTTCTTCGCCTACATCCTGCAGTTTGGACAGTACATTTTGCAATACTTCCTGCTGATCCTGGGCTGGCTTACCGGCATTAAAGAGGGATTTGTTGGTGGTAAAATTGGCCTGGTAGTCTTTCTGCAGTTTCTCCAGTATGAGGAGTATCTTATCATCTTTGATCTCGCGATCGGGCAGGTTGATGGCATCATGCTGAATCATGAATTTCACATCGGCCGCTTTCAGGGGAGATCTGCCAAAGGCATGTACAGCATCCACAAAAGCCAGGGTATCCGCAGGTGAATTTGCTATATTGATGCCTGTAAGATTGGTGAGGATAATATAATCATCGGCTTTCAACTTTAGTTTCTTCATTATCCTTGCAGCAGCCAGCAGGCTACTGAGGTTGGAGAAGGTAAGGTTGCCATCGGGCAAGAGGGGTAGTAATTTATTCAGGTCCTGTTCCTTGATCTGCAGGCACACGGAGATGCTTGTAATAAAGTTGCTCAACAACTGGCTGCCATTTACTACGGCAGGCAGCAGTCCCTCATCAATAAACCCATTCTTTGCTTTGTTGAGGAATATCTGCTGGTAAAGTGGCTGGGGGGCTCCTTCCAGCCAGATGGTATGGGGAATTTCTCCATAGAAGCCTATCAGCTCATCGATCTTGATACTGGTTTTCTCAGACAGTTCGAATAGTTGAGCGGCTTTCACCAGGCAGGCGTTGTCCAATGTACCGTTGCCCAGTTTGATCTGCACGATGATCTCGTGCAATACGGCTGTTTTCCATCCTGTTTTCTTTTGCAAGCGCAGGAAGCGGTGCAGGCGATCCAGGGCTGCGCCGTTCAAATTGGCGATCTCTTTTTTAACGGTATCGCAGCCAAGGTCGAGGTGCTGAATGAACAGATTATCTGCCGGATCGATGAAGGGTAATGCCAGTAAGAGGTCCAGGTCTTTGTAGGTAATGCCTGTTTTTTCCAGGAAATGATCTACGCGCTTCATGTAATCCAACACATTGCCCACGATGGGCGGGGTGTCCCATTGTGCAGGCGCATTCCAAAATCCCTGTTGGTCTACCAGAGTCGCCCTCGGGGTTACGATCAGGCTTCTCTCTGCATCGGTCAACCCCAAGCGCTCGGCAGCGATGGACGCATCAACCGGGTTGCCTGCCAGTTGGAAGGATCTCATCAGGTCGGCTCTCGAGATATCAAAGCGATTGAAGTAGGCTTTGGCCTCTGTATGGTCGAGGTCGAATGGTAATTTGAATGCGTACTGTGCAGTCTTTAAACTGGCATAGGCGGTTGCATTTACATAATCGGGGGCGGCGGCCAGTTCTTCGGCAGAGGACAATGTTTGCCGCAAACGATATACTTTGTAATTGTTGCCGCCTGTGTTGATGATCTTGCATACGGCTTTTTTATCACGCAAGTAATGGGGTAAGGTAGCAGGGGAACCTGTAGCGGTTTCGGTCTCAAAGATCAATGCTTCACTCGTCACAGGTATGCCTGCCGTTACCAGGGCAGTGAGCAATCCATTGGAGATACTACCTTTCAAAGGATCAGCTCCGTCTGATAGTACACCGGTATAATCCACGCCATCATCGGGGGCGATGGCTGCTTCCAGCAACTCACAAACCAGGTCGATATAGGGAACAGGTGTATTGGCATTTTCACAACCTAAATCAATATCACCCAGATCGGGCCTGCGCTCAAACAATACGTTTTTGGCAAGGTGGCCGGTGTTGGGTGGCGGACTGGTGAGGTCGGTGACGCTTCTTTTATCCAGGAACTGTAAGATCTCCACCAGGTAAGCAGCCGGGCTGTATACGGAGCGGCAATGTTCACAGGAACAGGAGTCGGTGATCTTGAATAGAGATTGCAGGTTGGGGAAATCCGCGCTTACTGCTTTCAGTTTCAGGGCCAGGGTTTTCATTTCCAGGGCGGGCACATCTGCCACGCGCAGGGTGTCCTGCAATTCACCGGCAATCATCATGGCGGCTGTGGATGTCCTTTCAGCCCTTCTGAAGACTTCCTTTGCTTCCTCCGGGGCGATGCCGGCTTTAGGGGCTATCTCCTGTACAAAGCGGGTTTCCCCGGCAGCGGTAATACTATAGGAAGAATGGATATTCAGTTTGCGCAGGGCATTGGTTTTACCATAGTGAGGCACCAGTTTAAACACACGCTGTACATCTTTCAATTCTTCTACCACGGCTTTGCTTTCTTCGGGGCTTAGCTTTTTATCTCTCACATACACGGAAATATTATCCTGCTGCAAGTCGAAGTCCTCGTGCTTTGATAAGAAGCCGGTGATGGCCTGGTGGTTTTTGAGGGTGGGTGCTTGTTCTCTTTCCAACTGGGCAGTAAAGGCGGTAGTGGGATAAGCCTTCTCCATTTTTCGCACGATATCTGAAGCTCGGAGATTAATGGTGGCTTCATCCAATGGTCTTGTACCCTCTCCTCCCCTGGTAGCAGCTTTGGTTATTTCTTCTTTCCAGGCAGCTTTGTTGAGTTTGGCCAGCTTCCTGATCTCCTCTGGTGTTTTGACATTTTGTGATTCTTTGATGCGGGTGATGATACCATCATCAAAACCTAATAGCGCTCCCAAGGCTACGGAAGTGCCGGCATCATTGGTCTTTTCGCGGGTGCTAAAGAAAGAATCATCGTTGAGCTTTTTCAGAAAACCTGCGGGGTCATCTTTATTCTCTGCATAGAGTTTGGCCATTTCACCGAGCTTATCTTCGAGCACAAAACGGCTCACCATGTCCAGCACCTTTTTGGGATGCTCATTCTTATAATATTCCTCTGCCTTTTGCCTCCAGGCTTTCAGCATTTCGATATATTTATCGACCCCGCGATCCAGTTGCGGTCCTACTATCATTTCTGTAATCGCTGCTTTAACATCTTCGCGTATGGTCTTTTCATCGGCCAGGGCAGCATCATACAATAAAGGCAGGGGCTCTGTATTGATGTCGATGGCCAGCCTGAAGCGGTAAGGGGTGGCAATATCATTTTTCAAAAAGGTATTCTTGCGCAAGAGGGCATAAAAAAAAGCACCATCGATCTGGGATACGCTTTGCAGGCGTTGTGCCACTACAAAGTGTTCGATCTTTTCGGAGGGAAAATCCAGTTCCTTTGAAAGGAAGGTAATATCGCGGTGTTCCTTGCTTTCCTGCAGGGCGAGGACGGGGATCTTGCCTGCCAGGAAAGTGACTTTATCGAGCAGGTAATCGTATTCTATCCAGGAAGGCCTGATGGCGGTTAGGATGGTGATGTTTATTTCTTCGCGGGGGGAAGCATTGAATCGCACCTCATCGATGGAAGACTTGAAGAGTTCGATACGGTCGCCCTGTGCATAGACTTTCACAGCAATGTCGGCTTCTTTTTTACCCTGACCGCTGAGCTGGTCATGGGTCCACTTCAGTTCGTACTTTCCTTCTCTATTGGTAATGCCTTTGGCCAGTAATTGCCAGTCGCGCATATCTATATCGTATATCTCGACCTTGAGATTTACCAAGGGGTTACCATTGGCATCTTTGATGATTCCGTATACTGTATTCGCCCGTTGAGGTCTTGTTGGTGCTGTAGTTGATGTTGTAGTTGACATGATGTACAATTTTGAAGTGTATGCTAGTGCTTCCAGGCGTTAGCCCATTCTTCTGTATAAAAGTCTGATTGATCGTTAGGATGTATGAAAGAATTGATCAAACTCGGTATAGCGGCTACCAATAGATAGAAAGGACCGAGTGCGCGGCTTTGCCAGGTATGTCCGAATTCGTGTGACCAGTGGTTGGAACCGGGGCTGCCAAATACGACAGGCCCAAGAGAGAAACCAAAGGAACGGCCAGATATTTTCATATAGCCGGGCAATTCGACCTTGGCACCCATGGCGGGTTCAAGGCTTACATCTGCCCCCAGCAGTACTGCAATAGATCCCAGTGCTACGCCAAGAATACTTTGCGGTGCACCCCAGGAAAAATCGATCGGGCTGAATGGCTGGACGATCACTGCTACGGCTAATATGAACAGGTTGACGAGAACATGGAGGAGCCAGGCAAATATGAACAGGATCCCGAGCGCGACTTTGCCACAAGTATCTGATTCCTGATACCCTTTGTACCAGGCTTGTATAATGCCTTCATGACCTGTGGGATCGTGGTACACAATGGGATTCAGTGTGGCGTAGGCATAAAGATTCAGGTTTTTAAGGTCCACTGCCTGCTGCTCTCCTGGTGTGACCTGTTTATCGCCTGGCGCCCGATCAGTGGGCGGAGCCTTGTCCTGGGAGCGCTGTGCCGCTGCAGGTTGTATATCCTCACTACCTGTATATGGATGGGATGGCTTTGTCGTTGAAGCCTGATCCTTACTATTCTTACCGTTGCTGATATCGCCACAGGTGAAGGGCGGGCACACGGGTTTGTTGCCGGAGGAATGAGGTCCGGCGGCACTCCTGGTATACAAGGGATCGGCCGACAGCCATCTTCCCAACCAGGAGAGGTAATAACGCGCATGGTGGTATTCCAGTCCACTTTCTTCATCGCGTTCCATACCGGTGTAGCGATAACGTTTGGCAGCCGATCGAATGGCGGTGTTCCTCGCCTGGTAAGCGGTAGTACCATAAGGGTGATACTCTTCATAGCTGATCACCTGGGCTGTATGGTCCAATTCAAGGGCAGCCGATCCCAAGTGATTGTGCAGTTGATAACGCACGAGTTGCTTTTCGGTGCCATCATCCACCTCATTGCGGCTTTCTATTATCACAAAGCGATGTTCACCATCCAGCAGGCTCAGGCTTGTTCTTTCAAGGCCTGCCGCATTGCCGCTGTGTTTTTTAAAGTGTTCAAAGCCGCCTATATAGATGCGTTCTTCTTTTTTCGCTGGTGTTGCTCCGGCGCCGGCCTGGAGTTCTGTGATCTTCCTAATTCTTTTTCCTTGCCGGTCATACTGGTAATAAGTGGTCCCGGGTGCCCCACCGTCTTTACGATGCTGGCGACTGGTGGCAATGACCTCTTCCTTAAAGTTCCAGCCGATGGCTTCCAGGTGAGGCATTGCGGTGATAAAGCCATGATGTGTATGGTGGGGATAGGTATAAGTTGTTTTGCCAACCCGGGTGCTGAGCAGCCTGTTGTTATGGTCCTCGTACTGATAGGTTCTCGTCCAGTTATTGCCTTCCGCCTGGTGTTGCATGGCCAGGATATTGCCTACTGAGTCGTACTGAAACTGTTGGGTGTATTGACGCATGGCCATGGGATCACCGGGGTTGATGGCTTGCATTAAAGCGGCATCCTGCCAGTTATCAGTTCCGTTGAAGTCAACGGGTGCATTGTTTTCCCTGCCTGTGGCGGTTATCAACCGGTACAAGGCATCGTAGGTATAGGTAGCAAGACCTGTAATTTGTTTATTGTCGAAGAAGGTTTCCGGAATGGCTTTATTCTCAATATGGGTGATATTGCCAACGGGATCGTAGGTATAATACCAATCCTGCAGGAGGTCGTTGTTTTTTCTCCTGGTCTCTAATCGTTTCAGGCGAAAGGTTTCTTTATCATAGTAGAACCTGGTGACGACCTCATTGCCATAAATGATCTTGTTGCGATGTCCCTTTTCATTGTAATCAATGGCTTGAATATAAGTGTGGGAATCCCGGGCACCTAGGTGTTTCACTGATACGCTACCCAATAATCCCGATTCATTATAGGTAAGCCATGTGATGCTACCATCCGGTGCGCTTTGTTGGGTGATCCTGCCCAGTGCATCGGTGACGGTGGTGCAAGTATATATATCAGCTTCGAGGTTGGTGTGCAAATGTTCATCGGTCCAATTGGCTACTTCTTTGTATTTGGCAAAGAGCTGACGGCTGGTGGTGAGGGGCTGGCCCTTACAATCGTAAGCAGGCGTATCGATCAATCCGCCGGTATCGAAATGTTGTACTGGTTTTCCCAATACGTTGCGCGCTTGTAGAGCAGCTATGTTGCTCCGATCGGGCAATAACAACTCTTCTCCATAAATGATCCGGTCGAATACGTGGTTCAGTGACTGCTCTCCGGTATTCGCACCTTCATTGATCACTATGCTGTGTGTGGGCCGGTGGAGTGCATCATAGAAATATTGGAATACATGGCCCCGTTCATCCCTGGTGCTGAGAGGGGCATCGAGTATATTGATAAGGAACCAACGTTGGCCCGCATCCATGCTTTGTTGCCAGACCTTGTTGCCGAGCATATCGTATTTGTACAGCATGGAGTTGTTACCGCGGGCATCGCTGATGGCCCGAAGATTGCCTTCTACGTCCAACAGCTTAAACGTATGATAGAACTCATTCCCCTCCTGCTCCCCATGCCTGTTGTGCTCAACGGATAATACGGGCCGGCCCAGCACATCAAAATGCTCTACATGCGGGGTATTGGCGTGGCTGGCAGCATTGTCGGCTGCTTCTTTTTCCCGGGCGGGGTCTTTCGCTTCGGCCCTTAGTTCGGCATCGATCAGCCGGTTGGTCCTTTTGGTATACCAGGAAGTATCGAGAATGGTATCGTTGGCATCGTAGTGGGCCTGCTTCCAGGAATCAAAGCGGATGGCGGAGAAACTGGCATCGGGCATTTCTGTTTTGATCAGCCGGCCCAGGGCATCATAATAGTACTTCGGCGTGGAGCCGGTCTCTACCAGTTCTTTCAGGTCTTCATACCGGTGTGTGCCAGAGAAATAAGGTTCATATTGTTTTACAGGATTTCCTTTATTGTTCAACACGGTTCTGCCAGTTCCAATCCAGCGAAGTTGCCGGGGATTGCTGGCAGCTGTGTCGGTCTCCGCAATAGTATAGGTTTGATCGGGATGAATAGTAATCTGCTTAGCCAGTCCCGGCGCGGCCTGCTTCTTGGTCATCACTACTTTATTCAGCCCATTGGAATATTCAAAGCTCAGTTGCAGGGGAGCCTCCTCGTTTTGTTTATAATGTGCTTCCCGAATGATGGAAGCCACGGCTACGGGCTTGCCATATTGAACCCAGGCATCAAAGTCATAGACAAATCTCATGGTAGCCTGCTGTGAGAGTGTTTTACTGAGGCTGGTCAACTGTGTGGAATCTGTTGCATTAAAAAAGCTGGTGATGGCTGCTTTTTCTGCTTCGGTGGTGAATTCTGTTAATCCTGCCAGGTTATCGGCCTCATCGCCCTTACCCAATATGGCCATTGCTTTTACCAGGCCCAGTTCGTCGGTAATGGTCTCGGTGATATTGTTATTGGCATCGCGCATGCGTTGGGGGGACAGGGTTCTTAAATTAAACAGGTCGACCTTTGTTGTATTGCCCAGGGCATCGGTTGTTTCTTCGATAAACAGGAAATAATTACGGTAGTAAGCAGCTTTGGTGACGGCGCCTAAGGGATCTGCCCAGGCAATAGGTGTATAAAATCGGCGGCGGGCATCAGCCACGGTTTCCTTCTCGCCTATATAGTGTGAGGTGCCTGAAGGCACCCACCAGTTGCTATCTCCCCCGCTATGGGTAAACCCACCTTCGATGAGTACAGCTTCCTCTACCTTCTTACCAAAAATACCGGACACCAATTCCGGTGTATATGCCAATTGATAGGTTTCAAAAGGGATGGCTTTGGATCCCAACTGGTGCAAGGGCAAGGCACCCTTTAGATCATCCTTGTAATAAATATGCCGGGTATGCTCTACCAATCGTTTTTGCACATGGCCGGCTACCGGGTTGTTGGCGCTTTGCTGATACGGGAGTTCGGTGGCCTGTGATAGTATATTGTCAAAATCGTTTACAGCATACCAGGTAGCATTTTTAGCTACACCTGTCAACTCCCAGGTTCTTTCCTCTGAGGGGACACGTAACCGGTATACATCATCGCCCAGCACATCGTTGGTATAGCTGTGTGCTGTATACAGAATGGTCGTTTTGTTTTGTGCCTGTTGTGCTTCGTAAGGCAAACTGGTATCTGGCTGGATGCGAGGGTACACGATGGCTGCGGATTCCAGGGCATGGCCGTATGGATCTGTTTTGATATGGAGGGAATGGGCTATCCGCGGATCTTCGGCATTGCGCTCATAATTATAAGTGCGGGTCTCACTGGCATGCACAGCGAAAACGGCATGTTTGTTGGACCCTTTTGGTTGGAGTAATCGTATCACACAATTGTGGGTGGATACTGCAAAAGGTGTCAGTTCTCTTTTACGCGCTTCTGCTGTATCATCAAACCTGTGGGCATCTTTGGCAAATATTTCTGAACGCAATTCCATGCCTTTGCAGGCCCTGAAGGCTTCTCTTCTTTCCTGGTGAGATAGTTGAGGAAGTTGTCCATCTGGCAAGGGCATTTCATGGTGATCAACGGGAAAGCCCTGTCGCTGCATTTCCTCGTACCAATAGTCGCGGGCAAACAGGTCCAGCATTTTTTCCTGTTGTAACAAAGCCCCTGTGTGGTACCAGGTTTTGGTAACGACGGGCTCCTGTTGTAAAGGGGCTTCCACCAAATGGCGTTGATTGTCCTTTTGCCAATGGGCAAAGGTTTCTGCATCTATTTGTTCCACCATGCCGAAACCTCTGAATTCTCTTTCGGCATGGTCATAATACCCATGGTGGTATTTGTATTCGGTAACAAATTTATGACCGGTTATCCTGTCTTCTGTAATTGTTTTGGATACGCAATGAACAGGAAAATGAAGCTGGGTTTGCCAGGGATTGCCGGCGGCTTTATCTTCCAGGTAATAATGGGTAGAAGGTGTGTAGACTAAAGACACTTCTTTACCCATATTGTTTTTATAGCCGGTCATGATGTAGGGCTTTTTGCCGTTCATGAGGTCTATATATTGAATGGATGCAGAGCGGTGTTTTGCTGAGGTACCCGCCCATACAATACAAGCCATGCCATTACCCAGCAGATCAGCGACGGATATCTTCGATTGGGGATCGATCCCTACAAAATGATCAATGGTGATGGGGGTTGTTGAAAAGCGATTGCCACTCAGGTTGCGCCAGCAAGTGAAGGTGTTCTTTCCCAGGTAAATAATATCTGTAGTACCTGATCCATCCACATCGGCGAGGCGGAGATAGGCAGGATTAAAAGCATCGGGATGATCAAACACGGGTGGGTTTTCCAACTTCACCCTGGCGCCAAACTTTCCATATCCCAGGTTGGGCCAGTAACATACTTCTCCATTTCTGATTCTTACAATATCGGTCATACCATCGCCCGACATATCGGCCAGGTAGATGGACTGTTTGGGATCTGCAAAAAGCATATGGGGTCCTTCCTCTTCATTGAGGGATTTAAAGGATCGATGCGCCCGGCCAAAGCCATTGCGCCCTTCGGAAGGATACCAGGTAAATACCTGCTCTTCGGAGATCACTACTTCGGCGCGCCCATCTCCATCGAGGTCTATCAACCGGGTGTTGGCATCGTTGAAATTAATATTGGGTAAGGAAGTAAAGGCGCGGAATCCCTGCCATTCCTTTCCTCCAGATAATTCGAAGTATCCTTTGGTTTGGGTACCAAAACTAACCAGTTGTTTGCCGCCGTCACCATTCAGGTCGGCCAATCGCAGGCTGCCACCCAAACCTGCAAAGGAAGGCCTGGGGTTGACGGGTTTTGCGGAATCAAAGTTACCCTGCCCCAGGTTGCGTTTGTAATACCAGCCGCCTGCCTGCTCGGTGAGGATACCAGCCAGTCCTTCGTTGAACAGATCAGTAAATTGATAAGAAGGTTCTCTTGCTCCTGTGGGCGCTTGCACTACATCGCCTTGTGGGATGGATCTGATGGTTTTGTTCCAGTCGTGTTGCTGGTAAGTAAATTCCATCGGAGGAAGGCTCTTATGGGTATAGGTTCCGTTGGGCTGTTTGATGTAACCGTAAGCAGTAATGGATTGCAGGAAGGTAAAGTCATCTTCAGAGGAACTGTTATAACCAAAGTTGAGTGATTTGACCAAGGCTGATCCGCCGGGCAGTTCTTCGAAATAATGAAACAGGAGCACTCTTTTGCAAAGCCTGGTGGTCCTTATCTCAAAACCTGCTTTGTAACCGGAAAAAGCGTCTGTTCTCGCGTCCCATTCTTTGACAGGTGTATAGGGAGGAGCAGGATCATATTCTCCGTAATCAAATACTGTTTGAAAAAGGTAATCGGTTTCAGCCGGACGCTCATCCAAGAAATGGGTAAATGGTGTTTGATTGCCGTATAGCAGTTTGGCCAGGTATAAGTTGGTGTAGGTAAGCTGACCGTTTTGGGTACGGCTCCTGTTGTGCAGGAGTGCAGGGTTAAATCCTTTGTCGTCTTCCTTTTTATAGCTGTATTGTGTACAATTACCTTTGTCGTCAAAGGTAAATTCGGGGAGCCATTCAAATATCTTATGGGCATTCTTCGGATCAGCGATCCTTGATGCGGCGTTCCAACCCAATAGTGTGGTGATGTTGTCTTTGGTGATGGTGCGCCATTTTATTTCGCCTGTTGTTTTATGCTGCCATCTTTCTATCCTGGTGAAGGAGCTTTCAATACGTGGCTGATAGGTGCGGATGGTAAACGGTAGTTGATGGGCGGCATCCTTTTCATCGATCTTATAATTCCCCTCGGCATCTTTCGTAAAATTGCCATCTGCATCTTTCCTGAATACAGGCACCAGGTCTTCGGCATCGGCCAATAAAAAGGTATCAGCATCCAGGCCATCGGTGTATTGAGGAAGTTGTTGATCTGTTTTCCGTTTGATGGAGGGCAAACGCAATTGCCAGCCTAGCCCAAATGTACTATTACCTGCTCCTGAATTATAAGTCAGGGTAAGTTCAGGCGTAGCGCCCCTGGCGGCGGCAACAGGCAGAGGTATTGAAAAGGAGGCGGTGCCGTTTGCGGCATTCACCCCAAACTTTTCATCGATGCCCTTGATGGCTCCCCCACCCCTGGGAAGGGAAATAGCGGGAATATCCACCGCATTAGACTTCGACTTCCCCCCATCGGTATGGGGGAAGGAAGAAGCTTTGCTTTCTGCTTCTTTGCTCATTATTTAGATTTTGAATGCCCCCTCTGGCTCCCCCCTAAGGGGGAGGAAGACGAGCAAGGACTACCAGAGAATTTAACGCGGCAGGGAAAGGAATAAGGAAGCCTTACATACTGGGATTATAGAAAATAAAATTAAGGATTGAATAAAGGCGATCCAATACCCTTTTAGTAGTACGTCTTTTGTGGAACTGCTGTTGCGGGCTACGCCAATGAGGAGAAAAAATTGCTGACCGGTAGTTGTTAATGCTTTTGCCTGTCCCTGCTGCATTTGAACCCTCTTGCCTTGCTACTGGCTTGCTATTAGCTTTCAACCGGCCTGTAACTGGTTTTGCACAGGAATAAAGCATCCGGCCTACACTCCCGCGGCATCGCATTCTGATCTGCCGATAACACATAAAAAGGCCTTTCCTCGCCGTACAAAAACAACTATTTTGGACAATTTGGACATTTATGCCATTTTTGGCCAGGGTGATTTGGAAACGGGGTACTCCTTGTCGTAAGTTTAGTAAAAATCCAAACTTATGGCAAAACTTGTTGGTACTTTAAAGCTGCGCGGCTCGATCGATGATCTGTGTTGCCGCCAAACTGAAGACGGCATTGTGGTGGGCATGAAACCCGGTCCCAGTCGTGAAAAGGTTCTTACGCATGATAATTTTAAGCGTACCCGATGCAATGCAAGTGAATTCCAACTGGCGATTAAGAGCGCGACCTTACTACGTCGTGCACTAGGTAGTGTGCTTGATGGTGTTCGTGCCACGAAGCTGAGCGGCCGGATGAACGGGCTGCTGTATTCAGTAGCTGAACAGGATCAGGAGCATGACCTGGGTTATCGCTGTGCAGGATCGGGTGATGTAAGCCGGCTGGAAGGTTTTGAATTCAATCATAAACTGTCGCTGGACTATGCGCTACCGGTATGTATTGAACAACAGCTTGATGCAGCATCTGGTAGTGTACAAGTAAATATTCCTTCCTTTATTGTCCGGCGAAGAAAAGGTTTCCCCCCTGAGGCTACTCATTTCAAGGTCGTATCCTGCGTGGGGATGATGGACTTTGACAAGCGCCGTTACTCGAATCATATTGAGGAAAGTGATTTGCTGCCATTGAGTAAAAAGATGGCGGCGGTTGAGCTGCAACATCAATTGGTGACCAAAACGGGAGAAGTGATGGTGCATGCGGTGGGGATGTTATTTTATAAAGTAGTTAAAGGAAGGGAAGTGTTGTTGAACGGCGGGGCGCTGCAAATAATGGAGGCAGTAAGGGTGGCGGAAGTGGAACAAGCAGTGCAGCTACCAGCAGCTATCGTGTCTTCTGCCTGCCCTGTTGAGACGGATGATTTTTCCATAGGGGTAACGAATGCATTGGGAGTGCCATTGCAGTATGAAGCAGTGCGGCAGCATGTGATAGAAAAGGCTAAAGGGCCGCGTAAGAAAACGAGGTTGAAGCGGTATTTAGTGAGGAAGGAATGAAACGAAACTGTTCAATCCTGCCTGTGTTCTAACCCCCTCGAATTCGAAGGGTTTAAAATGCATGTCGTAAATTATCAGCGCATCACAAAAGGATAATCATCATATCGTTTCAGGGCGAGGCCGGTACCGCGTACCACGCTTTTAAGCGGGTCGTCGGCTACATGGACGGGTAATTTCATTTTTTGGCTTAAGCGTTTGTCGAGACCTCTCAGCAGGGCGCCACCGCCGGTAAGGTATATGCCGCGGCGGTAAATATCGCTTGCGAGTTCGGGAGGTGTTTGCTCCAGGGCTCTTAAGATACCTTCTTCGATCTTAAAAACGCTCTTGTCGAGTGCTTCCGCAATTTCCTGATAGCTGACATATATCTGCTTGGGGATACCGGTCACCAGGTCGCGGCCATTGACGGGAATATCGGCCGGTGGGTCATCCAAATCCTTTATGGCTGAACCGATCTGTATTTTGATCTGTTCGGCTGTGCGCTCACCGATCAATAAGCTATGGTAACGCCGCAAAGACTCCATGATATCGGCTGTAAATTCATCACCCGCTATACGGATGGATTGATCGCATACAATGCCCGCCAGGGCAATTACTGAAATACCGGTTGTACCGCCACCAATATCAATGATCATATTGCCTATGGGTTCTTCTACATCTATCCCTATGCCCAGGGCGGCGGCCATGGGCTCATGAACGAGGTACACTTCTTTAGCGCCGGCCTGCTCGGCACTATCTCTTACTGCCCGCTTTTCCACCTCTGTAATAGAGGATGGGATACAGATCATCATACGCCAGGAAGGGCGAAAGAGTGTTTTTTTAGGATACACAAGTTTGATCAATCCACGGATCATCAATTCAGCAGCATTAAAATCTGCAATTACGCCATCTCTTAAGGGACGGACGGTGCGTATGTCGTCGTGCGTTTTTTCATGCATCATCAATGCCTTTTTACCCACGGCTAACACCTCTTTGGGGTTATTCCTGTTCAAGGCAATGATGGAAGGTTCGTTTACTGTTATCTCGTCGTTGTGTATGATAAGTGTGTTAGCAGTTCCCAGGTCCATTGCAATTTCCTGCGTAAACCAATTAAATAAACCCATAGTTATAACAAAATTAGAAGATGATAGGTAGACGGATTTGGATAGTGTCTGGAAGGTTTGACGGTCACAATATCAGTCAATATAGCCAATTTATTTATAATAAATCCATTATGTAGGGCAGTGTGGGTTGGGCATAGCCCAAAAACAAAAGTCCCGCAGGTGCCGAATGCCCGGGGAAGAGCACTGGCACTGCCTTTGGTGACAAGCCGGCGGTAGCCACCGTTGCTGCCTGAGCCGCCTGTAGCCGAGCGGATGAAGGAAAGTACGGCATTGCCGGGGCCGCTCGCCCACGGCACTTCTGACGGTAAATATGGCCTGGTAGCTGGTCAGTCCGGGCCCCCCGGGGTAGCCCGCACCACCGGTAGCGCCTGCAAAACCAAGGTCGCCCGGGCCGATGGCTGCGCCGGGCGGCTATTTTTTCTGTACGCACCAGGTAGTCATACAGCGTGCATTTTGGACGTTAGTAGTCTTTATTGGTTCATATAATTCGCCCAATTCGCCGGTATACTTCAACAAGGTTTGTTCATTGACCAAAAAACGTTCAGAGCCATCCGGTAGCAAATAACGGCTATTGCCCAGTGGCTTTACGAATGCTTCCAGACCGATATCGGATGTCAGTCTTGCAAAAAAGTAGCCGCTCTGTTTTAACACCCTGAATATAGACCGTAGCATCTTATCAAAATGTTGTTCATCCTTTGCAAAATGTAATACAGCGCTGCAAATAACCAGGTCAAACGCAGCGTCGTTGTGCGGTAAATTTTCTGCGGGGCATATTGCAAAGTTATCAAGGGGATTAGCTGGGGCCAGTGCTGCTGACAATTCCTTTACGGCAGCTACAGCGCGTGGATCAGGGTCAACGCCAAATACCTCAAAGCCATTACGCAGGAAGTAAAACAGGTTTCGCCCGCCGCCGCAACCTACGTCCAATACTTTATGAGCATTGTCGTAACGGCCCTTTAACAATTGGTCGAACAGGTAGATATCAATATTGCCGAAAGTTTCGCGAAGGATGTTTTGCATGATCGTTGATTAACGACAGCAAATTAGATGAAATGCAGATAATGCAGCAAACAGACTGAGAAGAAGGTGTTACCTGGCTTTAAAGTTTGGGCCGGACATGAAAATGCACTACTTTTAGCGGCTTTAACCAGCCCTCAATTTTAACACCAAAAGGTAAAAGATACTATGACAAGCCTTGAACTTTACCATCAAGAAGCCGTAAAGGCGCTCCATTCCGGCCAGCTGAATGAAAAGCAAAAACAATTCATTGAGGGTATCAAGGATTTTGATAAGAAAAAATTAAAAAAACTCTCGGGTGCTGAGTTCAAATGGCTGAAGGATATTGCCAAGCTCCATATAAAAAGTGATCAGACGGGGACTTCTGAAGATAGCAACCCGTCAACGTAGAGGAAGAGCTGTTCCTTCACTGTATTTATGTTTTGCATCTTCGGCGTCTGCATCCCCAAAGCCGTGTTCGTATACTTTGAAAGTGGCCGGGTCGGCATTCTTTACGGTGCTGGTATGAAAATAAACACGCTTACCGTCGGTAGCGTAGCCCAAGCCTAATATTTTAAAGCTCTCTATATTAACTTCCTTCAACATTTTATCCTTATAAAATGCATGCTTATTGTCCTTTGTGTAATTAACATCTTCCAGTGATCCTTCCTGGGTAAAGGTGGTAAAACTGACCGGATCTGCCCCTACAAGCACTTTAGCTTCTATATAAACATGGTTCTTATCTTTGGAATAGCCATTGCCCAGCACTGAAAAACTACCGGCATCAGACCCGCTTATTTTAGTATACACATAAAATGCAGTTTCATTGTCCTTTGCATATGGGTATTCCAGCAAAGAGAATGTAGCCCTGTTGCAGGGTATTTCATGTATTCCATTGTTTGCGTCATTATGAAACCCATAATAATAGATACGATTTGTATCGCTCGCATAGTTGCCATTGAGTATCCTGAAACTATGGACATCAGCATTTTTTACCGGGTTCTTCTCAAAATAAACCTGGTATTGATCCTTTAAGAATCGTCCTCCTATTACGGTGAGGCTTGCAACATCCTTCACTTTAAAGGCAATGCCTTTGTAATAAGCCTGACTACCATCTCTTGCATAATCATCTTGCAGGTACTCAAAAGAGGCTGGAATAGCATTTTCGATGGTTAGAATGGTTTGTTTTTTGGTTAAATAATAATTTTGCCCCTCCCTGTATTCGTCGCAGTAATATGCTTTGTCCTTGTCTTTGGCATAGTGCTCGTCCAGTGCTACAAACGTAGCTACGTCGGCATACTCGAAGGCTCTTTCCTTGTAATAAACAGTGGAATCGTTCTTAGCAAATGCTCTATTCAGTACGACAAACCCTTTCCCATCAATTTCTTTCCCGTTAAAAGTTACTTTTCCGTTCTTCTCTTTGTACCCTGAGCTACACCTGGATAAGGGGATAACACCTACAATCACGAATATTGTTCTAATAACCCACCTCATCACCTTAAATAAAATCACTATACTGTTATCTTTCATATTGGTATGCGTTGATGATAATACAGGTTTCGTGTTGGCTTTTAAAATCCTGCATTATTGAACTACTTACGGGAGGCAAGGTAATGGCTTTTAGCGCTTGCAGCCCGCTTAATATGTCTAAATTACTCTTGTAACTGGTGAAACCCAAATCCAAAAACTCCAGGGCTGTCAGGTCTTTTAACCTATCAATATTGGTTATCCTGTAGCTGGCACGCACAATGGCCATTTCGGCTTCGCCAACTGCCAGCTTTTTTAATTGCTTAAGCTTAGATATATCCGGTATTTCCTTAAAACCATTCAGGTATAGCTCCTTAAGATTAACAAGTCTGGATATAACAGCTTCATTTTTCACCTCTCCTTTGCAAGAAAGTTTTTCCAGCTTAACCAGGTTCTTTAAGGGGAACAGATCTGTTACACGGCTGATATCGCAATCCAATTCTTTCAAATTGACCAATCCTTTTATCGGCTCCAGGGATTTCAAGGCCGGGGAGGAACATTGTAATATCTCTAAACCAGTTAAATATCGTAATGGTTCAAGATCCAAGTGGTGTGTGCTTGCGGGAGCATTTATATCAATACCGCAGCTATTAATGATCAATACTTTGAGGCCAGTAAACTTTTTAAGCGGGGTAAGGTCACCCGGCCCATTAACCATATATATTTTATCCAGGTCTTTCAGGGTCTCCAAATCAATATTATCATCTTTGATCATCCATTTCCTGCGAAGTGCAGCTGCATAAAAATCGGGATAACCTAAACTAAAGCGCTTCTTTTCATTCAGCTCACGCAAGGAGATATTTAAAGGGGTGTAACCGGCTTCGCCCTTGGTATGCATCCTGTTTATGTATGTATCCTGGAGGGCAAAAAAGTCCAGCTGTTGTTTTTTAAACTGCTGATTGATCAACAAAATGGTTCTCCACTCATCGCTCAATCCATCCCACCAGGCCTTATCAATGGGGGCTTCTGCGGGAGCAGTTGTTTTAGATTGTGACCGGCAAGCCCAGGAGGGGCCGAATAGTAATGTTAAGAACATGATGAGGCAGGCTCTGGTTGTAAATGTTTCAAATTGGTATTGCATCGCTCTTTCGTTGTTACATTCAGCTATTGCATCAATGAGGAGCGGTTTCTACCTGCCGTTGTTTCAACCACGCCACCACCTTATCAAAAGCCGGGTGCATGGTTATTTGCTTTGTTGCTGCTTCAGCGCGGATATTCCTGATAATACCAGCAAAGCTACGTCCATCGGGCGCTGTATAGGTATAATCAGCCTGTGCATCCTGCAATAAGTAATACACCAGGCGCCAGGTATCATTCCACGTTGGGGAGGTGCCTGCGGATAAGGCTGCAGACATCAGCGGGGTAATAGCATAGTCATTCTTTGCGTTTACATTGGCGCCACTTTTTACCAATAAGATGGCCATATCGTTTTCCTGCTTACTGGTACCGATGGTTTCAAACAAAAGCGGATCAGGGCGCCCAAAGCCAGTAGTATTGGGATCGGCCCCTGCGGCTATCAACTCAGCTACCATCTTTAATGAAAGGTATTTAGTAGCTTCGGCCAATGCCGGAGTAGGTGCACAACCATTCTTCAATAAGATATGAATGGCTGTATTGTTGGCGATCTCATTAAATGGAAAGTTGACGGGGTTGCTTCGCAAGCGAATGGCAAACTGCAAATAGTTTAAGCCGGGCCAATCCCATACTCTAATCCCTTGTATATTCAAATCAGTGCCCTTCACCAACTGCTCCAACAATAAGGTATCGTTGTTTTCGATGGCCTCCGCAATAGCTACCTGCTTCTTATCCTTATAATAGGTCTGGGCAAAGGTTGTCTTTCGCTTAAAGGAAGGCCATTGCTTTGAAAGAAATATACTCGACCCGATCACCAATGGCAAAGCTGCAAACAATCCGGAGAAGATGAGGGTACCGGTTGACTGGCTCAGGCGTAATGGTACTGCCGCCAGCAGAATAATCAACAAACCCAGTCCGGCCAGGACCATGGTCCAACTGCTTTCCATCCGGTCAACATTTTTGCCGCTATTTATCACAAAATAAGCGCCGATAAAATACAGCCAAGCAGCGGTGTTAAGACCAATAAGTATCCATATTAACTTGATCATTCACCAGAATGTTTTATTGTATAGAAACCATCGTACTCTTTATACCTTCTTCAGTAGCTACCTGTAAGCTATACATTCCTTTTGCAGGCAGGGCAGGTATGGAAATTTTTATCCGTTTGTCGCTTTGATTGGTATAGGTACATGCCACCTGCTTACCATCCATGGCGATCAACTTAATGCCGCTTATTTTTGCCCCATTGTGATCCACGAATAAATTATTGCCTGTTACAGGATTTGGATAAACATTGAAAGTGCCCGTTTCTTCAACAGTAACCTTCACCAACTTACTCAGTGTGTACCTAAGGTCTTTATCCACCATTTTTAACTGGTAAAAACTTACTCCTTTTAATGGGCTAAGGTCTGTATAACTGTAATTGTTCCTGGCTCCGGCACCCGCTGCAGCAGTTTTATCAAGGTATTGCAAGGGCGCAGACTGACCAGCCCTGTACAGTTCAAAATGGCTGGTATTTATTTCATTGTCTGTTGTCCATTCCAATACGACTGCATTGTTCTTTTTGATGGCTGTAAAACTAAGCAGTTCCAAAGGCAATGTAGTAAGGGTACTGGCAATGGCAAACTGGCCGAAAGTGGCTAAACCATTTCTGCGGGCATATTTATCAGCTACCATTCTTCCTGGCATTCCATTGGCCGGCAATACACTTCCGGAAGGAGCTATCCAATCAATGGCATTCATAGAGCCATCTGCCCTGCGAAGGATGCCAAACCCGTTATCTGATAGTCCGGCAAATCCGTTAAAAAATAGCTTTATATCATACTTGCCGGCAGCAGGATTGGCATCGGCTATTATATGCCAAACGCCTGTATTGTTGACGGAAGCATATGCATTGCCGCTTTCGTTGACGTTCAAACCGATATCGGTACCGGACTTAGGACCAAAACTTGCAGTGATATACGCCACCCCTGCAATAGGGTTGGCTGTCATGTTGTCCAGTTCTGCCAGGTTTACTTTTACCGCATCTCCAACAGGAAACTGATAGTTATTTACGGTAGCGGGGTTGATAAAACGACGGAGGCTGCCGTTGATCCAGGACTTTGTAAAACCGGTATTTGATGCATCAGCCTGTACGGCTGTGGCGGAAGTATTGTTCGCTATTGCCAAAAACGAAGCGGTGTTTATTTTTCCGGCTTTCAAATACCAGGCATTGGCATTAATGTTTGACAATAAATTCAGGTCCAGATTATCCACCTCTACCCTTTCGAACTGGTTGATACTTTTTATACTTTGAACACCAGGGCCGGTAAATACAAACTTGCCTGATCCATAGTTGTAAGGCACCAGGCTGTTGTCTTGAAAATCAGCCGTACTATTCGCCTTTCTTTCAATTGCCAGGGTGCCTTCATTTTTAAAAGTACTGTTGTTGTCCAAAACGATCCCGCCTGCTACGAATAAGGTAATATTTTGAACGGAAACAATAGCTCCATTGGTAACTTTTACGATATCCTGGCCCTGGCAAATGGCCTGTATCCCCAAAAACAACAAAAGGGAGCCTATAATTCTATTCATCTAAAATGACGATTTAAAATTGATAATTCATGTAAAGCAAACTATGCCCGCAACTTTTCGGCTTCCTCTTGCTGTGCGGCCATCATGGCGCCTGCCAGGGTTGTATACACTTCGGTCCAGGCAATGCGCACGCTATCATTCCAATGTTCACCCAGGCCTTTTTCCAATGTCCATAATAAAGCAGCTCCCACGGCGGCATAATGTTCGTCTTTAACACCGTATTTGGTGTGGCGCTGAGCAAGTTTTGTGACTTCCTCCATTATTTCATCGAGCTTGTCCAATTTTGAGATCACATAAGACAGCATGGTTAATAGCTTTCTTGATTGCTCAGGTATCGGGGTTCTGCTAAACATGTGTTTTACTTCAGGCATCTCTTCAAAAAGGCGGTTGTAAAACAACCCTCCTACTGTCTCCATTTCAATTTTAGCAACTAAGCTCCAGGTTTGCTTTACCAGTTCAATGTTATTTGTTGTCATGACTAATGTTTTAATGGCTATTGTTTAGTGATTGATCCTTCATTTTAGCGGCTAATGTTTCATAAAATTCTTTCCAGGCGTTGGCTAATTCCAAACTCCAATACTCGCCTAAGCCTTGTTTTAATGTCCATAACAAGGCCTCACCAACGGCCTCATAGTGTTCATCCTTTACGCCGTATTTTTTATGCCGTTCTCCCAAGGCTTTTACTTCCAGCAATACATCCTCCAGGCTTTCATACTTTGAAATAACATAAGACAGCATACAACCCAATTTAATGGACTGCTCTCTCATTGAAGTATTTTTAAACATGTGCTTTAGCTCTGGTGTAATTTGGAATAGCCGGATATAAAATGTACCACAAACAACTTCATAATCTATTTTGGAAATAGAGGTCCAGCTCTTCTTTACCAGTTCAAAATTAGATGCCTTCATAGCAGAATATTCTCATGTGACTTTCAGTATCTCTTTCAATTTCCCAATGGTATCTTTATTGGTGCATTGCTTATGGTTTACTCCCCTGTTTCAAACGGAAGGGGATACTCTTTAATAACGGGCTTTGAACTACGGGTTTTCACTTCTACTTTCACCTTAAGCGGCGATCCTGTCAGCAGATATATTTTCACATACTGATCATCATGGGCCATCCAGGAATGGGCTTCCAGCAAATAGGCCGGCACACCTGCTTTACGGGCCTGGTATTCCCAACGCTCTGTAGCCAATGGCTCAAAGTTTATGATATTGCCCATGTAACAAACCTGTATACCGGGCCGGGACTCATTGCCCAATTCGGTACAATCCAATACACTCACATTCAATGATGATCCATCTTCGAGGTCCTTCACGGACCATTCTTCGATTACTGTTTTGATGTTTGACATAATTAACAATTGAAATAGTTTTAAACTTATTCAGATCAAGCGTATGGTTATTTGCGCTGTATGTTCTCTATGGCAGCCTGCAACTTGTCGAGCCTTTCTTTGAGTATTTTGTTCTCTTCTTTCAGCACTTCTATCTGGGCCTGCTGTTCCTGTAATGCCTTAACAGTTATGACGGTAAAGTTTTGATACGCGATTGCTTTTAAACCATCCTTACCCTTTGTGGTAACAAAATCAGGGAATACTTTTTCAACTTCCTGTGCCATAAAACCGTAAGAAAGAACATCATCGCTTTTATTATCCAGGTAGTGATAGGTCTTAGCCTGTAATTGCATGAAGCGTGGCAGTACAGCCTCTATTATTTTAATATCTTTTTTCATCCTGATATCGGAAGTTGCTGTATACACACCGGTGGTATGATTAATATATCCGCGGGAAACTGCATTGTAGGTAAAGTCAAGATCGCTTGTATTATCTGTAGCAATATCCCAATGGTTGGTATTATTGACCCTTTCCAACCTGAGCCCACCGCCATTCACCGGATAGGTTTCATTGGTTTGCTTGATGTGCAGATCGGCCAGTGGCGCGGTGATACCAATACCCACCTTCACATTGGCTGTAGCATTATTTTCTCCGTTTACAGAACCCAGCACCAAGCAATTACTGCAAGCCACTTCTGCATGGGCTCCTATAGCTGTGGCATTGGTTAAATTATCAGTTGCCATATTGGTAAGCGCCCCAATGCCTGAATTATAATTACCGGTCTTATTATCAAAAAGGGCAGATTGTCCAATTCCTGTATTATAAGACCCGGAAGTATTGAGTTTCAAAGCCACATCACCTATGGCTACATTGTATGTGCCGGTAGTATTTGAATACAATGCAAAAGAGCCGTTGGCTACATTTTGGCGTCCTGTGGTATTTAATGACATGGTAGCAAATCCTATTGCTGTATTATCGGAACCGGAGGTATTATTAAAAAGCGTAGCTACGCCTACAGCGGTATTATCATCACCCAGCACATTATTATTTAAACTATTGTAGCCAATTGCCGTATTCTCAACCCCCGATTTATTTGCATACAGGGCCTGGTAGCCATTGGCTGTATTACCGGAACCAATTGTGTTTGCATACAAGGCTTTGGAACCTACCGCAGTATTGCCTGTGGCCTGAGCACTCTGGGGATTGCCTGTCCCATTGTTGAATAAAGCAGAATCTCCAATAGCTACCAGGTTGGAGATCTTTTTATTAAAGAATAAGGCATGTTTGCCGATCGCGACGTTGGAAGTCCCTGACTCATTTGAATACATTGCATAATGGCCCAACGACACATTGTATTTACCGGTAAGGCTTTGATTCATGGAGTAAAATCCAGCGGCCAGGTTCCCTGTACCTGTTGTGTTTAAAGATAAGGTACCGGTTCCGAGGGCGGTATTCTGAGAGCCGAAGGTATTGCTATAAAGTGAGGCTATCCCCAGCGCAGTATTATCATCTCCCGTCAGGTTCTTGTTTAAACTATTGAAGCCGACAGCGGTGTTTTGACCACCTGTTGTATTACTTTCCAACGCATAAATACCGAAAGCCATATTGGCATTGCTAAAATTTAGTTCTCCGGAAGGAACATTATTGACGCGGAATTTTAAGGGAACATTATCTGTGGTACCGATAAACTGGGTGGCAGGCAAGGTACCGGCATTGCCTGTTGTAGACCAACCAGTCAATGCAACTCCGGAACCGGCGGCAGCAGCCCAGGCAGCGCCATTGTATACGTATAGTCCTGCACCAGCATCTGTTTGATAAATGATCAAACCCGCCTTGGGGGCAGGGATGAGTGCTCTTTGCGCAGCAGTCATGCGTGGAGGCAGAAATCCTTTAGTAGTGGTATTCAGTTCCAGTAAGGCGGAGGCATCGGGCGTTAAGGTACCAATGCCCACATTCTGTCCAAAGGAAAGGTGGTAACCAGCCAATATCAATGCCAGGGAAAGTATATTTTTTTTCATCTTAAAGTGTTTCTCTCTTTTATAATTTCAACAAAGCTAGGGATGGGTTTTGTTGAAAAAAGAGGCATGTACTCTAAGGCTGATGGAAATAGTTATCCGGGGCAAATTGTGTAGTGAGCGGGAAAAGCGCTTTATTGTTTAGGCATCAGTTTGATGAACTCTTCCTTTCTCCTTCTTGCCACATCCAATTCTGTATTATCGGAAAGCAGCACGGTACCGCCATCTCCCCGAATGTACTTCTTCACGTGGTTGAGGTTAATAATAGAAGAATCATGAATTCGGAAAAACTGGTTGGCGGATAATATTTCTTCAAAATCGCCCAGTGTTTTACTTACTACGATGGTCTCTTTATTCAATAAATGAAATTTGGCATACCGGCCGTTGGCTTCCACTCTCAAAATATCGCTCATCTTTACAAAGCTGATCCCATCCAATCCAGACAGGGCAATTGTTTTATCCAAAGGATTCTTATTGCTAAGATTATTGAATAAGGTTTCAAACTGCAGTTTGGTTTTCTTCTCCACCATCCGCTCCTTGCATTTTTCTATGGAAGCGGTAAGATCTTCTTCATCTACAGGTTTCAACAAATAATCCAGGGCGCTGGTACGTATGGCGTTGATTGCATACTGATCATAAGCGGTTGTAAAGATCACTTCAAAATTGATATTGCTGATCTTCTTGAGCATATCAAAGCCATTCATTTTGGGCATTTGAATATCCAGGAAAATGAGATCGGGCTGGTGCTCTGCAATACCTATAATACCATCAGTGGGGTTGCTGTAGGCTGCTATAACGGTAAGGTCATCTTTATGCCGGTCAAGCATTAATGCCAGTACTTCCCGGCTACCGGGTTCGTCTTCAATAATAATGGCTCGTATCATAATTGTATCTTAATAAATAGGTATTTCAATAACTACTTTTGTTCCTTTCCCTTCATCTGTGTCATCCACCAGGTCAATAATAGAAATGCCGGCAGGTGTATGTTCATTTCTTTTTAGTGCTTCCAGCCTTTTCGTCGCTACTTCAATACCTATGGAATGGTGTGTTTCGCTGTTATTGCTTTTGTATAATGCGGATTTAGCCCTTCCTACGCCATTGTCTTCAATGGTAATTTCAAGCCAATCTTCATGCAATACAAAATGAATATCCACCGTGCCTCCATCTTCGCGGTGCATAATGCCATGCAACATGGCATTTTCAACAAAAGGCTGAATGATCATGGAAGGAATTTGGATATCGGCTGTTCTGATGCTTTTATCAACTGTAATGCTATAGGTCAATTTCGGTCCAAACCGAAGCTGTTCGAGATCGAGGTACAATACGAGTAATTGCAGTTCTTTATCTATGGTGACCATCCCTGAACGGCTGTTGTCTAGTATAGAACGGATCAGTTTTGAAAATTTACCCAGGTACTTTTCTGCATTGGCAGGCTCGTTGGCAATTATAAATTTCTTTATGGAGTTGAGTGCATTAAAAATAAAGTGGGGGTTCATTTGTCCACGCAATGCCGCCAACTGTACTTCGGCCAGGCGGTCATTAACGTGGGCCAGCTGTTCTCTTTGGGAACGTAAACGCTGATCTGCCTGGATGGACCTTATTTTACTGGCTACCAATGTAGCAATGGTGGTAAGAGCCTGGAGGTGCTGCCTGGTAAAGAAGTTCTTCTCATGGTGCTCGCTGTCGATGATGCCAATTAATTGTTCATTGTATTTTATCGGAACGCAGAGTTCGCTCATTCTTTTCATTTCATCCACCCGGTAGCGCTGATCGATGGAGGTATCGGGTATTAGTATGGGTTCTCCGGATTGGATGACTGCGCCAACGACACCTTGTCCAGGCAATACATCAAAATGATTTTTTACCAATTCTTCCAGGGAGCCCTTGGGGCCGTAGCCGGCCTTTTGGATCATCCGGGTCTTATCATCATTCCATAAATAGATCATGCAATCGACAAACCCCAGTTTGCCAATTAAGTTTTTGGCAACATCCCACAATATATCATCCACATCTGTTTTATTCAGGAGGGAGGTGGTGAAAAAACTGCTGATCTGTTCTGATTCAAACTGTGCCTTGTAATTTTCTGCGGTAAGCTTTTGCAATTGTGTTTTGCCTGCTTCCAGGGTCTTTATGTTCTTTTCCCGCCATTTAATAATGGCCAATAACCCTATGATAAAAACGGAAGCGAGAACTCCTATAAACCACCATGTTTTCCAGAACGGGGGGATGATACGAATGTTCAACGTGGTCATGTTTTTACTAAAAAGGCCGTCCGGGTTCGCACATTTTACTTTAAAGCGAAAATTACCTGAAGGCAATTGGTTATAATGTACGGTATGGGTTTCATCAACGGGCATCCAGTTTTTATCTACGCCCTCCAACTGGTAATAGTATTTTAACCTATTGGACGAATTATACTGCAAACTGGCCAATTCTATATGAAAACTGTTACGCAGGTATGACAATGAAACGGGATCATTTGAATTGATCAGGGAGTCGACCAATACGGTTTCTCCAAAAACCTTGAATCCTGTAATGGTTACATCGGCAGGTATTTTTGCTGCTGTTATTTTTGCCGGGTCAAAAACCAAAAAACCTTTTTCTGCACCAATCATCAACCGGCCATCTTTCAGCTTGAAGAACGAATGGTTAAACCTGTCATTGATAATGCCATCATTTGCATCGTAATTGGTAATACTAAGGTTATGTATATTTATTTTACTCAACCCTCCTGCAAATGCTGCCCACAGGTCTTTGTTATTATCCAGCATGATCGATTGTACCAGGTTATTGGGCAATCCATCTTTGCTTAGTAATGCGGAAAATGTCTTCTTTCTTTTATCGAAGAAATTAATACCTCCGCTGGTTGCAATAATTAAGGTATCCTGGTTATACTGAAGCAGGCCCATAATATTGTTATCACTGATGGATTGTTTATTGTTTTCGTCCATCAAATATCCTTCGGTAAATACGCCTGACTTTTTATCAAATAACTGCAAGCCATTGTGCAAAGTGCCTACCCATATTTTTTCCTGGTCAAACAGCAGGCACATTACTCTTCTCTTCGAACCTGGTTCAGCTTTGCAAAAAGCATCAAACAGGGTTATCTTCCTGGTACTGCCATCAATTCTGATCAGGCCTTTCCGGTTATGAGCCACCCATATATTGCCATCTGCATCTTGTTTGATCTGGTTGATGGAACCGAATAGCAGGCTGTCTTTTAAAATCGTAACCTTGTTATTTATTGTATTGAGCTGTAAAATATGTCCTGCCTGATTAGGCGCCCAGATAACGCCTTCCTTATCCAGGAATATACCCCATAGCTGATTGGCGTCAGCACTGTAATCGCTTTTTCCTTTCCATAAAAAATGCTGTTTAACATTCAGGTTCTGGTCAAATTGGGTAATACCACCATTTACATAATAATTACTGGCATAAATATCGCCCTTAGCTGTTTGCAAGAATTCGGACACTTCTGATGGGAGTACGGGGTTGGATGGATTACAGAGTCCGTAGGTAATGAAATAAGGTTTTTGTAAGTTAAACACATTAACACCCGCATCGGTCGCCATCCACACATTTTTTTCTTTGTCTTCTGTCAATACAATGCTACCAAAGGTGTTGGGCTGCAAATGCAGGTGCTGCTCATTGTGATTGGAGGCGTTGACAATCTTAAAACTATCGGCTGTATAATTGTAAATGGCCAATCCCCGTGAAAGCAAGGGTAATAAAAGCTCACCATTGCTACAATGGAACAGGCCGCCCACAAACTCTTTTTGCGGCGGTAATCCTTTCCTGCGATCTTGTCCCAGCCTTGTAAAGGAATAGGTCTTTAGCTTGTATCCGGCTGTTGAGTACCTATAAACATATTTATTATAGCCGGTACTTAACCAAATGTTATTGCTATCATCGAAGGTGATATTGCTTATAGGTTCTTTAATATTGAAAATGGGCAGTTGATCAGGATTATGATCAGCGTCGATCAATGTATTACTTTGAAGGATCAATTTCTTAATGCCTGTTGTAGTGGAAAACCAAAGATCCCCTCTCTTATCAGCCGAAATCGTACTTGACGCAGTATTGGGGGCCATCTTCAGCCATGCATTCATTGGCTTGAATTGCTGATCTGCTTCGTCAAATGTATAATAACCATCATGTGCCGACAACCATAACCGGCCCAGCTTATCTTCAAAAAACTGCCAAACGCCGTTGATCTTTTTCCCTCCATTGGGCAGGTGTAAATTTACATTGTATACTTTGCCTGTACCCTGGTCTAATACGCAAGGCCCTGCTATGGATGAACCGATCCACAACCTGTTTTTACTATCTTCAAAAATGGTGGAGATCCAATCGCTTTGCAAAGCATTGGGATCGCGTACATCGGCCAGATACGTAATAAAGCGCTTGCCGTCGTATCGCTGCAATCCTGTCTGGGTTCCAAACCACATATACCCTTTGCTATCCTGTATAATGGAAGATACCTGGTTACTGACCAACCCGTTTGTAGTGGTAATATGGTTGAACAGGTAGCCGGAGGTTTGTGCTGTAAGCGGGTTGTTAAATACGGTAAAAAGAAATATCAAGGCAGTAAGGCCAAGTCTTATAGGGGTATTATTAGATGTAAACGAATACATTAGAGCGGAAAAGGTACTACTAATCCATAGAATGGAGGGTGGCCATCCCCTACTTTGTAGTAAGTGGCGCAATTATCCATGTATTATGTTGATCTGATGTAGTAGATGGCGATATGGCATTATTCAAATCTCATCAACCAGGCATCGCCATAACCATGCAGGCCCACGATATCGAGGTCATCGCTGTAGGTAGTGCCAACTACCACAAATTTACCGGCAGTGTATTCAAGTATAAAATCGCCGTAATCTTCATCGGTGCCGCCCAGGGCACGCTGCCATATTTTATTACCATTCCCGTCGATCTTTACAACCCAGGTATCCGTCTGTCCCCGAAAATTAGTGATGTCACCGGTTGAGCTCCGGGAATAGCCAGTTACCACAAAGCCACCATCAGCAGTTGGGATCATGTGCATGGCTACATCGGTATCGGGCCCTCCGAAGGTCTTTTGCCATACCAGGGCGCCGGTAGCATTGATCTTGTACAACCAGTAATCGGAACTACCATGATTGCCGCTTACATCCCCATCATTGCTGCCGGTAGCACCTGCTATTACATAGCCTCCATCACTGGTTTTGGCGATATAAGAACAACCATCACCGCCGGAACCTCCATATGTTTTCTGCCATACCTTATTGCCATTATCGTCGATCTTGATGATCCATGCATCGTCGCCACCGTGGTTACCGGTCACATCTCCATCGGTACTTTGGGTACCACCGGCAATGATGTAGCCTCCGTCGGAAGCTGTTACCACATGGGCTGCTCCTTCAGACCAGGAGCCGCCATAGGTCTTTTCCCATTGCTGATCCCCCTGGTCATTCAATTTTGCGACCCATACATCACTAAAACCAGCGGGATTGGCACCACCTGTTATAATATAACCACCACCTGTGGCAGGTGCAATGGAATTGGCATAATGAAACTGATCTCCTATTTGCTTTTTCAACAACACGGCGCCATTACCATCTATCTTGAACAGGTAACCACCGCCATTGGAGCCGGCAAAATCACCATCGCGGCTCTCGCCACCAGCCAACACGAGGTAATTACCATCCGAAGCCTGACCAATGTACCAGGCGCCATCGCGATCGGTGCCGCCGATCGCTTTCTGCCATACTTTGTCGCCATTGGCGGCAATCCGTATGATCCAGGCATCTTCCCATCGGCCATGCAAGCCACTCACATCGCCATTATTACTAATCGTTCGGCCAACAGCAATAAATCCACCATCGGCCATGGCTACCACGGAAAAGAATTCATCGAGCTCTGTACCGCCATATACATTGCGCATCTTAACAACGGGCTTGTTTTGTGATACCTGGATTACCACGGGCTTTTGTGTAGTATCTTTTACAGGGCTGATAGTGATGGTTGCTTTCTGTATGGTATCAGAAGTATTGGGTTTCGCTACTGTGACAATCACCAATGTGTTTCCCTTACCTGATGTAATATTTACGGAAAGCCAGTCTGCAGTAGCAGGATCGATCCGGATGTTCCATTCGAGATTGGAGGATATTTTAAAAGAGTCTTTTTTGCTTGCTTCTGCCGGCAGGGTGAGGCTGGTGCTATCCGTTCGCAGGAAAGGGGGCGCAGGCTCTTCTTCTATTTCTTTCTGGCAGGCGGCCAATACCAACAACAATAAGAGGGTGGAGAGCAGGTATTTGTTCATCACTAACAGTTAGGGTTTAATAGTATGCAGGCATTCTCAACGGGATCGTCCTGTGGTATCCTAAAGATACAGGTTGTTTGTCTTTTTTATCTTTGATGCTATAATGTTCACAACTCTGATTATTTTTAAGTCTCCTTATTCCTACAAGCGGCTTCGATGATAATAATATTAAAGTATTGGATAATAGCGACTTACAAGGAGACAGATTGATTTTTCAACGCATTGCGCAGGGTGATGCGCAGGCGTTTGCTGCGTTTTATGAAGGCTATGCGGTTAAATTGGCCTTCTACGTTTCCCGTTTTTTGGGTTCAGACCTTTGGGCAGAAGAAATTGTACAGGATACTTTTCTGAAACTATGGTCTATCCGGGAAACGATTGGAGAGGTCGAATATCCGGCAGGATTTGTTTACCGCATGATTGCCAACCGGGCAAAAGATCACCTAAAGCGCCAGGAGCATGAGATCAAGCTTCAGCAACATATGGCGCGCTATTTACAGCAGGCCAATACCAATACGACGCAGGAGCAGGTAGATTATCAAATGAGTGAAAAACTCTTCCGCACAGCCATTGGCCAGTTGCCTGCACAGCGGGCACTGGTATATAAGATGCGTCATGAGCAGGGCCTCAGCTATGAAGAGATTGCCCGGGAGCTGGACCTGTCCCGCCATACGGTCCGCAACCAGCTTAACCTGGCATTACAAAATATCCGCACCTACTTACTGGAGCATGGAGATATCACCGGGGTACTGGTGGTATTTCTAATTTTAAATAATTTTTAAATCTTTTGGTACTTCGCTCCTTCCCGATCGTCTATTATGGCAGGAGGTCGTACCGACCCCTAATTATCTATGGCTGGAAATAATCAACATATCATTGCATTATTGGAAAAATATTCCAGCGGCCGGGCCAGTTCCGGCGAGGTAGACCAACTGTTTACGCTATTGCGGACAGGGGACCAGGATGAAACGGTGGTCACCTATATAGAGACGCACCTGAAAACATTTGAACCTGATAACGCAGAAGATATAGCTTTCTGGAGAAGCCGTTTGAAAGGAGGCGCACAGAAAATTACCGGCGCTGCTGTGATGGAAACTGACCATGTTGTTGTTGATCAGCCTCTGAGCACAAGGCCGGTTCATCGCGTGCATTTCCTGCGCAGATGGGGCTGGGCAGCAGCTTCTGTTATCCTGTTGGCAGGCATTGGGACTTATCTATGGACACGCTCTATCAAACAGGATACACAGTCTACCACCACGCTTGCACAAAGTACCCATATCCCTCCTGGAAAAAGTGGTGCTATTCTTACATTGGCTGATGGTTCGAAGGTAGTGCTGGACAGCCTGGGTAATGGTATTGTGGCTGATCAGTCGGGAGCGCAGGTAATATTACATGATGGGAAGCTGGCTTATAAGGCGTTGGGGAATGCCAATGCTGCATTGACCTACAATACTATGACCACTCCCAAGGGACGCCAGTTCCAGGTAACCTTGCCAGACGGCACGGGGGTATGGCTCAATGCGGGAAGTTCGGTCACCTACCCTACTTTGTTCAGCGGAAAGGAACGCCGCGTGACGGTAAAAGGAGAAGTTTATTTTGAGGTAGCGCACAACGCCAATATGCCCTTCAAAGTAAATGTGAATGGAAAAGCTGAAGTAGAAGTACTGGGTACGCACTTCAATGTGAAGGCTTATGATAATGAAGCGGACATCAATACGACCTTATTAAAAGGCAGTGTGCGTGTGTCAACAGCACAAGCGGACATTTCCCTTGCTCAAAATGCGGTTGTACTAAAACCTGGTCAGCAGGCACAGATCCCCTACCACCAAAAACCTGTTTCCTCAAAAATACCAGCAGGGATCAAAGTGATCAATGACGCTGATATTGACCAGATCATGGCCTGGAAAAACGGGCTGTTCAACTTTGAAGGCGCTTCGCTGGCAGAGGTGATGCGCCAGATAGAACGCTGGTACGATATCGACATTGCCTATGAGAAGAACATACCTGATATAGCTTTTGAAGGTAAGATGACGAAAGACGTTCCTTTGAAAGACTTATTGGTCATGCTCGAAAGATCTGATATACATTTTCGCATTGAAAACAGGAAGCTGATCGTACTTCCCTAATTATATAAACCTGACCTAGCCTATCATCCTATCTTAATCTAACCTATCCTAGCCTAACATATACTCTTGTCATTATGAGTCAACACTAATGGCCTGTGTACCCACACACGTGCCATACAGGATTGTATTGCCTTGATGAAAATACCGACGGATGATCCAGGCGCCCATATGGCGGCGCTGCTTAAATAATGGATATACCTGATAAAAACAAACCGGAAGTGTTTGCTCCACCTCCGGCGATGTTCAGGTCGATCCAAATGAGTGTGTATTATCATTTTTTAACAACCAAAACTGTTCACAATTTATGCAAAAAATTGCTGATTGTGGCCTGTCCTTTCAGGCTGCGGCCCCCGGCCAGCCGGCTTATTTGCCTTCCGGGGTTCCTAAGCGCAGCGGACGCCACAACGTCACGAAAATTCTGCGGATTATGAGACTGACTGTCTTTTTACTAACAACTGTTTTGGTACACGCCCATGCTACGGGCCTGTCCCAAAGTGTAACGATCTCTGGCAAAGAGCTTACTTTAAAACAGGTATTCTCTGCCATCGAAAAACAAACGGGCTATGTTGTCTTCAGCAAGAAGGGAACACTTTCCGAGACGAAGCCGGTAACTTTTGCCGTACAGGATATGCCGTTGCGGGATTTCCTAAACATCGTATTGAAAGGCCAACCATTACAATATGTCATTTCGGGGAAGACGATCCATCTTTCCCGCCATGCAGCTCTTCCGGCACCCTTGAGTGATGAGTCGCCTGCTCTTCCCGTTGAGCAGGCACTGCTCATCACCGGCCGGGTAACGGATAGTACGGGTATCCCGCTGGCGGGCGCCACCATTGCTATCAAAGGGAAAAAAGCGGTAACATCAGATGCAACGGGCACTTTCACTATCGAAGCGGAGCCGGGCGATGTGCTGGTGGCCAGCTTTGTAGGGTATGCTCCTTCCTCCTATAAGGTGAAAAAGGATACGAAGATGGTTAGCTTCTCGCTGAAACGTGCTGTTTCCATCATAGATGAAATAGTAGTAACGGGTATCTTCAACAAGCCGAAAGAAAGCTATACAGGCGCCACGCGCGTGATAACGGAAAAGGAAATAAAGGAATTCCAGGGGCGTAACCTTTTTGTTACGTTGGGTAATATCGATCCTTCTTTCTACGTAGTGACCAATAACACTATTGGTTCCGATCCGAACCGGGTGCCGGAGATACAACTCCGTGGCACCAGAAACCTGCCTAATATCGACCAGTTTAAAGCGGGCTCAAATTCCGGCGATCTGGCGCTGCGTGATCAGCAATTCCAGTATCAGTCGGCAGCGTTGAATGCCCCCCTGGTTATTATGGATGGTTTTCCCATCACGCTGCAACGGATGATGGACCTCAACGTAAACGAGATCCAAAGTGTGACGTTGCTGAAAGACGGATCGGCTACTGCGCTGTATGGCTCACAAGGCGCCAATGGTGTTATAGTGATCACGACCAAGCAACCACAGTCTGGTAAGCTCAGGGCTACCTACAGAGGTGGCGTTAACCTGAACCTACCCGATCTGAGCAGTTATCATTTGTTAAATGCACGCGACAAACTGGCTTTGGAAAAGGCTTCGGGCTTTTTTGTAAATCCTACTAAATACCCCAACCAGGTGTTGGCGATGGAGAAATATTACAATGACGTTTCAGCATTGATAGACGCCGGATTGAACACTGACTGGTTGAGTAAACCTCTACAAACGAAACTTGATCAGAACCATTCCATCCGGTTGGAGGGAGGGGACGCTTCTTTCCGTTATGCGCTGGAAGGACAGTACAATAAAATAAACGGTGCGATGAAAGGTTCGGGCCGTGAAACGGTGAACGGTACGTCTACCATCTCTTACCGCCTGAATAAACTGAATTTTACTAACAACCTGCGTATCGGTAGCACCAAAGGCAATGAGTCGCCCTGGGGATCTTTCGGTGATTACGCCAAGCTCAATCCTTACTGGAGCCCCTATGATGCCAATGGAAATATTGTACGCACTTTTACTCCTTTCAGTGTTGATTATTGGGTACAGGCCAATAAGGGTAATAATCCTTATGCCAATCCTATGTATGACGCGACGTTGAAGACATTCAACAAGTCTGCATATACCAACATCAATGAGAATTTCCTCGTTGAATACAGACCAATGAAGCACCTGACGCTGAATGGTGGCCTCAGCATCAATAGTACACAATCCACAGGCGATATTTTCAAACCTGCATCACATTCCGCTTTCTCCCAATATGCGGTCTCAGATATTTTCCGTAAAGGAAGCTACGCGTACAGCACGGGCAAGGAATTCGGTTTTACCGGCCGGGTATCTGCCAACTATTACAATATGTTTGCAGGCGTTCATGGTTTAACGCTGGGGGTGAGTGCTGAGCTCAATGAAGCTAAAAGCACTGGCTATACCATTACTGCAGAAGGTTTTCCTGATGAAACGGTTGACTTCCTGGGCCGTGCACTTCAATATCAACAGAACGGCGCTCCGGTTGGAAATGAATCGACCACCCGCCGGGTAGGCGTTGTGGGCACCGCCAACTATGTGTATGATGACCGTTATTTCGCCGATGTTACTTATCGCCTGGATGGTGCTTCACAGTTTGGTACGGATAAACGGTTCGCTCCATTCTATGCGTTGGGCGCCGGATGGAACCTGCATAATGAGCGGTTTTTCAAAGACATTACTTTTATTAATCGCCTCAAGTTGCGGGGTTCTTATGGTGTTACGGGTAACCAGGCATTTTCTGCTTACCAGCCATTGGCCACTTATTCTTATTTAGCCGGCACCTTTTATAAAAACTGGATTGGCGCTACGCAATCTACTCTTGGTAATCCAGGCCTGCAATGGCAGCAAACGGATAAGACTGATATTGGAATAGAAGCCGGTTTTCTCAATGACCGCATATTTATCCAGGCTGATTATTACCATGAAAACACCTCTAATCTCTTGTCTTCCATTGAACTTCCTTTTTCCAATGGCTTTACGGATTACGTAGAAAATATTGGCGAGTTGGAACAGCGGGGATGGGAACTAACGGCACGCATTACTATTCTTCGTGACGACCGTCGCCGGTTCATGTGGTCTATAACGGGAAATATTGCGCACAACCAGGACAAGATCGTTAAGCTGTCGGATGCGCTGAAGGCGGCCAATGATAAACTGGCATTGCAATATGATTATACAGCCAATGCTCCCAACAAGATCATTCGTGAGGGCGCTTCTCAGAACGCGATCTATGCGGTGCCTTCCCTGGGCATCGATCCCAGCACGGGCAAGGAATTATTCCTCAACAGGTTTGGTGAAGTGACTTACACCTGGGCCGCAGCGGACCGTGTTGACGTTGGCTTATCGCAACCGAAGTACCGTGGTAATTTCAGCACCCTATTACGTTACGGCGGCTTTACTTTCAACGCCTCATTCGGTTACCGTTTTGGTGGCCAGATATACAATCAAACGTTGATCGATAAAGTAGAAGAAGCGGACAAGTGGTTGAACGTGGATCAACGGGTGTTTACAGACCGCTGGCAAAAGCCAGGTGATAAAGCGGCTTTCCGTGGTTTGAATGAAACCAACCAGGTGAACCCTTCTTCGCGTTTTGTGCAGAATGAAAGCACACTGACCTGTCAGAACATGAACCTTACCTACGACATTACCAGTCGTTCTTTATTAAAGGCTGTAGGGATGAAAGCGCTGCAGCTCTCGGCCAATACCGGAGAATTGTTTTACCTCTCTACGGTAAGGCAGGAACGCGGGATCGCCTATCCATTTACCCGTCAGGTAAGTTTCTTATTGTATGCAACTTTTTAACTGAATGCTCATGAACAAGATCACAACAACTATATTGATATCCGGCGCTTTGGCGTTGGGCAGCTGTAAAAAATGGCTTGATGTGAAGCCGCAAGGCCAAACTACCAAGGATGATATGTTCCTAACTCAGAAAGGTTTCCGGGATGCGCTTACCGGCGCTTACATCGATCTGAAAAGTGATGATGCTTATGGTCGCTCGATGACCTGGAGTACTATTGAATATCTGGCGCTCAATTGGGATAATCCAGGCAACTATCCCGACATTGCCGCTCTGATGAACGCCAATTATACCGATGCCAAGGTAAAAACGATGTTTGAAAATATCTATGCTAAAGAATACAAGGTGATAGCGGATGTAAACAGCATCCTGGAGAAGATCGATGGCAAGAAAACTATTTTCCTGGAAGATAATTACGCATTAGTTAAAGGGGAGGCACTTACTTTACGTGCTTTCGCTCACTTCGATCTGCTACGGATGTTCGGCACCATGCCCAATAATCCCGGCGCCGACCCAATTCTGCCCTATGTGACAACGGTATCGAATGAGATTGTTCCACTATCTAATTTCGATGACTTTGCAAAGCAGGTATTGGCCGATCTGGATGCTGCTGAAGTATTGCTAAAAGATGTGGACCCTATTAAACAATACTCCTTATTGGAATTGAACCCGGTATTGAATAGCGCTGCTATACCTCCAGTATCTGACGATTACTATATGTATCGCCAGATTCGTATGAATTATTATGCGGTGCTGGCGCTCAAAGCCCGTGTATATAACTGGCTGGTATCGCGTGACGGGGCCAACCGGGCGAATGCCGCTAAATATGCGCAGCTGGTGATCGATGCAAAGGATCATTTCGGCAATCCTACTTTCAGGCTTGGCCGATTGAGCGATGTGCAGGCAGGTAATCCTACTTTCCCGTCGGAACATATTGCAGCAATAAGCGTTTTCGATCTGAAATTAAAGGCTGAGGGTCAGCTTGGCGAACCTGGCATATTGGCCCGTTCTGACTTTAACTACCAGGATGGATATTATTATCTCAATAACCTGTTTCCTATAGCGGACAGGGTGAGCGATGCGCGGTTTGTAAATTTGTGGTCGTACAAAACGACCAGCGGGCAAGCCAGTTTTGTGAAGTTGAAAAAGTTCGTGCAGAAAGAGACGGACCCCACACTTCAGATTCCGCTATTGCGGCTGAGTGAAATGTACCTGATATTGACGGAGTGCGCACAAAACAAGGCAGACGCGGAGAACTATTATAGTTTTTATTGTGAGATGAAAGGTATTCCCTTTGCGAGTGGCTTCAATGCCGCTGGCTGGGAAGCTGACCGGAAGAGTAAAATGATCCGGGAGTATGTGCGTGAGTTTTATGCGGAAGGGCAAAGCTTCTTCACGTACAAGCGCTACAATGTAACCACGCTACCTGCCAGTTGGACAGCTGCTTATTATAATGCTACGCCAGCCAGGTACATTGTGCCCAAACCCGATCGTGAATATAATTATCATAACAAGTGATATCTATACAGATGAAAAAATATAGCTGCATTATAATCATACTAGTGGCGGTTGCTACCGGCTGTAAAAAAGCCGATTACATGCTTTACCAGGGCATAGCCCGCATTCAAATGGCCGATACGGCTTCAGCGGGGTTTACTTTTGTATATGAAGCGCCAGCGGTGGTAAGGGATACGGTATACGTGCGATTGAATACTATTGGTGGTATTACTGACCAGGACAGACAAGTAAAGCTGGAGCAGGTAACCGAATATGACGTTACCTATATACGTGACCCGGTGACCAATAAGATCACAGACTCTACTGTTAAAGAAAAGCCTTTCAAAGCGGTAGCAGGCAAGCATTATGTAGGGTTTGATGACCCTGCCATGCGATCAATGCTGTTGATCAGGGCCAATAAGGCTTTTGATAGTATACCCATCATCCTGTTGCGTGATGCCGAGTTGAAAAACAACTCTTACCGGCTGCGGTTTAAAGTGGTAGCCAATGATGCATTTGCTATCGGGGAAACAAAAGCGACCCAAAAGACGCTTATATTCTCTGACAGGCTGGAGCGGTTCGTATCCTGGTTGACGGATAGTTACTCATCGGCTGCTTATGGTACTTTGGGAAAATACAGTACCACGAAACACCAATTCATGATCGATGTGCTGAAGGTAAAGATCGATGAGGAGTGGTGGCAAGCTATTCTCAAAGCCCAGGCAGCACAACATTACAAGTCTGTATTAAAGGATGCCCTGGTTGCTTTCAATGCTGACCCGGTCAATATCAGTTCCGGAAAAGCGCCCATGCGTGAAACGAGCGATCCGAATAGCCCGTTTGTAACCTTTCCTTAATAACAGAGATATGTCGGGCTGAGTTCTGCGGAGCGGGATAGACTTTGTCGAAGCCCTTCGCCAGGCTCAGGGTGACAACTAAAATCAATTATCATGACAACAATGAAAAGAATATATATACTGGCAGCCGGCTTGCTGTTATTGCTGGCGGCGGCTTGTACTAAAGATGACAGTACCGGGGCCACCGGGCCGATTGCTACGCTGAAGGTGAGCGGCTTGAAGGATACCTTTAACGTGTTTACACACCAGGATTTTCTGAAGATCAATCCTGTGGTGGAAAATGAACAAAACTTCGATTTCTACTGGACGCTCGCGTCTATTGACTTTATGCCCGGCCAGGGAGCAGTAAAGTTTGACACACTGGCCCGCAGCAAAGACCTGAACTATGAAGTATTACAGTCACCAGGTGTGTATTACCTGGTGTTCAATGCAAAAGAGAAGAGTACGGGTGTTGTAAGGCAGGTGGTGAAGGTAGCAAACATCACTACCCTCACGATGAACGGGTGGTATCTGCTGAAAGAGAATGGTGGTAAAACGGATATGGATTTTATTCACAGCGCCGGCCGCATCGACAACTGGATCGCTAAATACAATGATGGTAAAAGCCTAGATGGCAGTGCGGTGAAGATGGCCTTTGTGCCCTCTTTCAGAACTACGCCCACTTCAACGGCCTATTTTCCTACCATTATGGTGCTTTCGGCGAATGATGCAGCGATCTACCGGGTAGATAATGGGGCCATGGTGATGAACTTCGACAATATGTTCTTCGCTAAGCCTGCTATCCGGAAGCTGCAAGCAATTATTCAGCCTGTGGCCACAACGCAGCTTTACGTGATCAATGATAATAAAGCGTACTACCTGAGTAAGGGTACTTTGTTTGGCAATATGACTATCAACATCAATAACCAGGTATACGACAACATTTCTCCTATTACTGCCGTGGGTGCTGCGGGTATATGCTGGAACGCCCGGGCCAAAAGCATTTTCTGCGTGGACTTGGGCAATTTCACAGAGTTAGGTACCAATGGCGCGCAGCTTCGCAATATGAAAGCCGACCTGAAGTGGATGAATGGGTATGCCGGTTCCCGCAGCGCAGCGTTGCTGTTGTTCCGTAATCCACAGGATTCCGGGTATTTGTTCAAACTAAATGTTATGACTGGTCAACTGCTTTATAATTCCACTGGGCTGATCACAGCCGTGGATACACTGAAGCCGGAACATAGCCTGATGTCGGCCAGTGTTATTGGTGGCAATTATGATTATGATGTGATCTACTATGAGGTAGGAGGTAAAATATATATGACTGATTTCGGTTCTCTGAAAGAAACGGAGCTGTTTACACTGCCTGCCGGTGAAACGGTGACGGCTATTCAGCATATCAGATTTCCGGAGTCGCTTGGTAATCCGCCACCAGCTGCTACTTTAAGCAGAATTGCCATTGTCACTTTTAAGGACGGACGGTATAAAGTGTACCTGCATCCTATCAGTGGAACGGGCACTATATCGGCGGTATCACAGGCTAACTTTGAAGGTGAAGGCCGTGTGTCGTCGCTTATGTATATGGAAAAAGGAGCCGGTACGCGGATCTTTTAAATGATTGATGGGTGAGCGTCGCCCTTCCCGCCGCCAGTTGGCGGGAAGGCTCACCCTGATCTAAAGGGGCCTGTATAAGTCTTACCATTTTCTTAATTCAACGACATGGATTTGCTTACTTCTTAATAAAAGATAACTTAATGAGAATTTTATTTCCTGCATTGGCAGCCTGCTGCCTTTGCACAGGCAGTCTTTTGGCCCAAAGTGACAAGGTAGATTCTGCACTGATAAAAAAGCAACAGGCAGAACTAAAACAAGCATTGGCAGCGGCAGACCAAAAGATGGAAGCGCGCCAAAAGCTGTACCTGGAGGTACAAGGTAAAAAGCTGAAGTACGATACGATCGGCCTTGCGCAATACCGCTATGAATGGGCACAGCTCAAAGACGAGCGCAGGACGCAGGAAATCGCCTTTATCAAGGCGCACCCTGATTACGCTGCAAGCATCGAAGCGCTGCAGGATGCTATCGGCCCTCTTCCCAATGACATCCTTATTTATGACAAGCTGTTCAAGGGACTGGATAAATCAGTACGCAAAAGCAAAGAAGGTGAGGCACTCCGCAAAACCATCGACGGCTTTATGGCCGTGCGCATTGGTGTGAAAGCGCCGCTGTTTGCAGCACCCGACACTTCCGGGAACACCCTCAACCTGAAAGACCTCCGCGGGAAATATGTACTGCTTGATTTCTGGGCCAGCTGGTGCGGGCCCTGCCGTGAAGAGAATCCCAATGTAGTGAAAGCTTATGAGCAGTTCAAGGATAAAGGCTTTACGGTTTTAGGTGTCTCTCTTGATCAGCCGGGAAAACACGATGCCTGGGTGAAAGCCATCAACGCTGATGGCCTGGTATGGCAGCATGTATCTGACCTGAAATTCTGGAAAAGCGATATCGCCAAATTGTACAGCATCCGCTCCATCCCTCAAAATTTCCTGCTTGATCCGCAGGGAAAGATTGTAGCGGCCAACCTGCGGGGGGAAGCCTTATTGCAGCAATTACAAGCATTGATCCTTCATTAATAATAGTTATGTATAAACTTAAATTCATCCCCATCTTCCTGTTGATGGGAGTACCCGTGTTGTGTGCTGCACAACAGAAGGCTGTACAGCCGCCAGCCGTGAAAGACAGCATTCCGAAAGTTGATTCTGCAAAGAATGCTCCCGGTCAGCTAAAGAAATACGAAGAAGTCATCACGAAGAAAGCGATCACGAAGAATGGTATGTTCCGCGTGCATCAGATCGAAGAGCAGTATTTCTTTGAGATCCCGGACAGTTTGCTGAACCGCGACATCCTGGTAGTGAACCGTATTTCCAAAGCGCCTGCCGGTTTAAGGCCTTATGTAAATGTGTATGCCGGTGATCAGATTGCCGAGAACGTGATCCGTTTTGAAAAGGGGCCTTTCAACCGGCTCTTCATGAAGCGAATGATCTTCCGTGAAAAGTCGAATGACAGTACGGAAAATGGCCTGTACAGGGCAGTCGTTAATTCCAGCCTTCAACCAATCGTTGCGGCCTTCCCGGTGAAAGCATTGGGTGGCGATAAGACTGCGGGTGTAACTTATGTGATTGATGTAAGTTCCTTCCTGCAAACGGAAAACGAGATCGTCCACTTTGGACCTGAAGCCAGGAAAGGGCTGGCACTTGGCGGTGTACAAGCGGATAAGTCGTATGTTGCCAACCTCAACGCTTTCCCCCTGAATGTGGAAGTGAAGATGATACGCACCTATATGCCTGTTGCACCAGGATCACTGTTGCCCACTACCTACGAGGTCAACAGTTCCTTGCTGTTATTGCCTAAAGTACCGATGAAGCCCCGTTATGCAGATGCGCGGGTAGGATTCTTCTCAAGGGGCGTGGTAGATTTTGATGCCGAGCCACAGCGTGTAGCATCAAAGTACTATGCCACCCGCTGGCGCCTGGAGCCGAAGCCGGAAGACCGGCAGCGATACCTGCGCGGCGAACTGGTAGAACCACAAAACCCGATCATTTACTATATCGACCCGGCTACGCCTAAGAAATGGGTGCCCTACCTGATCGCCGGAGTGAACGACTGGCAAAAGGCTTTTGAGCAGGCCGGATTTAAGAATGCGATCAAAGCATTGCCTGCTCCTGAAAACGACAGTACCTGGAGTATTGATGATGCCCGGCATAATGTGATGGTATACAAGCCCTCGGCCATTGCCAACGCCAGCGGACCTCATGTGCACGACCCCCGCAGCGGAGAGATCATTGAAACGCATATCAACTGGTACCACAATATCATGTCGCTTGTGCACGACTGGTACATGGTACAGGCCGGCGCTATCGATCCCAAAGCCCGTACGATGAAATTCGACGATGAACTGATGGGACAGTTGATCCGCTTTGTGTCTTCTCACGAAGTGGGGCATACGCTTGGCCTGATGCACAATTTCGCCTCCAGTTCTACGGTTCCGGTAGAAAAGCTGCGCGATAAAAAATATGTAGAAGAGAACGGCCACACTCCTTCCATTATGGATTATGCCCGCTTCAACTATGTAGCACAGCCAGAAGACAACATTACGGAAAAAGGCATATTCCCGCGTATTGGCGCCTACGACAAATGGGCCATCCAGTGGGGTTACCGCTGGCTGCCGGAATTCGACAGCCCTGAGGCAGAAACGCCTTACCTCAACAAACTGATCATTGATAGTCTGAATCACAACAAGCAATTGATCTTTGGCTTTGAAATGGACGCTTATGATCCCCGCTACCAAAGTGAAGACCTGGGTGATGACGCTGTATTGGCCAGTACTTATGGCCTTAAAAATCTGAAACGCATCCTGCCTAAGCTGGCTGAGTGGACAAGAGAGCCCAATGAAGGATATGAAAACCTGCGGGAAATGAATACGCAGGTTTACCGTCAATACAACACCTACATGGCGCATGTATGGAAAAGTGTAGGTGGCATCTACACCACGCAAAAGAGTGTAGAACAAAATGGTCCCGTTTTTGAACCCGTACCTTATGAGAAGCAGAAAGCTGCAATGAAGTTTCTGGACAACAACCTGTTTAACGTTCCTGACTGGCTGACCAGTAATAATACCTTCGACCTGACTGGCACCACCGCTGATCCTTATTTCCAGACGGTACAATCCGGTGCGCTCTCCCGGTTGTTGGGATCTGGTAACCTGATCAACTTTATCAAGAACGAAACCCGGTTCAGGAACAAAAAGTTATATACCTGCACGGAATTCCTGGACGATCTGAAGAAAATGGTATGGAGTGAATTGTATTCGCACAAGTCAATAGACATCAACAGACGTGGGCTGCAAAGGATGTACATTGCGGAGGCTTGTCATGCTTTCCGGGCAGTGAATGAACTTGTAGGCCGCAACTATGGCAACGGTACACAGATCTATATCAACCCCGATCCCACAGGTGCTGATGTGGAAGGTATGATGCGGGCGCACCTGATCACTTTGAAGAAAGATATTACGCTGGCCATCCCTTCACAAAAGGGGCTTTCCAAAGATCATTTGGAAAACATCCTCGTACGTATCAATAAGGTATTGAAGGATGGAGAGCCGTTGGTGAGATAAGTGTTCATGTAAGTAAAACTAAAAACGGTCAAAGTGGTAGCAATCCATTTTGACCGTTTTATATTATCCGTACCTGCCTACCGAAAGCATGCCTGACCTTTTCAATATAGTCAGCCAGGGACATCTTGAACTGTTTTTGAAAGTTGCGCCTGAACTGGGCGGGATATTTATAGCCTACTTCCCGGGCCAATTCATTGATCCGGAAATTGCCTGCATTCATCAGATCGGCTGCCTTTTTCAGTCTTGTGAGGTTAATAACATCGCTGGGTGACATGCCCGATAGGGTTTTGATCTTACGATACAAGGTAGACTTGCTCATATTGAGCAAAACAGCTATTCTTTCCACATCCAGCTCTGTATCGCGCAGGTTGTCCAGGATCATATCGGTCAATTGCTTCCAAAAAACCTCATCCTCTTTTGAAAATGTGGTACTGCTGATAGCCAGAAACGGGGCTCTGGCATAGGATTCTTTTAATTTCAACCGGTTCTCCAGTAAATTATCTATCTGCGCATACAAGTGGTCAAATGAAAATGGCTTTTCGATATAGGCATCGGCCCCTGTTTTAAGTCCTTGTATCTTTGATTGAAGCGCGTTTTGGGCAGTTAATAAAATAACGGGGATATGATTCAGGTCGGGACTTGATTTGACCGCAGTACAAAGTTCCAGCCCATCCATTCCGGGCATTACCACATCACTGATAACGAGGTGTACAACATTATGCTGTAAAATGTCCATCGCCTCATATCCGTCCGACGCGGTACAAACCTGGTATTTATTGCTAAGATCCTGTGACAGATAATCCAATATATCCTCGCTATCATCCACCAGCAAGATCATAGGTTTGGCAGTTTTCATATTGCGTTTTGGTATTGGTTGTGGGTATAAGGAGCAACCGTATAGCTAATTACGCAATAAGCTTCACTTTTCCAAATAGATGCGCTGCCAATCAATAATCAATGACAACCTGCTGATCTTCATCAGGAATTTGTGTATTCCTGACCCTTTCGAGGGTTAATGGCCCAACAAACCGATAGTTGATCGGAAAAGCAGGATTGGTAATATCGCTGTACCAATATTCAAGATTCATGGTGATATACGTTTTTTCCAGGTAAGGTTGTACTTCATCCTTTCTTTTTCTAATAGAGTAAGTGCCCCGTTGCTGCGAGAAGGCGATGGATGCATCCGGAGCAGAAAGGGTAACGGAGCTGTCGGGGTTTAACGCCGCTATTATTTTATATTTTTTCCTGTCGTATGCTTCTTCGTCCACATTTCCCGCAAAGAAAAATACGGTACGCTCATCCACTACCCAGGCAGTCCTGTAAGGGGTGCTCAAAGCTGTCTGATTATTTTGAGGAACATCACGGTTCCAGATGAGCCCTGCATTGGAATACCTGCCTGAATAATCATTAAATGGAATGACCTGCATGAGGGATTTACTAAACCATCTTCTTCCTGAAACATTGTTTTTTGAAGTGGATACTATTTTCACCGGCAAAATATACTTGTTGATCAGATCGAGGTTTTCCAGTTTCAGGTCCAACTCAAAAGAACCTTGTAAAGAACCAGCAGGAATGGTAGTGGTCATCGACTTAAAAGCATAGTTGGTTGCAGGAAGTTCAAGAAAATATAGGTCTTGCCTTAATCTGAACCTGTCAAAGTTGAGGTTATTAAGGGTATCCCTGTCCAAAGCAATGGTTACCTCGATATTTTCCTTATTGCCGGTAGAGCCACTAAGCAGGACCGGGACCTTTACGGTGACTCCCCCACCCTGGCTTTTGTACATGGCATTTAATTTAACAACGCCACTTTTTACAAAAGATACATCTTTCACATACAACTCCTTTGTCCACTCTTTGGTGCAGCCCAGCCCCAGAAGGAGGCCTGATAATATCAATAAATGGATCTTTTTCATATTGGTGCTATTTTAATAAGGCATTGTCCAGCCTGGGTTTTGGGTCAGCTTTTTATTTCTTCTTAATTCTTCATGTGAGATGGGCCACAGGTACATTTTCTTTACGAATATGGTGGGGAAAGAGGGAATAACCACGGGTGTGTGAAACAGCTCCCGTTGTGCTGCTGTCATGTCCATGTTACAGCCCATGACCGGTGTAGCTTCTTCCACGGGGGCATCTTTCCAGCGCCGCAGATCGTAATAGCGGTGGTTTTCTCCCAGCAACTCAATTTGTCTTTCCCTTTTGAGCGCTTTTCTGAATGATTCTTTCGACCCATAAATGCCGGCATCAAAATCGGGCAAACCAGCCCTTATGCGCACCTGGCTGATGGCTTTGCTCATTTCGGGTACATTCCGGGAAATAGCGTGTGTTGTTGCACCGGTGTGATCCGGGATATTGAAAGAACCACCTAACTCGTTTAAGGCTTCTGCATAAATCAGAAGTACTTCGGCATACCGGATAGCGGGTTCATATTTGGGTACAATAAAAGAACCCAATATTTTTCCATCATGCGAGTCGGTAGGATTAACATATTTTTTGATACCCAATCCTGTTCTTACGTGAAACTGGGGAGAGGCAGGCTGCTTCCCATCGGGTTCACCCCGGTAATAAAAGATCTGCTTGCTCCTTAAATTCGCATCAAGCGCACTTAGCCGGTACCAGGTGCTTCCGTTGTAGGAAACGGAGGCATAAAACCGGGGTTCACGGTTCGCATACTGTAAGGAAACGCCAGCGGGTAATGGTGGCTGATCTGTTGCATTGGTGGTAAAGCCTGCCACACGCGGGTTGACAGGAATATCCTTCCCATCGTTTGTATAATAGGCATCGCATTGCTTTTGGGTAATGCCATGGGCGTTCCATCCTCCCATGGAGTAAGGCGTTTGGTGTTTTGCCAATGCTTCGGGCCCTACATTACTTAATTCAGTAACGCGGGAAAAGATGAGTTCGGGATTACCTGAAGCTGTGAGCGCTCCATTGAAGAGCTGACGGTACGATTCAAACGGATCAATATCTCTCCAGCCATTGGGAAAGGAGGCATCTGAATACCTGGGATCATAAGGAGGAACGATCGTTTTGGGTTGGGCCGGCCCCTGATCGGTAGCATTAAAGGGAGCCGTAAAAAGACGATAGATACCCAGGTCCATTACATCTTTGGCAGCCGCAGCTGCTCTTGCCCATTTTTCCTCACTATAGGTCTGGGAAATGAGCGGCTTACCCTGGTCATCGACGAGGTCGGCCATTTCAATATTGCCATTAAACTCAGGACTGGCTGCATACAAATACACTTTTGCACGGGCTGCCAGTGCTGCTCCTTTTGTTGGCCGTACGATATCGCGGTTGGTGCGTTCAGGAGAAAGATCCCTCGCAGCTATTGCCAGCTCTTTGGTGATATAGTTCACGCAGGAATCATAATGACTTCTGGGTATGGCCAGTGATTCATAAGGCAATGTATAATCAATGCCTTCGTCAGGCACCAGGGGCACAGGCCCATATTTTCTAAGCAATAACCAGTAATAATATGCTCTTAAAAAACGGGCTTCTGCTTTACGACCGGCAATCTCCTCTTTACTCATCTCGCGGTTGCGGTCAATATTGTAAATAAAAATGGATGCTTTTCGAATACCCTGATAACAGGAACCCCAGGAACCTTGTATCCAGCTTTCTGTGTATTCTCCGTTCTTATAATTCTTATAACTTCTGCCGTCCAATTCATCGCCGCGGTCCCCAAAAAACATATCGTCGGATATCAGGTTGAAGGGGGCATAGTCTTTACTGGCCACGTCGAGGTTCTCTCCCCGCAAATGGGTATATACATCGGCCAGCCATTGCTCTGCATAATCTTTTCTTACAAACAGGGTGTCAACATTCATCCTGTCTTTAAAGAAATGGTCCATATCCATAAACTTTTTGCAGGAATGCAGGGAGCCGGAAACAACAGCGATCAACAGTGCTAAATATATGTAAGGTTTCATGACCTGTTTTTTAGTACTTAATTAAAATTTGAAAGTCATACCCACAGTGATGGTTTTGGGCAATGGATACCGGGTGCCATCGCTGGTAGCCATTTCAGGGTCCCATACTTTTACCTTATCCCACACCATCAGATTTTGGCCCACCAGGTATATCCGCAGGCTTCTAAGACGCAACCGGGTGGCAAGACTGGCTGGTATGGTGTAGCCCATCTCCAGTGTTTTAAAACGCAGGTAAGCCCCATCCCGCAGCCAAAAAGTAGAGGGGCGGTAATTGTTTGCATTGCCGCCATAACTCAAACGCGGGTATTTCGCTTGTGGGTTTTCTGTAACGCCATGTCCCCCTGTAATATCGGCCGATACCCAACGGCTGCCCGGGTCTACCACTTCAGTTAATATATTCCCCCATCCTCCTTCTACAAAAGGATAAACAGTAGGGCCATTTAAAAAATAGGAATTACGTCCTGCTCCCTGGAAATGAACATTGACATCAAGTCCCTTCCAGCGGGCGGACAGTCCCATGCCATATTCAAGTGAGGGCCTCCAGCCTGCCCCTACGGGCACCACATCATCATTGTCGATAAGGCCATCTCCATTCACATCTTTGTACTTGATATCGCCGGGCATATAAGGACCAAAGTTTTGCCGGGGACTGTTCCTGATATCTTCATAATCTTTAAATAAACCCAGTGCGATCAATCCCCTGGTCTGTTCAGCACGATAGCCCTCTTGCATCAAATAAGAATAACTATTAAGCTGCTCATCCCGCTCCAGTATCTTGTTTTTATAATAAGTGATGTTACCCCGCAGTGTAAAGTCAATGCCCCTGATCTTTTTATTGATTGCCACATTGCCATCCATCCCCTGGTTGTCCATCTTACCTACATTGGCCCAGGGCTGACTACTGATGCCAACCATGGAAGGCAACTGGCTTCTTTGGACATAAATGTTCCGCCGTGTTTCCTGGAAGAAATCGACGGTGAGGTTAAGTGTATTGTGCAGGATATTGAGGTCGAAACCTAAATTCTGCTTCCTGGCTACTTCCCAGGTAAGTGCATCCGACGCCACCTGGGTGTAATACAGACCGGGATAATTATTGGGACTGACAGGCTCACCAAAATTGAAACCACCACCACTCTCAATGGTGCTTAGATAGGCAAACCGCAAGTTGCCAAAATTGTCATTCCCCACCTCACCGATTGAATAACGGATCTTGAAAAGGTCCAGCCAATCAAACTTATCCCGGATAAACTGCTCCTCCGCTATATTCCATCCCACGGCTACAGCAGGAAAGAATCCAAACTGATGACCAGTTCTAAAATTCTCCGAACCGGTATAGCCAAAATTGAACTCTACCAAATAGCGGTTCATGTAGCCATACATGGCCCGGCCGGAAAGGGACAGGTTGCGACGGGGCAACCCATTTTTGATATCGGTGCCCAGGTTTTGGGTTTGCCTTTGTTCCCGCACAAATGATTTAAGCAACCCTTCTACGTTGTGCTTATTGGAAAAATTTCTGCTATAGCCCAGTTCTAACTCGCCCTGGTAAACTCTTTCTCCCCAGGAACTTGTTTCCTGGGTCATTAAGGATTCGGGAGACAAGCGGTGCATGATCAGCTTTCCATTCCTGTCGCGCCTGCGTTCCACATTGTATTGTTCAGGCCATTTAATACGGTTGATATCATTCAGGCTATTGGCATCAAAAGCCAATCTTGCTGTAAACCGTAACCCTCTGGTCAGCATATCAAGCCGTTGGTTGAGGGTGATATTGGACTCGGTTTTGTTTTCCCAGTGTTCCCGGTAGCCTGTTTGCGTGGCCAATACCCATGGATTTGTTCTATTGCCTGTACCATAAGCAGGTATCAATCCATTGGAATAGGCAAATGGAATGGATACGGGCGACTGGCCGATGAGTGAGTACCAGATGTTGAGGTTGTTGAGACCGGGAAAGTTTTGTTTCTCCAGGAATCCCGAAACGCCCAATGCCAGGGTGGTTGACTTAGAGATGTCGAGATCGTAGTTCAGGCGGTAATTCCATCTCGACAGGTGTGCATTGGTTTTATAGTCCTTTAATGCCTGATCGGTTTTGTACATACCGCCTTCATTCACATAGCTGGCCGAAACAAAATACCGGGCAATGGAGGCTCCGCCGGAAAGATTAAGGGAGGCCCTGTATATGTTAGCGCCATCTTTTAGCATCTTGTCCTGCCAGTTCACATTCGGATACAGATCCGGGTCTAACCCTTCCTTGATCAATTCAAGCTCATTGGGTGTATACAGTGGTTCCTGGTTCCTCGTTATTTTTGCTTCGTTTACCAATTGGGCATAGGTGTATCCATCTACAAATTTTGGGGTGCGCGTGCGGGTTAAATATCCATACTCTATTTTCCCATCGATATTCACTTTACCAGCCTTTCCTTTTTTAGTGGTGATCAGTACCACACCGTTGGCGCCCCTCGAACCATATATGGCTGTGGCGGATGCATCTTTCAATACCGAAAAAGACTGTATGTCTTCAATATTGATCTCATTAAAGGGCCGCTCAAATCCATCCACCAGTACCAGTGCACTTTGATTCGCTCCGAAGGTGGATATACCACGGATCCAGAATTCAGATTGGTTATTGCCTGGCTCACCCGATCCCTGCATGGCTATAATGCCCGGCACATTGCCAGCCAGTCCATTGGTAATATTGGCTGTGGGTGTGCGTAATTCATCAATATTGATGGAGGAGATGGCTCCAACAACAGATACTTTTTTCTGGGGCCCTGCAGTTGTGACGATTACCTGCGTTAAGGCACTTGAATCAGCACGTTTAAGCCTCATATTCAGCAGGGTCTTATTCCCGATCCTGATCTCCTCGCTGGCAAAACCAACGTAGGAGAATATCAATGTACTATAGGGTTCTGTCCTCAGCACATATTGGCCTTTCTGATCTGTCATAACGCCGCCGCTTATCTTATCTTTTATGGAAACGCTTACACCAATAAGGGGGCTATTGGTCTCGTCGGTTACAGTACCTGTTACCTGTAGGATTTCCTGGGCATGAGCAGTCATAAAACAGCTCAACATTAGGCCTAGTAATGTTATATATCTTTTCATTGTAACAATATTCTGGTTGCTCTGTGAAGAGTTAGGTAGATACGTGGGTTATTCGGTGGAGATTATTCTGATGCGTCTGTTTTTCTGATCGGCGACATAAAATGTTCCCGATTCCTTGTCATAAATGATGCCCATGGGCCGGTCGAATTGAGCATCCCTTAAAGCGCCATCTGAATAGCCATAGCTCCTGGGGCGGCCGGCAAAAGTGCTCACCACACCTTCAGGGGTTATTTTCCGGATACAATGGTTGAAGATATCACACACATAAAAGTTGTCGTTCTCATCAAAAGCGCCCTGGTGGGGTTGGTCAAACCGGGCATTTGTACCCACTCCATCCTGGTGGCCTGCGCTTCTTCTTCCGCCAACAAAGTGTACCGGGGTCTCCAGTTGCCTGGTTTCGCGGTTATAGTTTGCTTTAAGAATATAGTGTTGGTTGACAACTACGATATAGGCAAAATCGCCGCTCGGGGCAAATTGGATATTGAATTCCCAGCTTACGTCGCCTATGCGGAAGAGTTCCCTGGATACCTTTGCTACGCGGTCCCATTTAAAAATGGCGCCATTGGAATAGGAGTTGTAGAAATAGTCGCCTGTTTGAGGTTGTGCGTCGCCGCCATTGGTCTGCAGGCTATAGATGAGGGATGTCCACCTCGTAAAATTATCCGCCTTGGTGGCCACTGCAGTACTTAAGCCTGTCCATGATCCCTGATCATTGGTTATATAAAGCGTATCGAAGGTAGGATTGAAGGAAAGCGTGCGGGGGCGGTCCAGTCCATTGCCAGTTCTAAACCTGGTAGACACCTGTGTTTTGGCAGCATTAATAAAACGCATTCCCCGGAATTCCTCCAGCACGTAAATGTTCTTATTCTCATCAAAGCACAACCAGTAAGGTTCTTCAAATTGTGCTTTTTCAATGGGGCCGTCCACGATGGCGGTTCTCCCGTCTTTATCGGTAAAACCGGCCAACGTACTGACGGAGGGCAGGAAAATATATTTGAATGGCCCGGGGGCCACCACTTCTTTGGCGGGGTTGCCGATCACTACTTTTACTTCACCCGTACCGGCTTTCGAGGGCACTAAAATGTACAGGGCTGTACCATTGAGGCCGATCAGGCGGGCCTGGTGGCCATTGATATACACTTTGATCAGTGAAGTATCATTGCCAAAATTGGAACCATAGATGATCATTTGTGTGTTGACGCCGCCACTATCGGGGGCAAAGCGGCTAATGGTTACCGGCCTGGAAGGATCGTAAGGAATTCCTGTATCGATGGCGTCCTTGTCGGAGCAGGCACCCAACAGAAGAAAGATCAGGGCAGTGCATAGCAAACCCCATTTGAGCTCATAGGCAGTTTTAGTATTCATACTCAATCGTTATAGCAGTCAGTCAATTTGATATCAAAATTAAACAACCCTTAAAAAAGTATTCTTTCAATTTGATCAAAATAGAGCTAAAATGATTCATTTATTAACCACATGCCTGTTTGAATTTCATAACCAATTGTTTGAATTGCGTAATACTGATTGCATAGATTCAGCGTATCTTTATATTTATAAATAGATTATACAATAAAACTTTCATCAATGATAGCAACAAAAGGATACGCAGCACAGAGTCCTGAGACAGATCTTGCACCCTGGAACTTCGAGCGCCGGGAAGTGGGACCACACGATGTACAGTTTGAAATACTCTTTTGCGGAGTTTGCCATTCCGATCTGCACCAGATCAAAAACGATTGGTTTCCTGGGATCTTCCCGATGGTGCCGGGCCATGAGATTGTAGGTCGCGTAGTAAAAGTAGGCGACCATGTTAAGAAATTCAAGGTGGGAGATCTGGCTGGTACAGGCTGTATGGTCGATTCCTGCCAGGTATGCGAAAACTGTAAGAGAGACCTGGAGCAATATTGCCTCGAAGGCAACAGCCAAACCTATAATGGTTACGAGCGGGACGGAAAGACGCCTACCTATGGCGGGTATTCAGATAGCATCGTTGTACGCGAAGAGTTTGTACTGAAAATATCTGACAAACTGGACCTGGCGGCAGTGGCGCCATTGTTATGCGCCGGTATCACTACTTATTCTCCATTGCGTCACTGGAAAGTGGGTAAGGGTCATAAGCTGGCGGTATTAGGACTTGGTGGCCTGGGGCACATGGGTGTAAAGTTTGGTGTTGCTTTCGGAGCGGAAGTAACTGTACTGAGCACCTCTCCTAAAAAAGAAGCAGATGCAAAGAAACTGGGCGCACACCATTTTGTAGTGACTACCGATCCGAAACAAGTGGAAGCAGCAAAAGGAACCTTTGATTTTATTCTTGATACTGTCTCTGCAGAGCATGACTTCAATATGTACATGTCTTTGCTGAGAACAGACGGAACACATATTTGTGTGGGAGTACCTCCCAAACCGGCTGAAATAGCAGCTTTCAGTCTGATAGCAGGAAGAAAAAGCCTGGCGGGTTCCGGTATCGGCGGCATCAAAGAAACGCAGGAAATGCTTGATTACTGTGCAGCCAACAATATCGTTTCGGATATAGAACTGATCGACATCAAAGACATCCAAAAGGCATACGACCGGATGTTGAAGGGTGATGTTCGTTACAGGTTTGTAATAGATATGGCTACTTTATAAAAGAGTTTTATTAGTAAATCAAAAGTCCCCGGATGGTATTACCATCCGGGGACTTTTGATTATGTGCAACGACTTATAATTATTCCTTGATTATTTTTATGGCATCTTCTCCGTCAATTTTTATTAAATACAAGCCACCCGGATAACCGGCCATATTGATGATAAAAGATAAGCTGCCTATTTTTATTGCCTGTAATACTTTACCCTGCATATCTGTCAATATCACCTTTCTTTTCAGCAGGTCATTGCCAACCTTTACCATTACCAACTCTTTTGCCGGGTTGGGAGATATGTTTATCTGTAGCTGGTTGTTAATGCGCAAGGTAATGATACGACTATTGGTATTTCTACCGTTTATATCTATTTGCTTTACGCGGTAATACGCGGTGCCTGTTAGTGATTGCATGTCTGTAAACGAATAATCGTTTTCGCCTTCACCTTTGCTATTGATGGCGCCAATGCTGCTGAAGATAATACCATCACTGCTTTTTTCAACCTCATAGCGGGTTACTTGTTGTTCGGCCACCTTCCAGCTTATCCGGGATTGCTTTGCGCTATTTACACTACCCTGCAGGTTAAGCCAAACCACAGGTAGCAAAGAAGAACCCGATGTCATCACCCGGTTTCCAACTCCTGAAGTTGCCACTGACACAAATAAGCCATTACCGTAGGTAATTGAAAGCCAGCTATTATCTGCGGGGGTAGTTTGGATAGTCCAGGTAATACCATCGGGGCTGGTCATCACACGATTGCCGGTGCCGGTATTAGCCACCGCCACAAACAAGCCATTGCCGTAGGTCACAGCAACCCAACCTATATCTGCCGGGGTAGTGCGGCTCGTCCAGGTAATACCATCGGGGCTGGTCATCACCCGGTTGCCGGTGCCGGTATTAGCTACCGTTACAAACAGGCCGTTGCCGTAGGCAATAGACAACCATTGATTATTGGCTGCGGTCGTGCGGATAGTCCAGTTAATACCGTCCGGGCTCGTCATTACCCGGTTGCCGGTGCCGCTGGTTGCCGTCGCCACAAACAAGCCATTACCATAGGTCACAGCATACCAATTGTTATCCACTGCGGGTGTGCGGGTGGTCCAGGTAATACCGTCCGGGCTGGTCATCACCCGGTTGCCGGTGCCGTTCTGGGCCACGGCCACAAACAATCCATTGCCGTAGGTCACACCATACCAGTTGTTATCAGCGGCGGAACTGCGGGCAGTCCAGGTAATGCCATCCGGGCTCGTCATTACCCGGTTGCCGGTGCCTGAACTAGCAGTCGCCACGAACAACCCATTGCCGTAGGTTACAAAATTCCAGGTGTTATCAGCTGCGGAACTGCGGGGTGTCCAGTCAATACCATTCGTGCTGGTCATTACCCGGTTGCCGGTTCCGCTCTGGGACACGGCCACGAACAACCCATTGCCGTAAGTAACGGAATTCCAGGTGTTGTCTGCAAGGTGTCTGACTATCGTCCAGGTAATTCCATCGGTACTCGTCATTATCCTGTTGCCGGCGCCGGTCTGCGCCACCGCCACAAACAGACCATTGGCGTAGGTAACAGCATACCATTGGTTATCGGCTGCAGATGTACGAATTGTCCAGGTAATACCATCGGGGCTGGTCATCACACGATTGCCGGTGCCGGTATATGCCGTCGCCACAAACAAGCCATTACCGTAGATAACAGAAGCCCAACTGTTATTGGCTGCGGACGTGCGGATCGTCCAGGTAATGCCATCAGGGCTGGTCATCACCCGGTTGCCGGTGCCGCTCTGGGCCACCGCCACAAACAAGCCATTGCCATAGGTCACAGAAAACCATTGATTATCGGCTGCGGACGCCCGGGCAGTCCAGGTAATGCCATCAGGGCTGGTCATCACCCGGTTGCCGGTACCTGAAAATGCCACTGCCACAAACAAACCATTGCCGTAGGTCACAGAAAACCATTGATTATCGGCTGCAGAAGCGCGGGAAGTCCAGACAATACCATCGGGGCTGGTCATCACCCGGTTGCCGGTGCCAGACTGGGCCGTTGCCACAAACAATCCATTGCCATAAGTCACAGCATACCATTGATTATTGGCTGCGGCTGTACGTGCCGTCCAGGTAATGCCATCAGGACTGGTCATTACCCGGCCTCCGGTCCCTGCAAATGCCACTGCTACAAACAAACCATTGCCATAGGTCACAGAATACCAATTGTCATCGGCTGCAGAACTACGAGGGGTCCAGACAACACCATCGGGACTGGTCATTACCCGGTTGCCGACCCCTGAATATGCTACTGCCACAAACAAACCATTGCCGTAGGCAACAGAACGCCATTGATTATCCAAGCCTGAAAACCGTGTAGCCCAGGTTACACCTGTTTGGGCATGTACCCAATTGCTTGTCAGCAGCAAAAAAGGGAGTATAAAAAGTAATCCTGCGTGAATTCTTCTGCGGAAATTTTTCCTATGACTAAGCGGGTAGATCTGTTTCATTTAAAATTGGTTAAGCGGTGGATAATGTCCGGTCTGAACATATACAACGTGGAATAAACTTTAGTAGTACCCGGAAAAAATGTGATCAGGCCGAATGCCGTCATAGCAGCCCTTATTATAAAAAAAGAGACCCTGGGGTCTGTCATTCCTGGAGATCAATCCGGCAGCTGCAGCGCCCAGCCTTGCCTGGGTTCGTAACTTTACAAGGATCTCTTTCCCGACACTGGCGGTGTGCCCATTCCCGCAGCAGGTGAAAGCCACCTGGGACCCGTGCCAGTCGAATATGATTTGGGCCAAACACAATATTACCCTACTTTTGCAGTAGACTATGTATTTAATCAATCTCCGATATTGTCAGCATTACAGCAAAAATACACGCAAACAGATGCGTGTTTGTTGTTGCATGCATACAGGCATGATGGGGTTCATTGATTGACAGGAGACGGATAAAATAAGACAATTTATTATAGTCCCCGGTTCAATATCCGGGGATTTTTCTTTTAGACAGCATAGAAGGCATTTAGGTACTTTTATCACTTTTTTTACTATATACAATAATAAAGATGGTATCCTCAATAAACGGCATTTCTTCTACCAGCAGATTTTCCAACCGCGCAGAAAACTATGCCAGGTTCCGGCCCGGTTACCCCGATGCGCTGTTCACTTTTATTGAAGCGGCAATGAACCTGCAGCCGGCAGATAATATTGTAGATATTGGCTCGGGAACGGGTTTGTTCGCAGAACCTTTACTGAAAAACGGGCATAATGTTGTTTGTCTTGAGCCCAATGAAGACATGCGGAAAGCTGGCGAAGAACGCCTCAGGAAATATCCTTCTTTTCAAAGCATACGCTCCACTGCAGAACATACCGGTCTTGAAGACAGCAGTGTGGACCTGATCACCATTGCGCAAACCTTTCATTGGCTTGATCCTGTAGCTGCCAGACTGGAGTGCAAACGCATTCTGAAACGCCATGGTCATGTTATTCTGGCGTGGAACCGCCAGACGAACCACGCTGAATTCGGGAAGAAGTATACTGATCTGCGTAACAAATACCGGATGGGAGAACCCGGACCGGTTCAAATTGATCCTTTGGTGATCAGCGACTTCTTTATGCCCCAACAGGCTATATCAAAGACTTTTGCCAATAAACAGTTGCTTGATTTTGAGGGATTGAAGGGACAGCTATTATCAAAGTCATATATACCACTGCCCGGCCACGAATTGTATGATGCTATGATTACCGAGCTCATCCAACTCTTTATTGCATATAATGAGAACGGGCTCGTGACCATTGAATATGAGACTTTATTGTATTGGGGCAAGTTGAACTGATCTCAATAACATTCGTCAAATAACTAAAAGAGAAAGCCTGCAGAAACTCAACCTACAGGCTTTCTCTTTATACCTACCTGCCGGAGGCTGTCCAGCAGGCAGGATTTGTGCGTTATACTGGATATTTCTCTATATTTAACCGGTATGGCTAATCTTACAACTATTTTTCGGGCGGCGCTAATTGTAGCAGCCTTGTCTTCGGGCACCGAAAGCCAGGCCCAGCAACCTGCTATTTTCCTGGCCGATCCAACGGTATTCAAAGACAAAGGGAATTACTATTTGTATGGTACCAGCAGTAACCAGGGATTCCTGGTATACGAATCTGCTGACCTCAAAACATGGCGGCAGCCAAAAGACAGCTCCCGGCGCTTTGCATTGAAACGCGGCGAAGCTTTTGGAAACAGCGGCTTCTGGGCACCACAGGTATTTACATTCAAGGGCGGTTATTATATGGCTTACACAGCCAATGAACAGATAGCGATTGCCAAAGCATCCAGCCCCGCTGGCCCGTTCAAACAGGACACAATGGTTGCGTTGAGCGGGACGGGCAAGCAGATCGACCCGTTTGTATTTTTCGACGAAAACGGGAAGGTGTACCTCTTTCATGTGAAGCTGCAAAGGGGCAACCGGATCTTTGTAACAGAAATGAAACCCGATCTCTCAGATGTGATCCCCGGTACTGAAAAGGAATGCATTGCAAGTACCGAAGCATGGGAGAACACGGCGGCAGCAGAGTGGCCGGTGGCCGAAGGCCCCACTGTGCTGAAGCATAAAAACACCTACTACCTCATCTATTCGGCCAACGATTTCCGGAACAAGGATTATGCAGTGGGTTATGCCACCTCTGATTCTCCAACGGGGCCCTGGAAGAAATATTCCCGTAACCCGATCATCAACCGGCAAACTGTTGGACATAACGGGCCCGGTCATGGTGATGTCTTCGCCGATAAAAGTGGCCAGCTCTATTACATAATACATACCCACCATTCCGATGATCGTGTGTCGCCTCGTGCCACAGGGGTTATACGTTTGAAATTTAAGACCACAAAAGAAGGAAAAGAGGTACTGGAAGCAGATAGCGGATCGTTTGAGTGGTTGATGGGAGAACAATAATGACCACTCTGAATTGTTTTAAACTCTTGCATTGGATCACGGCCCGGATAAAAGCTTACCAGTTAGAAATTTCTTATGATCAATTCTACGATAATTACCAGGATAGCGGATACAATAAAAGACCTGCCGGAGCAGACTGAGTTATCTATCACTGTTATAAAAAATGGGAAAGCCGGGCATTATGGGATGATCAAGGAAAATGGGTCTGTTAAGCAGGTTAATAACAGCACCTCCGCTTTTGAAACAGGTTCTGTAACAAAAGCTTTCGCTGGTCATATATTAGCCCAGTTAGTGATTGAAAAGAAAGTAGATCTGGACGATCCGATCCGGCATTTTCTTCCCTTTACTTTACTCAACAATCCGCCCATTACGTTAAGGCAACTGGCGTTGCATACCTCGGGTCTGCAGAGAATGCCACATGATTTTGAAACGCAGCCAAATTACGATAAAGACAACCCCTTTAAAAACTATACAGAAGAGCAGCTGGCTACCTATTTCACCCAAAACCTTCAGTTGGACAGTCTGCCCGGCGAAAAGCACCAGTATTCCAATCTCGGATATGGATTGTTGAGTTATATCATTTCAAAGATTGAAGGGAGTCCTTTTGCAAGCGTCGTATCGAAAAGGATTTTTGAGCCATTAAAAATGTACCATTCCGCTTTTGACATCAGGGAAGTGAAGACGAATATCGTAAAGGGTATTGATGACAAAGGGGCTTTTTGTTCACATTGGGATGGTGGAATTCTCGATGGCTGTCTAGGTATTATTTCCACCGCAGAAGATCTATCCAGGTTTGCCATGATGGCAACTGATGTATCGGATGCTGCAGGTAATCTGCAAGCACAGGAAACCTTTACTATTGAACCACAGTTAAAAAGCAACCTTGGATGGGGAGAAAGATTAATCATGCCGGAAAATATCCGTATGCAGGGGATCAACGGCGGAACCGGCGGTTATGGTGCATCCATATTGGTTAACCGGGAAATGGATTGTTCGGTTGTTCTCCTGTCAAATATTTGGCCCTGGCGTTACATGGAAATAATTTACCCGCTCTGTAAAGAGTTGCTAATAGAAGTCTCTCTACTAAAATCGGCAGGGCAGCTTGCACCTGCAACTCTATCTATTACCGGAGAAGTTTCCAGGCCTATAATTCATAATAAATAAAGGACTAGTTACAATAACTCCGGTCTACATATTCCTTGTTTCCCTGAGCATTGATAAAATAACATCCACCTCTGGGTCCTAAATGATATTTTTTACCCGATGCTGATCTGGAAGAGCTCGAGGTCCGTTGCTGTTGAGCGGCTTCTGCTTGTCTCGCTTTTGCAAGGTTGGCCTGGTTGGCTATGAAATTATAATTCGGTCCGCTTAAAAGACTAACGCTGTCTTCAGCGGTAGGCCTAAGTTCATCCCAATCCTCCGCCACATATTTTCCCAAAACAAATCCGGTATATTTACCATCATATTCACCAAATGAGATCTCTGCCCAGTCTGCTTTGTTATCGACCTGAAAAGCTTTTACATAACTTAACCGGTGTATCTGTCCAATGATCATCGCTTGCGCATTAGGCTTGCTACGCACATTGATACTGTCATGGTTTATCCAATAATAACCGGCTTTCAATCTTTCTATTTTCAATTGCTCTTTCTCTGCTTTTTGTTGTGCTACCCGGGCGTTTATTTCATCTTGCGCTTTTTGTTTAATAGCATCGTGCACCTCTCTATATGCTTTAAGCTCCTCACGATAGTAACGGACCGGGAAGTTCTTATCTGCCTTTTCAATCTCTTCGCAGCTGTGTTCTATACCATAATTAGGGTTGTAACTATCCCCCATCGTATTCTTGTAGATGTGTTTCAAATCATTGAGCATACTCTGTGCATTCGATATATGTCCAAAGATCGTTGAAGGGAACTTTGTTTCATCGGCCCGAAGTACAGTAATGCTTTTCCCATCGATCGTAATGGTTTTAAGCCATTGAGAATAGTCGGGTGTTTGAGCAGCAGCTGACAATTTCAGCAGCATGCCGGTTACCAGCAGATAAATTGAAAATTTCATATATGGTAATTAGGAGCTAAAAGTATAATTCTCCTATTAATAATCAAAATGCCCAAAAAGGCTCAACGAATGGCTACCAATGTTTTACCATTTCATGACCTACAGGCAATAAAAAAACCTATAACTCCAGGAGAATTATAGGTTTTGATATTCAAGGTTGAACTTACTCTATTACCACCTTCCTCACTTCCACCTGACCGTTGCCAGCTTGTACCTTCAGGTAATAAACACCCTTACTATAGCCGTCGAGCCTTAACCAATTCGTACCCGGCTGCACCGTAAATGTTTTAAGGTATTGTCCTGTTGTATTGTGCAGCGTTGCTGTAACAGTTACATTGTCAGCAGTAGCAACATCTAATCGCAGCAGCTGATTGAAGGTAGGTACGGGAGACACTTTCACGACCAACCCGCTGTTGCTGAAACTCACAGCCTTCGTAACGGAGTAAATCAGCCTGCCGTCCAGGTCCTGCTCAGCAATCCGGTAATAATTCGTACCGGCAAAAGGATGTTCATCCACAAAGGCATATTCTTTTTCCAGTGCGGTCGATGTTGTTGCAGGCAGCGTTCCGATAGGCGTAAACACAGTACCATTGTCACTTCGCTCGATGATGTACCTGCCTACGTTGATCTCGGCAGTTACCTTCCAGCGAAGCAGTGCCGTATTATCCTGCGCCCTGGCTTCGAAGCTGAGGAAGTTTACCGGCAGTGTTGCAGCAGAGAAAGCAGATACTGTCCTGACCTTTGATAACAGGGTGCTTCCGCTGAACACATTGGCTACACTCGTAGCTCCTTTCTCATTCTTCAGGAAAATATCATCGATGTACCAGCCATCACCACCAATTTCAGAATCCGTTCCAAACCGGAACCGGATCTTCGCAGTGGTTCCTGCAAAACCCGACAACACGATCACGGTTTGAATGAACTGCCCGCCGCTACTGCCTGAAAACGCTTTGCGGCTCACTGTTTCCCCGGCAAAGGGTGTGATATTGCTGTTGTACCCATTTTGTATAATGTAAGGTCCAAGGTCCTGCCAGGTGCTCCCTCCATTCGTGGAGATCTCCACTACCCCTCCATCAAATGAAGCTTCTGTTTCATAATAATGCCAGAAAGACAAAGTGGAAAGCGTATCCAATAACAAGTTACCCGAAGTAAGGAACTGCTGACCGGTCACCGCCTGGTTGTAGGCATACCAGGCATGAGTACTGCTGTGCGATTTTGTAGTGACTTCAGTCCAGGAATAACTGCCAATAAAAGAGGGCGACCAGGTATAAGCGGCAGGATCTCTGCTGTCATTGATCAGCGTATCCGGTTTCACGTAAGAAGCATTCACCCTGGCCTGTACTGTAAAGGTTTTGGTTTCACCCGGCGTAAAGTTCAGGCTGGAGAAGCTAACATAAGGAGCAGTATAAGTTCCACCTGTAGAAGAGATATAGCTCAGGTTGGCTGATAAGGTATCCACCAGCATGATATTGTTTTGAGCACTGCAGTCGCAGGTAGCTTTGATCGTATAGACGAGATTGTCGCCCGGCGCCACCGTCGTTTTATTGACTGTCTGCGCAATGCTTAGCCCGGCAGGCAGGTCTTTCGCAGCCACCTGGTCCGTATAACTATCGGCTCTTCCCTGGCTGGCGCTTTTACCCATACCCCGGCGTGCAAAGGCATTCCAGATGGCACATTTGTGGGCATAATTGTACAGCAGGCTGTCAGCTTTTAAAATCGCATCCCGTCCATCGAGGAAGCCTGGGCCGCAGGGCTGGTACTTCAATCCCTGCATGACCAGTTGCAAGGCAATATTGTTGCCTTTGGTACCATGATAGAGGTCTGCATCGATGCCTTCTGCAGCAATAATGTTCCAGGTCATATCCCACAGCGTAGCACACCATATCTCGCCCACCGAATGAGCTTCTCCAGCCGTAGCAACGGCCAGACTATCATACATAAGCGGGTTGATCGATAAATCGGTAGAGTACGGGAACCGGCGAATGCCGCTTCCCGCAGGCTGTTGTCCGAGTACATAAGTACCAATAGGTCGTTTCTTTATGCCATCGGTCGAAGCAGCGGTCGACCAATCCGTGGTCACCATCAGTGCCATAAAATCACTCCATCCTTCCCCCATCTGTTCCCAATTCAGCAAACAACTGGCGTTGGCCGGCCCCGCTGTAAGGCGGTTGGAAATGCCATGCGTGTACTCATGAGCGATCACGCCATTGTCCAGGGCGCCATCGATATGATGACCCGAGGCCGATAAAGTAGCCGTTACACCCGGCAGACCTGCTTTGATCGTATTGGCATCTGCCAGCGCCAGCATCACAGCGGGAATGATGAGGGTGGTATCGTCGCCCGTCATCACCGTGGGATTGCCTGCCACATTGTTGGCCACGATCACCCCGATAGCGCCTGCATTCTGCGCATTCTTTACTTTTAAAGTAAAGGGGCAGCTGGAGCCGCCCCTGTCTATCAGAGCTATCTTACCTGTGAGGCTTGAAGCATTGGCAATGGCGCCACAGGCACGGTGTGTGCCGCCACTTACATCATTTACCAGGACTATTTCCGCTGTTACGGGCCCCACATCGATCAGCCTGTTGCGCGAACTAAGTACGCCTTCTGCTATGAAGTAATCTGCAGGGGCAGGACTATTGATATGCAAATGGGGTGTGACCGCTGAATTCCAGAGGAACATGCGCATGCGCGGATTCTGTCCGTCGGGCCCCGTGAAGAAATCTGCATTATTGGTTCCGCCGCCATCCTGTGAAAAAGCATGCACATAGTCGTTGCCCGTACCACCGCGTCCCAGGTTGTCTGCCTGGAAATTGCCCGCCGCTTCATCGAAGCCATATTGATAACTGATATCATGCATCAGGTTGTTCCAGTAAAAAAGATTGCCGATGCCAGCGCGGATATTGGCGTAGCTGCTGGGATTGGTGGAAGTGTCCAGGGCCCTGTCGAAAGTAAGCGTAGGTATCGCCGTTACAGATGTGTCTGCAAAGCCCTCTGTATCTCTTCTTCCCGTCAGGTCTTGCCGGGCCCACACATTATTGCCTCGGGTGTACGTATAATTGTTGGTATTGTCGTAATGCCATCCCAGCGTAGTAGCATTGTTGCCGGCGCCGGCCAGTGTCCAGGGATTGTTCACCAGCGCACGGTTGCCGTAGTTGGCAGATTCCAGCGGAAAAGGATATACCCGGTAACTCGCACTGCTAACGGCAGGTGGTGGCGCTGGCATGAACAGGGCTTGCCAAAGATCATCCTGCTTTGCCTTGCCCGCAGGGGCATAGACCGGTGTTGTAGTTGGTATTGCTGTAGGCTGATGAAGCTGCTCTGATACGATGAGGCTGTTCTTTTGCAACAATTCGCCGGTGAAGGCATCGATATGAGCCAGCCATTCCTCGTTGCCGTCGGCAGAACCGATCTGCACTTTCCAGGAAAGTTTTAGTAGCTGGTCCTGCTCCAGGGGAAGCCACACCAGGTCACTACTGAGATGGTGCCGTGCAAAGCCACGCGCTTCGAATGTATAATGTTGGCGCACTGCATCCGTTTCCACAGTCGTCAACAGTTGTGGTACAGCAATCGACAGGTGCCGGCCCGCCTGCTGTATCGCCTGCTCTGCCCGGATGGTGGGGGCCACACCGGCATTGATGCCTGCTTTGGCGCCGGGCTTGGGAATATAATCAAGTCTTTTATTTACCAAAGTATCATGCCTGAAAATGTAGACACCTATCTTGTTGTACACAGCCACACCCTGGTAGGTTTGCTGAAGGTATACCATCAGGTCGCCCGTCTTTTTATCGGTATAGGCATCTGTGACCACATAATCGCTCAGCGTAGATTGGTTAAGGCCGGTGGCAGGCAGGTTTATCTTCAGCAATGTAAGGGCCTGTTGGCGGGCGGAAACTCTTCTGTCCTGCGCAGCAGCGGTCATAAACAGGAGGATCGTCACAAGGCATAGAAGGACATTCCTTCCGGTGGAGGGGGACATGCTCATAAGTTAATTAGTTATGAAAGAGATTGTAATAGGAATTGGAGACGCTATAATGCCTTCGTTCAGGATTAGGGCTTAACCAGGTGGTTTTTATAAGAATGTGGTGTACAGGCAGGCAAGGTAAGCCATCAAGAGGCGGGAGGGGCGGCCTTTGAGCAGGCGGCCAGTATGGGTGTGCAGGCGGTGAAGAATTTTGCCCTGCTCATCAATGAATCGCCGGAAGGTGTTTTTTCCCGACTTTCGGACTTCCGGACTACTACTTGCCGATCAGTTGCAGAAACGCTTCCTTCCTGCGCCTCGCCACATCCAGCACGTCGCCGTTTTGCATTTCTATCTGTCCGCCATCGCCTTTGATGTATTTCCGGATATGTCGCAGGTTGATGATATACGCATGATGAACGCGGAAGAACAGGTTGTCCGGTAGCAATTCCTCCAGCTCCTTCAGCGTTTTACTCGCCGTCAGTTTAGGGCGGCTCACAAAATGTAGTACCGTATAATTCCGTTGTGCCTCCAGGTACAGAATATCGGCCAGGTCGAAAAACAAGTGCCCCTCCAGCGTAGAGATGGTAATCTTACCTACCGTATCGCGAAGATGTAGTTGCTGGTTCAGCGTCGCTACCTGCCCTGGCGTTTTCCGGGAAGTTGGATGCTGTTGTATATTGGCAATGCATTGCTGCAGCTCTTCAATATTCACCGGCTTCAGCAGGTAATCGAAAGCTGCATGTTTGATGGCCCTGATCGCATATTGGTCGAACGCTGTAGTGAATACCAGGTGGAAAGGCTGATGGTCCAGGTGTTGCAACATATCGAAACCGTTCATGCGCGGCATTTCGATATCGAGAAATACAATGTCTGGTTCCACCTTCCTGATCAGGACCAGCCCTTCTTCACCACCTGCAGCCTCGCCCACCAGTTCCACATCCGGGCAGAATGCCTTTAATTTTTGCCGCAGGGCGATGCGCCCATTCAATTCGTCGTCAATGATGATTGCTTTCAGCATTTGGTATTTTTAAATGTACTTCCACCCTTGTACCCGTTTCGCCATTTTCTGTCAGGTCCGTCACCAGCACCGGCGATGCTTCTTCCTCGTTGAACAAGGTAAGCCGTCCTAGATTGATCTCCATTCCATGCGAAGGATGTTGCTTATCCGATCGCATCGTGGCGGCCCGGCCCACGCCATTGTCCTCGATAATGTATACCAGCCGGTTGTCCTGCCGGCAAATATCGATCCGCAGTTTGCCTTTTCCATCCATACGGCTGCGAAGCCCGTGCAGGATGGCATTCTCCACATAAGGCTGCACTACCAGCGGCGGCACTTTGTAATCTGCCCCGGCAATACTTTCATCGACATTGATCTCCGCGGTAAACCGGTGTTCATGGCGCCATTGCTCCAGCTCGATGTACAGCCGCAATGTTTCTACATCTTTGCGGAAAGATACCGTATGTTGTCGCGAACTGTCGAGGATGTTCCGTATCAGCATGGCAAACTTGTTGAGGTAGATCGTTGCCTGGTATTTTTCGTCGTTCAGGATCAGGGCATCAATCCCGTTCAGGCAGTTGAAAATAAAATGCGGGTTCATCTGCGCGCGCAGGGCCATCATTTCCGTGTTGGCCATCCGTTCCTTCAGCGCCGCTTCTGACCGTAAGCGGCCAAAGCGTGCATACACAACCGTACCTATAACGCCTGCGAGCAATATTACACCGCCAATTCTGAACCATAGGGTTTGCCAGAAGGGTGCCATGATGATGATGTCGAGCGAAGCAGTGGCAGGTGATTCACCCATGCGCACTTCAAACCGGTATGTTCCCGGTGCAAGGTTCGTATAACCCGCATAGCCTTTTTCGGATGCTGCCACCCAACCGGGGTCCACACCACTCAGCCGGTAATAATAAGTAGTGCCTGCTACGCCCCAAAATTGCAGGGCCGAATATTCGATGCGTATAAAGTTGCGGTTATAGGGAAGACGCAATGGGTGGTGCAGGTACAACAGCGAATCGATAAACACCGGTTCATCGAATACGGAAAGGCCGGTAATGACAGGCGCCCTGGCTGTTCGCCGGTTATCCTGCGTACCCGCGCCGGAGAAACGAACCAGTTCTGTATGCGTCCAGCCAAGCCAGTCGCCCGAAGGCAGGGGCAACAAACGACCCGATTCGAAGAAGGTAGAAGACAGCAATCCTTTTTCCGGATGCCATGCCTTGAAGGCTTTTGTGGAAGGGTTGTATTGACAGATATCGTATTCTGTGGTGAACCAGATATTGCCTGCTGCATCTTTGCGTAGGGCATTGCAGGACCATAACGGCCGGTCATAATCGAAATTGATCTTTGTAAAAGCGCCGGTATGCAGGTGGAAGAAATACAAGCCTTCATTCTCAAAGCCCGCCAACAACAGACTGTCGTTCCAGGGCAACAGACTGTAGCAGGATGCTGGTCGGGGAAAAGCCGGTTGGTACAGCGCCGTAAAGCAATGTTGCCGTATATCGAACTTCGCCAATCCTTTTGCCGTACCTGCCCACACGATCGAGTCAATGATCTGCATGGTGATCACCGGCGACAGCGGGAACAGGGTCTTTCGGACTTCCGTCCCGATAGCTATCGGGACGTTCTTTCGGACTTCCGAAGGATTTCCGGACTTCCGAAATGCTTCCTGTTGCTTTCGATCCCAGCTAATGATCTTGCCATTGTGGAGTCCAAACAACAGGTTACCTGCCCGGTCTTTCTGTATGCACCGGATGGTGGACAATTCAAAAACATCAGGCCGGCTTGTTTGCAGCAGGTTGCCCTTCCCGTCCAGCAGATGAAGGAATCCATGTTGGCCGCCCACCCAGGTATTGCCTGCATCGTCGTCCTGAAAACACCAGGCCCGGTTTTTATCCATGGAGTTCCCGAAGACCAGGTGGCGTTTAACGTTCAATAAGCTATCGCACAAAAAAATGCCGCTACCCCAGGTAGCCACCAGCCATTGTCCATCAGGCCGTACTTGCACGTCCATGATCTCGTTGCCCGCCAGCAGGCCGTTGCCGGGCAAAGGATTACCCAGCGACCGGAAATATTGCCGGTAAGGGTTGAAAATATTGATGCCCCTGTCGGACCCTATCCAGATATTTTCTTCGCGGTCCTGGAAAAGGGCAGACAGCTCATAGTTATAGCGCAGTGACAGCTCATTGCCGGGTTCCTGCAGCAAGAGGTCGAAATCATCCCGTTGCGCATCGTACGACAGCAGTCCTGCACCGGCTGTAGCAATCCAGATATGGTCATGGTTATCCTCCAACAGGCTGCTGGCCCAGGTAGGTGGCAGATGCCGAATGCCTGCCCGCCTTTGGAGACCGGTCATCGAATAACTCCGCAGCGTATTCGTCGTCGTATGATACCGGTAGATAAGGTCTGCCCAGGTCAGGAGCCAGATATTCCCGTGACGATCGAGGTACACCTGCCGGATGAACGATGAATTGCGGGCGATCAATTCCAGCAGCGCATGACCTTGGGCATGTTGCCGGATCTGTTGCCGGTCATCAAACAGTAGCAATGCATCCAGGTTGTTCGTGACCCACAGTTGCTGCAACCGTTTGTCGTACATAAAAAAAGCAAAGGAGGGCCGCGCACTGTCGGGCGTTTTTAACAGGCACAGGCCCTGTCGCAGTGTATCTTTGTCGCTCCTGTTGAATACCATATATTCCTGCACCAGCCAGCGCGCTCCTCCATCGAGATAGGTGCGTGCCCGGGTGGTATCGCAAACCTGTGCAGCCAGCAACCCGCCAGGCTGTTTGTTCAAAAAGGGCCACTCCCGGGCGCTGCCGGACGATAAATTGTATACTATGCGTTGACTGGTTGTATCACAAAAGAAGTTTTTAATAGCAGGCCCCTGACCATTGGTGGCCGTGGTATCGGCAAAATGAAGCAGGCGTACGCCGTCATAGCGTTGCAATCCCTTGTCCGTACCAATCCATATATAACCTCGTTTGTCCTGTGCCAGGGAATGTATCACATTGCTTAGCAGCCCGTCGTGGTTATCGAGGTGGCGAAAAATGTACTTAGGGGAGGTAGCAGGAGGCGTTGTGGACTGGCACCAGGCAAAAGTCCTTAGAAGGAGGAGATAAAACAACAACAAGCCCGGACGCCAACACAGCATGGCTAAAATTACAGGTTTTATCCCAACGAAGTAATACTCCTGATAGCCGGTTGCTCATTTGCTTCCGCCGCCTGCTCAATGGTGGGAAGACGCCACCACAATATTTAAAATTGTTCCGGAACAATGCCCAACAGCAGGGACTATGGACTTATTTTCATAACTAATATTTATCTCGATGACCGGAGCGGTTTCCTGAGCGTCTTGAAAAAGTATGCTTCAAAATTGTAGGCCTGCTTTCCATATTGAAAATATGGATTGGCCTTATATTAAGAAATGGATCAGCAAATTGAATTTGAAAACATTTAATTTATTACCATCATGAATGACACACCACAACACATAAAGGAATTGCAATTAAAAATATGGCTTTCGAAATCTCCTGCAGAGAGGCTGAAGCAGTTTATGGAGGATAATACTTCTTTGTTTCAGTTTTGGAAGGCTGCGAAAAGAACTGATACAAAGGCTAATGACACTAAAATTGAAACTAAATCAATTGATTCGACGTAATAACACAACTAATAGACTATAGAATTCAAGTCGTGTAATAAATGACTACGTCGTGCTGTTTGCAAGAGTACTTCGAACTAAAAGAGCCTTCAAATCCAAAGACTTGAAGGCTCTTTTAGTTTTAAGTCGGGTGGCTTGGACCGATTTCGGACCAGTATTTAGGAGTAAGTGTGTTAGTCCTTTATTTTTTCAATACCTATATCGTCGGTATATTCGGGTAGTTGATGATGAGAGCGCTCGGCCTTCCCATTAAGATGAGGTGACTCCAGTAAAAACATTAAAACTAAAAATATGATTACTCAAAAAATTACACCCTATTTATGGGTAGAGAAAGATGCCAAAGCTGTAGCAGATTACTACTTATCCATTTTTAAAGACGGTAAGCTCAAAGATTTTCGCAAGTTCGATAGTGACGAAAGTGGAAATGATGCAGGCATAGAAACAGCTGTAATTGAAATAGCAGGAATGGAGTTTAGTATATTAGCAGCAGGCCCACTATTCAAATTTAATGAAGCAGTTTCTTTTGTTATCAATACAAAAGACCAGGCCGAAACGGATTATTATTGGGAAGGGCTTACTAAAAATGGTGGTGAGGAAGGCTCTTGTGGATGGTGTAAAGATAAATATGGATTATCTTGGCAAGTTGTACCAACTGAATATTTTGAATTAATACATAGCGATGACCCAATAGTAAGGGAAAAAGCAATGAAGAACACATTAACGCAGAAAAAATTGATACTGTCAGAACTCAAATAAACTATTACCCAGGCAACCTCACCCGATTTCATCGGGCAGTTTTGTTTTCCTGCCTGCTTACCCGGACAAGCCCGGGACGTCGCCAGAAAAACGAAACCCGCAGCTTTCGCTGCAGGCTTCTTATTTGTCGGGAAGACAGGATTCGAACCAATCAACCCATTTATCTCATACACAATCTTTTAGGCAAAGCCTTGAACACCGAGGTCAATGAATAGGTCTAAACTCCGATAAGTATATGTGAATTAGTCAATTCAGCACTGATTTTCCACAAACTTCAAAAAACTCAGAGAACGCAACAATGAAGAAAAGAACTGATAAATAAAGATACCCAATTTTTTACATTTTAACATTCAATGTCAAAGTTATTCTAACGCATTGTACATCGTCACAGATCATCGCCATAAGCCAAAGAAGGACTAAAACCATTTAGACCGACATCAATTCCTCCAACTGGCCGATTGTTGTTTACGGCCTATCTTAAATCACTGCTTGCCATTTACCGGAATTCCATTCCCTTTTCTTTCGTCGTTTTGAAGATCATGGGCACAAAGCATATTTATGAAAAAATTCTGCTAATAGTTAAACGGTATAATTCAAGGCAAACCACCATTGGTATAACGGTCAATAACTGCGGTTAATAAGCTTCAGATAAGTGCAATTTTACAGCCTGTCGTTTTTTCAGTAAATTCGCTCTTTGTGACTTGGATAAATTCAGACAATATAGCAACTTGGGCTGGAAGGCAGGATGCGATAGCAACCTTGCCTGAACTCTTGCATGCGCTGGTGCGAGCAACCTCACCTAAGAGCACCTTTGCAAGGTTTCCGACCTATAAGCAGATTTTTAATCCAGGTATTGATGGGTTTGTTCATTCAGCTGAAAGATCCGGGTATGTACCTGATGGCGTATCGGTTTGGGAGGTGAGTGTCCGTAAGGACATTGCGGTAAAAGCTGATGATGATTACACGAAACGGACCAATAGTGCAAATGGATATGACCCTGGTGAGTCAACCTTCATTTTTGTTACAGCACTATCCTGGAGTGGCAAGGAGGATTGGGTAACTGCCAAGATGGCTGAGGGCAAATGGAAAGAAGTCCGGGCATATGACTGTGGCGATATCGCAAGTTGGCTAAGCATTGCCGAGGTTGTCGCAAGGGATTATGCTCCCAAAATCAGTTTCTATCCTACGGACAGTGTTCAGACTGCAAAAGATTTCTGGCTTGAATTTTCCGTGGGTCCTGACAAAATTCAATTGCATCCTTCCATAGTTACGGCAGGCCGTGAATTCTTGGCTACTGAGATAAGAAGTTTTCTAGCGGGCGAACCTGCTATTAAGGCAATTCGCGGCAGATCAAAAGATGAAGTTATTGCATTTATCATTGGAACTGTAAAACAATTTACCGAGGAAGAGCAAGCAGCTTTTTTTTCAAAGTGCCTCATTGTAGATAGCGAGAATAATTTTAGAAGTATCTCCAGTAAAGAGCAATCGCTAATCCTCATATCCCGTGTCGAAAAAACGAAAATCATTTACAGAGGCCCGGCCGAAGGGAATCACGTATTCTTACCACTTGGCGCCGATGATGTATATAATGGTGATGCTCTGAGTTTGCCTGATGTCGGCAGATCAGGAATTGTAAGCTCCCTGCAAGAGACTGGCTTTACTGAAGAGCGGGCAGAAACACTTGCCAGGGAATCAGGACACAGCATTACAATTTTAAAAAGGCTTTTAAATTTTCCGATACTAAAATCGGAATGGGCAAACGCGAATCAGGCAGAAAGTACAATTCCGGCCCTATTGCTGGGCAGATGGGACGAGAGGAAAGAAGGAGATAAGGAAGCGCTTTCTATTATTGCAAGAAAAAGTTATGACGATATAATCAGGCAAATAGGTATCTGGAAGCATAACGAAATCCCGTTTATTTATCAGATAGGCGAGACCTGGAGATTAGCTTCTCCACTCGATGCCTGGGTTAACTTGTCGAGGTATGTGACGAAAAGTGATTTAGATAATTTAGAGTACGTATTTCTCTATGTACTTGCGAAAGTCCGTCCTTCGTTCGATCTACCACCTGAAAAAAGATACATGGCCTCGCTGTATAATAAACAGTCAGCCTATTCAGAGTGGTTGCGTGAAGGGCTTGCTCAATCTTTAATTTTAATCGCTATTTATGGACAGGGGTTGCAACTTCCAACTGGCGGTGGAAGTTCTCAAAGATGGGTTGATTCTGTTGTAAACAAATTATTGGAAAGTGCATCCGGTAACCTTTGGGCGTCGTTAAATTACGTTTTGCCTCTTATAGCAGAAGCTTCACCGGAAAGTTTTCTAAGTAGTGCAGAAAAGTCGATTCATGCCGATCAGCCTGAAATCCTAAAAATGTTTGAAGAGGAGCAGTCATTTGTTCTTTCAACCAGTAATCATTCAGGTCTTCTTTGGGCCCTTGAAGCATTAGCATGGCTTCCGGAGTATTTGCCGAGAGTTACAATAATACTTGGCAGACTCGCTGGCTTAGACCCTGGCGGAAAACTTAGCAACCGACCTTTTAACTCAATACGATCAATATTTCTTCCTTGGATGCCCCAAACCTTTGCCGACCTGGAAAAGAGAAATCAAGCGCTTGAGTTACTGGTTAAGTACGAGTCACAGATAGCATGGCGAGTCCTTATTTCCTTGTTGCCAAGACACAATGATGTAGCTTATCCAACTTACAAAACACGTTGGAGACTCTTCGATCATAAGTCGGAAAGGAAGAATTTAACAAACGGTGAAATTTGGCAGAATCATGCCCTAATTGTCAAAAACTTACTTTCTAATACCGATTTTGATGAAGCCAGGATTGCAGAATTAGTTGAGATTATTAGTGACTTAAGCGACAGAGATAGACAGTCAATAGTTGATTACATCACAACCAATGTTAATACAATAATCCAAATTGACTATGCGATACCAAAAGCATTGCAAAAAATGTTGAGGCGGCATAGATCATTTCCTGACGCTAATTGGACTTTGCCGGAAACAGAGCTTATCAAGATAGAGAAGCTGTACGAGCTTATGCGTCCAATTGATGTTATTAACAAAAACAAGTGGCTTTTTGATGAACATTGGCCAATGGTAGAAGGCATTAAGCGACATGAAGATCATATTAAGCAGGAAGAGGTAATTAGGGAAAAGAGAGTTGAAGCTTTAGTCGATATTTTCAATGAATTAGGGCTTCGACGAGTTCTTGAACTGTCAAATGAAGTAAAGGAGAAAATTGTTTTTGGTGATATAGCTGCTCACGTTCTGTTAGATAATGATGCGATATTAGAATTTCTAAGTGAGCTTCGATTGACAGATAAAGATCAAGACTCTGTCAGAGGATTTGTTTTCAGAAAAAGCTGGCTGAATGACGTCGACTGGATAAAAGAGATGTTTGAAGAATTAAAAGAACTAAAATATTCAAACTTGGCTCTTGCAAATTTTCTGATCCCTTCGAAGCAAAGCATGGAACTTTGGAATATAGTTGACAATTCCAATGAAGAAATTATTTCACGTTACTGGAGAAATGTCCACCTGTATTTACATTACCTGAGTTATCAGGAGAAAATATATGCAATAGATAAGCTTATTCAATTTGGTCGAAGTTTGACAGCATTGGAGCTTGTGCAAAGGCACATTAGTGAAATGCCTACAGTTTTAATTTTAAGGGCTCTCGATGCCGGAACGAATTCAAAGGAGAATAAGGTAGTTCCATCTTATGAGATTGAACAGATATTTAGTGAGCTGGATAAAAAAAAAGATATAGATCGATCTAATTTGGCTCAATTAGAATGGAGATACTTGTCTATTCTGACGAGAAATTATTCAAGTAGGAAGCCAGAAATTTTATACGAAAAGTTAGCAAACGATCCGGCTTTTTTTGTGCAGGTTTTAAAAATGTTGTACAAGCCTAATCTTGAGGCGGAACAGGAAGAAGTGTTGAGTGATGAGGAAATGCAAAGACGATCTATAATTGCACATAATGCTTATGAATTATTGACATCCTGGAAGAGGATACCTGGCATGAATGCATCCACTAAGTCTATCGATAGTGAAATTTTAATGGGCTGGGTCTTGAAAGCCAGGCATTTAGCTGAAAATGAGCATAGGATAGATGCTGCGGATATACATATTGGAAAATTATTGTCGCAATATCCTGAAGGTGATGGTCAATGGCCGCCAGATGCAATTTGCGAAATTATTGACACGATTAATTCAACTGTGTTATTACGAAGTTTTCGAGACGAGACTTTTAACAAGAGAGGTTTTTCAAGTAAAGCTCCTCTTGAGGGAGGTGAAAGGGAAAGAAAAATAGCTGAGTATTTTAATGGCTTAGCAAAGCAAATCTTATATAAATGGCCGGTAACAGCGTCAATATTGAGCAATCTGGCAACTGATTATGCGGAAGATGCTATTAGGGAAGATGAGAGAGCAAAGAGAGATTCGCTGGAGCCTTAAATTGCTTCGATCTTACGTTGACAGCAAAATGAAAAGAACTGGTGTCTCAGTAACGATAAGTCATTTTAACAAGTTCTTACTATTTAAGTTATTTTTAGTTCTATAACATAAATTAACAGCTTAGATGAACAAGCCTCTATGTGTATTTTGTCAGTTACCCTTGGATGGCAGCGACGAGCACATAATCCCGCAATCCCTTAACGGACGACTACATTCGAAAGAAATTATTTGCCATAACTGCAATTCAAACATATTTGGACAAAAAGTAGATCCAATTGCAAAGCAATTGTTCAATCCTCTCATGCTTATCCTTGGTTGGGATAATGCTAATGGAGTGAAGGCTGAAGATAATAAGGGTGACGAATACAGCATTAATAAGAAACTGGAAGCACTACCTATTCGACCATCACAAGAATTAGTTAAAAAAGGTTCCGCTCGTATTCTTAATGTGGAGGGTGATCCGAAGAATGCAATAAAAATGTTCGGAAAAGAGGCTAAAAAAATAATAGCCGAAGGTAAAGTCCTCAAGGATCTGAAGGTGACTGAATTCTCAGGTGATTCAACTCTTAAAACAAAATGGGAAATAAAAGGCAGTGACGAACTAAACTTATTGCTTAATAAAATTGCTATCGAGTTTTACTCATACCACAAATTTGATTCAACTTCAATTTTATCGTTGAGCAGAAAAATTATATCTCTCGAAAATAACATAGGAAATGTGAAACTTTGCAACCAGCAAAATGAAGTACGTGATTTCGATGAAAATGAAGTTTCCCACCTTATTGTGCTTAAAGGCAACAAACAGTCAGGGAAGTTATATTGCTATATTGAGCTATTCAACTTAATCTGCGCAGTGGTTACTTTAACGGATGAATACGAAGGGGATGATATTGATAATTTCTATCATCAGGATGCCATCTCTGGAGAAAGGTTTACTAATCCAGTAAATTTGAAGATGTCTCTTCCAGAAATCCTGGCTTATAATTTTGATGAGAATGACTTTCATTATCAAACGAATTACCTTTTTGAAAGAATACGCTCTAGGGAATTAAGTAAAGTTTTAGCGACCGAGCTGCCTAAGATATATGAAGATGTAAAAGCACGAGTTGAGAAGGGAGAAGTTGATAAGTCGAATCTTGAAGCAACCTATATTGACGAAAGCGCAAAATTACTGGCCCAATTAACGGTTTTTGATTTTCCATATATTTTGACCGATCAGCCTGACGAAGAAAACGACGACTACAATTGGATACATTCAAATTTCCGAGAATCTATCGTGGATCAAACTATTCATGAATACTCCGATCTGATTGGCAAGCGGATACAAATTGGTAAAGATATTTTTGTCATTACTGATTTTCTAAAGCAACCTCGCATCGTGAAAATAAACAAGAAACTGGTTACTCTATTTGTTGTGCTGAGAAGTGAAGGCACAAGCGCCACGAGATACCTTAAAATTAAGGATCTCATCGACGGTTTGATTGCAGGAGGAAATTGATACCTCTTGATGATTGTATCCAGGTCAAGCCAGGTAGATGCATCTCGTTTTAGCCCGTCGGACGGATCCAGAAGGTGGTATTTGTAATAGAGTTATAAAAGAACCACTGGTGTCCGGTCACTTCGCCAATATGGCCAACACGGAATATAGAATACCTGGCCCCCTGTTTATCCTCTACGATATAGTAGTCCCTCAGAAGACCAGCCTCTATCCACCAGGGCTTTTCAACCCGCCAGGGCCCATCAGCCGTTGACACCTCGTACAACTTCCCATCGAAGACAAAATTGATGGGCGGGTAATCAGGGACAGGCACTGTGACTTTAATAGGCTTTGGCACGGGTAATATTAGGAATGGCAGTTTTTTTTTAAGCACCCATTCATCTCCAACCAGGGCAGTCAATTCCGTAGTGCGCTTGAAAGAGTACTCAGGCAGGTAGACTTGGTTAGGAACAAACCTTTATATACTTCCGGCAAAAACTTTATAAGGTAATCGTACGTAGTTCGGTAATTTTTCAACGTACCTGGGGCGAGGGTTCCCACCATTTTGATATTATGCTCTTCAAACAACCATTGTATGGTGAGTTTTTTAGCAGGCTCATCTAAATTGGGTATCTCAGTTTTATGCGCTCGGCGGTCAAATGTGCATCGTCCAGCTCCATTTGCCGAAAGATCGAGGTGCATTTTGAACGGACCAACTCCATATATGTATTGTCGGCTTTCTGATCCGGTGTTTTTCCCTTCGTCATTCCCTTACCATCATGCCAATCTTCTCGTCGCACCCGCATCTTGATCGACATTTCCGACTCATTTCCATTTACGGTAATTTTGGCGTAGACAGGATATTTTCCTTCTTTCGGTGCTTTGTTATAACGTGGAAAAAAGATTACCCCAAAACTGTTTGACGTTTGCATTGACATAGCATTTTTTCGTGAATAATCACTCTCTTCAAATCATTGTCACACTTCAGCGAAAAATGACACTCTGAATGATATTAGAACCTGATAAGCAATTACTTGCCAATGCAGTTTCGTGCCCTTCATTTACCGGAAAACTAAATCTTTTTTCAGGTCAATGAATAGGTCAACCAGACTTTGGAGTTAATTGGGGGAATTTGGGGTAGATAATAAAAGAAAATGGGCACAAAACGTTGAGTTTGTGCCCATTTGATGCGATGTTCGCATATACTTGTCGGGAAGACAGGATTCGAACCTGCGGCCTCGTCGTCCCGAACGACGCGCGCTACCGGGCTGCGCTACTTCCCGAATAATAAAAAGGCTCCCTACTCCACTTTCAATTTCAGAATAACCGGCTTCACCAATTTTTCAGGATTGGTGAGACTCCCGTCTGGTTGCAGGCTCCTTAACTGGGCATTGGCAATATAATGAAATTGTCCGTTGGCAAAAGTGCCGGTGGTCGGTGTAATAAAATCCTTCCGAAAGGATTGCAGCGTTTCCACTTTTGTGATGAGCTTCTTTTTTGTATCAACATAATACCTCACTACCCTATCGTCCTGGTTGCCGGAATCCTGTATACCGATCAATGCTCCTTTGTAATAATACAGCCCATCTATTCCGTTCAGATAGGTATTTCCCCCGGTACTTACCCGGGATCGTTTTCCCGTAACCAGGTCAAAAGCATGCAGGCCCGTAAAATCAGCTACAAACAACACCTTATTATTTTCATCAGCAGCAATGCCATTCGGATACACAAAGCCCGCCCCATATTCCGTAAGCGCATCACTGCCGGGAAGGATACGCCAGACTTTCCCAGCCTTACTATCTGTAAAATAAATATCTCCTGTTCCGGTTATCACGATATCATTGAATAAATGCGGTCCCTGTTTATTATCCACTACAAACTTTCGCAACAGTTTTCCGGAAGGGATTTCAAATTGGAAGATGCCGGCATAACCGTTCAGCGTGTCTTTTTCTTCCGCACTGCAGATCCACAAGCTTTTGAAGTCGGGACTTACCTTCATACCGACCACCATCCATAAGCCAGACGCTTTACCATTTGCAAAGTCAGCGCAGTCGCCATTACCGGAACACCGGATCACTTTACTTTTGGACAGGCTCCCAACAAAAAAGGTTTGGTGCAGGCTATCATAAGCAATGCCTTCGGGTATCAACAAAGAATCATTGATCACAAAAGAGACTGCACTCTTGTCGACGGTAGTACGGCTTTTCCTAAAGGCTGCTGTATATTCCATAAAACGCTTGTCGCCATACAGCGGCGAAAACCCCTTGTTCTCTTCCACTGGATAAGTGAGGCCCCGTTTGGCCAGTATACCAAGCAGGTCCAGGCTGGGGGTAAGCTTACCAGCCTGACAAAAACACTCCGCCAGTTTGTATTGAATGCCCGGATGATCGGTAACTGCTACCAGCGGTGCTCCCAACTGAATACAGCGTTCATATTGCTTTTCGTTGTAAGCTTTCATAAATTGCTGATAATCATCCACCACCCCCTGTGCGGGTAATGAAAACGAAAATACCAGGCAAAGAGAAGTGACCAGCAAGGAGCACTGGGACAGCAAGGAAGGGATAGGTTTCATGCTATGAATTTAAAAAAAGTCATCCATTTTCTGTAACATTCGTCCGGTCTGTACGATTAGATAGTATACAGGGAAATAATACAATGCCTTTGGGGAATTGCTACAAATGAATAAACAGGAAGAGTTAATAGCCAGGTGTAAGCAGGGTGATCCTTCAGCCTATACAGATTTGTATAATGAGCACGCCGGGGCTGTGTACAATTCTATTATAAGACTGGTGGGACATACGGCAGAAGCTGAAGATATTTTGCAGGAGAGTTTTGTAGCCGCTTTCCAGCGCATAGCCAGCTTTGCTCCAACAGTTGGGTTCAGGGCCTGGGTAAAAAGGATCGCCATTAATAAATCCATCGACTGGATCCGCAAACAGAAACTAAGTTTTGTGGAACTGGACACGCATTTCGTTGCTGTACCAGAAGAAACCAGTATAGACGAGTCTGCATTTCAATTTACGATGGATGCCATAGCAACTGCCATTGAACTGTTACCTGATAATTACCGCACCATTTTCAACCTGTATGCAGTAGAAAATATACCCCAGGCAGAAATAGCTAAAATGCTGGGGCTGGAAAATACGGTTGTCAGAACCCAGTATCACAGGGCCAAACAAAAATTATTAATGATTCTCGCAAAAGGAGGTTAGTATGAGTAGTGCATTAGAAAATTATATACAGCGCAACCTGGATGAGTTGGACAGGAAAAAGCCAGACGCCGCCGTACTGGGCCGCATCCTTGCAACAATGGAGGCAACGAGGAATGATAAACCTACAGCCGCCGTGATCTCTTTCCGCTTATTGAAATGGGCGGCAGCCTGCCTGTTGGTGACCGCCGGCGGTATAGCCGTTTGGTATTTTAATAAGCCACCGCAAACCAACCATACCGGCACTGTCCATATACCGGAAACAAGGCCCCTGCCGGCGCAGAAAACTGATCCGGCGACGCCTTCTCCAGCCAATGTAGCGGATGAGCGCATGGCCATTTCCCCCAAAGTAGTGGTGCGTAAAGACAAACCAAAAAAGACTGCATTCTTACCAGGGTTAAACAATATGCAATCGGCAGCCAGCAGGATCAATGCCGTTGCTTCCGCATCCAGGATGAAAAACAGGAGTAATGAAGTGGTGGATGCCCTGGTACATACGCTAAACAATGATCCCAATGCCAATGTGCGGCTGGCGGCCCTGGAAGGATTAACGCGATTCCATAAAGAGGTATATGTAAGGAGAAAGCTGGCGGCCTCCCTCAATAATCAGCAGGACCCGCTTGTACAGATCAACATGATAGATCTGCTCACCTCGATGCGGGAGTCGAGTATCCTGCCAGACCTTGAGCGGATCGCCAATGATGACAACAGCAATAATTCCGTAAAGGATGTGGCCTGGTCTGGTATACAACAACTTCGACATAAAAAAACATATTAAGAATACACTTGTATGAGAAAGCACATAATACTCTTTGTTTTCGGCCTTACCGCCTGCATGGCCGCCCATAGCCAGGAATACAAGGTCAAAAGATCAACCGGGAAAATTATTGTGAACCTTCGCTCCGTGGTCATTGAGGGGTATAGCGGCAACGAGATCGTTTTCAGTTCCAAACCGAATGAAGCAGCGATCGATCCAAAAGCAGAAGGCCTTCAGACGATCAATACTGCCGGCTACCTGGACAATTCCGGCCTGGGCATCAGTGTGGTGGAAAAAGGAAATACGGTGGAGGTAAACGAAGTCATCGAAAACCTCGACATAAAAATATTGGTGCCCAAAGGCCTGATCGTTTCTTTTGTATGCAATAAAGTGACAGTTGGTGCAAAGGTCATTTGCAGGAACATGGACAATGAAATGGAGGCAGAGATATATGACAACAGTCTTTTACTTGAAAACGTAACAGGTCCGTTAACTGTACGGTCGCTGTACGGATCAGTTGATGTTGTGTTCAAGGCACCTGTCAAAGGACCGGTTTTCATTGCTACCATACATGGCGCTATTGACGTAGCCATCCCGGTTGACACAAAAGCAAATTTAATACTCAAAAGTATCCATGCTCCTATCATGACCTCGCCCGATCTTAAAATAGAAATGGAAAAACATGAGGAAGAACCCGTAGGCAGTCATGCTACTTCCATCAATGGAAAGCTCAATGGTGGCGGGTTAGACTTATGGCTCACCTCTAAATTCGGCAAGATCTACTTCCGTAAGACCAAATAACAACAATCCTCCAAGAGAGAACGAAACGACTTTACTCCCAAAAAATAAACCCTAAGTATGAAGTACATTATGGTAATGGCAATGCTATGCATGGCCCTCAGCGTAAAGGCCCAAACCTGCGCCTGTGAAAAAGAGTTCTTACATGTAAAAAACATAGTCGAGAACAATTTTGCCGGATACCCGGACAGGATAAAAGCGCTTTCAAAAGCGGGCTATAAAAAAATGACGGATCAATTATTGCAACTTACCCGCAACAAATTTTCCAGCGACAATTGTCCCCTCATCATCTCACAGTACCTTGACATTTTCAAAAGCCACCACCTGGGCTTCTCTCCCGATTACGACCCGGCCAAAACCGATACTGACTTTGTTAATCACCGTCCGGTCTTTAACATCACTGATGAGGAGATAGAAAGACTGAAGAAGTCCCGTTCATGGGAAGGCATTTATAATTTCACCTATGATTCATCCACCAAAATTGCGGTGATAAAAGACCCCACTGCCTTACACGATTATATAGGCGTAACAGTAGAGTCCACCAGGCCAACCTGGAAAAGAGGCCTGATCAAGTTTGAAGGGAAAATGATCAACGACAGTTTACTGTCAGGTTTATTGTACATGCGTAATCACCGGCCTAAGTTGGAGAACTTTTGGCTCCATGACAATAACAATATGATCAGCGGGGATTGGCGGAGGGAGGGAGCGCCGGCGCCTCTAAAGACAACTGTTGCAACAGCTTCACCGGGGGGACGCATCCCTACCACCTATGCCAAAAGCCTTTCGCCCAATACATTTTATATCAAACTGGGCAGTTTTAACCTCAACCAAAAACCTGCTATAGACTCTATACTGAAAGCCAATGAAGCCTTATTAAATTCAATCCCCAACCTGGTATTGGATCTGCGCGACAATGGCGGAGGCGGCGATGCCGCCTGGGAACCCTTCATCCCCTATTTCTATACACAGCCTATTAAGGAGACCGGCGCCGATGTATGGGCCACACCAAATAATATTGCCGGCTATAAAAAATACCTCGATTACAAGAACATGTCAAAAGAACATATTGACCGTCTCAATAATCTCATTGAGAAAATGGAAAAATCGAAAGGCCAATGGATAAAAAATAATGATGATGCCATCAATTCATCCTTCATACCCAAACTCTTTCCTAAAAAGATCGTGGTCCTCATCAACAGGTGGTGTGGAAGCGCCACAGAAGAATTCTTATTGGCTGCACAGCAAAGCTCAAAGGTCATTTTAATGGGAGAGCATACCGTTGGAAATCTCGACTATTCGAATGTCGTAAGTGTTCCATTTTCCTGCTATCCTTATACCTTGAACTATGCTACCACCCGCAGCCGGCGTTTAGATATTGGGCAGGGTATCGACAATGTAGGCATTGCTCCCAAATATCGCCTGGCAGAAGAAGCGGATTGGGTAAAAGAAGCGTTAAAAATACTGGAACAATAGATGTGGGTATACAGCGTCGCAAACTGTCAGGATTACCATGAATTAGACAATACTTTCCTGAAATTCGACAATTTGGAAGAGGGGGAATAAGGCTACTTTTGCTTTCTCCCCTTCACCAGATAGCAATCAGAGCAAAGTTATTTACTAAAAAAAATTTAACCATGAGTAAGATTACAGTAAGCGACGGTACAGAGATCTATTACAAGGATTGGGGTACAGGACAACCCATCGTATTTCATCATGGCTGGCCTTTGTCTGCCGATGATTGGGATGCGCAAATGATTTTCTTCCTCAACCAGGGTTACAGGGTAATTGCCCATGACCGCAGAGGGCATGGCAGATCTTCCCAAACGGCCAATGGACATGAAATGGATACTTATGCAGCCGATGTTGCAGAACTCGCCAAGGCACTCGATCTGAAAGATGCCATCCATGTGGGTCACTCCACTGGTGGCGGAGAAGTGATCCGCTATGTTGCCAAACATGGTAAAGGCCGTGTGGCCAAAGCGGTATTGATCAGTGCTGTTACCCCCATCATGGCCAAAACAGCCAGCAATCCGGATGGTATCCCCATGCAGATCTTCGATGAAATACGGGAAGGAACTGCCACTAAGCGCGCCCAGTATTTCCAGGACTTTACCATTCCATTTTACGGGTATAATCGCGAAGGCGCGAAGATCTCCCAGGGCATCAGGGATAACTGGTGGCGCCAGGGCATGATGGGATCGGCCAAAGCCCATTATGATTGCATCAAGGCTTTTTCAGAGACCGATTTTACAGAAGACCTGAAAAGCGTGGATGTGCCTGTTCTTATACAGCATGGAGAGGATGACCAGATCGTTCCATATCCCCTTACAGCAGTAAAAGCGATAAAGCTGTTGAAAAACGGAAAGCTGATCTCCTATCCTGGCTTCCCCCACGGTATGCCCGCCACAGAAGCGGCAACGATCAATAAGGACCTGTTGGCTTTCATTAAGTCCTGAGCATAAGAACTATTTAAGACATATCAGATGCTGTCAGCAGTCTTGCTGACAGCATCTCCTTTATCCTGCTGTGTTCTCCTGCAACTTTCCTTTTGCCTCCTCCAACCTTGTATGGATGATGATTGAATCCGATACTATTAAACGTACCCTGCCCGCTTCACGATACAATGTATCCACCAGCACTTGCTGCCCCTTTTTGATTGTGTAGGGTATCTGATTTTTAGAATTGATCACCCTATAGCCTTTTATAGATTCAAGTGCGGTACTGGAATAGCCTATGTATTGTACCCTGGGTAAATGCTGTTCAGACACACTAAAGTCTTTTAATGAAACTATGATCGGATAATCATACTGAAAATTTCCCACCAATTCATCCCTGCCGCCTGTAAATCCGGTAAGCGTCCATGCATCCGATCTTCGCAAGGATACAACCATGGGTATAGTGAATAAACTATTTAATGTATCGCTCCTATAGCCCACAAACTCCGACCAGGGGACGTCACTGTCACCCGTCCACTCGATTTGTAGAAATAGTGATGGCAAATGAAGGCTATCGGATAATTCTTTTATGTTCACATCATCCAGTTGGTCTGAAGTTTCCATCCTCATCGTATCAGACCTGCTATTCAATTTATTCCGGACAACCAACAGGTTACGTTCAGGATAAACAGTACCGGGCTCTCTCAGGCTATCGGAATCATAATACCCGGAGTGAATACTGATAACGTAGTTTTTAAGATCGAGGTGCGCTCTTCCCTTGTAACGATCGAAATGATAGGGATCATCATCCCCTGCAGTTTCTGCAGCATCTCGTACAGGCGCCTCTGAACTATCAATGGGTGTACCGCTGGTAGCGCCATGTCTGACAGTATCATTTCCCGCATTGCAGGAAAATAAGAATAGGAGCAAACTACAAAACAGATAGGTGCATAACCGTTTTCGAAATAAGGGGGGCTTTACAATCATAGGTCGGGAGATTATGTCGTAAAATAGAAATTATTTACTTCAATTCATACCCTGGGCGCAAGGGACCTTCATGGCTAATTGGAAACTTTGGGCGGGTATACTATTACAACAGCCCAGACTGCATTACAGCCTCATAAAGCCCCGATCTCAAAACAGACACACAAGGACCACCATAGGCACAAGAAGCCCTAAAAACGCCTCTAATACTTTCAATGTAACAACATTATTTCTTCCGGACAGTATTGGCTCCGAAACCGTTCAAAATCCTGGGTTGATTGTAGTGGAATGCCCTGGGGATGGTCAGGGTATTGCCTAAGGGTTGTCTAAGTATTGCCTAAAAGCCTATCCGTAGGGCAATATTCAGGCAATGTGCAGGGTATATCCCGGCTATGTTCAGGCAACCTCACTAGCATCCCCCCGCCATTCTGCTACCATACTCAGGCAATCAGGGTAGTATCCGGCGTCATGTCCTTCCCGGACCGTGCCCGGCCGGCCAACCATAATTTTCTTATTTTTATCGCGCCATAATCATCATCCCAAATCTATCTTATATGTCATACAATGAACAACTGGCCGACCGGGTGAGAGAACTCATTGCCGCCACCGAAAAGAAAATTGAAGAAAAGAGAATGTTCGGCGGGCTTTGCTTTATGGTCAACGATAAAATGCTGGTGGGCGTGGAAGAAGAAAGGATGATGGTACGCATTGGTCCTGAGGGGTATGAAGAAGCGCTGGAAAAAGACGGCTGTACGCCCATGGATTTTACCGGCAAAGTGATGAAAGGCTATGTATTCGTAGACACGGATGTACTGGCCACCAACAAACAGCTCTCCTGGTGGATCACCAAGGCATTGGCCTATAATAAAATCGCCAAAGCATCCAAAAAGAAAAAGAAGTGATCATGATTTCCTGATTCCGCAAGAATCGGGTTTCCGGGGCTGCATAGGCACGATAGTTTTGTGGCATGGAAAATATCACTAGCAGGATACTCTCGCAGGACTGGTCAGCGGCCGAAAACGATCTTCATACCAATGGCTATACATTATTACGAGGTGTATTGAATGAGGCAGCATGCAACAAACTCGTAGAGCAATACCAGGAGCCCGGCCTGTACCGCAAAACGATCGTGATGGAACGTTACCGCTTTGGCCTGGGAGAATACAAGTACTTCAAGTACCCCTTACCTCCATTGATACAGGATATCCGGCAAACGATCTATACAAAGCTCACAGGCGTTGCCAATACCTGGATGAAAGTGCTGGGTATTGACCAGCAGTACCCTCCTACCCTGGCCGCCTTACACGCGCTTTGCCAACAGCACCAGCAAGTCAATCCTACCGTATTGATCCTGAAGTACGGGCAGGGCGGACACAATACCCTGCACCAGGATCTTTATGGAGATATATTCTTCCCTATTCAATTGGTGATGTTCCTCGATGAACCCGGAAAGGATTATACAGGGGGAGAGTTTGTATTAACACAGCAGGTACCACGGGCACAATCCAAAGCCATTGTACTTGCACCGCGCAAAGGAGACTTCCTGCTATTCACTACCAACTTCCGTCCCGTAAAAGGCAGTAAAGGTTATTACCGGATAAATATGAAGCATGGGGTAAGTGAAATACACAGCGGACAGCGCCACACACTGGGGATCATATTTCATGATGCGCAGAGCTGATACTCGCGAAAAGAAGATAGCTTTTGATCTTTGGGCTTATTGGTTGAACTGTTTGGCCAGCGCCTGTGCCAGGCGTGCATTGGCCGCTGCGCTGGGATGCCCATCGCGGGGAATAAAGTTGTTGCGATCGGTATAGTCAAGCAGAGAAGATACATTCACCAATTGTACACCAGCCATTCCTTTGAGCTCTTTTTCGATCATCGCCACCGGCAATCCTTTTATTTCAAGGTTGGCCCAGTTACTATTGTCCCAATTGAGGATGATCAGTCTGCCACCGGTACGCTGAACAGCCTGTGCCATTTTCCGGATCATTAAGAAGCACTTGTCATAATCAGCCTGCTGCAGTTTCTTCACCCGGTTATTGAGCGCTATCCGCTCCAGCATATCTTTCAGAAAGGTAAAACTGCCCAATAAGGATACATAATGAATATAATCAGGCCCGGCAGGCTCCATACTGCCCGATATAGGGCCCGCATTGATCAGCGAATCTCCCTCCTGCTTAAATAAAGGGCCTTGCAGGTTCCAGGCATACAAGCCATTGGCCCGCAAAATATGATCATACAAAAATGAATAGATAAATACACGTCCGCTATTTTCAGAGTTGGCATATTCCTCATTGAACAATTGGTATACCTGGTGAATGCCATAACCCGTTACCCCCAGGTTCACCGCAGGAAGACCAGCCATTTTACCGGCCTGGTAAGGAAGGGTAGCCGTATCCTCCAATCCCTGCCCAAAGGTGAAACTGCATCCCAGGAATACCAGTTCTTTTCCTGCATCAGCAGCCACATAGCCAATACGCCGGTTGATGCCTCCATCCGCACTATCTGTTGTTGGTTCAATGGTATAAGTTGCCCGGTAGATGGTATCGCCCGGCCGGGCCATTTTGGCAACGGTACAGGGGCCGGTTGTATGAATGGTATATCCCAGGGTGCTGTCGGGCTGAAAAAAATCCTGGCTGCAGGAACCCGTTTCAAAAGAGGTTTCACGAAAAAAGAGACGGTAGGCAAATTCAATAACCGATAGAAAAAAAAACGTGGATGCGATCAGGATAAAAATATTCGGGAGCTTCTTTTTCCTGCGAATACGGTATACCAATAACAACAATAAGAGCCCGTTCATTACAATAAGCGATACTGTCCGTTTATCCATTATACCGGTTTTCCGGGAGCCAATTTAAGCAATAATCCTTAGCAGTGCAGATAAAGACCAGGAAACAGCGGTTCATCCCGGTTTCCTTTCATTCATACATTATACCTACTTGCCCTATTGAGCCAACCGGTATCTTTAGCCTTACCTAAAATCACTTGTCATCTATGAAATTACATGTGTTGCTCCCGGCTGCTTTGCTCTGCAGCCTGATGGCCTGTCAAAACAATGATACCCCTACTCCCGCCCCTGATGTGGTAGCCTCCAATATGGATACCACCGTAAAACCGGGCGATGATTTCTTTCTCTATTCCAACGGTGGATGGATCAAACAAAATCCAATCCCCGATGAAGAAACCCGTTGGGGCATTGGCAACCTGGTGAATGAAGAAATATACAAGAGAGTACGCACCATTAATGAGAAAGCCGTGGCCGACAGCAGCGCCGGCGGCGCCTCTAAAAAACTGGCCGATTTCTGGCTAAGCGCCATGGATTCGGCATCCATAGAACAAGCCGGTATACAACCATTGCAGCCCGAGCTGGATCAGATCAATGCCATTACAGATGTTCCTTCCCTGGTGCAATTGATCGCCAACTGGCAGGTGAAAGGCATTTCCCCGGCTTTCAGCCAGTTCATTTACCAGGATAGCAAGAACAGTGAGCAGATGGCCCTTTATCTCTACCAGGGTGGCCTGGGCCTGCCCAACAGGGATTATTATTTCAATACGGATAGTTCTACCACAGTCAAACGCAATGCATATGTAAAACATATAGCCCGTATGATGGAATTATTGGGCGATGATACCGCTACTGCCGCCGCCAATGCCGCCACCATCATGAAGCTGGAAACAAGGCTGGCCAAGGTTTCACGCAAACTGGAAGCACTGCGCGATCCTTACGCCAACTACAATAAATTTGCCGTAACGGATATCAAAAAACTGGCGCCGGCTGTAGACTGGAAAGTATGGGCGGCCAGTATTGGCGCCGGCTCCGTTGACTCTGTCATTGTTGGACAACCGGAGTTTTTCAGGGAACTTCAAACAGCCCTTACCACGGTTCCCATCAAGGACTGGAAAGTATACCTGCGCTGGAACCTGATCAATGGATCAGCAGAATATTTAAGCAAGCCTTTTGTAGACCAGGACTTTGAGTTCTATTCCAAAACCATGAGGGGGGCCAAAAAACAAAGGCCCCGTTGGAAAAAAGTACTTGATGCGGAGAAAGGCGCCATGGGTGAACTGGTAGGTCAACTGTTTGTAAAGGAATACTTCAATGAAACGGCTAAAAAGCGGTATTCTGATATGGTAGAAGCCATCCGCGATGCATTAAAAGACCGTATCAATAAGCTGGAATGGATGGGCGACAGCACCCGGGAGAAGGCCTTGCACAAACTGGCCACCATGAAAAAGAAAGTGGGCTATCCCGACAAATGGAAAGATTTTTCGGCGATGAAGATCAACCGTGGTCCTTATGTGCTCAACATGCAGGCAGCCAATGCCTGGTACCATCAGTATACAGTGAATAAACTAGGCAAACCGGTAGACCGTACGGAATGGGATATGCCTCCGCAGGAATACAACGCTTATTACAATCCTTCCAACAATGAGATCGTATTGCCGGCAGGCATTTTTACGGTGCCCGGCTATCGTGATGAGCAGTTGGACGATGCAGTCGTATATGGCTATGCTGCTGCCTCTACCATTGGTCATGAGATCACCCACGGGTTTGATGATGAAGGCCGCCAGTTCGATGCCAATGGCAACCTGGTAAGCTGGTGGACGAAAGATGATGAAGCCAAATTCACTAAGCGGGCAAAGGTGATGGTAGACCAGTTCAATGGCTATGTGGTAGTAGACACTTTACGCATTAATGGAAAAGCTACCCTCGGTGAGAATATTGCCGACCTGGGCGGTATCCTCCTGGGATGGGATGCGTTCAAGAAGACCGAACAATACAAGAAAGGAGAAAAACTGGCCGGCTATACACCTGCCCAACGGTATTTCCTGGGTTATTCATTGGGCTGGTTGGGACATACCCGCAAGGAATCCCTGGCCAATCAACTAATGACGGATGTACATTCTCCGGCTCAATACCGGGTGAATGGTCCCATGGCCGATGTGGATGCTTTTTACGAAACATTCAATATAAAGCCAGGTGATAAACTGTACCGTCCTGATAGCCTTCGGGTAAAGATCTGGTAATACAGTCTGGAAGACCGGAAGTCGGGAAAGTCCGTAAGTAGCTTCGATCAATGCTGAAGTTACTTACGGACTTTCGGTTTTTACTGCCTCCTGCACTTTGTTACCGGACGTTCGGCCTGTGCTTTCCGTCTTCCAGACTTCCGGACATTCGGACTCTTTAATGATTTCGTATTTTAGTAGTATGGATGCCGACATACATACCTTGTATACTTCCAGCTTCTACCGCGTACTGGATTTCAAATGCCGGTGTATGGAATGCACTACTTCCAAACCGGAGTACAATGAGGCATTCTGTATCAGCTTTGTGCGTAAAGGCAATTTCCTGTTCAATATTTTCCGTCACTCGCTCGATTCTTATACCGGCTGTGTACTGATCACCAAACCCGGCTATGAACGCACGGTCACCCATGCACACAGCATACCCGATGAATGTACCATCTTTGAATTTACTGCAGGTTTTTATACAGCCTTATTGGAGCAATATGGGAAGACCAGCTTCTTCACCAACAATGACCTGCACTCTACCCTGTATAAAACCAACCCGGAAACAGAATTCCTGCACTTCTACATAGCCAGGCTCATACTCACCAATACGGGCAGTAAACTGCAGATAGACAACCTGGTGATGGAAATGATCCATAAAGTGCTGGGCGCAATTACCGACCATACACCGGAGGATGGCATACACCCGCGCCTTAAATTACAACACCTCACTACCATAGAACTGGCCAAAAACTACATCACAGAACATTATACGGATGACATTTCCCTGCAGGAAATCGCCACGCACTGTCATGTAAGTCCTTTTCATTTCAGTCGTATTTTCAAAACCTTCACCCAAAGCTCTCCACACCAGTTCCTGCTCACCATCAGGTTGAAGCATGCTGAACTGCTATTAAAAGATACCGTAATGCCGGTAGGTGATATCGCCTTCTTATCAGGTTTCAACAGCATAGAACACTTTACAGCCGCCTTCCGTCAAAAATATAAGTGCCCGCCTGCGCGGTTTCGTTCTTTGTTGCCAGCCAATAATTAAATACAGCAAGATTCCTTAAGTCATCCGGAAAGGGGCGCAATAGCTTTGTGCTAAACAAAACAGTTGTTATGCAAGCACAATTAATCAAGACCTTACAAAACTCAAGGAACTACACGCTCAGTGTAGCGGAAGCAATGCCTGAAAAGACGTATGATTCCAAACCAACTGGCGCCGGTTGGAATTTCAGGGAATTGTTGCACCATATTGCCTATGGCATTCAATGGTGGGAAGACAATTATATCAAAGGCAATAAAACAGACTGGTCGCCTACAGCTACCAAAAAGAATAAGAAGGAGATCATTACCTACCTCACCGGCGCCTACGACGGATTGCAGGAAACAGTAGAAGCAGGTAAACTGTCAGCAGAAGCAGTGCAGGGTTTTCATACTACCCTCGATCATATCACCCATCACCGCGGGCAGGCCGTGCTGCACCTGCGTTGCCAGGGTATCGAGCCACCGGAGTATACTTATTAGAGTCCGGAAGTCTGGAAGTCGGAAAAGTCCGTAAGTATCTTCGATCATGTTGAAGTTACTTACGGACTTTCGGTCTTTTAGATCTTACCAACTTCCGGTCTTTACTGTCTTTCGGTCTTCCGGACTTTACCAACTTTCGGACTTCTCATATACATCTGTAAACTCTACACCCAGCCCTGGTTTACCCGAGAAAATAGCTTTGCCATCTTTAAAGTCTAATCCTGTCGCAATATCTTCTTTCAGCAGCAAAGGACCATCCATATCCACGTAATCCAGTAAAGGGCCTAAATGTGCAATGGCCGCAGTACCGATGGTGCTTTCATTCATACTGCCCACCATCACTTTCATGCCCAGGGAACGGGCTTTCTCTATCATAAATCGTGCAGGCGTAATACCGCTGCACTTCGTGAGCTTGATGTTAATGCCATGAAAATGCTGGTAGCATTTCTCTACATCGCCCTGTACTACACAGGCTTCATCGGCAATCAATGGCAAGGGTGATTTTTCAAAGAGTATCTTCATCCCTTCCCAGTTGTCTTTAGCCAATGGCTGTTCTATGAATTCTACGCCCAGCGCTGCCAGTTGGGGTATCTTTTCCAGCGCTTCTTCCACCGTCCAGCCTGCATTGGCATCGATGCGAAGGGTAGCATCTGTATGTTTACGCAAAGCTGTTACAATAGCAATATCTTCCGGCGTGCCCAGTTTGATCTTATAGATGGGCCAGGGTTTCTCCTTCATCTTCTCCACCATTTTATCAATGGTATCGATACCGATGGTATAATCCGTTAAGGGCGCTTTTTCAGCATCCAGTTTCCACAATTGATACAAAGGCTGGCGGTATAGTTTGCCCCACATATCCCAGACAGCGATATCCAACGCACACACCAAAAAATTATTCTGGGGAAAGAGGTGATGCAGGTAATGCCAGTAACGCTCCGGTTCGGTAAAGGCAAATTTCTCTACCATCATCTTTTTGCGCTCCAGGTCTTCGATCATTTTCTCTACCGGAATATTATAATAGGCAATGGCCGGGGCTTCCCCATAACCGGTAACACCGCGATGTTCCAATTCCACTACCAGTGAAGGCTGGTGTGTTTTAGTACCTTTTGAAATAGTAAATGGATGACGAAAAGGAAGATTATACGTCCTGTACGATACTTTCATGTACTGATGCCAGATTTATAATGCAGAATGTAATGTTTACTTTAATTTCGGTGGCTCACTTTTCAACTCACGTTCTGCCACTGGCAGCCACCTGCTCTTTCAGGTCTTCATTGAATGCCTTCTCTTTGATCAGTTGCTCCAGCGGAATATGCATCCGGTATTTCCAATAATGCTGGGAGGTAGCGGGCACATTGATACGCTCCTCCTGCGGGTTTTGCCGGCGAATAGCATCACTGGTACCCAATATATCCTGCAACTGGAATACCGCCCACATGGCCGGTGAATGCAGGTGCTGCAACACGATGGTTTTGTTGATCCAGGCTTCGCAGAAGTAGGGTGCTTCACCCCATTGCTGCAATTCATTATTATAGAAGCGTTGTATCTTTTCCCGGTCTTCTTCCCACCACCCACGGATCGTACTCATGTCGTGCGTGGAAGGTGTTACTACCGACAGGTAGGGCGCATTGACCGGATTGAAGAATTCATGCAGCGAGTCTTTGGGCATGCGTTGTATCTCCAGGCTCAATATACCCAGCTGTTTCATCACATGTGGCACACAACCCGGCACCAGGCCCAGGTCTTCTCCACAGATCAGCATATTCGTAGCGCGTTTCAAAGCAGGCAGCTTTTTCATCGCCTCTTTCATCCAGTAATCATCCTGCCGGCGGAAGAAATAATCTACATACAATTCTTTCAGCAGGTATTGGGTATGCCCATCCAGGTAACGGAAGGAGGTCGTATTGTCGATACCAAAACGGAAATAGAATTCCTGTCCATTGGAACCCTGCCGCTCAAATAAGATCACATTCGAGATCAGGTCATACAATCCCTGTTTGATGCGCCCGTTATCCTCCGTAGCTTCCAATGCAGCAAAGTATTGCTCTACCTGCCGTTGCGTGGCAAATTCCGGTTTCAATTCATAGGTACCGTCGCCAATACCATGCAGGAAGGGTTTGAACTTATCATTGTTGGGACCAAACATTTCCCACAGAATGGCCTCATTGATACAGGGCTTGCAATAGCGGTAATGGTCAAACCAGATACCTCTTTGTCCAAACTCATGCAGGTGTACCGGAATGGAATGTACAAAATGCCCCATGATCCCTTCCACCGCATTCAGGGGAATGCTCCAAATGCGGAAAAAGCCCAGGATATGATCTATACGGAAAGCATCGAAGTAATTGCCCATCTGTACAAAGCGACGGTGCCACCACTCAAATCCATCTTCTGCCATACGCTCCCAGTTGTAGGTAGGGAATCCCCAGTTTTGTCCGCGTACAGCAAAATCATCCGGCGGCGCCCCTGCCTGTACATCCAGGTGATACAGTTCAGGCTCCATCCAGGCATCACATCCATACCGGTATACGCCGATAGGAATATCCCCTTTCAGGATAATGCCGTTCTTATGAGCGTATTCTGCCGCTTCTTTCAGCTGCAGGTGCAAATGGTATTGTGTAAAATAATGCAGTGCTACTTCATCATAATGCTTCGTGCGGGGCGAAACAAACTTATCGATCGATTCTTTGCTGTATTTATTATGTGTTTTCCACTGGTTGAAATCGGAAGTCTTATAGCGGTCGCGCAGGCAACAAAAAGCGGCATAAGGTACCAGCCAGTGTTTATTGTTCTCGAAGAACAGGTAATAATCTTTGTCCTTGAGCCAGTCTTCTTTCTGCAAGGCATACAATTCACGGATAGCGCCCAGTTTCAGCTTCATTACCGCCTCATAATCCATATCTGGCAGCTCATTCAGTTGCTTCTGCTTTTTCTTCAAAGGCTTGATGATGTCCGCATGTTGCTTGCCTGCTACCTGCTCGAGGTTGAGGTACAGCGGATGCAGGGCAAAGGCCGATATGGCCGCATAGGGATAGGTATCAACCCAGGTATGCGTGGCAATGGTATCATTGACCGGCAATATCTGTATCAGCTTCAGGCCCGTCTTTTTAGCCCAATCTGTCAATAAATTAAGATCCGTAAACTCGCCTGTACCGAAAGAGTTCTTACTGCGCAAACTGAATACCGGCAGCGACACCCCCGCCCCTTTCCAGGTATCATTGGGCAGGTGTACAAAACCATCATGCAGGATCGTCACTATATTACCCGCATCATCACCGGAAGGCCCCTGTACGCCGTACAATATCCTGTTCTCTCCTGATTCATACCGAACAAACCGCTGTTCTTTCGTATCATAAACACCGTACTTATAGCTCAGGGGGAAATCTTCCCTGGGTAAACTAAGTTTCACTGACCACCAGCCATTCTCCCGGTTCAATAGCACCGGCGCCTCAACATCCCAGTTCGCTGTTTCGCTGGTATTACCCAGCAGGCACACCACTTCATGGCGGTTGAGCAGGGGCGCTTTTACCTTGAACAGGTGCGTAAATTTCTTAGGCTGCTTTGCTTTGGAGCGGGAATGATCCTGCAGTAATACCTGCTGAAAGGGATCAGAATAAAAGACGTTTTCAAATTCCCCGGCATGGTTCCAGGTATCCACCAACTGAAGAGCAGAGACCGAGGGTAATTTATTCCCATCGATCACCCGGTCACCCCATTCAAAAACGCGGAAACCGTCTTCATTCTTTAGCAGGTAATTATAATGAATAGCTCCGGACTCCGGGAAATCGGTCTCGATCGTCCCATGCCAGAAATCATTATTGAGGTGATTCAGCGTAAAAGCTTTTTCTACATCATGATTACCCAATGCTTCAATATTGCCGGTAACCGCCAGCAATTGACCATATTGAGTATGAAAGCGAACGTAAAAGTGAATTGTCATCATTAGGTGTTTTCCAAACAGAGCCCTCCCACACTGGTTAGGTAGGGCGAATTTATTACAAAGTGTATGAATTACGCTATTCTACTGTCCGCGTTTTACAAACATGTTAGTGAAATGCGGTATATTGAAAACCGGGTAAAGTTTGCCAGCACTATCTTTCAGCCTGCACAGCCCGGATCAGTCTTTCCCGTTTGTTCTAAAAAAAACTTGCTTACCCTTTCATAATTAACGCTTTCATCCTATTTTTGCGCAAATTCTTTTGTACCATGGCGAATAAATCACGTAAAGGCCTATTCATGTTGTTATTCCTGTTGTCTACAGCAGCTCTTTTTGCAGCAATTTTCTACAGGTGGGAATACCTGACCCTGATCATTCCTTTCGTGTGCACTTTCTTTGTTCTGGCACTGGATATTATCTAAGATCATTCCAACTTTTTATACAAGGCCACTCCTACCCGGGTGGCTTTTTTTGTTGCCCGGACCTTACAAAAAAAGCCACCTTCAGGTGGCTTTCAATCTATTAGGGATCAAATATAGTTAATTACTGACAGCTGTTCCGCCGGTGGCACCCGCAGTCTTGGTCGAGGAGGTTTCCAGGCGCTCTATGTACAGTGACTGTTTCAGTTTCACCGCCACATTCTGTTCCAGCCTTACAGCCGGGATCCAGTCGGGCATTTTATCAAATGCATCCATCAACTTGTCATTCAGTTCTTCATTGCCGCCCTTGAGTACTTTAGCATAACCCGGCTTACCATTCTTGTCGACCACAAACTCTATCATCACGTAAGCCTTCTTCTGTTCCTCTTCCAGGTATTGTGCCATTTCATGGCTCAATTTATCAATAAATGCCTGAAAACCAGGGTTTCCACCCGGGTACACGGGCAATTTGTTTACAACAGATACTATTTCGCCTGTAAACTCCTTCACCGGCCTGGGCTCTCTTTTCTTAACCACTTTTACCGGCTTTTCAGGAGGTGGCGGAATCACCCCTTCTACCACATAGCCACCTTTTTTGGATGTCATGATGATAGGCATTTGTTTAGTGCTCTCAAAATACAGGTAAGCGTGCTTCAGCTCCTCCATCATGGGCGCATATTCCGGAAAATCCTTCACATGCTTAGCCAGGTATTCACTGCTCTTCTGATTCTTGAACTGGATGGGGAAAATGTGTACGGGTATAAAATCCTGTCCCTGGTTGCGCGCATTGGCAGCCAGGATATACAATTCTTCAATTTGCTGATCGGTGATGGGAATACAGCCGGTGGTAACACAGCTGCCATGAATATAGATCTCTCCGCCGGGTTGCAAGGAATCGCTCAGTATACGGTCGGAAGTATTGGGATAATTGAGGCCCAATGACAAATGGTACTGGCTCCTGGGATTGAACTCATTGATATAATAAAACCCTTCCGGCACCTGGTAATCGCCCTGCATACGTTTGGGGCCCAGGGTTCCGGCCAGCGCGCACACTTTATAAGTCTTGAATAACTTAAAAGGTTCATTCTTCTCATACTTCACCCACACTTCCAGTTGGCTATCGTACTTGAATGAGCGCAGGTACATGTACCGGAATGGCCAGGCCAGGCCTTTTTCCATGAACTGCTTCATCAAAGTATCTTCTTTGCGTTTCCACGCATCACTTGTACGGGGGAAAGTTTTCTGGTATTCAACAAAATTGAAGGTCGGGGCGGAAGTTTGCGACCACACATATTCTCCGGTACAGAGAACCAATGCTACTATCAGTACGTATTTCATCTGGTAGAATCCCACAGTTATTATAACGTATTTTAAGACCGGATATTTGAAAAAAAGGATAGATCCGGCATTAAAATTAGCACAAATGGGAGTGCAAAAATCAGCCCAGCTTGTTAACAATGTGAAAAACTAAGTGAAAACACGTGTTGGATGTACGTAAAAGTCCGGAAGTCGGGGAAGTCTGGAAGTCGGTAAGCAATACACCCGATGCTCCGTTTTTCTTTCGGACTTGCGGTCTTCCGGACTTTCCGACTTGTATTAAAGATTCCCTCTTAATTCCTGCTCCCGCTCAATAGCCTCAAATAAAGCTTTGAAATTCCCTTTGCCAAAGCTTTTGGCTCCTTTACGCTGAATGATCTCAAAGAACAGTGTGGGCCTGTCTTCTACGGGTTTTGTGAATATCTGTAAGAGGTACCCTTCATCATCGCGATCTACCAGGATGCCCAGTTCTTTCAATGGCGTCATATCCTCATCGATCTTCCCTACCCGATCCTGCAGTTCGTCATAATAAGAAGTAGGCACCTGCAGGAATTCCACACCACGATCACGCAAATCTGTTACTGTTTGCACAATATTGGCCGTTGCCAGCGCTACGTGCTGACATCCTTCCCCATCATAAAAGTCCAGGTACTCTTCTACCTGCGACTTCTTTTTACCTTCTGCCGGCTCATTGATCGGGAACTTTACAAAACCATTCCCATTACTCATTACCTTACTCATCAGCGCAGAGTATTCCGTGGAGATATCATTGTCATCGAAGCTCAGGATATTGCGGAAGCCCATCACCTCCTCGTAAAAGCTTACCCATTTATTCATCTGGTTCCAACCTACATTGCCTACACAGTGGTCTACATACAGCAACCCGGTGGGAGGAGGATTGTAATTGGAGGTCCAGGATCTGTAACCCGGCATAAAGGCGCCCTGGTAGTTCTTCCGCTCAATGAACAGGTGCACCGTTTCACCATAAGTATAGATACCACTCATAACCAGTTCGCCATCTTTATCGTTCATTTTTAGTGGCTCCATATAGCTACGCGCGCCCCGTTGGGTTGTTTCGTTCCAGGCGCTGGTGGCATCATCCACCCGCAGGGCCAGCATTTTCACTCCATCCCCATGCTTATAAATATGATCAGCAATGGCATTACCGGCCCGAAGCGGTGTGGTAAACACAAAAGTGAGTTTCTCCTGCCTGACGGCGTAGCTGGCGCGGTCTTTTATCCCGGTTTCAGGCCCTGCATAAGCCAGGGACTGGAAACCAAAAGCTGTTTTATAAAAATGGGCTGCCTGTTTCGCATTACCCACATAAAATTCCACATAGTCTGTTCCCTGCAGCGGTAAAAAATCTGTATTGGTACCAATAGAAGCGGCTGTTGCCAATTGACCAGGCATATAAGTAAGTTTAAAAGTCAATAAATAATTATCAGACATCCTTGAAAGAAAGACACATAAAGCAGAAGAAGAAACAGCAGTTTACAGGGAATCCATGGCCAGCGCCTCCATGAGCAGGCAATAGCCCATTCGCTTGTCGTTGAATATTTTATGATCGTAATCCGGGCGCATGACTACAAAGATAATTTTTTTGTGGTTACGCACAAATGTGGCTAATTATGGCCAAAGTTTTAGGTGCCAGTATATTATATATCGTATATTTATACAGCACTGTTTTCTGTTTGTTGTCTTACTGTCCCGATCCCCCTTGTCTCTTATTGTTCCCTGTTGAAAACACGCCCTCTCTCCTGCTCTGATTAGCGCCCTCGTCATGCAATGAACCCGGTTCATAGCCGGTCATCTATAACCAATCTTCAACTAAACTGAATCAGTTATGAAATTCTCGTTGACACAGAAATGCATGGCAGAATTCTTCGGCACCTTCGTATTGGTATTCATGGGCACTGGTGCAGCTGTACTGGCTGGTACTCATGTGGGTTTCCTCGGCATTGCTTTCTCCTTTGGCCTATCCGTAGTGACCATGGCCTATGCCATCGGGCATATTTCAGGTTGTCACCTTAACCCTGCCATCACCATTTCCATGCTGGCTACCGGCAAGATCCCTTCCAAAGACGCCATCGGTTATATTATTGCCCAGATAGCAGGCGCCATTGTGGGCTCTGCCCTGCTATGGCTTATTGCTTCCGGCAAGGCAGATTATACCATTGCCGCCAATGGCCTTGGCCAGGATGGTGTGGAAAGCGGTTCTCCCGATGGTTATTCCCAGATGAGCGGACTGGTAGCCGAAATTGCTTTTACTGCCATCTTCCTGTTGGTCATCCATGGCGCTACCAGCAAGAACAATGGGAATTACGCTTTTGCCGGTTTGGCCATCGGTCTGGCCCTGACCATGATCCATATTGTAGGTATTCCCGTTACCGGGGTTTCAGTTAACCCTGCCAGAAGTATTGGACCGGCTATTTTTGTAGGCGGAGCCGCCTTGTCCCATCTCTGGGTATTCATTGCAGGCCCCATCATTGGCGGTCTGATCGGAGGCGGGATCTGGAAGCTGGTAGATAGTCCTAAGAACTAAAAAAAGAAGCTAAGAGGTTAAAGGAGCAACTCTTTTACCTCGTTTAATCTCTTAGCTTATATTTGCGCCTTAACCCACAGGCATGCAAAAAGTAGGTATTCTAGGCGGCGGACAGTTAGGAAGAATGTTATTACAGGCAGCCGCCAATTATCCCGTTGAAACATACGTCATGGAAAATGATCCCGCATGTCCTGCGGCCCATCTTTGCCATCATTTCACCCGTGGTGATATTCAGAATTTTGATGATGTATATAATTTCGGGAAGGGGCTCGATGCCCTGACCATTGAAATTGAGGCTGTTAATGAAGATGCCCTGGAAAAGCTTGAGCAGGAAGGCGTTAAGATTTACCCCAAACCCTCCGCCCTGCGAACCATCAAGAACAAGATATTACAGAAGCAATTTTATAAGGACCTGCAAATTCCCACTGCCCCATTTGTCATTACCCAAAACAAAGCAGAACTACGCCAGCAAACCGCCTTTCTGCCAGCCGTCCACAAAATAGGCCTGGGAGGTTATGATGGCCGCGGTGTGCAGGTGATCAAAACTGCCGATGCAATAGACAAAGGGTTTGATGCACCGTCCGTGCTGGAAAAAATGGTGACCATTCACAAAGAGATCGCTATGATCGTGGCCATCAATGCAAAAGGCGAAACAGCCCTCTATCCCGCAGTAGACATGGTGTTTGATCCCGCCCTCAACCTGCTGGATTACCAGATAAGCCCTGCCGATATTCCTGAAAAGAACTTATGGAAAATAGAGGCTATGGCATTGGCTGTCGTGAAAGGCCTCAAAAGTCCCGGCCTTTTCGCTGTTGAGTTATTTATCGACAAGCAGGGCGATGTGTTTGTCAACGAAACGGCCCCCCGCGTACACAACAGCGGTCACCATACCATTGAAGCCAACTATAGCTCACAGTTTGATATGCTTTGGCGCATCATGCTAGATTATCCCCTGGGCAATCCTGATCATATTATTTCCGCAGCAATTGTGAATCTGTTAGGTGCTGACGGCTTCAGCGGCGAAGCCAAATATGAAGGCCTGGACGAGGTTTTGCAGATGGACAATGTGTTTGTTCACATCTATGGAAAAAAACAAACCAAGCCTGGCCGCAAGATGGGGCATATAACCATCGTCAGTAAAGACAAACACGACCTGACCTATAAAGCTCATCGCATTAAAAACACGTTAAAAGTCACTAGTTAAACGAGTTATGTCTACCGCTCATACCCAATTTAACATTCCAGCATTGTTAAAACAGTAACTTAGCCGCGCACCCATAAACCCAATTGCCCCTAAGCACATGAGACGTAGCATGCCCACTTTTTCCAGTATCAATATGCGAGGTAATACATGGTCATTGAAAGCCAAACAAATGCACATGAAAGGTAAAAGACGGTTAGCTGTATTATTGTTATTCGCATTTGCTATTGCCTGTAAAGAGGAAAAGAAAGAAGGAGGTGGTGGAGGAGCAGCCGCAGGAGGCGGCGCCCCCCGTAACGCTCCCTTACAGGTAGAAGCATTTATTGTAAAGACACAATCCCTTAGCGAAAATCTTGAAGTACCTGGTACTTTGTTACCCTTTGAGCAAACAGAGATACGCCCGGAGATCACCGGCCGTATCGTAAAACTCAATATCCCGGAAGGTAGTTTCGTGAAGAAAGGAACTGTGCTGGTAAAGTTGTTTGATGAAGACCTGCAGGCCCAGTTAAAGAAATTACAGGTACAATTGCAGATCAATACCAAAACAGCGGAACGGCAAAAAGAGCTGTTATCCATTGGCGGTATCAGTCAGCAGGAATATGACCTGAGCGAACTGGCAGTAAATAACCTGAAAGCCGATATCGACCTGGTGAGGGTAAGCATCAGCAAAACCGAGATCCGCGCTCCCTTTGATGGCCGCATTGGTTTAAAAGCCATCAGTGATGGCGCCTATATCTCTCCTACCAATCTCATCACAACCATCAGCCAGGTAGCCCAATTGAAAATGGAGTTTTCCGTACCTGAAAAATACAGCGATATCATGCGCAAAGGCAGGGCGGTAACATTCACCATTGCCGGTACCCCCAAAACATTCAACGCTACCATCCTGGCCACCGAGTCAACCATTGAGGCAAATACCCGTACCTTGAAAGTAAGAACTGTAGTGAAGGGTAATGATCCGATACTGGTACCGGGCGCATTTGCGAAAGTGGGCTTAAAACTGGATGAAAACGACAAGGCACTCATCATACCTACACAGGCTATCATACCACAGGCACGGAACAAACGCGTAGCACTTTATTCCAATGGAGCAGTTAAATACCAGGTAGTGACTACTGGTATACGCGACTCTTCCTATGTGCAGATCACCGACGGGCTGAAATTGGGTGACACAGTTATCACCACCGGCCTGCTGGCTATCCGCCCCGAGAGCAAAATCAAATTAACAAAAGTTCAATAAGCGCTTGTCATGAATATTTCTGAGCTGAGTTTACGGCGACCGGTACTGGCTACCGTGCTGAATATCGTGATCGTGCTGTTTGGGGTCATTGGTTTTACCTATCTGGGAGTGCGTGATTATCCTGCTATTGATCCGCCCAACGTAAGTGTAAGTACCTCCTACCCCGGCGCCAATGCAGAGATCGTAGAATCACAGATCACCGAACCGCTGGAAAAAGCCATCAATGGTATTGCCGGCGTTAAAAATATTACTTCTACCAGCAGCCAGGGTACCAGCCGTATCAACGTGGAGTTTGAATTGAGCATTGACCTGGAGGCCGCAGCCAACGACGTACGCGATAAAGTATCGCAGGCATCCCGTTCTTTACCTGATGACCTTCCTGCACCACCTGTAGTATCCAAAGCGGATGCCAGCTCCGATGCCATCATTTCCATGACGGTGCAGAGCAATACGCGCAACCAGCTGGAAACAACTGAATATGCCAACAATGTATTGGTGGAAAGATTGCAAACCATTCCCGGCGTAAGCGCCATCCAGGTATGGGGTGAAAAACGCTGGGCGATGCGTGTATGGTTCAACCCTGCCAAACTAAGTGCCTACGGCCTCACACCCGGCGATGTACAAAGCGCACTGGCCCGCGAGAACGTGGAGCTGCCATCTGGTAAAATATCCGGTAATACCACCGAATTATCGATCCGTACCTATGGACGCCTCTTCACGGAAGATGATTTCAATAACGTGATCGTAAAAACGGTCAACGGTAATGAGATCCGCCTCAAAGATGTGGCAGAAGCCGTACTGGGCCCTGAAAATGAAGAAACCGTTCTGAAGGAAAGCCTGATCCCCATGATCGGCCTGGCACTGGTGCCACAGCCCGGTTCCAATTATGTAGCTATTTCCGACGAATTCTATAAAAGATTTGAACAGCTTAAAAAGGAAGTTCCGGCCGATATCAAACTCAATATCGCACTGGACCAAACAAGGTTCATCAAACAATCTATTTCAGAAGTAGAAGAAACCCTCATCATATCACTGATACTGGTGGTATTGATCATTTACTTATTCTTCCGCGACTGGATCATCTCTGTGCGCCCCCTCATCGATATTCCTGTATCACTGATCGGCGCTTTCTTCATCATGTACCTCAGTGGCTTCACCATCAACGTACTCTCTTTATTGGGTATCGTACTGGCCACGGGCCTGGTGGTGGATGACGGTATCGTAGTTACCGAAAACATCTTTAAGAAGATGGAGCAGGGCATGGATAAATACAAGGCTGCCAAAGAAGGCTCCAAAGAAATTTATTTTGCAGTAATTGCAACCTCCATTACCCTGGCGGTTATCTTTTTACCCATCATCTTCCTGCAAGGCTTTGTGGGCAGGCTGTTCCGCGAGTTTGGTATCGTGGTAGCCGGCGCCGTATTGATCTCTGCCCTGGTATCCCTTACCCTTACGCCGGTACTGAACGTAAAGCTCACCCGCAAGGTGCATAAGCATAGCTGGTTCTACCTCAAGACAGAGCCCTTCTTTGAAGGGATGGAAAGAGGATATTTCAACTCATTGAAAGGCTTCATGCGCGTACGCTGGATAGCCCTCGTACTGATCGTAGCCTGTTTTGCCGTAATATGGTTTATAGGCGGCGGGCTCAAATCAGAACTCGCGCCCATGGAAGACCGCAGCCAGTTCCGTTTACAGGTTACTGCACCCGAAGGCACGTCCTACGATTACATGGATAAATACATGGACCGCCTGGGCCAGTTGATGCTGGATTCCATTAAACCGGAAGAACGGCGTATTGTACTCACCATGACAGCTCCCGGCTTTAGCGGAGCAGGTTCTGTAAACAGTGGTAATGTACGGATTACCCTGGTTGATCCTAAAGACCGCAAGCGGTCGCAGGAAGATATTGTGAATATGGTGAACCGTAACCTCGGTAAATATTCTGAAGGCCGGGCCTTTGCCGTACAAGAGCAAACCATCTCTGTTAACCGCCGTGCAGGACAGCCTGTGCAGTTTGTTATTCAGAATAACAATTTCGATAAGCTGAAAGAAGTACTGCCCAAATTCCTGGAAGAAGCCAATAAGAGTGGCGTACTGATGAATGTGGATGCCGATCTTAAATTCAACAAGCCCGAACTGAATATTGATATAGACCGTATCAAAGCCAGCCAGCTGGGCGTGAGCATTGCCGATGTATCGCAAACCCTGCAACTGGCATTGAGTAACCTGCGCCTGGGTTATTTTTACCGCGAAGGCAAGCAATACCAGGTAATAGGACAGGTGGCCCGTAACGACCGGGACGACCCCACCGATCTGAAGAATATCTACGTGCGCAACAACCGCAACGAGATCATTTCGCTGGACAACCTGGTAACCATCAGGGAAGAAACCACGCCCCCTACCCTGTATCACTTCAACCGCTATAAATCAGCCACCATATCTGGTAGCCCGGTCAACGGACGCACACTGGGAGAAGGTATTAAGACCATGCAGGACATTGCTGCCAAACTACTGGATGATACTTATGCCACTTCTCTATCAGGCCCTTCCAGAGACTTTGCAGAAAGCTCCGGCAATACCAGCTTTGCCTTCATACTGGCCCTGGTATTGATCTTCCTGGTACTAGCTGCGCAGTTTGAAAGTTTTATTGACCCGCTCGTGATCATGTTCACCGTACCCCTGGCCATTGCCGGTGCGGTATTGTCACTCTGGCTATTTGATCTGACGCTTAATATATTCTCACAGATCGGTATGATCATGCTCATAGGCCTGGTTACCAAAAACGGTATCCTCATTGTGGAATTTGCCAATCAAAAACAGCTGGCAGGTTTGTCCAAGCGGGAGGCGGTTACAGAGGCTGCGCAGGCACGTTTAAGGCCCATCCTGATGACCAGCCTGGCGATGTCGCTCGGTGCCCTCCCCATTGCCTTGTCATTGGGAGCAGCGGCCACCAGCCGTATACCATTGGGTATCGTAATTGTAGGCGGTATTATGTTCTCATTGGTACTTACCCTGTATGTGATACCGGCGATGTATACCTTCCTGTCCCGTAAAAAGAAAAAAGGTGTAATGGAACTGATGGATGAAGAGGCGCAAACAACACCACCTCAACCAGCTGTTCACCATGCATAAATGCATTTCATTATGAGAAGTCTTTTTGTATTCGTTTTTTCGTTGGTACTAATAACTCCTGCCATGGCGCAGGACTCTCTTACCCTGGAGCAGGCGATCATGGCTGCACTGAAGAATAACTATGATATCCTGCTCACCCGTAATGATTCAGCCTCCTATGCACTGGATAATTCATACGCCTGGGCCGCTTTCCTGCCACAGTTGAACGGAACGGCTACCACCACCTGGAACAAGAACAACCAGCAGTTAAAATTCAGCAAGCGCGATGGCAGCGGCGGCGATAGCAGTGTAAACAGGGATGCCGTAAAGACACACAATACGAATTATGCGTTGAACCTCAACTGGACCTTGTTCGATGGCCTTAAAATGTTTGCCACGCGCAACAAACTGGAGGAACTGGAAAAGCTGGGTGAACTGGGCGTGAAAACACAAGTAATAAATTCTGTAGCCGCCGTGGTCAATGGATACTACAACATTGTACGACAGAAACAACAATTAAAAGCAATCGAAGAACAGATATCCATCAATGAAGAACGTGTTAAACTAGCCGATAAGAAATTATCGGTAGGTCTTGGCAGCAAACCGGAATTATTACAGGCAAGGGTGGATCTGAATGCACAGAAAGCAGCCCAATTAACCCAATTAACACTGATCAATCAACTGCGTGACAACCTCAATCAGTTGATCGGTTTCCGTACAGGAGCTACTTATAATGTAAGTGACAGCATTCCCCTCAATACTACCTTCCAGTTTGGTGAGTTTGCACAAAAGTTTGAAGAGAGCAACCCTTCCCTGTTATTTGCCAAAAAGAATATCGACATAGCCCGCATCACCCTCAAGGAACGCAAAGCCGACCTGTTTCCCGTATTGACTTTTAATTCGGCCTATAATTTTACACAGGCCGATAACAGCGTAGCAGTAAATATTAACCAGCCATTATTTACCCGGAATAAAGGGTTTAATTATGGCTTCGGTCTGAATGTTCCTATCCTGAATGGTTTCAATACCAAAAGACTGATCAAACAGGCTGAACTGGATATCCGGTACCAACAACTGGTATATGATAACCAGCGGTCCCAGATTGATGTAGGATTGAGCAATTCCTTTAAGGATTATGAATTGCAGAAACGCCTGTTGGCACTGGAGGAAGACAACATAGCTCTGGCCAAGGAGAATGTAATGATCGCCCTGGAAAGGTTTCGCCAGGGGGTATCCACCTTCCTGGAATTGCGGGAAGCCCAGATCAGTCTCCAGGATGCCTATAACCGGCTGATTGCTGCCCGGTACAATACCAAACTGGCTGAAACAGAATTATTACGGCTTAAAGGAGATCTTGTAAAGTAGGCAGGGCGGGCTTTTACATCAAAAGCCTCCATCTGTACAATTCTTTTTATGTCGTTTCCTTATAAATTTTCCCTTTCTTTGCCGTTCAAATCAATCCTTGCATGAGTCCGCAGGTAGGCATAATAATGGGCAGCGATAGTGATCTGAACATCATGCAGGCTGCTGCTGATATACTTACAGAACTGGGAATAGCATACGAACTAACAGTAGTTTCGGCCCACCGTACGCCCATGCGCATGGTGGAATATGCGACCAAAGCCCAGGAAAGAGGACTCAAAATAATCATAGCCGGCGCTGGTGGCGCAGCTCACTTGCCAGGAATGGTTGCCTCCCTAACCCCCCTTCCCGTAATTGGCGTCCCTGTCAAATCATCCAATTCTATAGACGGGTGGGATTCCATACTATCCATCCTTCAAATGCCCAATGGTATACCCGTAGCTACGGTAGCCTTAAATGCGGCTAAAAATGCCGGCATACTGGCAGCCTCTATTATAGGCGCCTTCGATGCAGCAACCGGCGCCAAAGTAGCCGCGTATAAAAAGAACCTGGAAGCCGAGGTGTTGAAAAAAGCAGACAAACTGAAAAAAGAAGGCTGGCAAAACCAGTTTGACCAATAACCTGTTGCAGTTATATTGATAATGAAGCAGCAGTCGCTTGTGCAGGTAGTATAAATATATTATATGAAATTGACGTTGACAGATTTTAAAGAACTTACTTCTTTTCCTTCCGGTTCGGGCATTGAGTTTCACGATGAGAAGGTATTTATTGTAGGCGACGATGCCAAAGAGATACTGGTTATGAACAAACGCTGGAAAGAACTGGAACGTATACCCCTGTTTGAATCAACGGTGGATCGCATTCCTAAAAGCATCAAATCTGACCTGGAAGCTACCACCGTAGTACTGGTAAACAGTATTCCCCGCCTGCTGATACTCGGTTCCGGCTCCAAAGAAGAACACCGCAACAAAGCCGTATTACTCGATCTGGACAGCTACCTGAAGGAAGAATTTGATATGACCGTTTTCTATAATCGTATCAAAGCAGCCGGTATCACCGACCTGAATATTGAATCTGCCGCAACACTGGTAGAAGATTATATTGTATTAGGAAACCGGGGCACCGGCAAGAACCCCGACAATCACCTCATTTTTACCAGGAATACTTTCTGGAAACACCAGGCAGACTGTGAGCTGTCTATATTGCCCATCAAGTTTCCCGGCAAAGACAATAAATTAAAACAGGCGGGTATCTCCGGCCTTGCCTATTCCACACTAAATGACTGGCTGGTATTTACGGCCTCCACAGAATTGACCGATAACCCTGTTAATGATGGCCCTATTGGCGACAGCTACCTGGGTATTATTGAAAATGCCTCCCGCAAGATTGGGAGAAAAGACATGAAGGTTGATGAATACATGAACCTGGGTGAAGCAGAGAAATCACTGAAGGGATATAAGATGGAGTCTGTATGTATTCAATCAGAAAAGAATGAACGCCTGAAGCTTCAGCTCGTAGCTGACAATGACAATGGCGTAAGCTGTGTGTTCAAAGTGCGTATAAAATTGTAAAGGCCCCTTCGGGGCCTTTTGATCGTAGACTAAGTATTTTCTTCCCTATTGATAGTTGTCAGCCTGAGCTCCGTCGAAGGCGGCTTCGATAAACTCAGCCTGACATCAATGATCATTTTTGATGCAGTACCACAAACTCCTGCTCCAGCGCCAGTGAACTCTTGTATACGCAATCAATAAAGGCTTTGCCCCATTGAGCATAATAAGGCATAAAGTTCTCTATACGTTCCTGTAAACCGTCTGCAGGAAACAAAGCAGTCTTAATTACATTGATCTGCTGCTGCTCGTTCTCATATTTCTTCTTTTCGGCACGCAGCATCTTCTTTTCCAGCTCCTGTAAGGGCTTCAGCGCTTTTACTTCCAGCGCTTCAATATGTGGCACCAGGGTTTCATCGATCTGTCCGGCCTTCTCCCGCAATTGTTTATACAATTGCTCGGCTGCCAGCAGTTCATTTTCCAGCTTCAGGTGCCCGTTGGAATGCCTCGTTACCAAAGCGGTCAATAGCTGCTGTTCAGACTGAAAGAAATCAGCTACTGTAAATCCTAATTTATTGATCTTATCTTCCCATTTATCTTCTACGATCAGGAATGAATTGCGCAATACCAATACAGGATAAGATACATTATAATGCTGCAGCAGTTCTTTTAATTCCAGCCAGTAAGCCGTTTCACCTCCACCACCTACAAAAGCGATGTTGGGCAACAGGGTTTCCTGGTACATGCCCCGCAATATCACATTCGGACTAAAGCGTTCAGGATGGGTATTCAGCTCCTGCTTCAGCGATTCAGCTGTAAAGCGGATGTTCTGTCCTACTACTACCCACTCCTCTCCCTGCTTTTCGATGCGCTCACGGATATTACCTTCCAGGTAAAACAAGTTGATAGCCCTGGGATTGGCTTGTACTTTATAATGTTCCCCCAGCCTTATAATGGTTTTCTCAACAATAGAAGAGGCTGTTTGATTAAAGAGATCATCTTCAAATACCGGTTGCATGATCCGCTTCAGGTCAGCATTATCCGGTAGCAGAACGATCAAGCCATATTCGGCAAACAAAGTATTCAGCAACTTGAAGGTAGCTGATTGTATATCAGGACTATTGAGGTAACAATCTTTCAGTATTTGCACCAACTCCTTTCCATTTGGCTGCACCGACAATTCACCTTCAATACGGTGAATGATTGTCTCCAGTCCCTTCGTATTCATCCGGCCTACTGCCCCTGTTTGTTTGGTATCCCATACCAGCTTATCGCCACTTAGCCAGATCTTTCCCAGTTCATCCAGGTCAGCATCCTCACTGCCCATCCAGAATACAGGTACAAACTGGTACTGAGGCAGTTCTTTCCTGAACTGTTCAGTCAGTTTGATGGTGTGCAGTATTTTATAAATGAAATAGAGCGTGCCGGTGAAAATGGCCGGTTGATGGGCTGTAGTGACCGTAAAGGTATTATCCTGTTGCAGCAGCTCAATATTCTTGTGTACCACTTCTGAAGTGGGCACGTTGGAGTATTGTTTTTTGAGAGCTGCTGACAATAATGAACGGTGCAAGGGCAATTGCTGCCGCTTGCTAATAGCTTCTTTTATGCCCTCCAAAGTAGGTTCATACTGATAGAATGGACGCAAAGAAGGTGATTGCTGCAGGTAATCTGTAACGATTTTCGAAAAATAACCGGTAGCAATGTAAGGTAATTGTGTAGTGTTACAATTCATAAGTGCTTAAACGATCGTAAAAGTACAACTTGCAGGCGGCAATTTAGCCCGCCGGTCATTTTTAACAAAGTCTAAGCGAAAAGGTTGGAAATCACTTAAATCGTTCTACATCAAAAGCCGACACATCAATGCTGGTCGTTTTGTGACCTACCAATTCCTCTACGAGTTTACCGGTACCGGCTGCAAGGGATACCCCCAGCATGGCATGGCCGCCGGCCATGGTGAGGTTGGAATATTTGCTGTGGCGACCGATGTAAGGCAATCCGTCGGGACTCAGCGGACGAAATCCGCTCCATATTTTCTCGGGGGCAAACTCTACCGGAAGGTTAGGATAATAGTTTTTAACGGCTTTAAAGATGGCTTGCGCCCTTTTAACGAGGGTGGGACTTTCCAGTCCGCTAATCTCCATGGTGCCACCCATGCGCAGGTCATTGCCCATTGGGGTCATAGCTACGCGATCGTCTACGAGGATGGAAGGATGACGGAGATTACGGGCTACATTCTGGTAGGTAATGCTGTATCCTTTGCCTGCCTGTAACAACAGGTCTACCCCCAGCAGTTTGGCGGTCAATGGCAGCCAGGAGCCATTAGCCAGTACCAGTTCCTCACAGGGGAATTTCCCCTTATCGGTAATAACGGCCGTTACCTTTTCAGCATTCTTTTCAAAACCGGTTACCGCTGTGTTTAATTGCAGCTTCACACCGGCATTCTCCAGGTGCTTTTTAAGGGTAGCCATAAAATCGCCAGGGTGCATATGGCAGTCTGAAGGATACAATATACCACCCCGTACATTCACTTCCACATCCGGCTCCATGGCCTGTACTTCCTGTGCACTGAACACCTTAGTCTCTACCTTGAAATGGGCGGCTTCTTCAGCCAGCTCCAGTTCATGCTTCTCGGTACTGGCATTCTTGTATAACATAAAGCAACCCACTTCCTGCATACGGAAGGAATTGCCAAGTTGATCACGCATATCCACCGTCAGCTCACGGCTCATTTGAAGTATATTATTCAAATGCGGGGCGCCATGCTCTACATTAGCGGCATTGGCTTTCTTATAGAAGGCCAGCAACCAGCGGAGCAGGTCCCAGTTGAAACGGGGCTTGATGTAAAAGGGACTTGTAGAGCTAAGCATCCATCGCATGCCCTGGGCAACGATACCCGGCGTGGCCAATGGAACAAAGTGGCTGGGTGAAACATAACCTGCGTTGCCGAAAGAAGCGCCATCGGTAATATCTCCTTTTTCGATTACTGTTACCTGGTAACCGGCTTGTTGCAGATAAAATGCGCTACTCAATCCGATAACACCGCCACCTACAATAACTACTTGCTTGCTCATAATAATTACAGAATCCCTTGAGGTTATTAAATAGAAAAGCCGTCCGGGCAAGGCTGTATTGGCCACCCGGACGGCTTTCCGGTTTTATTTTGTTGAGAACTTATAGATCGTTGTTTGTGTATACGTCTCGCCCGGTTTCAATATAGTAGTCGGGAAAGAAGGTTGATTCGGTGAATCAGGGAAATGTTGTGTTTCCAGGCAAAGACCGGCATGCTTTACATAAGTTTTGCCGCCTTTGGTATTCTTCAACGTGCCATCCAGGAAATTACCGGAATAGAACTGTACGCCCGGCTCGGTAGTGAAGACTTCCATATAACGACCGCTGGCAGGATGGTACAAAGCAGCAATCTGTTCCAGGCCTGCACCTTTGTTCAATACCCAGTTGTGGTCAAAGCCGCCGGGTACCTTAGCGATATCATTGCCAATCCTTTTGGAAGTGGTGAAATCCATGGGTGTGCCTTTTACATCCGGCAGTTGACCCGTAGGGATCAGTTTATCGTTCACCGCTGTATACTTATCAGCTTTCAGCAGCAGTTCATGATCCAATACAGTTGAATCGGCGCCGGCGCTCAGGTTATAATAAGCATGGTTGGTAAGATTGAGCGGGGTTGCTTTATCCGTAGTGGCCTTGTAATCAATTTTCAATTCGTTGCTACCAGTCAGGGTATAAACCACTTCTACGTGCAGATTGCCTGGATACCCTTCTTCACCATCCTTTGCATCATAAGTCAGCTTGAGGCTGCTATCGCTGGCCGGTGTACCGGTCCATACTACTTTATCAAATCCTTTCAATCCACCATGCAGTGTATTGCCATTGTTATTTTGCGCCAAGGTATACGTTTTACCATCCAGGGTAAACTTACCATTGGCGATACGATTGCCATAACGGCCGATCAGGGAACCGAAATAAGGATTACCCGTTTGCAGGTAACCGCTCAATGAATCATAGCCCAATACTACATCACCGGCAGTACCGTTCTTATCCGGTGTGATCAGGTGGGTGATCGTACCTCCATAATTGAGGATCTTTACACTTACGCCGTTTGCATTCGTAAGGGTGTACTCAATAACTTCTTTTCCGTCAGTAGTTCCAAAGGGTGCTTGTGTCAGGCTCATTTTTGCGGCTGTTGTTGTTGATTCTGTTGGCTTTTCTGAAGTGTTGGCGGCATTGTCATTGCAACTCACCATAGCAGTTGCCATACCAATGCAAAACAGAGAACTTGTAATCAATCGTGTTGATTTCATATAGCTGGTTTATGTTTGAAACGTTTCGCAGTACCTGAACAACCATCGCCTTTTCCATCTTAGCCAACCCACTCACTACAACACCTGAAATCCGTAAGCGTATGGATCATCTTCCGGATCAATGGAAATACTGTTATACCCATAGATCTTGGCCCATCCTTCCACACTCGGCCTTATGGCGGGCTTTCCTGTACCGAAAGCATTGGGTATCTCTTCTTCAATGCGGCCAATAAATTTAGAACCAATTATGCTTTCGTGCACAAATTCATCTCCTTTTTTTAGCAGCCCTTTGGCATACCATTGCGCCATCCTGGCTGAAGTGCCCGTACCACAGGGCGAGCGGTCAATGGCCTTGTCGCCATAAAACACCGCATTGCGGGCAGTAGAAGTTTTATCCAACACAGCTCCCGTCCACAGGATATGCGAGCAGCCATTGATCGTAGGATCTTCCGGATGCACGAATGTATATTGCGCGTTGATGCGTTTACGCAATTCCCGCGCCCAGGCGATCAGCTTATCTGCAGCATAATGTTCCAGCCCCTTAAAGTTCTTCTGTACATCTACAATGGCATAAAAATTACCACCATAAGATACATCGATCACCAGCTCACCCAGGTCAGGACATTCAACCGTTAGTCCTTCAGCCGCAAGATACGCTGGAATATTTGTCAATTTAACACTTTTAACCTTGCTGCCTTCCTGCTTATATTCGATTAGTACAAGGCCTGCGGGCGCCTCCATACGGATAATACCCGGCGTTTTGGGAACAACCAGTCCTTCTTCCACCGCCATCGTGATGGTGCCAATGGTACCATGACCGCACATGGGCAGGCAGCCACTTGTTTCTATAAACAGTACCGCTACATCATTTTGCGGATCATGTGGCGGATACAAAATACTTCCACTCATCATGTCGTGGCCTCTGGGCTCAAACATCAGTCCTTTGCGTATCCAGTCGTATTCTTTTAAAAAATGTTGTCGCTTCTCACTCATATTGCGTCCTGTTAAGGCAGGACCGCCCCCGGCTACCAGTCGTACCGGATTGCCGCAGGTATGAGCATCCACACAATGAAATACAGCACCCTGAAGGGGTTTGGCCAGTGTGGAAGTATGTTTTGTAAGGGGGGTATTCGTCATAAAAACTGTCAGGTTATTAATCAGAGCGTATTTGAGAGGTGACACCTTTCCTTTGCCTTGACGGCCAAAGGTGTCACCTCTTTAGGTAGGTTGTATTCTTCTTATAGACTGTCCTTTGTCAATTCGTTGTTGACCGTTCTCCAGATGCCTGCGGGATTGCCGTTTTTCAGTTCCTCCGGCAACAGGCTGTCGGGCCACCCCTGGAAAGCCACGGGCCGGGCAAAACGTTTAATACCATCTGCTCCAACGGAGGTAAAGCGTGCATCTGTTGTAGCTGGAAAAGGTCCGCCATGATGCTGGCTCAGGCATACTTCCACGCCGGTAGGCACACTGTTCATGATATACCGTCCGCAGATATTTTGGATGGCTCCTATCAACTCTTCCTGATCCAGCACATCCTGTTCGGTAGCCATCAGTGTACAGGTCAATTGGCCTTCCAGGTGCAGTGCTACCTGTAGCATCTCCTGTATATCCGCACAACGGATCACCAGGGAATAAGGACCAAACACCTCCTGGTGCAATACCGGATTATTCAGGAATGCTTTACCAGAAGCTGAGGCAATGGCCGGTACGCCCTGGTTGGCGGCAGGCGCTGTGGCAGATTCTGCAACAGTAGTAACATCCTGCTGACTAAGTGCCGCGGCTTTTTTCTCACCATAAGTTTTAGCAATACCGGGATGCAACATGGTGCCTGGCGCTACCTGCTTTATTTCATTGCCCAGGGCGGTGATGAATTGTTGCAGCGGCTCCCCTTCGATGCCGATGATCAAACCGGGATTGGTACAAAACTGCCCTACGCCCAATGTGATCGATCCTGCATACATTTTGGCAATGTCGGCAGGCGACTGCTGCAGTTTGCCGGGTAATAACCATACCGGATTGATACTTCCCATCTCGGAAAATACGGGTATGGGTTCTTTCCGCTCGTTGGCCCAGTCAAACAGGGCTTTGCCGGCAATATAAGAACCTGTAAAGCCTACGGCCTTTGTATAGGGATGTTTAACCAATGCTTTTCCCACTTCAAATGAAGCAGCATGCACATGGGCAAAAATGCCTTCCGGCAAGCCCAACTGCTTCGCGGCATCCAGGATAATCCGGGCTACAATTTCTGAGGTACCCGCATGGGCCGGATGCGCTTTTACAATAACAGGGCAACCCGCAGCCAGGGCACAGGCGGTATCGCCGCCGGCAGTAGAGTAAGCAAACGGAAAATTACTGGCGCCATACACCACCACGGGTCCCAGCGGCAGCAACATCTTGCGAAGATCCGGCTTGGGGGGATTGCGGTCGGGATTGGCGGTATCGATACGTGCTTCCAGCCACTCTCCTCTCTCGCAGGCATCTGCATAACTCGTCAACTGGAATACGGTACGTGTTTTTTCATTGCGCAACCTGGCTTCCGGCAGGTTGGTTTCCTGCATAGCCGTAGGTATCAGGTCATCGGGGGCATTGTCCAGGCCGGCTGCAATAGCCCGCATAAAAGCAGCCCGCTGCTTCAATGATAATTTCCGGTATACATGGAAAGCCTTCCAGGCCTTTTCCATTACAATATCGATGTCCGCTACAGTAGCATCTTTAAACATAATAAATAGCTTTAAGCATGAATCAGGCTAACAAAAATCACTACCCGGTACACAATCGCGCACCAGGAAACCAGTGTAGTTCTTACAAATTTCTTTACAGCAGTCAGGACACTGCAAGGGCAAGTATAGGTACGATTAGTACATGGTGAGCTGCCCGGGAAGGCGGCTCACCATGATCTAAGCTTTAAAGATAATTATTTACGAGCGTAAGATTCATATAATCTGGCAGCGTAGGTCTTGTACGGATACCTTCATTGATGATTTCCAATACCCTTTCACGCTCCTCGCCGATCAGCCTGAGGCGTGGCGCCCTTACATATTCAGAGCCGATGCCTGCCTGAGTGGCGGCCAGCTTAATATACTGAACCAGTTTGGGATGAATATCCAGATCCAGCAAAGGCATAAACCAGCGGTAGATGGCCGCAGCTTCTTCCAGCTGTCCGGCTTTCACCAGGCGGTAAATAGCCACTGTTTCGCGTGGGAAAGCATCCACCAGGCCAGCTACCCAGCCATCGGCGCCCATTACCAGCTCTTCCATGGCCAGTGGGTCTACACCGCACAATATTTTGAACCGGTTGCCAAAACGATTGAACATCCGGGTTACGTTCGATACGTCACGGGTGGACTCCTTTACGGCTCCGATGTTCTTGCATTCGGCCAGTTCCTCAAAAATGTCCAGTGTGATCTCGATCTTATAATCCACCGGATTGTTATACACAATGATCGGCAGATCGGTAGACTGGGCTACCGTTTTCAGGTAAGCTACTGTTTCCCGGTGATCGCTTTTATAGCGCATGGGAGGCAGCAACATCAATCCATGAGCGCCCCATTTGGCTGCCAGGGCAGCCTGCTGAATCGCTTCACGGGTAGAACCTTCTGCAATATTGATCAGCACAGGTACCTGCCCGGCCGTTCCTTGTATTGCTGTTTTAACCAGTATTTCTTTCTCGGGGGTAGTCAGTACACTGGCTTCGCCCAGTGACCCTCCCAGGATAACGCCATCGACGCCGGCATCCAGTTGGAAAGCCAGGTTCTTTTCAAAAAGAGGGATATCCAATTCATCATCCGGTGTAAACTGTGTAGTTAGTGCAGGAAAAACACCTTTCCATTCAAAATGCATGGGCTAAATATTTGATAACAAAACTACGGCGCTACAAATTCATTTATTTTGCGGTATTTAATCAGTTTTAGTACAAAATTCTCCAACTATCCGGGTACCACTTCCCCTTCCAGGTCATAATCATATGCCTTGGTGATCTTTACGTTCACAAATTCACCGGGAGTTAACCGTTTTGTGCCGTTTATGATCACTTCATTGTCTACCTCAACACTATCAAACTCTGTACGTCCAAGATAGCGACCAGATTCTTTCTTATCTATGAGCACCTTGAATACCTGGCCTACCTTCTCCTGGTTTTTCTCAAGACTGATCTCCTGCTGTACTTCCATGATCTCCTGGGCACGTGCTTCTTTTTCTTCCTGGGGTACATCATCTACCAGTCCATGGGCCGATGTGCCTTCTTCGTGTGAGTAAGTGAAGATCCCTACCCTGTCAAACCGGTGCTGCCGCAGGAAGTCTTTTACATCTTCTACATCCTGTGCCGTTTCGCCGGGAAATCCGGTGATCAGCGTAGTACGGAGACAGATGCCCGGCACTTTTTCACGAATGGTGAAGATCAGTTCATCCATTTCTGCTTTGGTGATCTGGCGACGCATGGCCTTCAGCATCGGATCGCTGGCATGTTGCAGCGGCATATCGAGGTATTTGCAGATATTATCTCTCTCACGGATCACATCCAGTATCTCCAGGGGAAATTTGGAAGGGTAGGCATAGTGCAGCCTGATCCAATGTAGTCCCTTTACATCTGCCAGTTTATGCAGCAGCTCGGGCAACATCCTTTTTTTATAAATGTCCAGCCCGTAATAAGTAAGCTCCTGTGCTATCAGCATCACTTCTTTCACGCCCATTTGTACCAGTCGCTCGGCTTCTGCTACCAGTTGCTCTATAGGCCTGCTTACATGGGTACCACGCATCAACGGAATGGCGCAGAATGAACAAGTACGGTTACAGCCTTCCGATATCTTCAGGTAAGCATAATGTTTGGGAGTTGCCAGCAGGCGCTCGCCTATTAATTCAGCTTTATAGTCAGCTTCAAATTGCTTCAGGATGAGGGGCAGTTCCATAGTGCCGAAATAAGCATCCACTTCGGGGATCTCTTCTTCGAGATTGTTCTTGTAACGTTCGCTCAGGCAACCCGTCACATACACTTTATCCAGTTTCCCTTTGCGCTTCAGCTCTACCTGGTCCAGAATGGTGTTGATGGATTCTGCTTTGGCCTTGTCGATAAAGCCGCAGGTATTCACCACCACAATGTTGTGGTCAAGGCGGGCGTTCTCATGTACCACATCAATATCATTGGCTTTGAGCTGCCCGCTCAGCACTTCACTGTCTACCATGTTCTTGCTGCAGCCCAGGGTAATAATATTGACCTTATCTTTTTTTAGGGACCTCGTTTTCATAATTATATAAGCCGGCAAAGGTACTACGGATATGCCGAAAAGTGTAATTAAGTTGGGGTGTCCGCCCGGGATGTGGAACATTTGGCACAATATTTATATATCCTGCTGTAAATGAACAAAGCATGAAAAAAATAACCATTATTGGAGTAGCCATGATCTGTTTGCTCACCCTTACGCAAACAGCCTTTTCCCAATCAACCGGCAGTAGTTACCGCACAGCCCTCGGCGCCAAAATGTATTTTGGCGATGGGAGTACCGGTGGTATCAACGTCAAACATTTTCTGAATAACAGAGGCGCCTTAGACGCATCCTTATTATTTGAAAGGGGCTTTCTGGGCGTTGAAGGATTGTACGAATGGCACGACAATATCAATGGCGCCCAGGGCCTGAAATGGTATGTGGGCGGTGGTGGCCTTATCTTTTTCCCAACACGGGATAAATATGGCGATGATGTAGTATTTGCCCTCCGCGGTACACTTGGCCTTGATTACAAGTTTACCGGCGCTCCCATTAATGTATCATTCGACCTGAATCCTGTATTCAACCTGGCGCCCTCGACCGACTTTGATTTCTGGGCAGGCCTGGCTTTCAGGTTTACCTTCTAAGTAATTAAATCTATTTTGAAAGTGTAGCAAAGAAAAAGGGTGAGTCGCCTGTTGAAGGAAACTCACCCTTTTCTTATATCATTACAGCTAAGCGCTGACTGCTACTATCTTTACTTATTCAGGTTGAACAGGCTGTCGACAAACTCGTGTTTGTCAAACACCAGCAGGTCTTCCATCTTCTCTCCCATACCGATGAACTTGACCGGTATTTTAAACTGGTTGGCGATAGCCAATACCACACCACCTTTGGCGGTACCATCCAGCTTGGTAATGGCCAGTGCCGTAACATCCGTGGCAGCTGTAAATTGCCGCGCCTGCTCCAGTGCATTTTGTCCGGTTGATCCGTCCAGCACCAGCAATACTTCGTGCGGCGCCTCCGGAATATGTTTTTGTATCACCCTTTTTATCTTACTCAGCTCATCCATCAGGTGGGCTTTGTTGTGCAGGCGGCCGGCTGTATCAATGATCACCACATCGGCGCCTTTCGATACACCACTTTGTACCGTATCAAAAGCCACAGACGCCGGATCAGCACCCATACCTTGTTTCACAATGGGTACACCTACCCTGTCACTCCAGATGGTGAGTTGGTCTACTGCTGCGGCACGGAATGTATCCGCAGCGCCCAGCAATACAGATTTACCTGCTTTCTTGAAATTATAGGCCAGCTTGCCAATGGTAGTGGTTTTGCCCACACCGTTCACCCCTACTACCAGGATCACATAAGGCTTGGCAGGCAAGGTGGAGGCAAATGTATAGGATTCAGATTCCGGAGCGTCTACCAGGATGTCTTGCATCTCCTGTTGCAGGATACCGTTCAGCTCACTGGTATTAAGGTATTTGTCCTTTGCCACCCGCTTTTCAATGCGTTCAATGATCTGTACCGTGGTTTCAATACCTACATCAGCGCTTACCAGCGCTTCTTCCAGGTTGTCCAGAACTTCATCATCTACAGAACTCTTGCCGGCAATGGCTTTGGTAAGCTTTGATAAAAAACCTGACTTGGTCTTCTCCAGTCCCTGGTCGAGTGTTTCTTTCTCTTTTTTGCCGAATAATTTGTCGAACAGGCCCATACTGTTGTAAAGGTTTAATGAATACAAAAAGCTGTTCTGACTACAGAACAGCTTTTAATATTGTACTTACAAATCCAACTTACTTTTGAGCTAAGTATTCCTTCACCTTATCCTTGTGCACAATAGCTTCTTTAAAAGTATATGCACCAGATTTAGGGCTGCGTACCGCACGGATCACTTTGGTCCAGTTTTTCGCTTCAGCAGCAAGTTTGGGGTCCTTCTTGATCGCGGTTTTAGCTGACTTTGCCATGATTCTTTAATTTGAAAATATGTTAATTTGAAAATCTGAAAATGACGGGCTTGCAGTATTCACGGATAGCATGCGCACAACCGTACATTTTGCAAATTCGCTCACTTATTTAATTTCCTTGTGAACGGTCACCTTCTTCAGGATCGCGTTGAACTTCTTCAATTCCAGACGCTCTGGATTGTTCTTTTTGTTCTTGGTGGTGATGTAGCGGCTGGTACCGGGCTTACCACTGGTCTTGTGCTCAGTGCACTCCAGGATGACCTGTACTCTGCTTCCTTTCTTTGCCATTTTTATAGACTTTTACGTTAAGTTAGATTTTTACGCCTTTGGCTCTCAACTCCTTTACTACACTGATCAGACCGTTCTTGTTGATGGTACGGATACCTTCAGTAGACAGTTTCAGGGTAATCCATTTGTCTTCTTCAGCCAAAAAGAAACGTTTAGTCTGCAGGTTGGGCAGAAAACGGCGCTTTGATTTGATATTCGAGTGGGAAACGCGGTGCCCAGACACTGGAACTTTACCTGTTACCTGACATACTCTTGCCATGACTTCAAAAATTTAGGACGGCAAAGGTAGCGATTAGCAGTGAATACTTAAAAAGAAAGTTGATGTTTTTGCAATAAAGATTGTCCACAGTGTGAATTTCGGGGGAAATTGTGAGGATCAGGCGGTTAGGTGGCCCGAAATTATTATTTAAGGATCACAGCCATAGAAATCGTTGAAGCTATTATAGCCAATATCTGAATTACGCAGTTAAACCAGATAACACGTATGAGCCTGGTACGAGCTTCAGCTACAAATGGTGAATACATAATGTAATATACGAATTATCCATAATAAGACAACTAGAAAATCTTTCTCACACCCGCAAGTACATGAAAAACAGCCTGATAATTAATAATTCCTTAATTTAAAGTTCCTTTTACCTGCCACACCTTTGGTAAAAGGCTATTCTAAATGACACTAATGAAAAGGAAAACCATTGCAAGAGATATCAGCTGGCTATCATTTAATGCAAGGGTACTACAGGAAGCAGCCGACCCCAGCGTGCCCCTCCGTGAAAGGATCAAGTTCCTGGGCATCTTCTCCAACAATATGGACGAATTCTTCCGCGTGCGGGTAGCTACCCTTAAACGCATGACCGAGATGGGCAGCAAACTCCGGAACATGCACCTGGAGCAATCGCCCGACCGTATCCTGGACCAGATCCAGCAGATCGTATTGGAGCAACAGGCCGAATTCAACCAGATATGGGAAACCATTCGCAAAGACCTGGCCCGCGAAAAGATCTTCCTGATCAACGAAAAGCAATTAAATAAAGACCAGCAGCGATTTGTCAATACCTATTTTGAGGAAGAGGTACGTTCCAATATCATCCCTCTGATGGTGGAAAGTATTCCACAGTTTCCTTACCTGCGTGATAAATCCATCTACCTGGGCGTGGTATTGTCCCGGAAAGATGCCACCCTGCGCCGTAAATACGCCGTCATAGAAGTGCCTTCCAAAGCCATTGGCCGCTTTATCAAGCTGCCCTCGCCCGAAGGAGAACACCATATCATCCTGCTGGAAGATGTGATCCGCTACAACCTCAAAAGCATCTTCTCCTACTTTGGCTACGACCGCTACCAATCCTGGGTATTTAAAGTGACCAAGGATGCAGAGCTTGATCTCGATACTGACCTGTCTACCTCACTTATTCAGAAAATAGAAAAGGGGCTCAAGAACAGGCGCAAAGGCAAGCCCGTACGCTTTGTATATGACAAGGAAATGGACGACGGCCTCCTCGCCTACCTGATCAGGAAGCTCAACATCTCCCGGAAAGAAAGTGTGATACCCGGCGGACGCATCCACAATTTCCGTCACTTCATGGACTTCCCCGATGTATTTCAGCGCAAAGGACAGCGGAAGAAACCTTTCCAGCATCCCCTGCTGAAAAATACCATGCGGGTGACTGACACGATACTGCAGACGGATGTGATGCTCAACTTCCCCTACCACTCTTTCAACCCTGTGATCGACCTGCTGCGCGAAGCAGCCATCGACCCCGATGTTACTTCTATCAAGATCACAGCCTACCGCCTCGCTTCCAACTCCAAGGTCATCAATGCCCTCATCAATGCGGTACGTAATGGCAAACACGTAACCGTAATGCTTGAGTTAAGAGCGCGCTTTGATGAAGAAAACAATATCGAATGGAAGGAACGCCTCGAACTGGAGGGCGTGAAAGTAGTGTTGGGCATTCCCAATATGAAAGTACATGCCAAGATCTGTCTCATTAAAAAACGACAGAACAACCATACCATTCATTATGGCTTTGTAAGTACCGGCAACCTCAATGAGAAAACATCTTTTGTATATGGCGATCATTGTTTGCTGACAGCCGACCGCTTCGTGATGGCAGACGTAAACCGTCTGTTCAATTACCTGGAAAAGCCTAAGGAAGGCGTCCGGTTCCTGAAAGCCTGTAAAACATTGATCCCCTGCCCTATCAGTCTGCGCCGGGAATTGAATAAACTCATCACCAAAGAGATCAGGAATGCCCGTGCCGGTTTACCGGCGGCCATTACGCTTAAGATGAACTCTTTGTCGGATGAAGAACTGATCACACGTCTGTATGATGCAGGCAGGGCCGGAGTGGAGATCAAACTCATCATCCGTGGCATCTTCTGTATGTATTCCGAAAACAAAAAGTTTAAGGTGCCTGTAAAGGCGGTGAGCATTATTGATGAGTTCCTGGAACATGCCCGTGTATATATCTTCCACAACAATGGAGATGATAAAGTATTTATCTCCTCGGCCGACTGGATGGTGCGCAATCTTGATCATCGTGTGGAAGCCACCTGCCCGATCGTTGACGAGAATATTAGGAAAGTGTTGAAAAATATACTGGAAATTCAATTGAGTGATAATGTAAAAGCCAGAATTTTGGACAATGATCTGAGCAACCGGTATGTGCGCGACAGAAAACAGAAGAAGGTCCGGTCGCAGGTAGAGATCTATAATTACCTGCATCAGAAGACGAGCGCCGTGCTGGGCATTATACAACCGCCTGTGGTGCAGGTGGCTTCAACAGTCTGATGCAGGCCGGCAAAATCATACTAAACTAACCCATGAGACTGGCGGCTATTGATATAGGAAGTAATGCGGCAAGATTGCTGATCTCCGATGTAAGTATTCAGGATAATGGCAAACCGCTGTTCCAGAAGATCAATCTGATAAGGGTACCGCTCCGCCTGGGTTTTGATGTGTTTGAACAGCAGGAGATATCGCCGGAAAAAGAGGCCATGATCATGAATACGCTCAAGGCCTATCGCCACCTGCTGGATGCTTATGGCGTACAATACCTGAAAGCCGCTGCCACCTCAGCCATGCGCGATGCCTCCAATGCCAGCCGTATCCTGCAACGGGTAAAAGATGAAACAAACATAGACATCGAGATCATCACCGGCGAAGCAGAAGCCTCCCTCATCTACGAAAACCATATTGCCGAAAACCTGGATAAAGAACACTCCTACCTGTATATTGATGTAGGCGGTGGCAGCACCGAGCTCACCTTCTTTGCCGACAGCAAACTGGTATTCAAACGCTCCTTCAATATTGGCACCATTCGCCTGCTCAAAAAACAGGTAGAGGATGCACAATGGGAAGAAATGAAAGAGATGATCAAACGCGAAACCCGCGGCCATTGGAATGATATGGTGGCCATTGGCTCCGGTGGCAACATCAATAAAATATTCTCCATCTCCAAACGTAAGGAAGGCAAACCCCTTCAACTGGAATTACTCAAGGATTACTACAAAGAGTTCAGCAGTTTTACCCTGGCCGACAGGATGCGCCTGTACAGGCTGCGGGAAGACCGGGCCGATGTGATCGTGCCCGCCCTGCAGATCTACATCAATGTAATGCGCTGGGCCAATATCACCGAAATATTTGTTCCCAAGATAGGTTTGGCCGATGGGCTCATACAGCACCTGTATGAAGAACTCAAAACGAAGCGGGTAACCACCTGGTGAATCGAAACTTTCCCTACCTTTCCGCCCGCTTAACAAAAACTCAGCCCCATGTCTGTCAATAAGGAAGTAAAACGGATCACTACCAACACCTTGCTGAAAATGAAAACCACAGGCGAAAGGATCTCCATGATCACGGCCTATGACTTTTCCTTTGCCAAAATATTCGATGCAGCGGGTATTGATGTGATCCTGGTAGGCGACTCGGCCTCCAATGTAATGGCAGGCCATGAGACCACCTTACCTATTACGCTGGAGCAGATGATCTATCATGCTTCTTCCGTGATCAGGGGTGTAGAGCGCTCACTGGTAGTGGTAGACCTTCCCTTTGGTACTTACCAGGGCAATTCAAAAGAAGCACTGGCCTCGGCCATCCGCATTATGAAGGAAACGGGCGCCCATGCCGTTAAACTGGAAGGCGGTGAAGAAATAGTTGAATCTATCAAACGTATCCTCGCTGCCGGCATCCCTGTGATGGGACACCTTGGTTTAACACCGCAGTCGATCTATAAATTTGGTACCTATACCGTCCGCGCCAAAGAAGAGGCAGAAGCCAATAAGCTGCGCAGCGATGCCAAAATATTGCAGGAGTCAGGCTGCTTTGCCATGGTATTGGAAAAGATACCTGCCGTGCTGGCCAAAGAAGTATCAGAAAGCGTAGCCATCCCCACCATTGGAATTGGTGCAGGCCGGCATTGCGATGGCCAGGTATTGGTGATGCATGACCTGCTGGGCATCAATACAGAATTCAAACCCCGCTTTCTCCGTCAGTACCTCAATATGCATGAACAGGTAACCAACGCCGTTAAGCACTACATCAAGGATGTAAAAGACCGCGATTTCCCCAACGAACAAGAACAGTATTAAGAGAATACAGAATACAGGATCCAGAATACAGCATCCTTTGCTTCGCGGGAATAAGGGGATATGCCTACATAGCCTTCTTGTGTTCCACATTTCATGGCTTTCTCAGGTAATTCCGTTAAATTAGGAGTAACCAAACAGGACTCCAATGAGAAAACTATTTTTACTGCTGGCATTAATTGCCAGTTCTTATCTGCTATCCGCACAAAAAACAATTTCCGGAACCGTAAAAGACGCAAAGACCAAAGAACCCCTCCCCGGCGCCACCATCAACATCAAAGGCACCAATCAGAGCACCATCTCCTCCAACACAGGCAGTTTCACTATCAACACTCAAAAAGGCGACATTCTCCTTATCAGGTATATCGGCTATGCCGCTACAGAGATACCTATAGACAACCAGGCCACGCTCGACATCGAATTGTCGGCAGGCGCCGGCAACCTCGAAGAGATCACCATTGTGGGCAGCCGCAGACTGGGCCGCACTGCTACGGAAACAGCTGTTCCTATTGACGTAATTGATATTAAGAGTATTGCCCGGCAGACGGGTAAGTTCGACATCAACAATATGCTTCAATTCGCCACGCCTTCTTTCAATGCCAACAAACAATCCGGCTCCGATGGCGCCGATCATATTGATCCGGCCACCATTCGTGGCCTGGGTCCCGATCAAACGCTTGTATTGATCAATGGAAAAAGAAGGCACCAAAGTTCCCTGATCAATTTATTTGGTACCCGGGGACGGGGCAATACGGGTACTGATCTCAATGCCATTCCTGCTGCTGCCATCGATCGCGTGGAAGTGCTGCGCGATGGCGCTTCTGCCCAGTATGGCTCAGATGCTATTGCAGGGGTGGTCAACGTAATTCTCAAATCATCCGTCAACGAATTCTCTGCCAATATCAACAGCGGTGTATATGATGCCAAAAAGTACCGCAACGACAGGAACTACGACGGTGAAAGTTTCCAGTTGAATGCGAATTATGGCACCCGCATCGGCGACAAAGGATTTGTAAACTTTACCGCCGATTACCTCACCAATGCCAAGACCAACCGTGTACCACCGCCCGGCGCAGTTACTTATCGCCGGGAGTTTGGCGATGCCTCTGCCGAAAGCTTCAGTGTATTTTTCAATAGTGAAATACCGGTGGCTGCCAATACTTCCGTGTATGTTTTCGGAGGCACTACGCACCGTTTTACAGATGCTTTTGCCTGGTCGCGGGATGCGGATGACGACCGGAATGTGAAAGAGATCTATCCCAACGGCTTTGACCCACACATACAATCAGCCATTGATGATAATTCTATTTCTGTAGGTATACGCACCATGCACGATGGCTGGAATATTGACCTCAACAATACCTATGGTAAAAACAAAATGCACTATTATGTTGATGGAACCCTCAATGCCACCCTGCTGGCCAAATCGCCCACCCATTTTGATGCAGGCGGCTTCTGGTTCTCTCAAAATACTACGGGTATTAACTTCTCCAAACCCTTTGATGTGGCTGCCGGCCTCAACGTGGCTTTCGGCGCTGAATACCGGGTAGACCGCTACAATATCTTTGCCGGTGAAGAAGGCTCCTGGCAAAATTATGGCGTGATAGATACGCTCATCGACAACCGGATAGTAAAATATGATGTGCTGCAAAGACCTGCCGGTTCACAGGGGTTTCCTGGCTTCCAGCCGCGCAATGAGGTCAATGCCAGCCGCACCAATTTTGGCAGTTATGTGGATGTGGAACTGGATGTAAGCAAAGCATTCCTCCTGTCCGGGGCGGTACGATTTGAAAAGTACAGCGACTTTGGCAGCACCTTCAATGGCAAGTTGGCCACCCGCCTCACCCTAGCGCCCGGATTTAACCTGCGCGCTTCCGTAAGTACCGGCTTCCGCGCCCCCTCGTTACAGCAGACCTACTTCAATACCATCTATACCAACTTCGAACAAGGGGTACCCATCGAGATATTGCTGGCCAATAACCTGAGCACTGTTACCCGCACCCTGGGTATACCGCCGCTGAAAGAAGAGAAATCGGTGAACCTGAGTGCAGGCTTTACTGCCAAACCCGTCAAGAACCTCACGCTGACGGTAGATGGATACCTCATCAATGTAAAAGACCGCATTGTACTTACCGGTACTTTCGATCAGAGTGATCCGGATATTGGCGGCGACCTGGCAGCCTTGAATGTAGGCGCGGCCAATTTCTTCACCAATGCCATCGACTCGCGCAATATTGGCCTGGATGTAATCATCACCCACAGCGCCCGCCTGGGCGAAGGCCGCCTGAATACTACCCTCGCGGGCAATTTCAATAAACTCACCATTGAAAGCATCCATACCAGTCCCAAGCTGGTAGGTAAAGAAGACAATTACCTCAGCGCCAGGGAAAGATCGTTCATCACAGCTTCTGCACCCAAAAGCAAGATCAACCTCACCCTCGACTATACCATTTCCAAATTTAGCGCCACCGCGCGCCTGGTACGGTTTGGCGAAGTGACCCTGTTGGGTTATGATGACCTGCCCAATGTGTACGATCCCAAGATCACGACTGATCTTATCCTGGGATACCGCATTTCCAGGAATATAGCGCTGTATGCCGGGGCCGACAACCTGTTCAATGTATATCCCGACAAGCAGGACCAGGAAAATACAGAGGAAGGTGGGCTGTGGGATTCTGTACAAATGAACTTCGGCGGGCGTCACTATTTCGCCCGGCTTAGCTTTACGTTTTGATCCGTACTTTTGCCCTCTTAACAAAAAAACATGATGGATTTTCTTGCCTCACTGAAAATACAGGCCAACAATGCCGGCGTATCCACCGGCAAAGCATGGATCAATACGACAGGCACGCCCATTCAATCCCATTCCCCGGTGGATGGCAAGCTCATCGGTACGGTACAGCCTGCCGATCAGAAGAGTTATGAAGCCGTGATCACCAAAGCAGGGGAAGCTTTCCAGGCCTGGCGCCAGTGGCCAGCGCCCAAAAGAGGTGAAATTGTGCGCCAGATCGGTGAAGCCCTTCGACAATACAAAGAGCCCCTGGGCAAACTGGTTTCGTATGAAATGGGCAAAAGCCTGCAGGAAGGATATGGGGAAGTACAGGAAATGATTGACATCTGCGATTTTGCAGTAGGTCTTTCCCGCCAGTTGCATGGCTTTACGATGCATAGTGAGCGCCCGGCGCACCGCATGTATGAGCAATGGCATCCACTGGGTATTGTAGGTATTATTTCTGCCTTTAATTTCCCTGTAGCTGTCTGGAGCTGGAATACCATGTTGGGCTGGGTATGTGGTAATGTGTGCGTATGGAAGCCATCAGAAAAAACACCGCTCTGCGCAGTAGCCTGTCAGCATATCGTGGCTGAAGTATTTGCTAAGAACAATGTACCGGAAGGGGTAAGCGGATTGATCATTGGCAACCGCGATGCCGGTGAATGGATGGCTGCCGACGGCCGGATTCCGCTTGTATCAGCCACGGGATCTACCCGCATGGGCAAAGCGGTGGGAGCTGCCGTAGGCGCCCGCCTGGGCAAGGCGCTGCTGGAACTGGGTGGCAACAATGCCATCATCATTTCCAAAGATGCCGATCTCGATATCGCCCTGCGCGGCGCTATTTTCGGAGCTGTAGGCACGGCCGGACAACGTTGCACCACCACCCGCCGCCTCATTATCCACGAATCTGTTTATGATACGGTGAAGAATAAACTGATAAGCGCTTACAAACAGCTTAGCATCGGCGATCCGCTGGATGAAAAGAACCATGTAGGTCCGCTCATCGATACGGATGCTGTACGCCTGTACAACGAGTCCATTGAAGCCTGCAAAAAAGAAGGCGGTACTTTCATTGTAGAAGGTGGCGTACTGGAAGGCAAGGGCTACGAAAGCGGCTGTTATGTAAAACCCTGTATTGCAGAAGCACAGCCTCAGTATGCCATCGTACAGCATGAAACCTTTGCACCGATACTGTACCTGTTGAAATACAAGACCCTGGAAGAAGCCATCGCTATCCAGAATGGCGTACCGCAGGGCCTCTCTTCTTCCATCATGACGCTCAACCTGCGCGAAGCAGAACAATTCCTCTCCTATGCCGGTAGTGATTGCGGCATTGCCAACGTGAATATTGGTACATCCGGAGCTGAGATTGGAGGCGCTTTTGGCGGGGAAAAAGAAACCGGCGGCGGAAGGGAAAGCGGCAGCGATGCCTGGAAAGCCTATATGCGCCGGCAAACGAATACGATTAACTATTCTACCCAACTACCTTTGGCACAAGGCATTAAGTTTGATCTGTAAAACAGTCCGGGAGACCGTAAGTCCGAAAGTCGGTAAGACAGAGCGCACGGACTTACGGTTATCCTTCCCGGAAGCTACCAGTCCCCGGTCTTCAAACTCCGTTCTTCCCGCCGGACTTCCGGACTTTCCGACTTACGGACTTCCTAACTCATACTATTTTGTCGTCCAATTCGTTAGTAATGGTTGGAAAGCTACTCCTTTATGAAAAAACTGTTTACCCTGTTATCCTTTATGGTGATCATTTCTTCCGGCTTTGCGCAGCTCAGGCTGGCGGTGCTTGGTGGTCCCCATTCCGCTTCCATTGATGAAAAAAACAGTATTCCCGGTTGGGATACCAAAGTGAAGCCCTTCTATACCAGCCGTGGTGGCTTTAATGCCGGCTTCCTGGCAGAAATACCGCTCAATCGCACGGGCAACCTGGCCCTTCAGCCTGGCTTCTTCTATATGTCCAAGGGAAGGAAATTCCAGCAGGCTTTCGATACCTCGGTCGTCCATACGGATACACTGTCGCTCAAAAGCAGCTTCTTTGTCAACTATATTGATATCCCCATCAACCTCACTTATAAGATGCCCCTGGGCAAAAAGGGCAAATTCTTTATCAGTGCAGGTCCCTATATCAGCTTTTTTTACAACGGTAAAACCAAGTCTGAACTGTTGGTGGCCCCTACTGACACTTCACTCAAGTTCAGCAAGGCCGAAGATGATATAGAAGTGGGCAAGGGTAAGCACAAGGCCAAAACCTTTGATTATGGGATCAACGGAAGGGCTGGTTTTGAACTGGGTAATGTGATCCTCTCGGGTTTCTACAGCCAGGGCCTGGGCAATTTCTTCGAATCGGATTATGATGCCACTTTCAAACACAAGGTGATTGGCGCTTCCATCGGCTTCTGGCTCAGCAAAGCCAAACCACCGGCACCGCCCAAACCCAGGGATAAGGACAATGATGGGATTCCCGATGACCAGGATGGATGCCCCACCCTGCCCGGAACGGCACTCACCAATGGCTGCCCTGATAAAGATGGGGATGGTATTGCCGATCATGTAGACAAATGTCCTGAAACACCCGGCGTATCAGCTTATAAAGGCTGTCCCATACCCGATACAGATAAAGATGGCTTGAATGATAAAGACGACAAATGTCCCACAGAAGCAGGCCCTGCCTCCAACAATGGTTGTCCCCTGCCGAAGCCAGAACCGGATACGGATGGTGATGGCGTGATAGACAAGGAAGACAAATGTCCCGCCGAAGCAGGTACCAGGGCCAATAATGGCTGCCCGGTGATCCTGAAGGAGGTTATTGAAAAGGTAAACTATGCATCGCGCAATATCTTATTCCAGAAAGGCAGTGAGATCCTGGCTACCAGTTCTCATACGGCCCTGATGGATGTGATCACGATCCTCCAGAAGAACCCGTCGCTCCGTTTAACCATCGATGGCTACACGGACAACAGCGGTCAGGCTGCTAAAAACCTGCAGTTGTCGCAAAAAAGAGCCGATATGGTGAAGAAATACCTAACAGACAGGGGTATTGCTGCCGACAGGCTGAAGGCCACCGGTAATGGATCGGCCAAGCCTATTGCCGACAACAGTACTGAAGAAGGACGTACGAAGAACAGGCGTGTGGAACTTAAACTGGTGGAATAATAAGCAATTACGAAATATTCATAGGCCATTCATGTAATCTTCCGGCATGAATGGCCTTCTTTTTATACTTTGGGCACAAGATTAGTTAAAGATCCGGGGTCTATTAAAAGGGTTGCTGCCATTCTTCTACTGCTGAACAGGCGCTCCCAGCCAATTCTCAACCGGAGAAAAATAACGTTAATAAATAGTAAAAAACGAGATATTTGCGATTTTGCAACAAACGCATCAGGTAAGAAAAACATCTGAGAGTAAGTAATAAATCAATCACAATGATTAAACCGGTAAAAGTTACAGGGCTGGCTGTCGCCCTTGTGTTGACAGGATTCATTTCCCAGGCGCAACAGGATAACCATACGCAACCAGAGGAATTACCTAAAGGCTGGCATTTGCTGGATAAAGCGAAAGATGGTTATTATGGCATCAGTGTAGACAAAGCCTATGAATTCATCAAGTCTAAAAAACTGAAAGGTAAAACTGTAGTAGTAGCCGTTATCGATTCCGGTGTGGATACCCTGCATGAAGACCTGAAAGATATATTGTGGAAAAATCCCAAAGAGATACCCGGCAACGGCATCGACGATGATGGCAATGGCTACATCGATGATGTATATGGCTGGAACTTTATCGGTAACAAAGATGGCCGCAACCTGAAGCAGGATTCTTATGAAGGCGCCCGTGTATACCATAAACTGAAACCCAAATACGACGGCAAGAAAATAGATCCTTCTACTTTAAAAGGTGATGACCTGGCCGAATACAATATGTGGCTGAAAGCAAAGTCGCGCATTGAAGGCGGCGACGGAGAACCACAAATTGACCTGGTGTTGTTGAAACGCCTGCTGAAAGGCGCCAAGAAAGGCGACAGCATTCTGCAGGTAGCTTTAAGCAAAGAAACATTCACCGGCAATGACCTGGATACCATGACTGCCGCTGACCCAGTAGCCAAGGCAGCCCGTGAAAACCTGCTTTATCTCTTCCGCGCCAACCAGCGTATGGATCAAACCAATAAGGACCTCATCGGTGATTTCGATGAGTTCGTAAGCGGCGAAGAAAGAAAAGCAGAGGCAAAGGATAAAGTACCTCCCAGCTATCGTAAAGACATCATCGGAGATAACGAAGACGATATCAATGATAAATATTATGGCAATCCTGATGTAATGGCTTCCACGCCTTTCCATGGTACACACGTAGCCGGTATTATCGGCGCTGTACGCAACAATGGCAAGGGTATGGATGGTGTGGCTGATAATGTGCGCATCATGATGATCCGTGCGGTACCTGATGGTGATGAGCACGATAAAGACATTGCCCTGGCTATCCGTTATGCAGTAGACAATGGCGCCAAGATCATCAACATGAGTTTTGGTAAGGATTTCTCTCCGCAGAAGAAATGGATTGATGAGGCCGTGAAATATGCCGATACCAAAGGTGTATTGCTGGTACATGCAGCTGGTAACGATGCCAAGAATGTAGATACCGCTGACAATTTCCCCAACCCTGTATTCAGGGATGGTAAAGCAAAAGCGACCAATTGGATCACTGTAGGCGCCAGTGGCGATCCCAAAGCAGGTGGCATCACCGCTTCTTTCTCCAACTATGGTAAAAAAGAAGTGGATGTATTTGCACCCGGTGTAAAGATCTATTCCACCATTCCCGGCACTACCACTTATGGCAATGCACAGGGAACCAGTATGGCCTCTCCGGTAGTAGCCGGCGCAGCCGCCTTCCTGCTGGAGTACTTCCCTTACCTTACTCCTGAGCAGATCAAGTACTGCCTGGAAAAATCTGCCCAGGTGCCTGCAGAGAAAGTAAACAAGCCCGGTACTGATGAGGAAGTAAGTCTCTCCGAGATCAGCAAGACCGGTGGTGTGATCAACGTATACGAAGCCGCTAAGATTGCAGCTACCCTGCAACCTGCCAAAGCTGCTCCGCAGAAGAAAACTCCCAAGCCTGTTTTGCAAAATAAAAAAGGCTAGTAGTAAATGGCGTGTGGCCAGAGCGGTGAGTTTAGCCAGTCCTTATAACAAATGATAAATAAAGGCGTTTGTCTGATCCATTCAGGCAGACGCCTTTGTCTTTTCGCCCTCTTGCCACTTACCACTTGCCACTTGCAGCCTGGAGTGGCACTTTTTCCCTTTCAACTTTTCAACCTGTCAACTTTTCAACTTTCCAACTCTTTTCAATAGCTTTAGCTAAACAATCAAAACCATGGTCAGCCGGAAAGAAGTCACGATGCCCGAGTCTTTCACCCGCTATATCAATGCTGTTTCCGAGAACAACCTGGAAGATGCTTTGCGTAAGAATACCAGGCGCTTTCGCAAAATGCTGAAGAACATTCCTAAAAAGAAGATCAACTATGCCTATGCGGAAGGCAAATGGACACTGAAAGAAGTATTGCAGCATATAGTAGATGCGGAAAGGGTATTTGTGTTCCGGGCCCTGCATTTTTCCCGCAAAGACACCGCTCCCCTGCCCGGCTTCGATGAGAACGTATGGGCCATTACCGCCAAGGCGCCCAAGCGCAGCTGGAGCGACCTGGTTGAGGAATTCGCCGCCCTCCGGGTGTCTACTGAATTGTTTTTTGCCTCGTTTGATGAAGATCAGTTGCTATCCACCGGTACTGCCAACAACAATCCCATGAGTGTTGCCGGCCTCGGCTTCGTATGCGCCGGGCATGTAGCCCATCATATGAACATCATTAAAGAACGTTACCTGGGTGAATATCCGTTAAGGATCGTGAAGAAGAAAGGGAAGAAAGGGCATTAGTTTTTAGCTATTAGCTGTTAGGTATTAGCTTTTAGGGCTTCCCGCAGAGCGCGGGACAAGCTTTGCTTCGCGAATTGCTAAAGGCTAACCGCTAACTCCTAACAGCTAACGCCTCCCTTGAATGCTTTTTGTAAACCACGCGTACAATTCCTTCATTTCCCCATGCTGTTCCAGCAAGGCCAGGTGTTTATCGATAGTAGGGGTATCATTCCGTATAGCGGGTCCCGTTTGTGCTTCCCTGGGCGACACATATTGAATGCGCGCTGCCACCTGCATGATCAACGGATGTAACAGAGAGAAATCAGCCTGCTCCGCCTCGCAATACCGCTCTGCCAGTGTATACAAATGATTGGTAAAATTGCTCACCATCACCGCCGCCACATGCAGCTTCAAACGCTGCTCATCACCGGCCACGCCCACCCTGGCAGAAAGACCCAAAGCCAGATCTTGCAACAGGGTAAGATCCTCCGGCGTATTGGCATCCACCAGCAACGGAATGTCTGGCAATTGCTGCATTTCCTTACGCAGGCTTTGCAAAGGATACAATATACCATAACGTGTACTGGCTGCTTTCAATACCTCTTTGGATACCGATCCTGCGGTATGCACCACCAGTTTATCTTTTAATGGCAGGGAAGCCGCCACGGCTGGTATCGCTGCATCAGCTACGGCAATGATGTACAGCTGGGCAGTTTGGTCCAGGCGGTCAATATCCGTTGTATACGCCGCTTCCAGTTCACTGGCCAACTGATGGGCATGCGTCGCTGCCCGTCCATATACCTGCACTACCTCATGCCCTGCTGCTTTTATTTTACGGCCCAGTATCGTAGCCACATTACCCGTACCGATCAATCCTATGCGCATAATTTACTTTGTGGTTGCAAGCTAAGGAAAACAGAGAGAAAGGCAACGAGGCATTGAGGCAAATAGGCAACGAGCCTCCTGTCGATGTTTCAACCTGTCAACATATCAATCCTCAACCAAGTTCACTCCTTTTACAGTATCAACTTATCCCTTTAACTTGCATTCCATTCTGGATACTCAATTCTGTATTCTATATTCTTCTCTTCCCATGACTTTTGCACAAAAACTGGTGGTCAATTATATCCGGGCAAGGTTCAATATGCTGTCGCTGGTCTCCACTAAACGGGCGGCCCGCAAGGCATTCGAATTGTTCTGTACGCCCCTGCGCAAATCGAAGAAGAAAGCGCCGCCCATCTTTGAGCGGGGAGAACAACTCTCCTTTACCCTGGAAGGCATTACCATCCGCGGTCATCGCTGGAACCATCCACAGCCTCATAAAGCCCTGATCATTCACGGCTTTGAATCCACCTCCAAAAACTTTGACCGCTACATTACACCGCTCATCCGCAAAGGCTATGAAGTGCTGGCTTTTGATGCCCCTGCCCATGGCAGCTCCGGGGGCAAACAGATCACCCTGCCCCTGTACATCCGCACGCTGCAGGAAATTTATCGCCAGTATGGCCCCATCCAAAGCTTTATGGCGCATTCACTCGGCGGACTGGCCCTCGTGCATTTTATAGAAACGATTCCGCATGATGCCCATACCCGCCTGGCCCTGATTGCCCCCGCCACCGAAACCACTTCGGCCATTGATTCTTTTTTCCGGTTCCTCGATCTGCGTCCGGCCATCCGCAAAGACTTCGACCAGTTGATCTTTGATAAGTCGGGCTACCGGCCTTCTCATTTTTCTGTGCGCCGTGCCATGCAGCAGGTAAAGGCGCGGGTGCTCTGGTTTCATGATGAGCAGGATGAGCTCACGCCGCTTGCTGATGCCCTTAAAGTGCGTGATGATCAGCATCCGAACCTTTCTTTTGTCATTACCCAGGGGCTGGGGCATCGGGCAATTTATCGTGACAATAAGGTTGTCAAACAAGTCATTGAATTCTTATAGTAGTTTTTATTGCAGTTTTTTTTGCATTGCATGCGGCGCTTGTCGTTGTTCTTTTGCCTTGATGCTGAGCTCTTTTTTTTCTTAGCTTTCGCATTGCATGCGCCGCTTGTCGTCGTTCTTTTGCCTTGATGCAAAAGAACCAAAAAATCAAGGCTGCAGAGATAAAAGCTACAATTCCCCGTCGGCCGCTACAAAGAACGAAGTCTACAGCCAGGCTTTAGTACTGCCCTGATCGATTCTGCCGCTCTGCTTTTGTGCCTATATCATCATCGTTCTTTGCTTAACGCGTCCGTCGGAGAATTGCTTAACGCTTTTCTCTCTGAGGCCGTCTGCTTACTTCCGGCAAAGTGCGGCGAAAGCTGACAACAAATGCCGCACAGAAACAAACCGTAACTAATCGACAATTTAAAGCTAAGGCCGCCAATAATAAATAAGAACCGCTGCACCTGGGGAGGAGTGGCCCGCCAGGCCGCCCGGAGGGATCGGGCCTGGCTTGACTTTTTGGTTCTTTTGCGTCAAGGCAAAAGAACAGAAAAAGCCGCGCACGCAGTGCGAAAGCGAAGAAAGAGACAATAGTGCAATGCAAAGGAACATTTATTACCCAAAGATCATATCATTTTAACGTTCATCTATAATATCTAGGCCTGAAAGGCTAAAAATCTTATATTGAAACCAGTTTCATCAACAATTAATTTTTTTTATCATTTGAACCAGATCTCACGGAGAAAATTCCTGCAGCACAGTAGTAGGCTGGCTGGCGGTGCCTATCCCGCCATGATGGCCATGGGACTTCTACAAGAAGCCCCCTCCCATCCTTTCCACCTGCCGGGCGATGCCAAAGGCGAACACATTATCATTTTAGGAGCAGGCCTGGCCGGACTCACCGCCGCTTATGAACTCCAGAAACTGGGCTATCGCTGTACCATCCTGGAAGCCCGGGAAAGAGCCGGCGGACGCTGCTGGAGTGTACGCAAAGCATCGGTGACCACGGAAACCGGACAGCCTGAACAAAAAGCAGCTTTTGAAGAAGGCCTCTATTTCAATGCCGGACCTTCCCGCATTCCCCATCACCACCAGATCACCTTACACTATTGCAAGGAACTCAATGTACCCTTGCAGGTGTACAACAATGTGAATGAATCCGCTTATTATTTCAGTGAGGGCAAAGGCCCGCTTAGCAATAAAAAAGTAAGGGTACGCGAGGTGCACAATGATGTACGCGGCTACCTCAGTGAACTGCTGGCCAAAGCAGTAGACAGTCACCAGGTAGATGCAGCCCTCACCAAAGAAGATGCGCAAAAGGTAGTGGAATATTTAAGGGCCGAGGGCGGACTGGACCTCGATAAACTCTACAAAGCTTCTGCCCGGCGTGGGTATATAGAAGCACCAGGCGCCGGTGAAAAAGCAGGCCGCATTGCAGATCCACATACTTTATCGGCTATTGTGAGTTCCGGTTTGCTCGATCCCGATTTTTACAATGTAGCGGAATATACGTACGAGTTGCAGATGACGATGTTCCAGGCCGTTGGTGGGATGGATATGATCGCCAAAGCATTCGAAAAGAAACTGACGACGCCTATCCAGTTCAATGCCGCTGTGACTTCCATTCGCAATACGGATAAAGGCGTGCAGGTCAATTACAAAACACCGGGTGGTGATAAGAGCCTGCAGGGTGATTATTGCATCTGTACCATTCCCCTGCCCGTATTGAGTAATATTGAACATAACTTTTCTTCTGCCGTGAGCAGGGCCATCGATTATGCCAATTATATCAAGACGGGAAAGATTGGTCTGCAATTCAAGCGCCGTTTCTGGGAAGAAGATGAGAACATATATGGCGGCATTACGCATACCAACAATGAGTTGACGCAGATCTTCTACCCTTCCAATGATTACCTTGGTAAAAAAGGTATGCTGATCGGTTATTATAATTTCAATGAGAAGGCGAAACAGGTAGGTGAGCTGAGTTTTGCACAGCGTCAGCTGCTGGCCCTGCAGAAAGGCCGGTTGATCCATCCGCAGTATGACCAGGAATTTGAGCAGGCTTTTTCCGTAAGCTGGCACAAAACGCAATATAACCTGGGTGGCTGGGCAGTTTATAGCGAGGAAGAGCGTCAAACTTCGTATAAAGCTTTGCTGGCGCCGGATAAAAACGTATATTTTGCTGGAGAGCATACTACGTATCTCAACTCCTGGATGGCCGGGGCTTTTGAATCTGCCCGGGTAGCTACTACGGCCGTTCATGGCAGGGTATCAGAACAACGACTCAAGTATCCACGATAGTTCAGCCATATGAGTAAAACAAAACTAACAATCATGAGTAACTACATCAACCGCCGCCAACTGCTCAAAACCGGCGCCCTGCTCACTGGCTCGCTCGGTTTTATTCCTTCTTTTGCCACCAAGGTACTGGCCCATCCGCCTGCTGAAGTCTTTGATCCCCTGCAAACCTGGGAAACGGATGAATCCGTCATCCTTTCTGCACCACCGGATATCAAGGCCCGGCTGTCGGCCAATGAAAATCCTTTTGGCCCTTCTGCCAAAGCCCGCAAAGCCATCCAGGATGCCATTGCCGATAGCTATCGCTATCCTTTTATGTACAGCCGTGAACTGACTACCAAGATCGCTACACACGAAGGTGTGCAAGCTACGCAGATCATGATGGGGTCCGGCTCCTCTCCCATCCTGCTGGCTGCTGCTATGTATTTCAGCAAAGATGGTGGCAGCATTATCACCGGCGATCCTTCTTACCAGGACCTGCCCGAAAAAGCCGCTACGTTCAAGGCCAATATCATCAAGGTACCGCTCACTGCCGATTATAAACTGGATCTCGATGCGATGGAGAAAGCCATCACGGCCGATACCAAACTCATCTATATCTGCAATCCCAATAACCCTACGGCTACCGTGTTGGATACTGCCAAGCTGAAAAGCTTCTGCGAACGCGTATCACCCAAAGTGCCCATCTTTATTGATGAGGCCTATATTGATTACCTCGACGATCCCAAGGGCGCTTCTATGATGGAAGCGGTGCGCCAGGGACAAAATGTGATCATTGCCCGTACGTTTTCCAAGCTCTATGGTTTTGCCGGCTTGCGTGTGGGCTATGCAGTAGCGCCACCCAACATCATCCGCGCACTCAACCAGTATACCTCCGGTGGTATGTCTATTTCATCCACCTCCATCCAGGCGGCCAATGCCACTTACCTCGATATGGAATACCTCAACGATGCCAAGGCCAAGACGATGGCTTCGAAGAAATTCCTGTATGAGTTGCTGGAGAAAGAAGGTTATACCTGGATTCCCTCTTCGGCCAACTTTGTGATGTTTCCCATTAAAATGGAAGCCAGCAAATTCAGCAATGAGCTAATGAAACGTGGCGTGAGCATCCGCACCTGGCGTTTTGTGGGCAAAGACTGGTGCCGCATCAGTATCGGGACTATGGAGGAGATGCAGGAGTTTGCGAAGGCGTTCAAAGAAATTTCGTAACTATTTAATTTAATATAGTCGGAAAGTCCGGAAGACCGAAAGTCGGAAAGCAATACAGGCAATCTAGCTCTTGTCTTTAGTCTTTACCGACTTCCGGACTTTACTGACTTTCGGACTTATTCAACATCACCAATATGAAACGCTTCATTTTTACTGTAGCCCTATTTACTTCTGTATTACATTCTTTCTCCCAGGACAAGCCACGCACCCTCACCCTTGATGAATACCAAAAAACCAAGTCTTTTGCCGTGAAAGACCTGGACAATGATACTTATGTAAAGTTTGACAATGCTTATGTACTCGACCGGTATGAAAGCCGTAAGCCTTATTTCATTACGGGTGATGATGGCAAGAAGAAACGCATCGATATCTATAAGCTACTGGCCAAGGAAGGCATGCATGACCTGGGCATTATGATCTTTTACACCAATGAAAAAGGTACCCTGTACAAAGCCTGTATGCCCCATTTTACAGCTGATGGCAAAGTGTGGGAAAAGTATTTTGAGGATATCCATGCCATCGATAAGCAGGAAGCCAATTTTGTATTGAAGTTGTCGTATGTGTTGTCGAAGGAGTTTGGTTTCCAGTTGTACAAAGCGGCCAACCAGGGCAAGGACCTCAGCAAGGAATCGGGTACTTATGGCAATGATATTTGCTTTCCGGGTACGATGCAGGTAAGCATGGCAGGTGGCGGCAGCAAAGCGCTGGCTACTATCCAGCCCGGCGATCGCATCCTTACCCTTGATCCTGCTACCCAACAACCCCAGGTAGTGACCGTGAAGGAACTCACCAGCCATGCGGCCAAGAATTATGCCATCACCAGGCTTACTTTATTAGCTGCGCAGGAAAGCAACACTGCCGCTGGTACTGAGGTATGGCTGTCTGGCAAAACAGTGGAGGCCACGCCCAATCACCCCGTATTGACCCAGGGCGGACAAAAGAAGATGGGCGAAATAGCGGAGGGTGATGAGATCCTTTGCCTGGACAAACTGACGGGCCGTTATCAAAGTTTCAAGGTATGGCATAAGGCTGAATCAGCCGGTGGCCTGCAGCCTGTGTACAATATTGTGGCTGACGGAGGTAATACCTTCATGATGAATGGGGTAATGGTGCTCCAAAAGTAGTAAGCAGCAAGTGGTAAATGGCGAGTGGCTAGTGGGGAAAACCGCTTGTCACTCGTCTTTTGCTTTCTTAGTCCTTGCAGTTCAACGTCTTTTTCCCCTAGCCTCTTGCCACTCACTACTGGCCTCTTCTCCCCAAAAAAACTGCTAATCGCATAACTTTTTGTGCTAATCCGACAAATCATATATATTAAATTGCATACAGGTTCAGGATTTCCCCATGATTGGACAGGTATGAACGCTCTCGATCTTCATTTACGTGCAAACTCACCATTTACTCAACAGGCATAGCTAATAGTGGCTATACCGGCGATACCCCTCTTTATCGCCAGCACTATAACTATGTACCCTTTTCGGGAACAGCTAAAACACCTAATGGAACAAATGTATTTGAGAACTTAATGGTTTAATGGTTAAATGGCAAAGCTGCGCGCGATGCTGCAGCTATCCCTGGTCAGCCCATTGCTGTCCGTGGCACAGGCCGGCAATGGCGCCCTGGGATCCCAGCGCTTTGCGATAGCTAAGTCATTGATGCCTTTAAACCCATAGGAGATGTAACAATCTCCAAAACCTTTATTCCCTGGCTCCTTGTAATCCATTCATCATTAAACCTTTTGCTATGCAAGTTCAACTTACCGATGCTGATGTTCAGAGACTGGCTCTTGTGCGCGAAACCATTCTCAAGAACCTGCGTTATCACTACACCATTCCCTGCCTGGCACAAACGGCGGGCATCAACGAATTCAAACTAAAAACCGGTTTTAAGGCCCTGTATGGACAGCCGGTATTTGATTTTCTTACCGAGCACCGCATGAAGATGGCCATGGAACTGATGGAAAGCAACAACTATTCCATTGGGGAGATCGCCCATCGGTGCGGCTACAATCATCCCACTAATTTCTGTGCGGCTTTCCGCCGCCGTTACCATATCCGGCCTTCCGATTACCGGAAGAGCATACCCGAGGGTGTGCGCAGCGCCGTATAACCTTATTGGACGGATGACAATTTCCAGCAGGTGGCTGCTCCTTGTAGCAGCCGCCCTGCTTTGGCATTTATACCAGCAAGCCCTATTTTGTACATGTCTCTTCTAACCCTGAAATAAATCCTGCCTGCATCAGGGATTATCCTGAACGCATTATGAGGCTATTATAACTTACATAGTAGTATACACTATTTATGAAACGCACCGCCGTCATTGTAGAGATCATCTCCACCCTGTTTGTGATCCTGTTTTTATACACAGGCATCAGTAAAATCATGGATTATAGCATTTTTAAGGAGCAGCTGGCTGAATCGCCAGTGCTGGGCCCTGTAGCGCCTGTAATAGCCATTGGGCTGCCTATTCTGGAGTTTTTACTGGTGGCCGGACTCCTGATCCCCCGCTGGCGGCTGCGGGCTTTTTATGCCTCTACAGCGCTAATGGTGGCTTTTACCATTTATATTACCGCCCTGATGCTGTTTGCCGATCACCTGCCCTGCAGTTGCGGTGGTGTACTGGCCCAATTGTCGTGGGGGGAGCATATTGTGTTTAACAGTGTATACATCGTACTGGGCATACTGGGCATTATCCTGGAAAGGAAGATCCGGAACGATTATCAACACGCTCATTCCATAGCCTCTACTTAAATCATGCAATATGAAACTCGATTCCATCCAGTTCCTGCGTGCGGTGGCTGCCACCCTGGTGGTATATGCCCATTCCATTGATTTGAGCCAGCAGTATGGCAAATCGGCCCAGGAAGGGTTTCATTTTCTGAGTGATGTGGGCTGTATTGGGGTAGACCTGTTTTTTGTGATCTCGGGATTTATCATCACCTATGTGGCAGGCAAATATACCGGTGCTGGCGAAGGGGTAAAGTTTTTGCAGAAGCGTTTCTACCGCATCAATCCTATCTATTATATAGCTACGGCCCTATTCATTTTTACCATCATGATCCGGTTTTGGATGGTGGGCCGTAACTACGACCTGGGCTCCGACCAGTTTATCGATTCAGCCATCGACACTTTCCTTATCTTACCACTTAGCCCAAACAGTTTTGCCCCGCTGCTCATGATCGGCTGGACACTGACCTTCGAATGGTTATTCTATATCCTATTCTTCGCCACCATTCTTTCCGGGGCAAAAAGAAAAATATTATTGTTGTCGGGCATCATTGCTGCGCTGATCGCATTCGGTTATATAGTTAAGCCTCAGGATCTGCGCCTTACTATCCTTACCAATGCCATCATGTTGGAGTTCCTGCTCGGGGTTCTTATTTGCCAGCTCTACCGGCAGGTGAAGAAAGTACCCGTTTACCTGTCTGCGGCGCTGTTACTGGCAGGTATTGCCTGGTATGTGTACCTGGTATTTGATACCAATCCGCTCATCGCGGCCATTGGTCCTGTGTTAACAGGATCACTTAGCATGGACCGTTTTCTGCACTGGGGCATCCCCAGCAGCTTAATTTTTGCAGGATGTATATTTCTCGAAAGAAGTGGTAAACTCAGTTGGCTCTGGAGCAACAGACTGTCTCGCCTCGTGGGCGATGCCTCCTACTCTATCTACCTGGTGCATTTCAGCGCCTTCTCTTTATTAAATATATTGTATTCAAAGACCGGCTTTTTCCTGCCTCCCGACCTGGCCATTTTCTTCCATTTGTTCGTAGCGCTGGGTGTAAGCATTGCCTTCTATTGGTGGGTGGAAAAACCTTTGCTCAAATGGTTGCAAAAACCTTCCGGCAAGCCTGCTATTGGTAAGAGCAGCGATGTACCAGCATCCACCTTGCCGCAGGCTACTTAATACCAGCCGCCACGCTTGATAAACCACAACATGGGTTCCATCCATTCATCAACTTCCTGACGTTGGGTAAAACCATGGTCACCCTTGGGGTAAATATGTAACTCGGCATTTACGCCTTTTTGTTTCAGCGCCTCGTAAAATACCACGCTGTTTTCTACCGACACCGTTTGGTCATCGCTCGCATGGGTAATATACGTCGGCGGTGTTTGCCAGGAGGTATTGGTCTCACTTGAAAAAAAGCGTAGTTGCTCGGGGCTGGGCTTCTCGCCCAACAAGCTTATCCTTGATCCCTGGTGTGTCAACGTATTGTTCATCGTGATCACAGGGTATGCAAGGATCATAAAAGCCGGACGTAAACTGATCTCTTCTTTGTTGGGTATATAGCTTTTATTAAAATGGGTACCCAAGGTAGAAGCAAGGTGACCGCCGGCTGAATAACCCACAATGCCTACGCGATAGGGATCAATATGCCATTCCTTGCTCCGCAGCTTCACCAGCTTAATAGCTTCCTGTGCATCCATCAGCGGCACCATACTTTTATCCCGCATCACACTGTCTTTGGGTAAGCGGTATTTCACCACGAAAGCAGCAATGCCTTTTTTTACAAAAGCCTCTGCAATAGCTGTGCCTTCTGTTTTGGTGGCCAGGAAATAATAAGCGCCACCGGGAAAGATCACCACTGCCGTGCCAGTGGCCTTATCAGCCGGTGGTATATAGGCAGTAAGTGTTGGCTCTTCTTCTTTTGGCCTGACGCCCACGTTATTGGGAATACTATCAGTGTACAAAGGAAGCACTTGCTGGGCTGCCAGGTTACTGGCCAGCGTCAGCAACATCGTAGATAAGCAATACAATTTACGCATAAAAAAACGGGCGTGCTTTTATAGGCAGGTGTCAAAAAGAGAAGGTAATGAGACGATTTGATAAGAGCGGGTGAGAATGACGGTTTTGTACAAATAAGACAAGCATAAAAATTCAACACCATTCAACAAAACGCTAACTGGTCTCATTAAC